>VOFG01002547.1_pt1 | contig 47358 bp, 59 predicted proteins | sample 5384171 | NCBI WGS metagenome assembly VOFG01 (sample SAMN12384726, study PRJNA508395) | human gut metagenome | isolation source: healthy gut F | host: Homo sapiens
TTTCCGGCGGTGCAGAGGGTCGGAGTTTTTTTTTTTTCTTCATTTTCGGAGGCCAGAAGATCAGACTTTGCCCCACACCAGCCACAGGTACGCATAGCCTGCCAGCACGGCAGCCAGCGTAAAGGGCACGCCGATGCGCAGGAAGTCCCGGGTCGTGACGGTTTCACCGTTTTTGCGCAGCAGGCCGATGGCAGCAATATTGGCCGAAGCGCCGATCGGGGTCAGGTTGCCGCCCAGAGTGGCACCGGTGAGCAGGCCGAAGTAAAACACATAGGGTTCCACGCCCACGCCATCGTTCATCAGGGCGGCGATGCTCTGCACCACCGGCAGCATGGCGGCCACATAAGGGATGTTATCGATGAAGGCCGACAGAACCACCGACACCACCACCAGCAGGGTGAACAGCCGGAAGGGGTTTTTCCCCGCCACGGCATGGAACAGCCGGGCTGCTGCGTCGATAACACCCGCCGCGTGGATGCCCGCGATCACGATGAACAAGCCAAACAACAGCAGCAGGGTATCGCAGTCCAGCTCGCCCAGCACATGCGCCAGCGGCTTTGCCGACCCTTTGCCCGCAGGCAGGCGCGCGCCACGCCAAACAGGCACAGCCCCATGCAGATAAGACCGCTGCGCAGCTCGTACACCGTGTGCAGCGGCCCGGCTGCAGGCTCCGGCAGGAAAGATGCCGCAATGAGCAGACCCACCGTCAGCAGCATCAGGGCGGTGGGCACATCGTCCTCCACCTCCGTCTCCACCTTTGCGGCGATAGGCTGGGTCTCGCGGCGGAACAGCCACAGCAGCACCGCCAGCGATGCCAGTGCGCCCAGCTCTACGCCCCAGAAAATGCCCGGACGGCCCTGCATCCAGAAGAAATCGAAGAAATTCATGTCGGCAAAGCTGCCCAGCAGGATGCTGGTGGTGTCGCCCACCAGCGTGGCTGCGCGCCCTGCAGGTTGGAGGACACCGCAATGGCAATGAGCACCGGCACCGGCGAGATCTTCAGCTTGCGGGCAATGGCAAGGCCCACCGGTGCCACCATGAGCACGGTGGCCACATTGTCCACAAAAGCACTGATGATACCGGCGAACAGCGCCAGCATACACACTGCCCACTTGACATCCGGCACACAGACGATAAGCATTTCCGCCAGGCGGGCAGGCATTTTGCTCTCGATGAACAGTGCCACCGTACCCATGGTGCCCGCCATCATGAGCAGAACATTATAATCCACGGCCTGCAGCGCGGCGCGGAGCGAAAAACCGTAGACCCCGGCCTCGCCCAGCACAATAAAGAGCACCGCACTGCACAGTGCCACCCACGGGCGGTACTGCTGCAGCCACAGCATCAATACATAGGTAACAGCAAACAGGATCAGTGCAAGTATCATTCGTTGATCTCCCTGCTGCGGGCATCCTCGTCGATCATGCGGTAGCCCACGCCCAGCTCATTGAGGATATAGGCATTGCTGCCCGGACGGCTGCCCAGCTTTTTGCGGATATTGGCCATGTTCACCTGCAGCTTTTTGGTGCTGCCGATGTCGGTATCGCCCCAGATGGCTTTGACGATGGCCGCATAGGTCATCACGCGACCCGCGTGCTGGGAAAGGAACGCCACGATGTTGTATTCGGTCTGGGTCAGCTTGATCTCCTGCTCGTCCACAAACACCTTACGGCGGTCATAGTTGATGCGCATTCCCTGTGCGCGGAACTCCCCTGCCGGGGCATTGCCGCCGCGCAGGCACTGTAGCGGTTCAGGCGCAGGGCCGCGCGCACGCGGGCCAGCAGTTCGCCGGTGCTGAAGGGCTTGGTGATGTAATCATTGGCACCCAGATCCAGCGCTTCGATCTTATCCATCTCGTCGGTGCGGGCCGAGAGCACCACGATGGGGGTCATATACTTCTGCCGCACGGTGCGGATGAATTCCAGACCGTCCCGGTCCGGCAGGCCCAGATCCAGAATGACCAGATCCGGGTTGTGGGAGGCAAACAGGGTCAGGCCCATGGTACAGGTATGGGCCACCAGAGCCTGATAATCGTTGGTGGTGAGCAGCGTTTCGATAAAGCTGCAGATATTTGCCTCATCCTCTACGATCAGGACCTTTGAATTTGTTATTGCTCATCTTCTGCATCCTCCATTTCAATTTCTTCGGTCTCCAGCCAGAAGCGGATGGTGGTTCCCTCGCCCACCCGGCTCTCGGCCTTGATCTCGCCGCCGTGGGCCTTGATGATGGCTGCGCACACCGAAAGGCCGATGCCCATGCCGTGCTTGCGGCTGTCTGCCGGTACATCCGGGTCGGTGCTGCCGGTGCCGGAGAACAGCGTTTTCAGCCGTTCTCTGGGGATGCCGCAGCCATTGTCCGTCACCTCGAACACCGCGCGATTGCCCACCGTGAACACCTTCAGGGTCAGTTTTGTCATGCCCTCGGCGTGCAGAGCGGCATTTTCCAGCAGATTCATCAGCACCTGCTGGATGAGCATGGAATCCATGGGGATCACGATAAAGGCATCCGGCGTTTCCAGCTCCACCTGGGATCTCGGGTAGCGCTTGCGGAACTTGACCAGCACCGTATCCAGCAGTTCGTCCAGCACAGTGGGGGTCTTTTGCACCGTCACCTTCTCGCTGTCGATGCGGGTGACGGAAAGCAGATTCTCCACCATGCGGGTCAGCCACTGGGCATCACTGCAGGCTTCGCCCAGCAGTTTAATGGTCTTTGCCTTATCCAGCGAGTCATAGTTTTCGATCACGGTGGAGCAGGCACCATAGATGGAGGTGAGCGGGGTGCGCAGATCGTGAGAAACCGCGCGCAGAAGGTTTGCACGCATCTTCTCCTTCTCGCTTTCCATACGCAGCTGTTCCTGCTTTTTGATGCGGGTGGTGAGGGTGCTGGTCATGATGGACACCACCAGCATCACAAGGCCGGAGAACAGGTTTTCCGACAGGGTAAAGTTGAAGGCGAAATACGGTGAGAGGAAGGCAAAGTTCACAGCCAGCACGCTGATGAGCGAAGCCGCCACGCCCCACGCATAACCTTCTGTATACATAGAGGTGACGAATACCGCCAGCATAAAGATAAGCATTGCTACGCCCTCAATGCGACCCATAACGGCCTGTGTAAGCATCACCATGGCATAGGCGGCGAACAGAGCCAGCAGCATTACGGTGGCATCCCGCACAAGCGTCTGTTTTTTCATGCACATTCCCTTCCCAAATAATATATTCCGTTTCCCGCATTATACCATAGAAAAACTAAAGATACAGTAAAAATCCTTTGCCGTAAAGGGAGGACGGGATTTGACACTCCCTCTCCCCCCGTAGTAGAATAGCCTTATCAACACTTTATCTCACTGGATCAGGAGAATGACAGATGCTTTATTTTGAGAACGACTACTGTGAGGGTGCACACCCCTGCCATCCTGCAAAAGCTGGCCGAGACCAATTTTGAAAAGGTGCCCGGCTATGGCACCGACCCCTACTGCGCCAGCGCCAAAGCAAAGATCTGCGCTGCCTGCGGCTGCCCGGATGCAGACGTGACCTTCATCTCCGGCGGCACCCAGACCAACGCCATCGTCATTGCGTCCATGCTGCAGCGCTGGCAGGGCGTGATGGCTGCTGCCACCGGCCATGTGGCTGCACACGAAGCCGGTGCCATTGAGTATACCGGCCACAAGGTCATGCCCTGCCCGCCCACGAGGGCAAGGTGAGCGCCGCGGATGTGCGCGACTGGTGCGCCACCTTCTATGCCGATGCCAACCACGACCACATGGTGTTTCCCGGCATGGTATATATCTCTCACCCGTCCGAGTACGGCACCCTGTACACCAAGGCTGAGCTGGAAGAGCTGCACGCTGTGTGTCAGGAGTACCACATGCCCCTGTTCATGGACGGCGCACGCCTGGGCTACGGTCTGATGGCCAAGGGCACCGATGTTACCCTGCAGGATATCGCCCGCCTGACCGATGTGTTCTACATGCGGCACCAAGGTGGGCGCGCTGTGCGGCGAGGCCGTGGTGTTCCCCCACGGCGCACCGGCCCACTTTATGACCATGGTCAAGCAGCAGGGCGCGCTGCTTGCCAAAGGGCCGTCTGATGGGCCTGCAGTTCGATGTGCTGTTCACCGATGATCTGTACACCCGCATCAGCCGGAACGCCATCGAGACTGCCGACCGTCTGAAGGAGGGCCTTGCTGCCAAGGGTTACCGCTTCTATATGGAATCGCCCACCAATCAGGTGTTCCCCATTCTGGACAAACAGCCAGCTGGAAGCGCTGGAAGGCAAGGCGAAGTTCGGCTTCTGGGAAAAGTACGATGACACCCACACCGTGATGCGCATTGCCACCAGCTGGGCCACCCGCATGGAGGAGATCGAAGCAGCTGATTGCCCTGATGTGACCCTGCCGAAGATTTTCTGCCGATTTTATGCAGGATATCGATTGCAATTTTCTTCACTATGGTATCTTTTGGGTAGACCAATGGGTTGGAGACGGTGGGCCTTGCAGGACAGCGTTTCGGCCGGCTTCTATGAAATGATCGGAAAGAAGGTATTTTAACATGGGCTTTTTTGATAAGCTGTTCGGCGGCAAGACCGAGCAGGAAGAGACTGTCAAATTCTTCGGTCAGAGCAAGACCGTTCTGACCCCCATCCGCGGCAAGGTGCTGGCACAGGCCGACATCCCCGACGAGACCTTTGCACAGGGCATCCTTGGCCCCGGCTGCGGCATCGAGCCCACCGGCAAGACCGTGTATGCTCCGTTTGACGGCACCGTGGAACAGGTGGCTTCCACCCTGCACGCCGTGGGCCTGACCAGCGAGGACGGCATCGAGATCCTGATCCATGTTGGCATGGACACCGTGGAGATGCAGGGCAAGGGCTTCAAGGCACTGGTCAAGGTGGGCGATAAGGTCAAGGCCGGCACCCCGCTGCTGAAGGTGGATCTGGACGCCATCCGCGCCGCAGGCCATCCCACCGCTACCGCCATCATCGTGACCAACGGCGATGACATGGGCGAGCTGAAGATGCTGGCTGAGGGCGATGTGCTGGCAGGCACTCCGCTGTTCAAGTTCTGATCGTAATCGTAAAAGGCGTGAGCTTCCATTCGGAGGCCCACGCCTTTTTTTGTTATTCCTTTTCTTGTTTATATTTCAGCACCTTCTGGGCGAAATGTCCATCGAAGAACTGGATGAAGGGGCCAAAGGCGATGATGATAACACCCACCACCATGCCGATGATGCGCCGTGCCGAGGGAGCCTGCCGGGTCTTGTTCATGACCTCCTTCTCTTTCTCCTTCTGTTTTTCACCATTCTGTTGTTTTTGTGTTGAAAATTCAGGCCTTGAGCTGTGCTTCAATGGCCGCCTTATCCAGCCCTTCGCCAATGACGATGAGCACATCCTGCCCCTGCGGGATGGGTTCCAGCGTTTTTCCGGCGGCGGTGGCGTTCAGTTCCAGCCAGCCGGTGGTGCCCTGCGGGTCCGGTGCAAAGCCCTTCACCCGCAGCACATGGCCGCAGGCGGCATCCGCAAACAGATGGTCGGCAGCGGCCTGCAGCTGCTGCAGCGTCAGGTGCTGCTCCAGAAAGCACAGAGACTGAAGGCTTCGTGCTCGTCAAAATGCAGCTTTTCGCAGCTGGCCTGCCTGCAGCCGCAGGCCGCAATGGCGGCAAGGTCGACATCGGTAAGCCGTGCCCAGTCCTTGGTGATGATCTCTTCCGGCGCAAAGCGGCGGGAGCACTTGCAGCCCTCCAGCGCACGGGTCAGGTGGGCCACGGCGGCAGCGGTCTGCTGCTGCCCGGCCAACCGGGTACGGCTGACCAGCACCCGGCCCGCGTTGGCCGTCTCGGATGCCAGCACGATACTCAGCCTGCGGCGAAAGCGTTTCCGGCAGCATGGCATCCACTATGGCGATCACATTGCCGATGTGATACCAGCGGTCCAGCGGGTCGTCCCGCAGCACATCAAAAACTCGTCCACATCAAAGATGCCGCTGGGTTCCACCACCACCCGGTCGAACCCGCGCATGGCCATGGCAATGAGCTTGGTGCGCATCCGGCGCTGGTGGGTGTCGCAGTCGCATCCGCCGCTGATGGTCTCAAGGTCGCAGTTCGGGCCAAGAAGGTCCTGCACCAGCATGGCATCCACGTTCACTGCGCCGAAGTCGTTTTCCAGAATGCAGACATTGTGGCCCTGTGCCACCAGATACCGGACATACCGGCGCAGAAAGGTGGTTTTGCCTGCGCCCAGAAAGCCGGTGATAAGGTCTACCTGTACCATAATAAAAAAGCACCTCCTGTGCTGTTGTTTGCCCGGTTCCAGTATACCGCAGCAAACTGTAATACGCCAGTGGCAGATGCAAAAAGCCTCGCATTTCTGCGGGACTTTTTATGTTCGTATTCAGCCGCTGTCGGATGCAGAGCTGTACTCGGCAATGACCTTGCGGGCGGCAGGTGCCATTTTGGCCGGTACGGCGGCAGGTTTTGCAAGGAAGTAGCCCTGCAGCGCATCCGCGCCCAGCTCGATGACCTTGCGCAGCTCGGCGGCGGTCTCCACACCCTCGGCAATGATCTGCATGCTGCGCGGGTGGGCGAAGGTCTCCAGCGATTTGAAGAAGGTCAGCCGCTCGATTTCATACAGTGCGCCCTGCTCCTGCGCCAGCTTCATGATGGTAGCGGGTGAGCGCAGCGCTTCCATATCGGAGCGCATCAGGGCTTCGTAGGCCATCACCTTGCGGGCGCTGCTGCCGCAGCCCACGCAGCCAAGGGCCAGTGCCGCGGCGCACAGCCCTTCCCATTGGCTGGGAAAAGCTGTGCTTTGCTGCTGTTATTCGTTTTTTTGCCGGGACGGTGGACACAGTGATCTGCTCATAATCCGCACTGTGTGCAAGATAAACGCTCAGGTCACCGGTGTTGGTGGTCTCCATGCCGTCCAGCTTTGTGCAGGCGCAAAGGCCAAAGGCCAGCACATCCATGCCGGCAGCAGCCGGCCAGCTGGGCCTCGGCAGCGGCATCGTCCAGCATATCCCTGCCCGCGCAGCAGCTGCAGGATGACATGGCACACCGGGCGGCGTGTGGCCTCCAGCACCAGTGACGGAAGCCGTAGCGGGAGACGTTCTTTTGCCGTACAGCAGGATGAAGCCCATGCTGTTGCGGCTGTCCGCCCGCAGGAAGCCGTGGGTGATGTAGGGCATGCCCACCTGCCTGTTCACCCGCCGGGGCGACACCCGGCCCGAGATCCAGACACTAAAGACCCTTGCTCTCGCCACGCCCGTGCCGTGGAGGACGGCAGATTGTAAATGGTAAATATAGAAGAAGCATCTCTACGCAGTACGATTTTGCCGCCATCATTGAACGAGCGCAGCCCCCAGCAAGACCTTCAATCTGGCGGGCCTTGTGGGCAGCTACCATTTCAGCGGCGAGTAGGTATAAATTTTTGATACAGTAAGGGGCTGCTGCACTTTCGGCTAAAACGATGTGCAGCAGCCCCTTCTTCGTATCGGATCCAGACAACAAAAAAGCGTTCTGAGAGATCTCAGAACGCTTTGCGGTTGCGGGGCCGGATTTGAACCAACGACCTTCGGGTTATGAGCCCGACGAGCTACCAGACTGCTCCACCCCGCGATATTTACTTTGTGCTCTCAGCGGTTCTCGCTGACTGCTCAAGTATAATACCACAAGGGCGGGCGGATGTCAACCCTTATTCTGAAAAAATTTTATTTTTTTCCGGGCCTTCTTTTTCCAAACCACGAACCCTGCGCAGGCGGCGGCTGCGATCACCACCACCGGCCATGCACCGGCAAGGGCAACGATGACCTGCTGCAGGCCATCCACAAAGTTCTGCCAGCCAGCGGAAAGGGCGCTGACAAAGCCATGCGGGAGAAAAAGCCCTCGCTGGGCGGCGAGTAGGTGCTCACCTCGCTCAGGCTCACGTACACGGTGCACTCTTCCACCTGATCGTTGTACCAGTCCATCTGGCTCTGCCAGCTCTCGATCTGGCTCTGCACATCCGGCAGGCGGGACTCGATCTCAAGCAGGTCGGAGAGGTTGTCGGCCTGCTGCTGCAGCTGCTGCAGGCGGGTTCGCTGGTTCTTGAGATTCTCAAGCCGGGTCTCCACGTCCATGTACTGGGCGGTCACGTCGTCGGCCTGCTGGTTTTTGTAGGTCACGTTGCCGGCTTCGGCCACAGCCGCAAGAAAGCTGGCGTAGTTCTCCTGCGGCACCCGGAAGGTCAGGCTGACACTGCGGCTGTCACCGGCATCCGAGTATTCACTGCTGGATTCCAGATAGCCGCCCGCTTCAGCAAGGGCAGCATCCAGCGCAGCGCGGGCTGCGTCGTAGTCCTTGCTTTCCAGGCTGAGGTTCGCAGTGTAGATGATCTTTGCGTGGTCGGTGCTGTGGGCCGCTGCTGCCGCGTCGTCCTCCGAATAAACAGCGGTGCCGTTGTCTGCGCCGCTTTCCAGCGCCATGGTGTTCAGACTGTAATCGGCGGCCATGGGGCTGTCCATAGCGGCGCGGTCCACGCCGCCTGCCGCCCGCCATCGCGCCGCAGAGCTGTCCGCAGAATAATAGGCCGCCGGGCTGCTGCTCTTTGCGCCAAGGCCGATTTGTCCGGTGGCAAAGGGCACCATAGCCCACCACGCACACAGCCAAGGCAGGCCGCCAGTGTGCCCACCCGCTTTACGGGAAGCGGAACGGACAGGTTTCTTTTTCCGCTGCACCGGTGCGGAGGCCGGGCCGGTGCCGGGGTCTTCATCATGGGCTGGGCCTTTTCTTCTTCGGTCAGCTGGTCGGTCATGGCCAGCAGTTTTGCCTTCAGATCGTCCGGGGCGTAGAGGTCGTCCGTCTCCATCTTGTACTCATACCACCTCATCTTCGATCTCCTCCTTCAGCATCGTATGTAACTGTGCGCGGGCGCGGCGAAGCCAGCTGAGCACCGTGTTGGATGGTGCCCCCATCATCCGCCCGATCTCCGCCGCCGTGTACCCCTTCGTAGTAATGAAGGTAGATGGCGTTGCGGTAGTTCTCCGGCAGGGTGCGGATGGCGTCCAGCACGCTGCCGTCCGCCAGGTCATCCGGTGCGGGCAGGTTCTCGTCCAGCTCCGTGTCCTTTTGGCGGGCGGCGCGGGTCAGGTCCCGGCAGCGGTTGATGGCCACCCGCAGCAGCCACGCCTTGAGATGCTCCTCACTCTCAAAGTAGCCCTCGTAATGCAGGAGCTTTTCGTAGACATCCTGCACCACATCCTCGGCATCGGCTGTGCATCGGCTGTTGTGCATGGCAGCGCGGTAAACAGCATCGCTGTATTTCTGCACTGCCAGCGTAAATACTTCGTTTCTGGTCAGCTGTCCCATCAGTTTCAAGCTCTCCTTTACCGCCTGTACAGGGCGGGGTGGAATCCGTGTTCCACGGGGACATTCACCCTATACACGGCTGAACGCCCCCGAAGATTGCAGAACAAAATTGCTGGAAATTTTTGCGCAAAAATCACCTTTTATATTTTCTCTGCTTTGTTGGATAGCAGGGCCACCGCCCTTGCCGTTCTGCGGAATTAAAATAATATTACATAAAAGGTGCGGCGGCCATTCGATCCTTCTTCACCGATGGACCCAGGGCCACCCGCCCGGCCAGAAAGGTATCCGCTGTGCAGCCAGCCAGCGCTTGTGCTGTGCCGTATGCACCAGCTTCCGGCCCAGCGCTGCGGGGTCGGCATCGATGAGTTCCACATCCTGCATGGTCAGCTGCAGCGCCAGCGCCGCAGGCGTGTCCGGCACAGGCGGCAGCGGGTCCTCCCACACAAAGGGCGGCAGCAGCTGCACCGCCACGGTGGTGCGGGTGCACTCCTCGGTGAGCAGCAGCGCCGCAGGCGCGCCGTCCGGCTGCGACGTGCAGGGTGCTGTACAGCAGCTGCAGATTGCCCTCGGCCAGAAGACGGGTATCCCCTTCCCGCTCCGTAGGCGAAAGGGTCAAATATTCCCGCGCCTCGTCCGGATAGATGTGCCGGGCCGGTGCCTGCACGCGGGCATACAGCGCAGGCAGCGCAAAGCGGCCCGCTTTGTCCAGTGCGTGCTGCAAAAGCAGGTAGAACTCGGTCAGTGGGTAGGCGGGTCCGGCTGCGGCATCCCGAAGTCCGGCCGCGAAACATGTCCTCCACCCATGGGGAACCTCCTTGAAAAAAACGCTGGTGCGTTATACTATAAACAGAAGGGGCGCTGACTGCAAGGGTCAGCTTTCCATCCCGCATTAGTCAAAAAGATTGACCGCTCAGTGTTTGCGAGACAGGGCGGTCATTTTTTGTTATCATCTTGAAGCTTTTTGCCCATGCGATATTCTACGACTGTCCCGCCGATGACGACGAACAGCGAACATCTCCGATTCCATCTGACATCCCTCCCTTCGCGTTTGGGCTTGGGGAACCGGCAAAAAACGCTGGTTCATTGCGGGATGGGAAACATGACCACCGATTTGAGGCGGCCGTATTCTTCCCATATTTCTGCCGCAATATATCTGTTGATTGTAAACCCTTTGCAAACTTTTCCGTTGACCTCGGCGCACCGGTGCGGTATACTCGGGCACAGATGCCTTGTAAATTTTTAACAGAGGGGAATTTCAATCTATGAAAAACAAAAAACTGACCACCTATCAGATGGCCGTCACTGCACTGATGGCCGCCGCAATGTGCGTGCTTGGCCCGCTGACCGTGCCCATCGGAGCCGTGCCCATCTCGCTGGCAAACTTTGTTATCTGCCTGACTGCGTGGCTGCTTGGGCCGAAGTTCGGTACCCTGAGCGTGGCGGTGTATCCCTGCTCATCGGCCTTGTGGGCGTGCCGGTGTTCTCCGGCTACGGCGCGGGCATTGCCAAGCTGGCAGGCCCCACCGGCGGCTATCTGGTGGGCTACCTGCTGCTGGCCTTCATCGGCGGTCTGTTCATCGAAAAGAGCAAGGCCAGCCCGTAGTCTCCGGCATCGGCCTTGTGCTGGGCGATGCCGCCCACTTATCCGTTCAGTCCTCTTTACGGGATGCTTCAAATGTAGACTTTGCTTCTTCTATTGTTTTATCATCAATGTAGTAGGCAATCGCAGCTTTTCCGATTGCAGAGGTTCCCAGTGCGGCGATAGATGCGCTCACAGCCGATCCAGATCCAGCCCAAAAGACATTCAGAATTTTAGAGGCTTGTTGCGCCAAAGTCTGAAGCCATAACCTGCACCGGCAATTCCGCCCATGCTTAACACAAACTCTTTTGCTGTATCAAGTGAAATATCTCTTCCACTGAGAGATGCAATAAGGCAAACCAGAATGCCCTGTAGCAGTAGAAGGATATAAATGTCTGAAATAGGAATAGGAGAAAGTGCGACAGTTGCGGACATTGCAGAGAAAGATTTATTCAGTTGATTTGCAATTCGACGTACAACTTCTTGAAGCTTTAAGGCCATTCTTAACCCCATTCTAGCACTAAAATCAAGAATGGCCTTTTCTAAAATATTAAGTAATTCCTCAATATGGTATCTTCCATCAAATGCGATTTGAAGATTTTCAATGTCAGATACGGGTAAGCTTTCAATGGAATCCGCATCGATTTCAGTTCCATCAGCTGTCATCCAGTCAATCAACGAGGAAACCGCAATGATGTCATCTATTTTCAGATTGTTTTTTACAATGATCTCTTTATAATGCTGAACTTGCTCAGCGATCTTTTTGTTTTGCTCTCTGTATATTCATTCGGGTTTTTGAGCCGTGAAGGAGCCATCTCATCGCACTTATTAACAACCGCCACAATAGGAAGCCGCATATTGTAAGCTTGGGCATATGATTCGCTGAGTTTCTTCAAGAAGTTCACATCGGAATCAACATCATCTCGATGCGTACAGTTTAGCATAAAGATAGCAACATCTGGAGAAAATTCTTTGACTTGATTGATCAGCATATCCTCAGCCGAAATCTCTGCATTTAAATTGTCACTTTCTGCAATGCCGCGTGTATCGAGAATCTCCATTAGAGTGCGCTCGCCATCCTTGCATTGGTAGGTCTGAGCTGTCTCCGTGCAGCTTCTGGTATCACTGACAGGCGCAACGTATGCACCGCAGAGGGCATTGATCAGGCTGCTTTTTTCCCATGCCTGTCCGCCCGATGAGGAAAATCCGGGGCGGACGGTGAGAATCCACGCCATCCATCAAATTTTTAGCTCTTCATCACCAAGAATGGTATCTCTTATTTTCTGCCTGGCCTTTTCGGGAATCGCATCTGGAAGATTATCCAACAAGTCGCCTACCTTAGTGTAGAAGTTTTTCATATTCTGCAGTCGCTGTTCAATTTTCATCGAATCGTCTTTCATATTTCCTTTTCTCCTTTTTGCACGGACATCTTTAATCTCAGAACTTTTCTGCAAGATGCAATCAAAACTTTCTTTGTCAGGCGTATTTTTGAGCAAAAAGAATCAGACGGTCAAGAGCTTTTTCCATTCCGTTCAGCGTTCCCCATGCAATACGGACATCATTAGCGTTCAAAATTCTGGCATGATGTGTAAACTGGTTTTGTTGCAGACGATACCCGTTAAACTCTGCAAGCGTTGTCCAGAACCTATGTCCTCCCATTGTCGGCGTAGGAATATTAGGCATCTCAAGTTCAGCATTCAGAAATTTCAGCGCAATTTCAGGATGCGAAGCAATGAATTTCAGTGCTTCTTCGATTGCAGACGATTGTAACATTTGAAATCACCTTTCCTTTATACAATGGTTTGTTATTACGTCCATTATACTCTGCTAAGGTGAAAACCACAAGAAGCGGTTTTGAATCATGCCACCCGCTTAAAATACCGTCCTTCAAACTTTGCCCGTGCATTTCCACGTTCCAGACTGGTATGCCTTTCCCAGTTCTCATTTCGGATAACAGCTTGTTTTTGCTGATTTTCACTTTGTACCATTTGCCAGAGGCGCGCCAATGCTTTTTGCTTATTCAGGTATTGACTGCGCTCCTCGGTACAAACACTGGCCTGTCCGGTCGGAAGATAAATCACCCGGACACCTGTTTCTACCTTGTTCACGTTCTGCCCGCCCTTGCCGCTGCTGCGAAAGGTTTCAAACAGCACTTGTTTCGGGTCAAAAACTTCAGTTTCGGCCTCCGCACAACTGCTAAAATCCAGAAACCAGTTCTTGCGCTTGTGACCAATGCGGTAAGGACTTGGACAGACCCACTGCACCGAACCCACAAATTGCGACAGGTCGGTATCCGTCGTGATACGCACAGAACGATAGGTATTTTCGTAGTACCCTGTGATGTTTCCAGCACAGAAATCTTGTAATGTTTTTTGCAGGTAGGCCAGAAATTTTGCCACCCCAAGTTCGCACTCGGCAGGTCCCTGGCCAGAACTAATTTGATAAATCATTTTGAAATTTCCTCACTTGCCTTAAAGTTGTAGATGGGCTTTGTCCTCTCTACGATTTCCACCGTAGGTTCAACCTGCCGGAGAATGGATTCCATTGGTTTATACGCCATTGGGCTTTCATCCAGTGTATTTCTATCAACGGAGCTGGTATAGATACCCTTCATCTCTTTTTTTGTACTGCGACAGCGTAAAGCTGTTCCGTGCGTCTGCACGGCTCATCAGGCGGCCTGCACCGTGGGGAGCCGATTCATTCCACTTCGGGTTGCCCTTTCCGACACAAATCAGACAGCCATCCCGCATATTCATCGGGATCACGAGTTTTTCGCCCGCCTTTGCGGAAACTGCACCTTTTCGCAGAATCATGGAATCCAGATCGATATAGTTGTGGATGGTGGAAATGGTTTCTTCCACGTCCAACTTTATGCTTTTCACAATATCATTTGCAATCGCTCTGCGGTTCAGTTCGGCAAATGCCTGCGTGATTTTCATGTCGTGCAGATAATCGTCCATCAGGCTTTCCGTAGCATAGGCCAGCTCAAAAGGTGTGCCTTCCGGGCACTGATGAAAGGCTTCGTTCTGGTAAAACGATGCCACTTCCACACCAAGCCGCCGACTGCCGGAATGGATAATGAGCCAGTATGCGCCATCCGCCGCCTTATCAACCTCGATAAAATGGTTGCCGCCGCCCAATGTGCCTACAGCGCAAAGAGCTTTATCTTTCTGGACATGACGCAGACAAAGCAGCTCGTCCAGATCTGCTTTGTCTGCAAAATGATGCGGCACGGAGCGCACCTGTTTTCCAGCCGGAATTTTATCGTGAATCAATTTATCCAGCTTTTGCAGTTCCAGCCGCTTTGCATGAAACTTGACAGCCAGCATTCCGCAGCCAATATCCACGCCTACCAGACCGGGAGCTACACAATCCTTGATGGTCATTGTGGTGCCGACAGCACAGCCTTTTCCGGCGTGAACATCCGGCATAATGCGGATGCTGCTGCCTTTGAGATTGGACTGCCGCACAGTGCACGAATCAAACCCTCTGCACCGGAATCCAAAGTCTCTGCGTAAACCAGCGCAGAATTATAAGTATTTTGTATTGTAATCAAAGCAATGCCTTTCTTTTATTTCAGCCGGAATACCGGCCCTTTGGGTGGATATGGGAGCCGCTTGCCCCATGGAATCAGATAAGCGTGGTTGCGTCCCCGCAGATTGAGCCGGTCACAGTCTCCATCGGTAATGATGAGCAGCGGTGCATCTTTGGGGAAACACGTATCGTTTTCCAACAAATCAATTCCGGGCTGTAAACGGGTGCCGCCGCGCCCTTTTACCTGAACGGCTCCGGCGATCTCTTCCGGGGTCATCATCCCTGATCGTAAACAGCAGCATCACAGAAAATCACCCGGATTGCCTGCACATCTCTTGCTTCACTATAGCTGGTGATAGAGCCAAGCGCTGCTGCCAGCAGTCCACGGGACATGGAACCGGAGGTGTCCAGCAGCACCGCAAATGTCTGCTGTTTTTCCGGGTACTCTTCCAGCCGCCATGCAGGGCGTGGAATATCCGGAGTGGAACTCTGCCGCCGACTGAGTCGCGCATAGGAACGATGCTTTTCCATGATCGTAAAGTTTTCATCAAACCATTTTCCCAGTTCCACATCCCACGAAATGGGCGGACGGGACAGCGCATGGATTTCTTCGATCAGCCCAACAGGCAGATAGCCGCGGTTCTGTTGGGTGTGATATACAAGCCCCTGCTGCAAGGCAGAACGATAGACAGAATCCAATTTGCTGCCGTTCAAATCTGCCGCTTCTGAGCCATCGCCATAAAGCAAATCACCCGGATTTTCTTTCAGGTACTGCCGGATATTCTCACAAATTTGGTCATAGACCGCTTCTGCGGACATCCCAAGGAACTGGTTATCGAACAGTGCTGACTCTGGCATACAGCCCACTTTCATCTCACAGAGCCAGTCATTCACCACATAATCACAGGCAACATTCCAGAGTTCGGGTATTCTATCTTCACAGCGCAAATCATGGCGCAGAGCCGCATGAAGAAATTCATGCGCCAGCACGAATTTCCACTCTTCCAGATTCAGGCGGCAGCGAGGATTGATATAGATCTCGCCCAGTTGCGGGCTGACTGCTGCAACCGGAATATTCCGCCGGGAAACAACATCTCCGCTGTCTACGATACGGAACGCCGAGGCCACTGCACCCAGCAGCGGAAAGCTGGACAGAAACCAGTCCCGTGCCTGCAAATAGACAGGCTGCGTCCAGTAATGCTGATGTCCGGTGGAGATTCCCCTGGATTCCATCAGGGTTTTCTGCATGGATGCCTGAAGGGACTGGGCAAAAATTTCTGTATAATCCGTTTTGATGTCATCGCGGTTCCACACCATATCGGGTCTTCCGCCTGTCATGGTACTGAAAATGCCTCCAGAAACCGAGGCGGTCTGTAATTGCTGGAATGCCTGCTCTTCCTCTTTGACCGGAAAAGGCAGCTCCTGCTGAAACTCCGGCGGCGGTGTGCCAGTATGGCTGTCCTTCAGGAAGCGTGCAATGACCAGATCACAGGCCATATTCCAATGGGTATCTTTCATACGCGCTTTCTGAAAATGCCCGAATCCAAGATGTAATAGGCAGTGGCTTATGATATATTCCCACTCTCCAACGGATGCTTTCCAGTGCGGATTCAGATAAATGTCCCCATCGTTTGTAACATAAGCCCAGTCTGCTTTTGCCATGGGATAACGTTCAGAGCAGTATACACGCGTGCAGTATGCAAGCCGGAATAGGGGCCATCCTCAATTTTTTTCAACCGCCTTTCGCCATACGGGGATGCTGTCCTTCTGCGTTTTTTCCTCTTTTGGCCCATATCGTCACCCCATCTTCTTTTTTGGTCAGTGCGGGCAGGTCACGGGTCACTTCCACGATGAACCACGCAGGAAGCGTTTCGCCATCCTCCGGGGTAATGGCCATCTGTGCGATTTCCAGACTGATGCCCGCCAGCTCGACCAGCAGGTCCTTTGCACGCAATGTAAGGGTCTGCGTGGCAGAAGTGAGTTTGCTGCGGTTGCGGGGCAGTTCTTTCAGCAGCTGTGCTCGGAAACTCTGCGCCAGAAAGTAGAGCACATCACGCTCTTCCGGTTCATCTGGCCAATTCTGCGTTCCATTGATGATTTTCGTGATAGAATATGCCTGCCGCACCTGCCGGACATAGGCCACAAACTGTGCCGCATGAGCAGCGGTCAGACAGCCGTTTGCCAGAACCGCCAGTTCCTGTTCCGAAATAGAATCGCCGTAACTGATAATGGCATCACTGAGCATGTGCCAGCTGCGAGGAGAAGAAAAGGGCTCTTCCGTTTTGGAAGGCTGGCTCCATAACTGGTCCGGACGGAAACAAATATAATCGTATACATAAGGGTGAATGCCGTGCCCTGCGGCCCATTCCAGCCAGATACGGCTGTCAGCGCGAAGCTCAACATGGAACATCCGGTTGAGTAGCGCAGAGGACATAGGCCGGGTGATGGCGTTGTCCTGCGCACGGTTGCCTGCACCGATCACGATAGAACCTTTGGGCAGGTGATATTCCCCGATGCGGCGTTCCAGAATAAGGGAATAAAATGCTTTCTGTACTTCCTGAGAACAGGCGTTCAATTCGTCCAGAAACAGGCAATAGGGTTCTTCCTGCGCAATCATTTTGGGTGGGCAGAACACGCTGCGGCCATTTACGATTTGCGGCACACCGATAATATCTTCCGGCGCAAGCTGACTGCCCAGCAGAGAAACGCAGGGCAGTCCCATATCTGCGGCGAACTGCTCTACGATAGCAGACTTGCCGATGCCGGGTGCTCCCCAGATAAAGACAGGGCGCACAATGCCAACGTTCAATAAAATATCCAGAAGCTGTTTCTGGTCAACCGATACTGCGAGATTCAAAGTAATCTTACCTCCATAATTTTTCGGATGGTGTTCTTTCTATCATTCAAAGATTTCATCTTGTTGCTTCTCCTTTCCCGTTTGTTTGAGGACAGTATAGCAAAGCAGGATGACAAAATCTGTCACCCTGCAAACTTATAATATCATTATCCTGAGATTGTTTTTTTAGGGAAATTTCGTATACTGAACATAAGAAACGAGGGGAGAGAGCATGGGCTATTCTAAAAATGAGCGGATATACGATCATCCTGCTATTTTCCGTATTAACCGCATCCCATGCAGACGGTCTTTTTGATTTTCAAGGTGCGGTGCTGGATTTGGCAATAAAAATCGCCACACAACAACCTGAACCTGACCATCCCTTCCGGGATGGCCTTGGTTCGGGTTTGCTATGTAGCGATAAGAAAGTCAAAAACTTGCTCCGGCTCCTTCGGGAGCCGAGCTGGAACTCTAAGTAAATATGTTATATTAAATTGTTGGAATAGGTTACCACAAAAATCGAGCCATGTCAACGTGAACTTGTCGGGGCAAGGCCCCTCCATCTTGCTACGCAAGACCGTTCTGTCGCTTAAAGTCCCCACTGGGGACTTCATTGCTACGCTACGCTTCGAAAACGCGAACTTTTGAAAACACGCTGATTTCGGCAGCTTGCAAGAAAACACAAGGAAAACTTTGGCAAAAGAGAGGGCCGGACGGTGCCAGCCCTCTTGACAGAATTATGAGATGTTCAAAAATTTCTGCTGCTTTTATTGCGGTTTTCAAAAATAGCGCCGAACAGAACGGCATATTTATGATATGCAGTTTGCGGATACTACTGCGGTGGGAAAATAGAATCAGGCAAAAGGATAAAGTGTCGGCAGGAAAAATACGGACACGACAATGAGGATGAGCGCCAGCGGGGTACCACACTTGAGATAATCCTTCAAGGTGTATCCGCCCGGCTCGATGATCATGATCTGGCAGGGGAGCTGCCATGGGGGTCATGATGGACACACAGCTGGCTGTGATCACGCCGACCACGGCAGCACGGGGGTCTACGCCCATGCGGATACAGGCGGAAGTGACCAGTGGGATGAAGATGGTCAGGGTAGCCAGATTGGACATGACCTGTGTCAGAATGAAGGGAACAAGGAAGAACACCAGCATAATGATGTACGGATTGGTGGTATCGCCCAGCAGGCGGATCATCCAGTCTGCCACCACATCGCCTGCACCGGTGGTCTGGATGGCGTCCGACAGAGCCAGCACACCGGCAAACAGGAAAATGGTCGGCTGGTGGATGGAGTTGAGGGCTTCCCTCTCGGTCAGCACACCCGTCAGCACCAGAGCGGCAGCGCCGATGCAGGAAGTGAGATACATCTTGACACCAATGACATTTTCCAGCAGCATCATTGCAATGGAGACCAGAACGATCAGGACAGCCAGTTTGCGCTTGAAGGGGCTGAGTTTTTCGCTCTCAGAAGCCGTATGTGCTGCATCTGAAAACTGCTCGTTGGGAATATCCGGCATCAGCTTATAGCCAACAAAGGTCATGTACAGGATGGCAATGGTCAGCATCGGGATGCGCGCAATGGTGAAATCCCAGATGTGCAGCGGTGTCGGTGCGCCGGCCTGCATCATGACATCGTTCCATGCCATGTTGGAAGCACCCTGACCGAGAAAGGTCATCTGGGTGGCAATGTTGGCACAGGCCATAGAAGGATACAGCAGCTTGCTGCGGCTCACGCCGATGTCGTTCGCAATGCCTACCAGCAGAGGGATCATGATAGCGGCAGTTGCGGTGGCACTGGTGATGGCGCCCAGAAACGCACCTGCCACACAGGAAAGAAAGATCAGCATCCGCATATTGTCCTTGTAGCGGATGACCAGACTCTGGGCTTTGTCAATCAGGGGCGTTTTGGTCAGCCCTGCACCGATGACGAACATGGCTACGAACATGACCACGTTCGTGTTGATGAAGCCGCCAAAGGCCTCGGCAGGGGTCTTGATGCCGGTGAGGATCAGCGCCAGAATGATGCCGGTAGAAATGACCGAGAACGGGACTTTACCGGATACAAAGGCGATGATCGTTACAAGCAGGATGACCAGTGTGATCTCCAATGGGCTCATTTGGGTTGTCCTCCTGTGGATTACTTCCACCTTGCAGATGCAAAGCAGGGATTGTTATACTTTTGTCGAAAAATACAATTTTCCAAAGGAACTTTATATAAGGTGTGTAGAACAAAAGAACGGCCAAGATCTTCTTTGTCTGCATTTTTTCCGTGCACATATTTGACCGCAAATAGCAACACCCCGGATGTTGATATGGCAGACAGCATCCGGGGTGTTTTGCGGAGAAGCAGGATAAACAGGGTAATGAAGATAGGAGTAAATGATAAGAAGTCTGTTGGATCTGTGAAAGCAAATATGGTTGTTAGAATTAACGTGATAGTGAGTTCATTTTAGGAGAAGAAGCTTTTTGATGGATGGTTGCTCTCCGCAGGGTATAGGCAACGCTGGCTTCGCAGTTGGATCTTATTTGATGAAGCCAACGTGCTTGCAAATTTCCTCGACGGCCTTATCCTTGCGCTGATTGAAGATGACCTTGTTCTCTTCGAACAGGTTGCGACCCTCAGCGTCGATGGAAACGATCAGGGGCCAAACTCGTTAACATGGCAGTGCCACAGAGTTTCCGGCATACCGAGGTCACGCCACTGGGCCTCGACGATCTCCTCCACCTCGGTGGCAGCCACAACGGCGTTACCGGCAGGGGAAAACACAGTGGATGGCACCGAACTCCTTGCAGGCGCGCTCGGTGTTGGGGCCCATGCCGCCCTTGCCCACGATGACGCGGACACCGGACTTCTGCACGAACTCATACTCGAACTTTTCCATACGCATGGAGGTGGTGGGGCCCACAGACACCATCTCGAACTTGTCGTCCTCCAGAGGGCGAATGATGGGGCCGGCGTGGAAAATGGCAGCGTCCTTGACATCCACAGGCAGCGGGCGGCCCTCTTCCACGAGGCGGCGGTGCGCCACGTCACGGCAGGTGGTCAGGTCGCCGTTCAGGTAGACGACATCACCGATATGGATGTCCTTCAGGTCCTCTGCGGAAACCGGAGTCGTGAGAATTTTCTTTCCGTTTTTGATGGTCAGCATTACAAAGTCACCCCCGAATGAGTATCAATGGTGTAGTTCAGATCTTTATCAAAAATGATGTGGCCGCGGCGATGGCTCCAGCAGCCCACGTTGACGGCAACGCCGATGGCAGAAGGATGGCGGGCAGTGTTCTCAATGTGCACGCCCATGACGGAGTACTTGCCGCCCATGCCCTGAGGACCAAGGCCGATGGAGTTGATGCCGTCCTCCAGCAGCTTCTCCATATAGGCTGCGCGCTCGTTCTCGTTGTGGCTGCCCAGAGGACGCATCAGAGCCTTCTTGGACAGCAGAGCGGCGGTCTCAACAGAGGTGGCAACGCCCACGCCCACCAGCAGCGGAGGGCAGGCATTGATGCCGTAGCTGGTCATGACATCCATGACGAACTTGGTCACACCTTCGTAACCTGCACCGGGCATCAGAACCATGGCCTTGCCCGGCAGGGTGCAGCCGCCGCCTGCCATATAAGCGTAGATCTCACACTTGTCGCTGTTCGGGATGATATCCCACCACACGGTGGGAGTGCCCTTGCCCACGTTCAAACCGGTGTTGAACTCATCGAAGGTCTCAACACTGTTGTGGCGCAGGGGTGCTTCAAAGGTAGACTTGACCACAGCCTCCTTCAGCAGACCCTCCACCTCACCGATGAGGGGGAAGTCCACGCCGCACTTTACCCAGAACTGCAGCACACCGGTGTCTTGGCAGCTGGGGCGGTTCAGCTCCTTGGCCAGCTTCTGGTTGCGCTTCATGGTCTCGTAGATGACCTTGGACAGAGGAGCATCCTCCTGTGCGCCCAGCTCATCCAGCTTTTTGATGATGTCGTCCGGCAGCACCTTGGCGATATGGCTCACAAAGTTTGCCATATAGGTCGTCATCTGCTGCACCTGTTCCTGTTTGTTCATTCCATTTCCTCCTTGAATGATTTGGCTTTGGTACATTTTGCGTTTGGTTCACTTATTCAACGCTCCTGCCCGTATTACTGCGGGAAGAACGGAAATGCGATGGGAAGGATCACCATGCTGACAACCGTTGCAATGAGGATGAGGGGCAGGCCAGCCTTGGCATAATCCTTGAAGGTGTACCCGCCGGCAGAAACCACCATGGTGTTGGCGGGCATACCGATGGGCGTTGCGTAAGCGCAGGAGCCGCCGATGACACAAGCCATCAGGACGGCGCGGGGGTCGGCACCCATGCCCTGTGCGATGCTCAGGCAGATGGGAACCATCAGGGCGGTAGTAGCAGTGTTGGACATGAAGTTGGTCATGACGCAGCAGAGTAGAAAGACCACCAGAGTCAGGACGTAGGGAGAGGGATTCTTGCCCAGAGCACCAATGACGATGTTTGCGATCTCTGCGCCTGCCCCGGTCTTATCCAGTGCAGAGGCCAGAGACAGCGTACCACCGAAAAGGAAGATGGTCTTGAGGTCGATGGACTTCAGGGCGTCTTTCTCGGAGATGACACCGGTGAGGATCAGAGCCAGCGCACCGATACAGCCGATGATGTTGAGCTTGATTCCGATCTGCTTTTCAAAGATCATGCCCAGCAGGGTGAGCACGAGGATGACAAGGGAGAGCACCTGTTTCCACTTGGGAACATTGCTGAAGTCCTGCTCGCCGCCGAAGGAGTCATCATCGGAGACGGGGTGGTTGGGCAGCAGCTTCATGCCAAGGGTGGCGTAGAAGAGGATGCCGGCGGCGAGGATGGGCAGGCCCACGATGGCGTACTCGAAGAAGCCGAAGGACATCCCGATCTCACCCAGAGCACTCTGGGCGATGAGGTTGCCCGGTGCGCCGATGAGGGAAAGGTTGCCGCCCATGGCCGCTGCAAATACCAGCGGCATCAGCAGCTTGGAGCGGGCATAGCCGGACTTTGCCGCAATGCCGATGACCACGGGGATCAGGACGGCGGCGGTGCCGGTGTTGGAAAGGACGCCGCTCATCAGGCCAACGATGACCATGATGGCCACGATGAGGCTGCGCTCGGATTTGGCAAAGTGGGTAACAATGCCGCCGATCTTGTTGGCCATGCCTGTTTCAAACAGTGCACCGCCGACAATGAACATGGCGACGAACAGGATGACGTTGCTGTCGATGAAGCCCGCAAAAGCGGTCTTGACATCCAGCACGCCGGTAACGACCAGACCGATACAGACGATCATGGACGTTACGCCGAGGGGGATCTTCTCAAACACGAACATGACGACCGCGAAGAGAAGAAAAAGTAGGGTGATAGTTGCTGCTGACATACCGGGGAATCCTCCTTTAATGAAATATAATGTATCCATTTCATCAGAGCAAAACAGCCCTGACTTTCGGAACGCCCCAGCTGCACCTCGTTGTGCAGAGTCTTTGCCGCCGTGCTGTGCCCTCACAGCCCTTTTTCGTTCTGGAAGGATCTGCCCGGAACCTTAGAATTCCGGGAATCTCGGCAGCGTCTTTTTAAATTTTTATATCTAATCTTTGATAATGTATCCACTTGACGACACGAGAATACACCCGAAACAGAGATTTGTCAATCCCTTTTTCGAGTTTTGTCGCATTGCACGGATTATGTACCAATTTTTGTGCACGCCAGACAAACAGTAGGATACAAGAAAATCTCCCTCCGCCGCCTTCTGCAAAAAACGTGCGTTCTCCATCTGCTTTGGAGAACGCACGTTTTATCCTTCTTTATTCCAGCCGCTTTTTGAAATACCCCTCGGCACAGTAAATGGCACCGCAGGGATTATGCGCCAGAACGCGATCCTTGGCCACCAGCGTTGTGACCATGGCATCCGAATACTTATAAAACATCGAGTCGTGTCCCACACAAAGTCCGACCTCAATGTTGAACTCGGTGTGCTGTTCGTTCAGAAGCTTTGCCTGTGCGATGGGGTTGCACATGGCCTCAAATTCGCCGGGGTGGATCTTGACCTCTTCCGGGATGCCCACTTCTTCTTTGGAGATGCCGCCGGTCTTGCAGATGACCGACACCACCTCAAACCCCTGCGCACGGAGCAGGTCGGCCACGATGCGGGCTTCCTTCCGCAGACCTTTGCAGAATGCAAGACCCAGCTTGTGGTAGCCCATCCGCTTGCAGAACTCCACCGTCTCCTTCAGGCGGGGCCATTGACAGTAGCCCAGCCCCTCAATGGCCGAACAGTTGACGTAGAAATCGTGATTCTCGGGCAGATCATAGCCGGCGCGGGCGGCCTCCATCACCGAAGCATTCCGCATAGGGCAGTTTTTGGGCATCTTTTCCGGCTCGTTGTTGGCGCAGGCCAGAACCGTACAGTTCGCACAGGTATACACTGTCTTGTCCTCCCTGATCTTATAAATAATAGGTCAGCGCATCGTCCATGCTGCGCAGGATGTGCTTTTCCATTTCAGCCCGTGCGGCCATCGCATCCCGCGCTTCCAGCGCCGCATAGATCTTTTTATGCTCACTCTGGGAGTTGAGGGCATAGTCCAACTCGCTCATTTCCACACCAATGGACAGGCCGTTCCACAGCTCCGAGAGAAGATTGCGCATTTTTTCATTGCCGGAAGCTTCCCAGATCTCAAAATGGAAGGACTGGTTGTAGTCAGTATAATTTCCGGCCTGCTGAAGAGAAAGAGCCTCCTCAGCAGTATCCACGCAGTTTTTGATCTTGGACAGGTCAGCGTTGTTCTGGCAGCAGAGCATACATGCCGTCCCTTCCAAGGCAGCGCGCAGCTGGTAGTGCTCCCGGATGGTCCTTTCCGTTACGCCCAACACAATGGCGCACTTGTTTTGCTTGACTTCCAGCAGACCGTCACGGGCAAGGATCTGAAAGGCCTCCCGCACCGGCGTGACCGACACGCCGAGTTCCTGTGCGGTGTTTTCCAGCGTGAGTTCTGCGCCCTCCGGGATGCTTTTTGAGATAATGGCTTTCCGCAAAGCGGAAGCTACCCGCTCACGGGCAGGCAGCAGCTTAATGGGTTTCAGTCCCAGCATATTGACTCCTTATCGTTAAAATCAGATGCAGTAGTTCTTCTTCATAGGCGTTCCATGCATCCGGCACATCAGGGAGCCCTGACGGTCCAGCATCAGCAGGCGGGCAAGCCGGTCGTTCACCGGCGCAGGACGTGCGCTCACGGCAAAGGCAATGTAGGTCTCCTGAATGCTTTCCAACAGCTTGCGATGCAGCGGATATGGCAGGACGGTCCGCAGGGTACGGTGCTGCAGCATCTCGCCGCCTGCCAACATCGCATCCTGCGGCAGCGCACGCATAGCCTGCCGTTCCAACTGAGCCCCCAATGCCAGAATTTGGCGCAGTGTCTCTTCGGTCAAATCTGCCGCTTTTATCCGATTGTTGGGCAGGCGGATGATAAGACCCTGATATTCAAGGATCATCAAGGCCTCCCGCACCGGCATCCGAGAGACACCGAGACTCTCTGCCAATTCGTTCTGGGTCATTTCAGTGCCCGCCGGGATCTGCCCAGATAAAATGGCCTGCTGCAGGGCTTCCACCACACCGCCGTTTTTCTTCTGGATGCCGATATATTCCATAGAGTCCTCCGTGCAAATGTCTTTTTTATATTGTATCCAATTTTACAATAAAAAGCAAGACTTCCTTTATGACAAACAAAAATACCCGGCAGATTCATTCTGAAAAATCTGCCGGATATAGACCGGATGCCCTTAGGGCGTTCCATTCTGAAAAATTGCAGGGCAAATGCAAGCTGTGTTAACTGTTATGTAACCTTGTCAATCAATCTTCCATTCTTCCATGGTCGCAACCAAGCGAGAGATAATGCTCAATCTCCCCTCTCAGCACCATCTGTGCGTACTCCAAAGGCTTATTATACAGCAGCCAGTCCAGTTCTGCCCGCTGTGCCGGGGTGTTGCCGTATTCGTTCTCGACAGCGATGCAGTCGATGGCAAGGATAGTGCCACCCTCGAACCGGGCTTCCACCCGGTTGGTGTCCATGTTGTAGCGGCAGGAAAGCAGTTTGTTCATAAGAAAGCCTCCATGTTTTTCACATTTACTTCTCAAATACATAAAGCCACTTCTTGACGCAGCCCTTTGCAGGTCTACACCCATCCACCACACGCCCGATTCTTACACCAAACGCGAACTTGTCAGGGTGAGGCCCCTCCATCTTGCTGCCGCAAGACCGTTCTGTCACTTAAAAGCTCCACTGGGGCTTTCATTGTTCCGCTTCGCTCCACAAACGCGAACTTGTCGGGGCAAAGCCCCTCCATCTTGCTACCGCAAGACCGTTCAGTCGCTTAAAAGCCCCACTGGGGCTTTCATTGCTCCGCTTCGCTGCGCAAACGCGAACAACGCTCTTTTTGCTCTACACAAAATCCTGCATCGTTTGGCGTAAAATTGGCGTATGGCGTAGTTTTCGCTGGAAATTCGTCAAAAAAAAAAGCCTGAAACTTCTCGGTACATCAAGAAGTTTCAGGCTTTGTTTTGCTTAAATTGAAATTTACTGCTCAATCGGCTTCATCGTGGGGACGTGGCAAGAAATAGCCCTGTTTTCGTCCAACAGGCTCCAACAACGTCCACGATTCCGGGGGATTTTTGAAGAACCCTCCAACAAGCTCCAACAGCGTCCACGAAAGTTGTGTACAGTTTTGGTCACAGCCCTTTTTGACGGAGCGTGACGGAAAACGTGACAACGGGTGTTGTTCGCTGTCAAACCGTGATAAACGAGATGTGCTTCTTTGTCCAGCAGAGAGGAACATTTCTATTATTTTGAATCTATGCCTTACCTCACAAGCAATGCGCTTTGAAGAGAGGTCATGGATTCTTTCTTTTTTCTCTTGGGTTGCTTCTGCGTATACATCCATTGTGGTGGAAATATCCGCATGACCCATGATTTCCTGAATGACCTTCAGGTTGGTTTCATTCTCGCAGAAGCGAGTGCAGAACGTGTGCCGCAGGATATGGCAGCTAAACTTTGGCAGAAGAACCGGGTCACGATTTTCTTCCTTCGCCTTGGATTCTTCTTCCTTATTATAGTCTGCACAAATCGAGCGGATAGTGCGGTTGATGGCATTGGGGAGATAAACCTTTCCATCGCCAGTGCAGAAAACAAAGCCGGAGTATCCATCAATTTCATCGGTGCAGAAACCGATGACTTTTTGATACTGATATTCTTCCAGAAAGGCATCAAACACTTCATCAAGCATCGGGATAATGCGGATGCCAGCTTTCGTTTTGGGCGAGTTTACATGGTTGGTGCAAGTGCCATCTTCCTGCACACGATAAACAAGATTGTGGTTGATGCTGATCGTGCGGTTCTTGAAATCAACATCCTGCCACCGCAGACCTAACACCTCGCCAATGCGACAGCCAGTACCAAGCATTACGGTAAACAACGGGAACCATCCGCGATACTCTTCGCTATTGGCGATGTAATTGGTAAACGCACGCTGTTCGGCAACAGTCAGAGCATGACGCTTTGTCTTTTCCCAGCAGTGGCTCTTCTTAATTTCAGCCATAACGCCCTCCGTGGGATTCAAGCGCAGCAGTCCATCGCGGACAGCCATTGTAAAGGTTGGATGCAAAAGTGTATGTACGATTTCCATACTGTTGGGCTTGAATCCTTTTTCTAAAATCAGTGAGTAATAGAATTTCTTAATATCGCTGTACTTGATTTTGCTGATACGAAGTTTTCCAAAACCATCCCGAACATAATGGTTATGCCCGGAGATAATCTCGTAGCCGTCACCATCCGGGCGCGGCCTTGCGATAAGCGGTGCCAAAACGCCGAACTGTGCAATACTTTCCACCGTCCGGGTCATAGCATCATCGTCCACAACTTTGAAAGGATGGTTAGTGAACGGATGCAGCTCATCAATGGGGATTTGCTGTACCTGCTCTCTTTTTTCTTCCTGCCGTTGCTCCTCGATGGAAAATAAAAGCTCATCTATCCCTTTCAGTGTTACGTTTAAGTCGTTTTTCGGCATCGGTCACCACCTCCTTTGCAATGGAATGGTAGGCTTCTGCCACCTTGCCTTTCGGGTCATGCTGGTAAATGCTTTTACCTGTCGTACTGATTTCCGCAGCACGGACAGACCGGGGAATCGTCTGTTCGAATACTTTCAGGTGCTTTCCGTAGCCTTGCCGGATTAGATTGCTGATTTGCTGGCCGTAGATGGTGCGGCTATCGGTCATGGTGAGCAGAATACCCTCAATTTTCAGTTTTGGGTTTATCTGCCGCCGAACTTTTCCAATCGTCTGCAAGAGCTGCTCCAGACCTTTGGCAGAAAGGTATTGCGCTTGCATCGGAATCAGTGTCGTGTCTGCCGCCGCCAGTGCATTGACCGTGAGCATTCCCAACGAGGGAGTGCAGTCCAGCAGAATATAATCGTACTCGCGTTTGGCACTGTCCAGCACCTGTTTGAGCATCTTTTCCCGGTTCATGCTGTTCACAAGGGCAACTTCCATTCCTGCCAGCTCGATGTTAGCTGGGATAAGGTCAACGCCCTCCGCATGGTGCAGGATGCCCTCACCGGGCTGGACGGGCTGGTCGTTCATGGCTTTCTGCATAAGGGTGGACAATGTGGTGGACAGCTCATCCGGCTGCTGCCAACCCATACTGATGGTAAGTGAACCCTGCGGGTCAACATCCACCAGCAGAACCTTTTTTGCCCTCCATTGCCAGACCGATACCAAGATTTTCACAGGTAGTGGTCTTGGCCGTGCCGCCTTTTGGTTTACGATGGCGATTGTGGTAGCTTTCTTTGCGATAACATCACCCCGCTTTCGGAGAGCCACGCGCAAAGTCGTGGTTCGTTTTGTTCTGATAGTAGAGATTCATGGTCGTAGGCGCATTGAATAATGCCGCCAGCAGATATTGCTTCATGTTCCGCACAGGGGAAGTGTTCTCTGCCAGACAGCCCAGCACGAAGCGGATATGGTCTGCGTTCAGCTTTTTCAACCGACTGCGCACTACTTCGACAGGCTTATCATCTCCGGCAATCCTCAACATCTTGCGTTTGGTGGAGCAAGTGTCTACAAGCAAGTCCACGATTTGATAGATGGCGTCCTCATCATCCGGGCAGAGCCGGAGCAGCAGTTCGACCTCCAATGCCTGATAAAAATAATCTTCAAGCTGTTCTCGCTGGGTCAGCCTGTCCGTTTCATCCGGGAGGAAAGGATGGTTCCTCTCTGTTTTATTCTTATCAGTCTTATTAGATTGCGATTTTGGCCGCACCTGAACTGCACTTTCGGCAGCACAAGAATTGCTGTTTGCACAATTCTGTATTTGCGCTTTTGGCAGTCCAGATGAAAAAGTTCTTGACGTAGATCAAGCTGGGTCTGCCCAGCCCACGCCGTTTGCGTTCGATGAGGTCTGCCTGTTCTAGCTCCCGGAACAACTTGACCGCCTTGTGCTCGGCGCAGCAGAGAGATTCCTGCACCTCCCGGACGGTGTAGATGATATACACACGCCCATGTTCATCCACCCAGCTATTCTTTGCAGACAGGCTCATACGATCGAGCAGGATGCCGTACAGTGTCGGGCATCCGTGGAGAGCTGCCGGAAACGGCTGTCCTGAAAAAGTGCTTTCGGTATGCGGAAGTAGGCGAACAGTTCACCCGACTGGCCGTAAAAGTAGTCGAGCGTCATTTGGTGTGACCTCGGATTTTCGACTGTGAGTGTGCGTCCATGTGCAAAACCTCCTTATTCGATTTTTGCAAAGAAAAAGCGCACCTTCAATTTTGCGGAAACTGAAAGTGCGCTATGTAAAGCTGATTCAATTATTCACGAAAGGATTCCAGATATTCGTCCAGCACTTCTACGTTCACCAGTGCAATGCGTTTCAGCCGGACGATGGCGTGAGCATCCTGTGCGACTTGTCGGAAAGAGTTTTTGCCCATCGAGTAGAGGACTGCCCCTTCCTCGTAGCGAACGTATTTCTTTTTCTTTCCAGCCAGCAGTTTTTCCAGTTCAGGAACTTCAACCGAGTTTCGCTTATGTGCCATGGTATTCTTCTCCTTTGTCAAGGTTATGTGGTATACTTGCATTATCGAACATTCAGGTTTTTGGTACATTCAGGGTCGGATTTTCAGTTCGTGCGGACTGTCGGAGACACAAGGATTACCACGTAGCTTAGTTAGATTCCGGGCGCATCGTGGGGAACAGCAGCACATCGCGGATGGAGGCGCTGTCGGTGAGCAGCATCACCAGACGGTCCACGCCGAAGCCCAGACCGCCCGTGGGGGGCAGGCCGTACTCAAGTGCGTTCACGTAGTCGTAGTCCACCTGTGCCTTGCAGTCGGGCTCGATGGCCTTGCGCTCGGCGACCTGACGCTCGAAGCGGCCCTTCTGGTCGATGGGGTCGTTCAGCTCGCTGAAAGCGTTGCCGTACTCGGTACAGTCGATGAAGTACTCGAAACGCTCGGTGAAAGCGGGATCGTCCGGCTTGCGCTTGGCCAGCGGGCTGATCTCGACAGGGTAATCGTAGATAAAGGTGGGCTGGATGAGCTTGTCCTCGACGAAAGCGTCGAAGAACTCGGCCAGGATGGCGCCCTTGGTGGGAACCTCAGGCAGCTCCACATGGTGCTCCTTGGCAGCGGCAATGGCGTCCTCGTCGGTCTGCCAGTCGTTGAAGTCCACGCCGGAATATTTCTTGACAGCCTCGATCATGGTCAGGCGCTCCCAGTGGCCCATGTCGATCTGCTTGCCCTGATAGGGGATGACCATGCTGCCGCAGATCTTGAGGGCAAGGCGCTTGTACAGCTCTTCCACCAGATCCATCATGCCGTGGAAATCGGTGAAGGCCTGATACAGCTCAATGGAGGTGAACTCCGGGTTGTGCTTGGGGTCCATGCCCTCGTTGCGGAAGATACGGCCGACCTCGTACACGCGGTCCATGCCGCCCACGATCAGACGCTTGAGGTACAGCTCCGTTTCAATGCGCAGCACCATGTCCATGTTCAGGGTGTTGTGGTGGGTGTAGAACGGACGGGCGGAGGCACCGATCTCAAACGGGGTCAGGATGGGGTATCGACCTCCAGGAAGCCTTTTTCGTCCAGATAAGCACGGATCTCTTTCAGGATCTGGCTGCGCTTGACGAACGTTTCCTTGACCTCGGGGTTGGCAATGAGGTCCACATAGCGCTGGCGGTAACGGGTCTCGGTATCGGTCAGGCCGTGGAACTTCTCGGGCAGGGGACGCAGGCTCTTGGCCAGCAGGGTCAGCTCGGTAGCGCGGACGCTCAGCTCGCCGGTCTTGGTGCGGAACACTTCGCCCTTGACGCCAATGATATCGCCCACATCCAGCTTCTTGAATGCGGCATAGGGCTCCTCGCCCAGCTCGTCGCGGCGGACATAGAGCTGGATATCGCCCTTGTCGTCGCGCAGGTGGGCAAAGCTGGCTTTGCCCATGACGCGCTTGGACATCATACGGCCTGCCAGAGCCACGGTCTTGCCGCTGTCGGTCTCATTGGGCAGATCCTTGAATTCCTCTTTCAGGTCGGCCGAGTAGGCGTCCTGAGGGAACTTGGTCAGGGTGAACGGATCGTGACCAGCGGCCTGCAGGTCGGCCAGCTTCTGGCGGCGCACCTGTACCTGCTCGCTCTCAGTCAGACCCTGTGCGGGGTTCTTCTTTTGCTCTTCCATGGTTTCTCCTATCAGTTGGCAGCGTGGGTAATGGTCAGCACTTCGTACTCAACGGTCTGGCCGGTGGGCAGCAGGACTTCTGCTTTCTCACCCACGGCCTTGCCCAGCAGGCCGTGGCCCACGGGGCTCTCATCGCTGATCTTGCCGTTCAGGGGGTCTGCCTCGGTGCGGCCCACGATGTCATACTCTTCCACTTCATCGTCGCCGGTCATTTTGATGGAAACGTGGGTACCAACGGCCACACTATCCACGCTCAGCTCGCTCTCGTCGATGACGACAGCGTTCTTGACCATCTGCTCCAGCTCGGTGATGCGGTTTTCCACCAGGCCCTGGGTGTTCTTGGCCTCGTCGTACTCGCTGTTCTCGGACAGGTCGCCGTGGCTGCGGGCTTCCTTGATCTCTTCTGCCAGCTCTTTGCGGCGGACGGTCTTGAGGTATTCCAGTTCATCCTGCATCGCCTTGAGGCCAGCAGCGGACATCTTGATTTCGTGTGCCATTTGGGAATCTCTCCTTGTCTATTTGTTGGGTGCAGCCGGGCGCACAGGGCGCAAAACCACACACGAATGCCATTTTGACTTTCTTATTATAATAGCAACCCCGGGCGTTGTCAACCAAAACCCCGCCCAGCCTGCGCAAAAACATACTAAAGAAAAAGCCCTGCCGACAGAGGGAAGTGCCGACAGGGCCTTGGAGATGTCTTAGGGTTCCTCTCATGGACTCCCCTGCCAGGGGGGAACTGGACGCGCCAACGCGCGGCCTGAGTTTGAGTCGTCTGCTGCCTCATCCAAACCATCCGGCGGGCACCCTGGGCAGGGTCTGCCGGAACTCGGTGGTGAAAGCCGCGGCCCTGGGTGGTCTGCCGGATGAACGTGGTGAAGTTGCTCAGTTCTGCCAGCGGCACCTCGGCAATGATGGTCTGCAAGCCGTCCTCGTCCGGTTCCATGCCCAGCACGCGGCCGCGGCGCTTGGTCACATCGCCCATGATGTCGCCGGTGTTGTCGTTGGGGACATGAGCCTTCAGGGTGTGGATGGGCTCCAGAATGACGGGGCCGGCCTCCGGGCATGGCGGCCTTATAGGCCAGCTTTGCGGCCATGATAAAGGCCATTTCGGAGCTGTCCACCGGGTGGTAGCTGCCGTCCAGCAGGGTGGCTTTCAGGCCCACCACGGGGTAACCGGCCAGCACGCCCTTTTCGGCTGCCAGGCGCACGCCCTTTTCCACGGCGGGGAAGAAGTTCTTGGGCACGCTGCCGCCGAACACCTTTTCCTCAAACACCACCTGCTCGCTGTCGCAAGGCTCAAAGTTGATGATAACATCACCGAACTGGCCGTGGCCGCCGGTCTGCTTCTTATGGCGGCCCTGTTTCTGGCAGGCCTTGCGGATGGACTCGCGGTAGGCGATGCGGGGAGCTTCCAGCCCGATCTCCACACCGAACTTGTTCTTGAGTTTGGCCTTCACCACGTCCAGATGCTGCTCGCCCAAGCCGCCGATCACCTGCTGATGGGTCTCGGCATTATTGTTGTAGCACAGGGTGGGGTCTTCTTCCATCAGGCGGGCCAGCGCGCTGCTGATCTTGCCCTCATCGCCCTTCTTGGCCACAGTAACGGCCATGAACAGACTGGGCTTGGGGAACACAGGAGCGGGCAGCTTGACCACGCGCTCAGCGTCGCACAGGGTGTCGCCGGTCTTGGCGCTCACCAGCTTTGCCACGGTGCCGATGTCACCGGCAATGATGCCGTCCGAGTCCACCTGCTTCTTGCCGATGACGGTAAGCGGTTTGGTGATCTTTCGACGTCACCGGTGCGGGCGTTGGTGAGCGGTTCGCCTGCAGTCACTTTGCCGCTGATAACGCGCAGATAGCTCAGCTTGCCCACGAACGGGTCAGCCACGGTCTTAAACACGTAGGCGGCAGTGGGCTCTGCCTCGGTGCAGTGGAGCTCCACGGGCTCGCCGTTGGCATCCTCGGCCAGCGTGCTGGTCGTCGTGCTCCGGGCTGGGCAGCAGCTTGTGCATGTTGAACAGCAGCATATCCAGAGCCTGCTGGTTGACAGCGCTGCCGCAGAACACAGGGGTGATGAGGCCATCCTTGACGCCCTTGCGCATACCATCGACGATCTCTTCGGTGGTGAATGCCTCGCCGCCGAAGAACTTCTCCATCAGCTCATCATCGGACTCAGCGATCGCCTCGCTCATGGCTTCGATCAGGCCCTGGAAGCGGTGGCCGATGTCGGGCAGATCCACCTGCACCTGCTTGCCGCCCTCATACTTGAAGGCTTTCTGGCTGAACAGGTTGATGTAAACGGGGGTGCCGTCGTCGAGCTTTGCCGGGACGACGCAGGGGCAGACGGTGGCGCCGAATTTGATCTTCATGTCCTCGAGGATCTTGAAGTAGTTCGCGTACTCCAGATCGCACTTCGGGACAAAGACCATGGTGGCCTTGCCGTTCTTGCGGGCCAGCTGGAAAGCCTTTTCTGCGCCCGACGGTCACGCCGCTGCGGCCGGACACGCAGACCAGCACGCTCTCTGCCGCGCGGATGCCCTCATACTCGCCCGCCTCAAAATCGAACAGGCCCGGCGCGTCGATGAGGTTGTACTTGATGCCCTCGTACTCCACCGGAACGACCGATGCCGACAGGCTGGCTTTGCGCTTTGCTTCTTCAGGGTCAAAGTCCGAAACCGTGGTGCCGTCCTCGACACGGCCCATACGCTCTGCCGCGCCCGAAAAATAGACCAATGCCTCGGTCAGCGTGGTCTTGCCGCTGCCGGCATGACCGGCAATCAGGATATGCGGATGTTGTTGCTTGCGTATTTCATATCGGTTTTTCCCTCATTTCCGCCGCACGGAGCATTCTCTCCGCTTTTGTGGCATATTTTACAAAGATAATACCACACTCAAAGCGAATTTTCAAATAGATTGCTTGAAAAAATCTTTCTTCTCCCTGCCAAACTTCCAGGGCATGGTTTTTTTGGACGTGGCGAAAATTGGGCAGTAAAACGAAAAAGCAAACTCCCGGCAGCCCGTGCGCCGGTGGACGCCATGGATGCTTTTTCGTTGCAAATTTTGAATTTTTATGTTATTCTGTAATTGCCGCTGAACGGCGGTAAGGGCGTTGACCCAAAATGCAAGGTGGTCTGTGTCCTCACTGGTTCTGGCAATGCCCCAGAGTGAAGCAGGTGTCAGGAGGGCAGCTTTTTTGCTTCCCCTGATGCAAACGCGGAAGGGGGATGTTGGATGTCGATCTCCGAGATTCTGATGCTGCTTGACGTTATCGTCGGTACATGTGACTTTTGAAATCACATGGAAACTCGAGCAGAGACATTTCACCATGACATGGACGATTTTCAAAAAAAATGACCGCCAAAGCGCTTCCAAAGCAAGCGGTCATTCTTTTTCACTGATCCATGAGGAGCGGACCGTTTTGCCGGACAGCGCTCTTTCTATTCGTAGTATAGTCTATTTTTCCGGGTTTGTCAAGCCTGGACGGGGCAAAGAACCAAAGGAGGTTTTACGCGATGAAACGCACCGATTACATCAACTGGGATGAATATTTTATGGGCATTGCGCTGCTCACGGCCATGCGCTCCAAGGACCCCAACAGTCAGGTGGGCGCGTGCATCGTCAGCCGTGAAAACAAGATTTTTTCTATGGGCTACAACGGCATGCCCACGGGCTGCTTCGATGACGACATGCCTTGGGAGCGCGAGGGTGCCCCTCTGCAGACCAAGTATATGTACGTCTGCCATGCCGAGCTGAACGCCATCCTCAACAGCGCCCACAACAACCTGAAGGGTGCCCGGGTGTATGTGACCCTGTTTCCCTGCAACGAGTGCACCAAGGCCATCATCCAGTCGGGCATTGCCGAGGTGGTGTACTACGGCGACAAGTATCACGACAGCGATTCCAGCGTGGCGGCGCGGTTCATGTTCAAAAAGGCCGGCGTGTCTGACTGCCTATCACCCCCCACCGGACGGAAGGCCGAGCTGGAGCTGTAAAGCTGTGAATTTTTTCATAGCATCTTGACTTTTTGCGCCGGATCGCATATACTAAAGATAGAAAAGGTTAGATTCCATTCTTCCACAAAAGCGAACCCCTCAGAGTTGCAGCCCGCGGGGTTCTTTAATCTTACTTGCCCTTTCGGTGACTCTCAAGCCACTTACAGGAGGTTGCAGCTACCTGCGCTGCGACAGCCACGATAAAATTGGTTAGAAAATATCGATCATGGCTCACCCCCCTTCTGTTGCCAGAATGGAGAAGGGCAGCACGATCAGTATAACATATCCGACAGGGTATTGCAATTTTTACAGGATATCTGTATAGCTTGAATAAATATTCGATAATGCTTGCATAGAGAGGGAAATATACAATGAGTCTGAAGAACCGCAGCTTTTTGAAGCTATTGGACTACACCCCTGCCGAGATCGAGCAGCTGCTGGAGCTGGCCGCAGACCTGAAAGGCAAAAAAGAAGACCGGTATCCGCCACGACCAGCTGCGAGGCAAGAACATCGCCCTGATCTTTGAAAAGACCTCCACCCGCACCCGCTGCAGCTTTGAGGTAGCCGCCCACGATCTGGGCATGGAAGTGACCTATCTGGACCCCTCCGGCAGTCAGATCGGCAAAAAGGAGTCCATCGCCGATACTGCCCGTGTGCTGGGCCGCATGTTCGACGGCATCGAGTACCGCGGTTATGGCCAGCAGATCGTGGAGGACCTTGCCCACTACGCCGGGGTGCCGGTGTGGAACGGCCTGACCAACGAGTTCCACCCCACCCAGATCCTGGCCGACTTCCTCACCATCCGGGAGCACTTCGGCAAGCTGAAGGGCATCAACTTCGTCTACTTCGGCGACGCCCGGTACAACATGGGCAACAGCCTGATGGTGGGCTGCGCCAAGATGGGTCTGCACTTTACCGCCTGTGCACCCAAGAAGTATCAGCCCGACGCCGCGCTGGTAGACGAGTGCCAGAAGATCGCTGCCCAGACCGGGGCGACCCTCTCCTTTGAGGAGGATCCCGTCAAGGCCGCCAAGGGCGCGGACGTACTGTACACCGATGTGTGGGTATCCATGGGCGAACCGGTAGAGGTTTGGGCGGAGCGGATCAACGACCTGGCCGCGTACCAGATCAACCAGCAGCTGATGGACATTGCAGGCCCCCACGCCGTGTTCATGCACTGCCTGCCCGTTCAATTGCCAGCTCCGGAGCCATGGTGTGGAACATCAGATAGTTTGTGTTCATGGTCTTTGCTGAAGCCTGCGCATAAATCTCCCTGCTGGGTTCGTTGGTCAGAATATGCCAGTAACGGTAAAGATAGCCTGCCCAATACATTACTTCCCTATCATACTGGGCATTGTCCTTTTTGCGTCTGAGGGCACTCGTCTGCAAATTCTTCCAGAAGATATTCTTCTCCCGCCCACTGCATCCGGTTGTACTCGAATCCAGATCTCAGGCAACCTTAGAGCGCATGAACCGCTTCATGAAATCCTCGCTGTCATAGCCCGCTTGCAAAGAAAGCTCAAACAAGCGGCCCTGAATATCGCATAGTTTCAATTGAATCAGATCCATAACGATTCACCTTCTCTGCTTTGCGCCATCAAGGATTTCATCAAAAAAGCGGCCTTCTCTACGATATTCTTTGCAGATTTGGTTTGCAAATGCAATGCCATTGCTACGGTTCTGCTCGCTGGCCTTCTTCAGTGCCTGCCGTTCCATCCAAAGCAATTGGACTTCACGCTCAATCTTGACCGCATCACAGGCTTTCTGCGTAATAGCAACATACTGACGTCCAAGTTTAAGAGCAGATAGACTTTTCACCAATGCCGTATCGGTAATCGTTCCTTCAAAAAAGCTATCCAGAACATAGAACATTCTATCATTTGCAATGCTGCCAATCACCATGTCGTAGCCTTTATCCAGCTCCTGATACTTCTGGAAGAACTTCGTTCCTCGTGCGGCTTCCATTCTACCACGATGATATGCTACCAGCATAGCCCATTCAATATCAGCCGGAACATCCAAAGTTTTTAAGCTATGAAGATCAACCGATAAAATATAAAAAACAGATTGCTCATAGTCACAGATCAGCGTAAGCGGCTGGAGCGGATCAGTTCCCATATAAAATCCAGCTCCGAAGTCACAGCGATCACGGCTGGCTGGTTTGATTTCCCCCTGAATGCCTGATTTGGAGCCATGGTATAAAATCATTTTATCCGGATGCATAGCAGAGATTTCTGTAGCATCTCCGATAATAGCATCGTGTATAATTTCAGCCAACGTGATATGATTTTCTTCGCAAATCGCAAGCATTTTCTCCTGTGCAAGACGATTCGGCGTAGATTTTTCATTTTCCCAGCGGTTTACGGTCGCAAAGGACACTCCGATTTCATCCGCCAATTTCGACTGGCTCCATTGTAAAGCTGAACGAATCTCAAAGACAGTGTTCATTGGACACCTCCCGCAAGTATAACATTTGTCATCAATTTTATTGTAGCAAACGTTATATCATATGTCAAGTATTGCCGACTCGCATTCTTTAATACAATCGGAAAAGTATAGTGATAATTCAAAGAATAAAGCGGTCCTATATTTTATAGATAGTAATATCCATCGCCTACCTTACTGTCTTTGTCATAATATCACAACAGCTATTCTTGTTCCTTTGATTGTTTTCCTATTCTATATTCTCCCTTTGGTATTCCAGACTTTTTCTTAGTTCCATATTTTTCAGACTCTGGTCCATAATCAATGATGAACAACAATTGCTTACATGTTCTAACCGTACTAATCAAATAAAACCCGATGATACCCATATAAGGATAGAACCCGATTGCTAAAACAGCTTGTTCTTCTCCTGTGTTTGTCCCGATAATGATACTCACTATAATTAAAACAAGCCCTGCAACCAAATTTTCTTTATATCGATATTGCAATTCTTTTTTTTGCATCTGTCGAATTTATCTTTTTCATCAGCGGTGTATTGCTCAGGCTAACTAAAATTGATACTGATGCAAGAATAAATCCAGAGCATGCAGTTGCGCTTGTTATAATGGCATTTAGTAGGAATTCAAGCCTGTCAATTTTTATATTCTGCCAGCGATATAGTATTCCGAAAGTTACTGAAACAGCACCTGCCATTAGAAAGCGCCTGATTATCCCCCAGAGAAGTGGATGGTCTTGCAATTTTTACCCATTCACCTCATCTCCTTACCTATATAACGTTATTTTTCATCTTTTATAATTTCACTTTTCAGATTAAAGTACAATCTTTCATGCGTAATGGGATTAGACATTGAATAGTTGAATGGTAAAACATATTTTGCAACATTACTTAGCAAATCAATCGTTTCTACTTCGCAGTCTTCTTTATCCTCAATCACGACATCTAATTTTCTAATACCGGAATACGCTAGAGCTTCCTTTATAAACGAAACTGCCTCTTGAGCATCTAATGTATTGTTCTTTCCTCTGGAAACCCTTAATTCCACCCGACAAAATTGGCTTCTAGCCTTTCTTGTAGCATTCAAAAAATCTTTCATTAGAGATTCCTTCGGCAGTTCGTCAAACGGATTTATTTCTGCTGACATTATAACTTTTCTATAATTTGCTTCCTCTGTCAAGCGCAGCAAACCTGCTTTTGCTTCTTTTACGGCTAATATAACTACGGTATCTTTGGGCGAAAGTTCCGTTAGGTATGCTTCCATATTGCGAATACTTATTCCAAATCGGTTTCTTTGCATGTATAACGTATGCGTTGCTGGAGCATATGCCAGTGTAGTCGATTCTGCCGTAACTTCATCATTTCCCAATTTAATCAGCTCATATGTTCCATCATCATGTAAAATTCCCGGTAATATTTTTTCCCGAATACGAAGCACACGTAGTTCCCAGAGATTATCTTCATCATGATATTTACAAACATGAAAAATATAGCTATCTCCGTCGATAATCTTCTTTGTATCCATCGGTTCTGCTCTTGCAATTTGCTTTAACATATCTTCCAAATCATAGGTTTGGATTTCCGACTGTGTACTATAACTAGTATACGTCGGCTCCAGATGATCAAAACGAACGGACTTCTTCTTAAATTCAGGCATCTTGCATTTTCCTCCTTCACCCATTTTTTTCAGAAAGATGCCCCTACCACTTTTGGAAGGACTTTTCAGATCATGGTTGTAGCCCACCATTATTTTGTGTTTGTATGCTACCACAACCGATGTCCAATAAGTTGTATCTATAGGTCATCTTCCCAATTTTTAAGCATCTTTCACCTATTACACAAATCCCCCTAAACCTCTTCTGCGCAAAATTCCTTTGTACAATTTTTTTTCCTTATTTGCTCTGTGCGCTTTAATTAGGAGGCATCTACTCTCCTTTACATTGTACCGTCTTTTTTTTGCTGCAACGCAAGATATGTTCATATTATCACCTATAATCTCTGCCTTTTATGCTTTTTTTGTTCTATGGTTATTAAAAACCACTTGACTTTTTATAAAAACATGCTATACTGATGTCACAAAGAACACAGTGGTTTTTGAAAACCAAATTTCTTGTACGGAGGTCTGTATGTCGCTCATTGTAAAAACTTTTTTGAAAACGTGAACATCGGGGGAAATGCAACGAAAATCAGCGAGGAGATTTCGCAGCGTCTCCTCCATTCTGGCCTCCAACCCGGCAGCAATGTGCCGCTGGCTGCTTACCTTCTTTATAAGGTTGCTCAGAACAACTCCAACTCTGATGTTACGATTCAGGATATTTTTGAGGGTCAGTTGGACATCAGCGAGGGCACTCGTTACTTTGCAAAAGAGCAGCTTCCGGAAGAAGCATGGGCACAGATTCTTCCCATGGTGGATAACTACACCGCCGAAGAATTTGCACTGGCTGCACTTCTGCCCGAACACGAGGACGAGATGAAGCTCGCAATGGCAACGCCCCATACAATTTTGGCGTTGGTTCATCATCTTTTGGATGTGCAGCCTGATGAGTATGTCGGAGATCTTTGCTGCGGCAGCGGCTCCGGTTTTGTTTCATTTGCGATGAACCAGCCGGAGGCGCATTACTTTGGCTATGAGATTAACGAGGAGCGTGGCGGAATCGCACGGATTCGTGCAGAGCTTCTCGGCTCAAATGTTCAGGTACGGCTTGGCGATGTATTTCGGCTCGCAGACGATAAGAACACACCCAGATTCGACAAAATGTTTTCCAACTATCCCTTTGGCATGAGACTGCGTTATCTGGGCGAAGGTTCCGATTATATGGAACGTCTTGTAGAACAGTATCCGGGGCTGTCGAAGGCAACCTCTTCGGACTGGATTTTCAATGCGCTGCTCTGCGACCTTCTTGCAGAGAGCGGCAAAGCGATTGGCATTATGACCAATGGCAGCACATGGAATAGCATTGATACCCCGATGCGCAGATATTTTGTGGAACGCAAGATGATCGAGTGTGTCATCTCTCTGCCGGTCAAGATGTTCCCGTATACCAATATCGGAACGACGCTCATTGTTTTCAGCCACGGTAACGACACCATTCGCATGATTGATGCCACCGAAATTTATCACAAAGGACGGCGGCAGAATATGTTCCTTCAGGATGACATTGCTACCATTCTTACCGCCCTGCACACGGATTCGGAATACAGCAAGGATGTTACCTTGGACGAGCTTCGCGCCAATGAGTACAACCTCAGTCTGGAACGCTATATCCAAAAGGTACCGACCTTTCAGAATGGTGTGTCGTTCGAGAGCATTATCAAGAGCATCACGCGCGGTGCGCCCTGCACGGCCAGCCAGTTGGACAAGATGGTGTCTAACGAAGTGACGAATATGCAGTACCTGATGTTGGCAAACATCCAGAACGGCATCATTGATAACAAGCTGCCGTATCTTTCCAGCATCGAACCGAAGTACGAAAAATACTGCCTGAAGAACAATGACCTGATCCTGTCCAAGAATGGCTATCCTTATAAAGTAGCCGTTGCGTCTGTGAAGGATGGGCAGCGTATTCTGGCAAACGGTAACCTGTATATCATCGAATTGGATGAAAGCAGGGCAAACCCGTATTATATCAAAGCTTTCTTCGACAGCGAGCAGGGCATTGCAGCCCTGAAAAGCATCACGGTGGGGGCAACCATTCCCAATATTGGAGTGGACAAGCTGAAGAACGTAATGATTCCGCTGCCTTCCATGGAGGAGCAGTCGCGGGTTGCGCAGAAGTATCAGGCAACGCTGGACGAAATTGCCATGCTCAAGCTGCGGCTGGAACGAGCCGTCAACAAGCTCCACCATGTGTTCGATGAGGAGAGTGAAGAAACCAATGCTTGATGTCGAAGAACTGCTCGAACTGGAGGATAACATCCGAAAGGAATTGGACGATCATCTACCTGCTGCGCTGTCCATGCTGAACCGCACCGGCGAATTGGAAACTTTCCTTTAAAATGCTTGGCATGGAAGACCTGCTTCAAAGTAAGCCGCTTTATCAGGTCTATAAAACCGGAAAAATCATTGTGATCGGGCGGTCGGACGTGAAAGCGGAAGTGCTGCTTTCCATTGCCAAGAGTCTGGGACTTTCCAAAGACCGTTTTGAGCTGTACCTTGATTATGAGGACGGCAAGACCTTCGATTTTGAAAAGGCTCATTGGAAACCCCAGTATGCTTTGATCATGGTCGGCCCGATGCCCCACAGCGGCACCAGCAAGGGTGATTCCGGCAGCGTCATCGCAAAAATTGAAAGCACAGAGGGTATCCTCCGGTAGTGCGACTGGGCACGAACGGCTTGAAAATCACAAAGACGGATTTCCGGAACAAGCTGAAAGAAATGATTGATACAAAGAAAATCGCCTGAAATCCCACTTTTTGGGACCCAAAGTGTGTTATTCTATGGGTAAGGAACGAAAATCGGGAGGAAACACCTATGTCCATGAAAGAATTACAGAAGCAGACGGATGCCAATATCAGCGCAAAAGCCGACCTGATCTGGCAGATCGCCACCCATCTGGTTGGCCTGTTCAAGCCCCATGAGTACGGCAAGGTGATTCTGCCCATGACCGTGCTGAAACGTTTTGATGATGCCCTCCGCAAAACCAAGCCTGCCGTTGTGGAAATGGCAAAAAAAATTGGATGCCCAGCACATTGAGGGTGCTGCCCGTGACGGCATCCTCTGCCGTATTTCCGGTTTTGACTTCTACAACACAAGCAACTATGATTTTGCCAAGCTTGTTGCCGAGCCGGACGATGTGGAAAGCAACTTTGAAGCCTATCTTCAGGGCTTTTCCTCCAACATCAAGGACATTATCGAAAACTTCGACTTTGCCAACACCGTCAAGCTGATGGTCAAAGGTGGCGTTTTGTTCGTGACCCTGCAGGAGTTCAACTCCAGCAAAGGCGATATGTCGCTGGATAAGATCACCTCCACCGACATGGGCTATATTTTTGAGGAACTGATCCGGAAATTCTCCGAGTCCTATGACGAACAGGCTGGTGCCCATTTCACGAGCCGGGATATCATCTACCTGATGACAGAGCTGCTGAGTGGAAACAAGCCTTACAGATATCAAAAAGCAGTACGAAAAGCTGGAAGCCATTATTGGCGATGAAGATAGTTTTGATCTTTCGGATGAAGATGCCCTCCGCTGTCAGGATGCGTTGCGTCTGCTTGTAGCACGCAGTTATCTTTACGATGTAAATGCAGAGGAGCAAATTTATATCTCAAAGAGGCTGAACTGGATGGTTTTGAGAATTGGCTGGATGAAATGATAAAGGAATCCAAGCGTTTGAGCCGCCGGGAGTGGACGATTGCCATTGTCAGTGCCGTGATTGGCGCAGCTACCGGCCTGATTCCTACGATTATTGGCGCATTGTGTTGATTTATCTGTCTACGCAGTGTTATGATAGACGAAAGAAAAGCGATCCGTAGCCCAGCCAATATCTGATGGAGGTGCCCTATGCAGGAACAGAGTCCGGACAAAGAAACCAAGCTTCCCGCAAAGATCAGGCAGAAAGATGAAATCGCTCCTGTCAAGGGCAAATGCCTGCATATTGCGCAGGACAGCAAAGGGATCGATTTCAACGCACTGCTGGAACAGGCTGTCCAATGTGTAAACATGGACGATATCCTGAGCAAGATCCATGCCGGGACACAATATGTGGTGCAGATTCCGACAGAATTTCAGTCTGCGTATGAGTCCGGCAAAATGTTCATCATGGAGAACATGAAAACCGGGAAGAAGTGGCCCAGCCTGATGAGAATCACCGAAGACGGAAAGCATCAGGTCGTAACGCCACTTCCCATTGCAGAACAGGCTGTCGTGCAGGGCAATCCAATACAGGAACTGGCCAACATCCAGTACCAAATGCTGGTACAGCAGCAAATAACGCAGTTGAGCGATATGGTAGCAAGAACATATCGTCTGGTTGAGCAGATCAAAGACGGTCAGATGGATGACCGGATAGGACTACTAGAAGCTGGCAGAAAAGGGTTGCTTTTGGCTATGACTATGCCGGAGGGTGATGAACGTAACCGTCAGATCGACTCCAGCAGGCAAAACCTGCTTGTGGCGCAATCTCAGATTGAAAAAAACGCTTGAACGCCGTGCGACCCAATTCGAACCGTTGTCGGAGATAGCCCCCGTTCGTTTTTTACGGGAGTGTTTGCACAGCGGATACCTTGCAGAAAAGAGCGAAGAAGTGCAGAAAATACAGGATTACTATGGCCTGTATTTGCAAGCAACCAATTTGCTTGCTGCATCTTACGTCATGTGCGGAAACCTGAAAACAGCGGAACAAACGTACCAGATCAGCGAATCTGCGCTGAAAGCTATTGACTTCAGCAAGGTAAAGACGATATGCTATGAACATATTGAATTAAAAAATATGTTCTACTCCGATCCTGTTGGCTTTATTGAAACAGAGAAAGAGGTCTGTTTGGAGGATGCTCAAAAAAGTACGATTATGTTTCTCTTGAGGTAAGCGGAGAAAAATTGTTGGAGGTTCTTGAAAATGGAAAAGAAAAATGCGATTCAAGAAGCAGGAGCTGCACAGTGAGGACTACAAAGGAATGGAGCAAGGTGCCAAAGCACTGAAAGGTGCGCTCGGAGCAATAACTGCTGTGGCGGTTCTTTTTTTTTCAAGAATCGCCAGAACCTGAAGGCTCTTGGCGAGGGAACGCTTAAAATTGCAGGCCAGCTTCTGAAGAAATAAGGGGGCCATCATGGACAAAAGCGAAAAGCGATTTGAGCGGGATATTGAATCCTTTCTGATCTCTCCGCTGGGCGGTTATGTCCAGTTCAACGGGCAGGATGCCGACGGCAACTGGGTACATAACCGTCAGCACGATGTGGCAAGGTGCATCTATATGGATGTGCTCTGTGAATTCATTGCCAAGACTCAGCCCAAAGAATGGGCAAAATATACCCGCTATTACGGTGAAAAGGCAGAAGAAAAGCTGTATCACCGTCTGGAAACCACCATCGCTAATCAAGGGCTTCTGTTTGTTCTCCGCAATGGCATCGAGGATATGGGCTGCAAGCTGCGGGTGTGCTATTTCAAGCCGGAATCCGGGTTGAACCCCGAAGCTGTGGAACGGTATGAAGCAAATATCCTTGGCTGTACCCGGCAATTCCGTTATTCTACCGCCAATACAAACACCATTGATATGGTACTCTCGGTAAACGGCATTCCTGTGGTGGCACTGGAGCTGAAAAATCAGCTTACGGGGCAGGACTGCGCCTGCGCCATGAATCAGTACAAGAGCGACCGCAGCTCCAAGGAGTTTGCATTCCGCCTGAATCACCGCTTTCTGGTTTATTTCGCCGTTGACCTCTATGAGGTGTGGATGACCACCCGGTTAGAAGATGGTAATACCCGGTTCATGCCCTTCAATCAGGGTTCAAACGGTGCAGGTGTCAGCGGCGGTGCAGGCAACCCGGTCAATCCTGATGGCTACGGCACCAGTTATCTGTGGGAAGAAGTGCTGCAACGTGATAGCCTGCTGGACCTGATCCACCGCTTTATCTCCTACGTCAAGGAGAAGGAAGAAGTGGTGAAGAATGGCGTGCCCAAAATCGTCACCAAGGAAAAGATGATTTTCCCGCGCTACCACCAGTACGATGTGGTGCGGAAGGTGCTGGCAGATGTAAAACAGAACGGTCCCGGCAAAAACTATCTGATCCAGCATTCGGCAGGCTCCGGCAAATCTAACTCGATTGCATGGATCGCCTATCGGTTGGCCGCAGTCCATGACGATCAGGACAACAGTATCTTCGATTCGATCATCGTTGTCACCAACCGTGTGGTACTGGACAGCCAGTTGCAGGATACCATCAACAGCTTTGAACATCAGGTCGGTCTGGTGGAAGCAATTGACGATAAGAAGAACTCCCGCAGTCTTGCAGAAGCCATCAACGATAAAAAGCGTATCATCATCTGCACCATCCAAAAGTTCCTCTTCGCCAAGAAGGATATGGAAAAATTCCGTGGGCGCAAGTTCGCCATCATCATCGACGAGGCTCACCAAGGACAGAATGGTGAAAGTGCAAAATCTCTCCGCCGTAGTCTGATTGATGTCGGCATTGCCACCAAGGAATACGCTGCGGAAGCAGGTATCTCGGAAGATGAAGTGGATCTCACGGATGAGTACATCAACGAGATCATAGGTCAAGGACGGCACGAAAACCAATCCTTCTTTGCCTTTACCGCCACCCCGAAGGGCAAGACCATCGAGAATTTCGGAACGGAAATCGGCACTAATGCGGACGGCGAACCCATCAAAGCACCGTTCCATGTTTATTCCATGCGGCAGGCCATCGAGGAGCATTATATTCTGGATGTTCTTGCCAACTATACCACCATCAAGGAAGCGTTCAAGCTGATTCGGGTATCCGAGGACAACCCAGAGCTGATCGAGGGTCAGACCGCCCGTGCGCTGTTCAAGTATTATAAGAAGCATGGCTACACCATTGCACAGAAAACCGAAATGATTATGGCAAACTTCTTGGAAAACTGCCGTTATCAGATTGGCGGTAAGGGCAAGGCCATGGTCGTAGCAGACAGCCGTGCAAACGCAGTCCGCTATTATCTCGCAATCAAGCGTTACATTGAGGCCCACCCGGACGAATGCACCGGTTGTGATGCCATGATTGCCTTCTCTGGTGAGGTCACGCTGGAAGATTACCCCAGCGATAAGCCGTTTACTGAGGCAACTATGAACCTTGACGAAAAGGGGCGGTACATCACTACAGACAAAAAGTTCCGTCAGGCGTTCCACAGCAACCAGTATAATATTCTGGTGGTTGCCAACAAGTATCAGACCGGCTTTGACGAACCGCTGCTGCATACCATGTATGTGGACAAAAAACTGCGTGACGTGACCGCCGTGCAAACGCTCTCCTGCCTGAATCGTACCCATCCGGGCAAAAACAGCACCTTCGTTCTCGATTTTGAAAACACCGAGGAGGATATCCGAGACGCATTCCTGCCCTATTACGAAACAACCATTCTGGAGGGCAGCACAGACCTGAACAAAGTATATGATCTCCGTAACAAGATCCGGGATTATATGCTATACAACTATGACGATGTGGATGCCTTCAATAAGTTTATGGCAGCGCAGGGTGATAAAAAAGCAGGATGCCGTTGCGCTTGGCAAGCTGGCAAGTCTGTTCCGCCCGGTGATTACACGGTATCAGGATCTGGGAGAGGAAGACCGTTACACCGCCCGCGATTATATTCGCAAGTTCAATGGCGCATATTCCTACATTACACAGCTTGTGCGCCTCCATGACAAAGACCTGTTCAACGAGTACCAGTACACGCTTCACCTTGCACGGCTGCTGCCCAATCCCAATGAAAACGAATTTGTGGACATTGAGGATAAGATCAAGCTGGAATACGCTTCCCTGAACGAAACTTTTAGGGGTGCTATTGTTCTGGACGAGAAACCGACTATCCTCACGCCCACCAAGGGACTTGCACCGAAGGTACCGAACAAGAAAAAAGATACCCTTCAGAGCATCATCGATAAGGTGAATGAACGCTTCAATGGCAACTTCACCGATGCCGACCGCGTCATCATCGAGGGGATCTATCAGATGTTCATGAGGGACTCTGAGGTTAAGAAGTTCAGAAAATATGCCAAGGACAACAGTACCGAAATGTTCGTGCGGTCTCTGTTCCCTGATAAGTTCCGCGATATTGTGACCCAGTGTTTCCTTGATAACAACGACTCCTTCTCTAAGCTGTTCAACGATCCAGACTTTTATAACAAGGTGCAGGAGGCGATGGCCGCCGAGCTGTATAAGGCGTTGAGAAAGGATTAAAGTTCTATCAATACTCCCCCACGTCCATACT
>VOFG01003117.1_pt1 | contig 47357 bp, 71 predicted proteins | sample 5384171 | NCBI WGS metagenome assembly VOFG01 (sample SAMN12384726, study PRJNA508395) | human gut metagenome | isolation source: healthy gut F | host: Homo sapiens
GGACACCAGATTTTTCAGCTAAATCACGTTGTGTTAAACCGGCTGCTTCACGAGCTTTTTGCAATCACTATAGCACTTTCTAGATTAGCTGATTCTTTTTCAAATCTGGCTTTAAACTTTGGATCTTTTAATTGTTCTTTCAGAAAATCGTCAAATTTAATTGTTGGCATGATATTCCTCCTCAAACTCGCGCCTAATTTGTTTGGCATGAATTATCTCTCTTTTAGGTGTTTTCTGCGTTTTCTTAGTAAATCCATGTGTAATAATATATCTATTATTAATTACATGAAAGTATAATGCCCTTTGAATACTATTAGGACATTTAAGACGGATTTCATATAGATTTTTATCCACTTTCTTTACCCACTGCATATATTGAGCAACTAACAATCCTGAATCCTGGATTTTATGTATTAATGAAAACATTTTATCCGAATCAGATTCAGTAAGTGATTCTAAAAAATTCTAGAAATTCATTATGTCCATTAGGTCTTGTATAGAACTCAAACTTAGGTTTCTCCATCCCAATCCTTCTTTCTTATATGATAGCATATATGCTATCACGCTTCAATTTTAAATAGTTTTATATACTCTAAATTCTTATCTTTACTATATAGATACGTGAATAGTTTTTGGTAGCTTAAAGAATTAATGGGGATGATTTAACACCTTTGTAATTACTATTCAAGTTCATGTTGATTTGCCTATCTTTTTAGAGCGTTCAACTAGAATTTCAAGTTATATCATGTTTATTGATAATACATATATAGTTATATATATCTTATATTCACTTATGTGCTTTAAGATACATCATTTCTCAATACATATGTTATACTAAAGTTCAAACTATACTTTAATAGGAGGTTTTATGTCTAAAAAAAATAGCAGTTCTCGTCAATGAGGATACAATGCAGCGCTGTTCTTGTGGCGGTTGCTTAAAAGCATTTATGAATAAAGCGGATTCCTTTGAGCGTTATGCAGATGAGGATATTGAGTTGGTAGGTTTCACGCATAGTGGTGGTGATCTAGCCAAGAAAATCGAGTCTTTCAAGAAAAAAAGGTGTTACTACAGTTCATCTTTCTACATGTACTCGTGGTAAGAATGAAAATTATGAAAGCATCGCAGAGCAGTGTGCAGAGGCAGGCTTTGATGTAGTAGGCTATACACATGGTGGCGCTGTTTCTAAAGATGGTAAAGAAGCGGTAGTACTTTCAGCTAAACCAGTAGTGGGAAATGAATAATTTGTACAATCGTTGATTAATTTTCGATAGTGGAATTATGTATATTAGGTAAATAAATCTTTATAACTGACGTATAGCGTTAATGCATAGCGTCAACGTATATCTAACAGATGAATGATTGTTCCATTATTCATTCTATATTTACCATGGAGCGATACTATATACATAGTGTGTAAATCTAGTGTGATAATTTGTTTTATTACTATATGGTTAATCAATTTGAGAGGTTGAGAGAATGAACAAGAAATTTACAGCAGCCACGTTATCTGTAGCTATGGCAGTGACAATGGCGTCTGCTATTATGCAAACAGCACCTGTGAATGCGGCATCTGCTGCGGTACAATCTTTAGCTGGTGGTGCTATTGCTATGGCTTACGTATCTACTGCATTAAATAAAATGGATAATTCTGAGCAAGGCCAAAAAGAGAGCTTGGCTCGTACAAAAGAAAAAACAGGTTACTTGAACGATAGTGCAGCTCAAGAACGTGTAAATCGCATCATGAAAACGTTAGAGGCTACGCCGAGCGTAAAAACGTTCCTACGTTGTATATGCAAACCCTGATACAGAGTTCAATGCGTTTGCCACACTTGGTCGCGTTATGTCCATTAACAAGGGTGCTCTAGATACACTGGATGATGATCAATTAGCCTATGTAATGGCTCATGAAATTGCACATGGTGAGCACAAAGATATTATCAATGGCGCTAAAAACAAATTGGCTTATCTACTGCGGTAGGTATCGCTGCAGGCGGTAGCGAAGGGGCTGCCATTTTATCCAACGTAGCAGGTAACTACTTGTCTAACCAAGTGTTTACAATGAGCCAAGAGAAAGCTGCTGGTGAGTTAGGCTTTAAGATTTTAAGTGAATCTCCATATAATGTCGGTGGTGCAGCTGGTTCTATGGCAGTACTGCGCAACAAAGTGGGGGAACACTACCGTGAAGGGCTTTCACAAGTAGTGGCACCGAACAATCATCCTAAGTTAACAGACCGTGTGAACAATAATATTTCTCGCATGTACACATACTCTGGAAACCACGTAAACGTATCTAAAAGGGGCTGTTTATGTAAATGGTGATAATATCTATACCCCAGCAGGTAGCGGCCGTTATACAGGGGAAGAACGGGCGTATTACATGGCTGGTAAATTGGCACGGTTGTACCATAACAACCAAATTACACCAGGTTCTGCATCCTATAGTGGTGGCACTGTAACTGTGGCTGGCCAATCCATCGTATCTACGCCAAGTTCTGACGTAGCACTACAAGTGGCAACAAACCTTAATAATGCCTTTGTTAAACCAGCAGGCGCAGCAGTTAATGCTAAAAAACCCTGTGAAAGTGAAACAAGAGAAACCTAAAAAGGTAAAACAAGAAAAGGCTAAACCTGTGAAAGCAGAAAAGCTAAACCGGCTAAAAGGTAAAGAAGTAAAAACCTGTGCCTAAGGCTTCTACAACAAAACATACGGCTAAAACTACAAATCATTCAAACTCTACGAACAGTGGACGTAAAACAATCGATAGATAATTTAACTATTTGATTGCTTGATTGTTCATGTCGTATGCAAGACCGAGCTCAATGGGGCTCGGTCTTTTCTTCGTATTCATGATGATATCCCGTGTAGACCGCGCTTAGTTTCATACTGTATACTTAACATATAAATTATCCTTAAATCGTAAGTTGCAGATGAGAGAGGCCGCTTATGAATCAAAAATCGAGCATACTTAAAGGCTTAAAATGGATTGTGTTTAATTATATCTTTTAGGCATTCTTATAGTGATTGGTTTAGTTATCGCTATATCACCCCAGTTATTAGGCGATGTTATACCAAGACATGGCACGGTAGGCAAAATGGTTAGCCGCGAGGAACCAAATGGAGGTTGTAGATAATCAGGGGACGTCTATGAAAGTACCTGATTATGTTGAACGCGTCGTTACATTAGGGGAGAATACGGTTGATATTGTCGAATCTGCAGGTGGTGATTATTACATTGTCGCCAGTGATGGCTCTTCCTATGCAAGTTCGGTTAAGATCAATGGTCGCGTAGAGCAAACGGTAGATTCTATTAAGTCCTATGACCCACAGGTTGTGGTCGCATCAGATACGGTGCCACCGAGTCTTGTGGCTTCATTGCGTTCAGCAGGCATTCCTGTCTTTATATATACAAAAAAAGACAGCTTAGATGGCATCATAAAGACAGCGCAATCGATGGCGAAGCTATTCCATGAGAAAGATCGGAGTAGCGCATTTTCTGCATATACTCGGATGGTTAAGAAATATGTAGAACTGCACAAAAATGATAAAAAGCCTGTGATTGCTTTATATAATAGCTCTCATGGCGTATATCGCTCAGGCATTGTGCGGGACATGATTGAAACTGTGCATGGTATCGATGGAGCGGGGAATCTTGTTATATCGGAGAATGGTAAGGATCCTAATATGTTATCTGATGTTTGGTGGTATCGTGATCATAAAACGACGGTGGATATGACGAAATCGATGGGTACAAAAAAGCAGATTTAATCCGTATTAATCCTGATGTTATCTTTGTGCCTACACGCTATCTAGATAAGTTGCCTGAATACAAACAAGATGTAGAGGCCATTATGAAAGATCCGGATTTACAGAATCTAACAGCTGTTAAAAAAGGTTATGTATATCCTATCCATGAAATGTCTTTGATGAGCTATTCCACAAAAACTTTTTTCAGCTATGGAGCAAAAATGGCAAAAATGGCTCTATGGGCCTAGCACTTATGAGGGTATTGTTAAATATAATGGTATATGAGGAGAGAGCATATGCAGTTAAAACGTTTATTAATCATATTAGCCGTCTTTGTAGGCGTGTTAGTAGTGGCCATTATGGGCATGTATAAGTCTTGGAATGCTTTCACCAGTGGCGGAATATTTGGCATGTTGAGCTCAAAAGGAATCTATAAAATGGTGGATGGCACGAGCGAGACAGTCATCCTAGATCATAAGGCAGAGCGAATCGTAGCGGTAGGACCAAATGCGGCAGATCTTGTATCTGAACTAGCCGGTGATTCTGTGGTGGCTAGTACTGCTGCACCGTACCAAACATCAAATGGTGTAAAACAGCGCGTGGCGCCTGATGTGAAAGCTATTGAGGCATTAAAACCAGATATTGTCATTGTTGAAGATGACAATGGGGCCCAGAACCTCGTTAGGCCTCTACGAGAAGCAGGTGTAAAGGTAGCACTGTTAAGAGCGCCTAAGACGGTAAAAGAGGTAGAGGACCAAACAAAAGCAGTAGGTCAGCTATTGGGCCGTGAAGATAAGGCGGCAACCTTGGTTGGAACTATGATGAACTATATTCGAGATACAGAATCACTGCGCTTTGCTCGCCGTGATGAACCAAAAGAAGACCGTTGCCGTTTATAATGAAAATGGCCTATATGGGGCTCCAGATACATTGATTCAAGATATGCTCAAATATGTAAATGTAGACAATGCGGCCACTAAAGTCGGTGTGAAAAGGTCTTATGTAGGTAAAAAAGACGATCTTATCAAGGCTGACCCCGATGTTATCATCGTGCCGATGGACATAAAAGCAGCAGATTTTAATCGTGATGCGGTACTCAATAGCTACTACAATGATCCTACATTAGCAAACCTTAAAGCCATTAAAAATAAAAAGGTCGCTATTCTAGCTAATGAATCAATACTAGCTAAAACCTATCATATTGGTCGCGGTATTTACTTCATGGCACAAATGGTATATGAAAGATAGAACATAAGTCTGTATTATAAAACTATAGATTTTCTATAGTAAAAGCACTATAATATTAGGTATCTATATATATCAATATATTAGTACTTTATCTTTGTAAAGAACAGAACTACGGCATGTATGTAGTGGTTTTGTTACTTTTACAGTTAATATAGCCTCCCTATCGAGGCAGTTTCTTTTTTAGAGGAGTTGGATCTCAATGAAACAACCAGAATTGTCGCCGTATATGATGGCTCGAAAGCCATCTGGCATTCGCCTAGGACAAATTAAATTCTTGGAACGTAAGAACCCACCAATTTTGGTGAATGGTTCTATTGGTAATGTAATGCGTCCTATGCATCCCGCCATGCAGCGTCGGTTGTTCGATTTGGGCGGTGTGGATAGCCCGTTCCATACAGGCATTGTACCGTATGTACCAACGACAGGTACCGATGAATGCCGCGAAGCATTCCTTCACATTTTGCGCAGCCAAGGCTTTGATACAACAGGCCTTAATGTACTAGTAACAGATGGTGCATCTATGGCGATGGAAATCATTATGCTTGGCGTATGTGGCGGTGCTGGTGAAGAGGAACGCCCTCTTTTAATGTTCAACCCATCTTATACAAACTATGATGCGGTAGGTCTTCGTATCGGTCGTAAAACAGTCACTGTTGATCGCGAGCTTAATGAAAACGGCGAATTTGAATTGCCATCCGTTGAAACAGTAGAACAACGCATCATCGATACAAAACCGGGTGCGTTGCTCATCATTCCTTATGATAACCCTACAGGTCAATTATTCAGTAAAGAAACATTGATTGAATATACAAAATTATGTGTTAAACATAATTTGTGGATTATCTCTGACGAAGCCTATCGTGAATTGGCTTACGAAAAAGGTAAAAAACATCTAGTATTTGGGCGTTAACTGATAAGGATGTGCCTGGCATTGAAGGCCGTCGTATCAGCCTTGAAACAGCTAGCAAAGTTTGGAATGCGTGCGGACTTCGCATTGGAGCTATCATTACGGATAATAAATTATGTTATGAAAAATCGGTTGCGGAATATACGGCAAACCTCAGCGCTAATACATTAGGTCAATATATCTTTGGTGCGTTGGCTCATGAAAGCTATGCAGAGCTTCATAACTGGTATGAGCAACAACGTGACTACTATCGTCAAATGATCTTTGAACTCCATGAAGGTTTCAAAGCAGTCGAACCTGATTTCATCGTATCTCGTCCAGAAGCGTCCATTTACTTTGTTATTGACGTACGGCAAGGTAGCGAAACCTGGCTTTGACGGTGTGGAATTTGCCTCTTGGTGTGCTGAACATGGTGCTGTTAGCCTTGATGATGGCAAAGAATACACACTCCTCATGGCTCCGCTCAATGGTTTCTATAGCGGTAAAAAGGCAATGATAACCCTGGTAAAACACAGTTGCGCGTGTCCTTCTGTGAGAACCCAGATTTATTGCGCTTGGCTCCTGAATTATTATCTAAACTATTCAGAGCCTATGAAGCACAACGATAGAAGAAGTATAATTCTAATATAATAGATGCCCTCCTTTTGGAGGGCATTTTTTAGTTGAATTATTGATTACCATAATATTGTTAGTAAAATTAATAAAATAATGATAGAATTATGATATTGTATATATTGATTAATATTAGACCTGTATCAGACTTGCGTAATAAATTTCCTGAAGTTGAAGAAACCGTTATTACAACAAATTCGCCTGTATTTTTAACTAAGAATGGATATGGAACTATGGTGTTAATGAGTATTGAACAATATTCAGCATTAACAGATCCTATTGAGTACGCCTTGGATGAAGCTGATTCTGCAGCAAAAGAAAGTAAAATTCGATACTCTGGTGCCGATGTATTTCGTCGCGTAAGGGAGAGAATCGATGGGCGGAAATATAAACTTACGATTTTACCATTATTTGAAGAGGAGCTTAATCATATTGTTGATTATATAACTTATGTTCTGCATAATAGAGAAGCCGCTCATCAACTAATTACAGATATGAGGCTGCTATATACACAAGATTAAGTTGTCCAGAATCTTTTGCCGTATATCCGAGTAAGAAACAACGTGAGTATCCATATTATAAAATTATAGTACGTAACTTTTATATCTTTTTATGTAGTAATTGAAGATGTAATGGAGGTTCGTCATATTTACTATAATCGGCGAGATTTACAAAATATATTGAATGATTGAAAATAAAAAAGAGCTATAATTACATGTATTATAGCTCTTTTTTTTATCCCTAAGTATAGTGAATAAGGGAGAATTTTATTTTCTGTTTTCATCATAATCGGATCCCTTAGTATTGATTTCGACAGCGAGTTGCTCGCCAGGCACAGAGGTTTCCTCTGTTGTAGGATACGAAGTGTCTTCTAAGTTAAGCGTTTTTAATAATTTATCGATATCATCCGATTGAATGGATACCTCTTTATCATCCGATTGGATGGATACCTCTTTGTTATACCATTCGCCGAACTCACGAATTACTTTTTCGTTACGGCGGAAATAGGTATACTGATCAATCTTGCGAGACTCTACGAGTTCCGCATTTTCTAAGATGCTCATAAATGTAGAGATGGAAGATTGAGATACACCACAGCGCTTTTGAATACTCTTAACACTTACACTGTTAGGGAAATCGATAAGAGTTTTAGTGTGTACTTGTACACCAAATTCTTTCTCTGGTTGCTTTAGCCACAATATAATATCTAACCGATGTGGATTTGATAATGCTTTCAAGATTCTTAACGGGTCCATATGGCCTCCTCTGGTAATTCCAAAATAATGAGTGCCTAACCTTGACCGTGGTCTTGCATTATGCGGTCGTATTATACGCGTGTTGCTCCGTATAGGGTTTTTCCTACTTTTATCATACGCTACTTTTCCTTTGAAAGCTAGATAAACTTATAAATTTCACGAATTGATGAATTTTATTGCACTTATCTATAAAAGATAGTGTGCAATAGTATAAATATAAAATGAGTATATATACATCATATAGTGTGATATATAATACAATTTCGTAAAATATAGAATATATTTATTTTTTTGCCGATTTTTTTAAAGGTGTTTTCGTTCTTCATAGAGAAATATATATACTGTATAAACTTATGTAAGTTAAGCTTTCATTTAAAGGAGCTGAGTATATGGCAATTGATCGCAATGAAACATTTGACGTTATCGTTGTTGGTGCAGGGCCAGCGGGTTCTGCGGCGGCGTTACGCCTCGCAGAACAGAGGGTAAAAGTTTTACTTATCGAACGTGGAACCGCACCAGGTGCTAAAAATATGATGGGTGGACGCATCTATACACATTCTTTGGAGCGTTAGTTCCGGACTTTAGAGACCGTGCGCCGTTGGAACGAAAGGTAACAAAAGAGCGCATTTCTATTGGCGCTGGCAATGAAATGACGACTATTGAGTACAGCTACGAAGATGGTGAACCTAATGAAGAATCCTACGTAGTATTGCGTGCTAAATTTGATAAATGGCTAGCAGAAGAGGCAGAAAAAAGGAGCTCTCCTCGTATCTAATGTACAGGTAACAGACCTCATTACTGAAGGAGAAGGCAAAAAACAACGTGTTGTAGGCGTTCGCTGCCACGATGATGAAGTATATGCAAAACTCGTTATCATCGCAGAAGGCTCTAATACATTATTATTAGAAAAGGCTGGCCTCAGGCTCCTACTGATCCAAGTACAATGGCAGTAGGGGTAAAAAGAGGTATATAAACTCAAAAAAGAGGATCTTGAAAATCGACTCATGCTATCTGGTGATGAGGGGATGGCGTGGCTTACATTGGGCGATATGACCGATGGCTTATTAGGTGGTGGATTTATTTATACGAATAAAGACAGCCTTTCTGTAGGTATGGTTGTAGGCCTTGAAGATATCGGCAAAGCTACTAAATCGGTAGATGACATGCTATTAGCTTTCACAAGCCATCCAAGAATCGCACCACTATTAAAAAATGGTCAATTGAAGGAACATAGTGCGCATCTCGTGCCAGAAGGTGGCTATAAATCTATGCCTAAGTTGGGCGGTAATGGGTATGTTATCGTCGGTGATGCGGCGCGTATGTGTATGAACCTTGGTTATACCATTCGTGGGATGGACCTCGCCATCGAATCTGGCATGTGTGCAGCCGATGCGGTTAATGTAGCATTGCGCGATGAAAACATGGAGCGTGTTGCTAAATTGTATGAACGTCAAATCAAGAATTCTTGGTTACTGAAGGATTTGAAGCATTACAAGAATATGCCTAAATTCCTTGCTACACATCCGCGTATTTTCAATGAATACCCAGCATTTGTTAACAATTTGATGCGCGACGTATTCACTGTAAATGGTGATGGTGCAGTCCCAATGATGAAAAATTGATGGGTAGTGTCGAAGACACGTGGCCTAGTTACCTTGATTCGTGATGCTTGGAAAGGGGTGCGTTCCCTATGAAATTAGAAGAGCGTTTGGGCGCCAATAAATATTATGTAGATGAAACGTCTCCTCATATCCTTGTGGATGGCGCTGGTTTTAGCCACGAAGAGAATATGAAACTCGTAAACGGCTGTCCTGCTGGTTTATATACATTACAAGAAAATGGCGATTTAGCATTTGATTTCGCTGGTTGCCTTGAATGCGGTACCTGCCGTGTTCTCTGTGGCGAAACAATCGTAAAAACTTGGAAATATCCGCGTAACGCTAAGGGCGTAGAATTTAGACAGGGGTGAGTGTATGGAGTTATTAGTATGTATCAAACAGGTTCCAGATACATCTGAGATTAAGCTGGATCCGGAAACAAATAATCTCATCCGCACAGGCTTGCCTAGCATTGTAAACCCTGATGACATGCATGCGTTAGAGGCGGCATTGGCGGTAAAAGACCAATATGAAGGTAGTCGTGTAACCGTTCTATCCATGGGGCCTCCACAGGCGGGAAGCGCTTCGTCAATGTTTAGCTCTCGGTGCTGATGATGCGGTACTCGTTACAGACCGTGCGTTCGGTGGTGCCGATACATTGGCTACAAGCTATACCATTGCGTCTGCCATCCGTCATATTCAACGGACTATGAACCGTCAGTTCCAAATTATTTTCTGTGGTAAGCAGGCTATCGATGGCGATACGGCACAAGTAGGCCCTCAAATTGCAGAGGAACTTGGTATGGCGCAAGCTACCTATGCTTGTGAACTATCCGTAGATCAAGCAGCTCAAAAAGCAGTTGTGAAACGAGAACATGAAAATGGCTATGAAATTGTGGAAGTTCCATTACCTTTATTGGTAACGGCTACGGCTGAACTCAATGAGCCGCGCCAACCAGGTCTTTGGAGCTCGATTTACGCTAAACGTTATACCATTTCTCATATTACATTGCGTGATATGCCGAGTATTGATGAAAGTCGTATCGGCCTTAACGGCTCTCCTACGCGGGTGCGCAAGGTGTACCAACCACCTCTTCGTGGCAAGGTAGAAATGTTGCCATCCATCGAGGAAGGGGCTAAAAAGGTTCTTGAATTGGCTTATCATATTAAGCCTGAAAAATTTGCTCATCTATTGGTGCCAAATGATGAACTGGTTGAGGTAGTTGAGGACTAATGATGAGGGCGTAGATGTAAAAAGATCCTGTGCAGCGGGCTGCCACAGTTGAAAGTGTGTCCCCAGTGAGTTTAAGGCGGTAGCTGCCGCTAAAAGGTACTGAAGGTTCTGAAGGTTCTAAAGGAGGTGACCGGTAATGGCCGTAACAAATTTTGATGAATATCGAGACGTCTTTGTTGTAGCCGATACCATCGATGACGTAGTGCATCCGGTTACGTACGAACTTATCGGTCAAGCTCGTCGAATCGCTAAGGAATTGGGCCAACTCGTTCAAGTTATGCTGCTTGGTGAGAATGTTCAATCCGAAGCGGAGGAACTTGTGGCACATGGTGCGGATATTGTTCACGTTTTTGAAAGCCCCCTTTTGAAATACTATACAACAGACGGCTATACAAAGGTTTTGACGGATTTCTTTGAAGACCATAAGCCTAATATCCTCTTGATTGGCGCTACAAACAATGGCCGTGACTTGGCACCTCGCATGTCTGGTCGCATGCAAAATGGTGTCGTAGCTGACTGTACCATTTTGACAGTAGATACTACAGAAGGCCTTGTTGAATGGACACGCCCTGCCTTGGGTGGCAATATTTTAGCTGAAATTATTTCCCCAAATCACCGTCCACAAATGGGTTCTGTCCGTCCTAATGTATTTAAAAACCGGACCGTATTGCAGATAGCTGGGGCCGCATTCAAATTGAACCATTCGACCTTCAAACCTGAAGACATTCGCATGAAGCGTCTTGATTTCATTCCGTTTAGCAAAGCTGGGTACAACATTCAAGAAGCAGATATCATCGTAGCCGGCGGTCGCGGCATGGGTTCCAAAGAAAACTTCGATAAGCTTTACGAACTTGCCGATGCTATCGGCGGCGTTGTAGGTGCTACACGTCCACTTGTAGAAAAGGGCTGGATCGAATTGCCATACCAAGTAGGCCAAACAGGTAAAACTGTAAGTCCTAAACTATACTTGGCATTCGGTATCTCCGGTGCTATCCAACACGTGAGCGGTATCTCTGGGGCTGACACAATCGTGGCTATTAACAACGATCCAAACGCAGAAATCTTCCAACACGCTAACTATGGCATCGTAGGGGATTGCATGGAAGTGTTAAATGATATGTTGGCGCATTTGAAATAAAAGACATAGTATTTGAGCTCTACTTATTAGATTAAATAAAACATAGGGATACCTATCCTCAGCCTTCATGGGTACGCGTAGCGCCCAAGGCGGCTTCGAATAGGTATCCCTATTTGCTTTCTAGCTGTGGTAGAGCTCAAATATAGCGTACTTAAATGTAGATGTGCCAGCATATTATTCTAGGGAATAGTAGAAGGCTCTAAAGCGAGCTAAGTCGGTTTCAGAAAGGGTATCCTCTTTTTATTATCATATTCCTTAATCCATATGCCACTTTATATTCTTTTAAATATCTGCGCCGACATATCATTTAGGGGAAAAGGAGAGAATGTTCGTAGCGCAAGGTGGTCGAATAGGTATCCCTATTTATTTTCTAGCTGTGGTAGAGTTCAAATATTTTTGTCCATACAGATATATAAAGAATAGCAGAAGGCTCCAATGTATACACTATTTTTATCGAATAGGGGGTAGGGGGTTTTTTTAGATAATGGTTCGGATTGAATAAAACGGATTGATGTTTTTATGGCTCGTAATGTTTTTTGTTACTGGTGCAACGTCTGGTATTGGTCTTTGTATTGCCGAGGCGTATGCCAAGTATGGTGATAATGTTTTGATATCTGGCCGTCGCGCTGAGGTGTTGGGCTGAGGTACAGGCTCGTTTGTCTAAGGAATATGGCGTGCGTGTTGAGACTTTAGTGCTTGATGTGCGTAGTCGCGAGGATGTTGAAAGCAAGGTTCCTGCAGCTATCGAGGCTTTTGGTGGCGTCGATGTGCTCGTTAATAATGCGGGTCTTGCACAAGGGCTTGATCCTTTCCAAGATAGTGCTGTTGATGATGCGGTGACTATGATTGATACCAATGTGAAAGGCCTTTTATATGTAACAAAAGCAGTACTGCCTTTTATGATTGATAAAAATGAAGGTCATATTGTAAATATGGGTTCTACTGCAGGCATTTATGCATATCCTAATGGTGCAGTGTACTGTGCTACAAAGGCGGCCGTTAAGATGTTAAGCGATGGTATTCGTATGGATACGATTGCTACAGATATTAAGGTCACTACCATTCAACCGGGCATCGTAGAGACTCCATTTAGCGAAGTTCGCTTTCACGGTGATGCGGAACGAGCTAAATCTGTATATGCTGGCATTGAGTCTGTTCAACCAGAGGATGTGGCCGATGTTGTACTATATGTAACAAACCAACCTAAACGCTTGCAAATCTCTGATGTAACCATCATGGCGAACCAACAAGCGGCAGGCTTTATGGTACATAAGAAATAATAGGCTAAATGAATACTAAGCTTGTTAAAATGATATAGGTAGCATTTATTACTTGAAATCCTATATCATTTAGGATATACTTATTAAGCATATTTTAATAAATATAATTTTACAAAACTTGTTTTTGGAGATTGTTGTTATGACAGCAAAGATAAAGACATTACTAGTGGCTTCTTTAGCATGTGTAGCTATTGGTTCCTATAGCATTACTAGTGCTCACGATCCACCTGTTGGAGATCGTTCTATGCCTATGACTGGTGGAATCTCAGTTGAACCTAGGGAACCAAATTTTATTATGCCAAGTCCTGTACATGTGTTTACCACTGTAGAAGCAGCGTCTGAATATATAGGGTTTAGACCTCAGATGCCAAAGCTATTGCCTGTAGGATTTAATATTCAATCTGTCATTACTATTGAGAAAGATATTTTACAAGTTGTGTACGTGTATGAACCCGGTATAGATCCGTACGTAAATAAAGCCGGTGGTGCTCTTATTTTTTATCGTACATCTACTAAATTAAAAGGTGATATCAGCGATGACCATAAGATTCATAAGGTTATAGAAACTGAAAGTGTAGATGGTACGAAGGTTACTTTCAAAGGTGGTAAGAAAATGGTTTATCTTGCATCGTGGATGAAAGATGGACAAAATCACTCTTTAGAATTTCAGCGTCCCGTTACACGAGATATGGCGAAGGCTATTATCCATAATATTGTTGAGGAAAAATCACATACAAAATAAATGTGTTTTTAATAATTTTTTATTGACCGAAGGAGATTATACCTCATGATTAAAAAATTTGTATTAATGGCCGTTGCGTGTGCTTGTGTAGGTTCTTACACTGTTGCTGGTGCGCAAGGTACTCTTGATGTAAAACCAGATCAATCTAAATCTGCGGTAGCTCAACAAGAAGCGCCAATGGTTGGCATGCCAAATCCGTTTCATGAGTTTTGCACTGTAGATGAAGCGGCTAAATACATGAATATTATGCCTCATCTACCTAAGGTATTACCTGTAGGTTACAATATTGAATCTGTAAGTACTATTGATAAGGATGTATTGCAAGTTGGTTTATGTTTACCAAGTTGGTGAAGATACAACGCGGAACCAAGCGGCAGGCAAACGTATTGTGTATCGCGTAGGTACTACAAAAGGTGATATCAGTGGTAATCATAAGGATTATCGCGTTACAGCTAAGAAAAAGGTAAACGGTACAAAGGTTATTTTCAAAGGTGGCAAAAAAATGGTATATCTCGCTGGTTGGACAAAAGATGGTCAAAACCATGCGATGTACTTTGAACGCCCTGTAAATCGCGACATGGCAAAAGCGATCATTGCTAACACTGTAGCACCTACAGCACATACAGCATATACAAAATAATATAACAGTCCAGCCTAATGGGATAGGCATGCGAGCTGTGGTGAAGCACTCGCATGGACACTGTAAGGGTTTATAAGAAGCGGCTCCTCATATGAGGGGCCGTTTTTATGTTGGTATGCAAAACTTTCATAATGATAACGATTCTAAATACCCGTATGGGTATATCTATCTAAGTATTACATTGATAGAATAGAAATATAGTTAATTTATAATAAAGAAGGCAGGTGATGTGTTGTATCGATTAATATTACAGCGTTTAGCAAGTATTGTTGGTATTTTATTGGTGGTTACTATCGGTACATTTGTATTGATAAAATTATCTCCTATCGACCCCTGTGTCGATGAAGTTTAATCTAGTAGGGGCTACACCTGATCCAGTTGTGGTCGCGCAGATACGAGAGCAGTTAGGACTCAATGATCCTTGGTGGCAGCAATACTTACGTTGGTTAGGTCAAATTGTACAAGGTGACTTTGGTGAGTCTATTCTGTATGCTTTACCAGTAGCGACCATTTTGGTGGCGCCTTGCCTAATACCTTGGGGTTCGTATCTTTAGCGCTTGTCATGGGGGTTGCAGTAACAATACCTCTTGGTATAGTATCTGCAAAATATCAGGATTCTTGGATCGATCATGGTATACGTCTAGTAACGTTCTTGGCCTTAGCCATTCCTGGATTTTGGGTCGGTTTATTATTACTGTACTTATTCGGTGTTAAATTACAGCTAGTGTCGGTAACGAATACCAATGGCTTTTCTGCCTATGTATTGCCCGCGGTAACCCTTGCTTTATGGATATGTGGCCTCTATATTCGTCGATTGCGCAATGCTATTTTAGAAGTGTCGCGACAGCCCTTTGTACAGGGGGGCGCGAGCATTAGGCTTGCCAGAATGGATGGTCTACACCCGTTACATCTTCCCTCATGTAGGCCTTATGTTATTGCCCATGATGGGGGTAACGATGGGTGCCATGCTAGGTGGGTCTGCCGTTATTGAAATGGTATTCGCCATAAAAGGTATTGGTTACATGATGGTACAAGGCATTATGGCTCGCGATTATATATTGATGCAAGGTTATATCATCTGGATTACCTTGGTGTTCATCGTAATTAATATTATCATTGATGTATTGAGTGTTTGGCTGAATCCGAAGCGAAGAGCCGCCATAAAAGGAGGCTCTTATGAGTAGACAAAAGCCCTATACTTTTATACGTTATGTTGGTATTAGCAGCTCTGTGGATCGCATTTTTCTTATGCGCTCCCTATATAGCACCATTTGATCCTGAAACGACGAGTATCGCGGACCGCTTACAAGACATTAGTAGTACCCATCTATTAGGTACTGACCAGCTCGGTCGTGATGTGTGGTCTCGTATTTTGTACGGTGGTAAAGCTTCGTTAGGGATTGCTTTCACCATCATTGGCATTAGTGGGGCCATCGGTATCGCTATTGGTGGGTTAGCAGGATTCTCTACACCTAGCATTGACCGTTGGTTATCTCGCTTGATTGATTTGGTACTAGGGTTTCCCGAACATGGTGATTGCCATTGCTTTCATCGGTATTATGGGACCTAGCATAACGAATGTCATCCTGTCCCTGTGCATTACTAAATGGGCGGAATATGCGCGTATCACTAGAGGCCTCGTACAGATTGAACGCCATGCGGAGTATATTACCTTTGCTCGCATGTCGGGGGCTTCAAATCTACGAATTCTGTGGCGCTATATTCTGCCGAATGTATTGCCACCGTTGGTGATTGTTATTATTCAACATCTAGGTGATGCCATCATTTTGGTAGCCAGTTTCTCGCTCATAGGCATCGGTGTGCAACCGCCGGATCCGGAGTGGGGCGCTATCTTGTTGAGCTCCCGAGATTTTCTACAAACGGCGCCGTGGCTGCTAATTTACCCGGGGTTCGCAATTTTTATTACTGTTGTTTTATTTAACTATATTGGCGATGCGTTGCGCGATGCTCTCGATGTATCTCGCTAACCGCGCTGTGTATAGATGTTATGTTGAAAGCCTCTTTCACAGAGGCGATGTTCAAAAAGGAGAAGTTATGAAACGTTGGTTATTAGCATGTCTAACTATGCTGTGCATGGTAGCTCTCTTGGTTGGCTGTGGCAATGATACTGCTAAAGACAGCAAACAAGGTAAGCATATGAATGTTGGTTTGTATTGGTTTGGTGAAACATTAGACCCAACACACGAATGGGATGCGTGGACATTGACTCGTATCGGTGCTGGCGAAACATTAGCTGTTGTTACTCCCGACATGAAATTTGCCCCACAATTGGCAGATTCCTGGGAAAATGTAGATCCTACAACATGGAAATTCCACATCCGTGAAAACGTAAAATTCCAAAACGGCACTCCGATGACGCCACAAAAGGTAAAAAGAGTCTATCGAGTACACTATGAAACAAAGTGCTCGTTCTGCAGAAAGCTGTTAAGATCGAGTCTATCGCGGTAGATGGTCAAAACTTGATTATTAAAACTACAGAGCCTAATGGTTCCTTGTTATCTAGCTTGACTGAACCAGCGTTCGTTATCATGGATACTGCAGATCTTAAAGATATAGCATCTAAACCAGATCTTACAGGTCCTTATAAAATCACTGCTTTCAAAAAGGTGAAACAATTGAACTTGCAGCCTTCACAGATTACTGGGGTGGCAAACCAGGTCTTGATTCTGTAACCGTAAAAGATATCGAAGATAACAATAAACGGGCTATGGCGTTGCAATCTAAAGACGTAGACGTAATTCAAAAAGTGGACTCTGCTAACCGCAGCTTGTTCAAAGATGGCTTCAACATTCAAGACGTTGCAGGCGTTCGTGTACTCATGTTGAAAGCAAACCACACAGAAGCATCTCCATTACATGACAAAGCTGTACGTTCCGCTATTGCTCATATCATTAACTACGATTCCATGGCGAAAATCATTGGTAATGGTTCCACACCAGGTGCAGCACCATTCCCTCCATCTGCCAACTTAGGCTATGATGCGATTGCTAATAAACCGATGACAGATGTAGCAAAAGCTGACCAAATCTTGACTCAAGCTGGCTATGCCAAAAATGCAAACGGCGTGTATGCTAAAGATGGTAAAGAATTAGCGATTACTATTGCTATTTGGGGTAAAGACACAAGCTTATACGAAGAAATCCAACAAGAATTGAAACAAGCTGGTATTCAATGTAACACTAAAAAAACTACAAAGTCCTGATGAAGTAGATACACTTGGTACAGATGGTTTCGATTTAGTAGAACGCAATGTAGTGACTATGTCTACAAATGATCCGTACTGGTTCCTCAGCTTGTTCTACAAAACTGGTGCTAAATCAAACGTTGGTGGCTACTCCAACCCTCAAGTGGACGCATTAATTGATCAATTGTCCGTAACATTTGACCAAAATGCACGTGCTAACGAAGCTAAACAAGCGCAACAATTGCTAGTTGATGACGTAGCAGATATCTATTTGTTGTATCCAAGTGCAACGGTTGTATCTACTACAAAAGTTAAAAATGTACCAGTACATCCAATCGATTACTACTTATTAACAAAGGATTCTACTATTGAATAAATCTGATTGTATCGTATTTGATAAGGTTACAATTTCATATGGTACGGAGCAGGCGGTACGCGATGTATCCTTCTCCGTGCCCACTGGTGAGGTCTTTGCCATCGTTGGTGAAAGTGGCTCTGGTAAATCTACGTTAGTTCGTGCCGCCTTCGGCATGTTGAAAAAAGCTAGTATTAGTGGCCAAATCCTTTTAAATGGTACAGATGTTTCTACCATTGAAGGCTAGTGATTGGCGACAATTGCGGGGCGCGAAGATTTCTATGATCTTTCCAAAATCCCAGCGCCTATCTAAATCCAAATCGCACTGTAGAAAATCACTTTAAAGATTTATTCCGTGCCCATGGTGAAAGTTATGATGTAAGTCGCGTTATCAATATGTTAAGCTCGTTCACCTCACTGATGGAGAGCGTATCTTGCAGTCCTATCCGTTTCAATTGAGCGGTGGCATGCAACAGCGATTGGCAATAGCTTTGAGCCTTATCTTGAGGCCTGGTATCGTGTTTGCCGACGAACCAACTAGTGCCTTAGATATGCTCGTGCAAGCCTCTGTACTAGATCTTATGAAAGAGGTAACACAGGCTCTTGGGGCAACGGTGATTATTGTAACTCATAATATCAAGGCGGCCGCGCGCATTGCCAATAGCATCGGTGTTATGAATAAGGGGCAACTCGTTGAAGTAGGCTCTACCGAAGAGGTTATGGCATGCCCAAAAGATGAGTATACTCGTATTTTATTAGATTCCGTAATGAAAGTGGTGTAGTATGATTCAACTTGAGAATATCTGTAAACAATATACAAACCACAATCATACGGTTCACGCTGTTGACAATGTATCTTTTTCTGTAGCGGAGAATGAACGGGTAGGTATTGCTGGTGGTAGTGGTTCTGGTAAAAGTACGCTGCTTAGGCTGATAGCTATGCTAGAAAAACCTACATCTGGCACCTTGCGACTCTTTGGTGCGGAAATCCATTCCATTCAAAATCATACAGAAATATATCGCTCTATGCAGATGATGTTCCAAAATCCCTTGGCGGTTATTCCTCCACGGATGAACTTAGAAGCATTTCTCTTAGAGCCATATATCAACTATGGTCTCATGGATGTGACTGCAGCAAAGGACGATATCCGTAAATGGATGCAACGAGTAGATTTGCCTGAGAATACAGTTTATAAATACCCTCATGAAGTCAGTGGTGGTCAACTACAACGTGTCGTATTGGCACGGATCATGTTGATGAACCCCAAACTGGTACTCTTTGATGAACCTACATCGGCCCTTGATGCGGTGAATCAAAAACTAGTGTTAGACCTATTACAAAAAACTCCATTCGGAACAACCCTTCGGCTACGTATTCGTCGTAACAGCCATGAAGAAAAGGAATTGTATTGTCCAAAGCAGTAGGCGGTGCAGGTTACGGTGCCGAGCATGAAGTTCCTTGTGCTGGAGGCGCTTTGGAAGCAGATCGAGCATACGGAGCAGTTTGATAAGAATAATCTGCAATATCGGGTGATGATCAGACAACCTGATTTTGTGACTCCTGACGTGTTGGAGGCGGCCATTATGAATGTATCCAAGAAAAAATCGTTGTCTCGATTTAAGGATGTGCGGCTCGAATCAATTGAGGATGGGGATTGCGTGCAGATATTGCATGTCGGGCCTTATGATAATGAATCGGAATCGTTTATGAAAGTAGATGAATTCTGCGCTGCTCATAATTTACAACGTGCTAACGACGAGTGGCATCGGGAAATCTACTTGTCTGATGCGCGAAAGGTGGAGCCCGCTAAATTGAAAACTGTACTGCGTGTGCAAGTTAAATCAATGCAGTTTTAAAAATTTAATAGTGGATAAATTCTTGAGCCTTCTGTGTTACAATGATAGTAATATAGAAGGCTTCTTTTAATTTAACATATACTAATTTTAAGATTTGATATACATATATTGAATTACTATGGGCGTAATGGTAGAAAGGCTTTCAGATGAATAATATAATTATTTATAATACTGAAGATGGAAAAGCTAAAATAAATCTTATACTTGATGATGGTTCTGTTTGGTTAAGTCAAAGTGAAATAGCAGAATTATTTCAAACGACAAAACAAAATATTAGCAAGCATATTAAATCTATATTTCAAGATTTGGAATTGTCCGAAGAAGAAACTGTCAACTATAAGTTGACAGTTCAAAATGAAGGTACTCGGACAGTTGAAAGAAAGTTAGCTTATTATAATCTAGATATGATTTTAGCCATAGGATATCGTGTTCGATCGCCGCGAGGAATTCAATTCAGAAAATATGCATCAACCGTATTAAAGGATTATTTGATAAAGGGTTTGCTATTGATGATGAGCGACTGAAAGAATTAGGTGGTGGCAGCTATTTTAAAGAGTTATTAGACCGGATTCGAGATATTCGCTCTAGTGAAAAGGTTTTTATCGTCAAGTGCTGGACTTATTTTCTACTGCTGTTGATTATAATCCGATATCCGTAGAAGCAAAATCATTTTTTTGCTACAGTACAAAATAAGATGCATTTTGCTGTTCATCATAATACGGCTAGTGAAGTTATTTATAAACGTGTAGATAGCAAAAAGAGTTTATGGGATTGACTACTTTCAAAGGAGAATTACCTACATTGAAAGAGGCTCAAATTGCTAAAAATTATCTTACAGAAAAAAGAATTACAAGGGCTCAATCAATTAGTTTCAGGATACTTGGATTTTGCGGAAAGACAGGCCCAGCGTGAAGTCCCTATGACAATGGCTGATTGGATAAAGCATATAGATGCGATTTTGTCAGCTACAGGCGAAGCTGTATTACAAGATAAGGGACATATATCTCATCAACAAATGCAAGCGAAGGTCCTTTCTGAATATCAAAAATACCAGAATCAAACTATTAGTCCTGTTGAACGAGATTATTTACGGGAAATAAGAGTTCTTGATACATATGTAAAAAAAGGTGGTAAATAGTTTTACTTGTGAACGAGGTATCTTATGGATCTGAATGGTTTTTTCTTATTATTCCCGAGCATTTTTATATTGCACGAACTTGAAGAGATTCTTCTATTTCCACGATTCATGCGAAGGAATCCTAAACTGCAACAACAATTTTTAGCAGCCACTTTTACACCCTTCAGATTTAATGCCATCGTCTGTCAGGAATTCATACTCTTGTTGATTGTGCTGGGCTTGAGTATGTATTTTGAAAGCTTCGACATTTACATCACTGTCATCATAGCGTATATATACCATGTGATTGGGCATGTAATTCAAAGTATTTTTCTGCAACAGTATATACCGGGCGTTTTAGCGGTATTGTCACGGCTGGATATTGCACATATCAGATATATGATGTGGTATCGGCGAACTGTATGCTATTAGGCTATTCGTTCGTAACACTGTTGATTATTTTCGTTAATATCGCTGTGAGCTTTAAAATGCTTCAACGGATACAAAAGAATGTCTGAGTAGACGAAGTAAAGCTTTCACAAATATATTGTTCCGTAAAACGGCTTCCCCAGGAGAGGCCGTTTTTGTATATGATGAATTGTAAAATATATTGCGACAAATAAAAAGACTCATATTGGATATCTCGTGTAAAATGTAAATAACCACAAATACATGACACGGAGGTCTCTAATATGAGTTATATACATCTTACCATAGAAAAACGAAGTCAAATAGAAGTTTTAAGAAAAGAAGGATACTCTGTTCGTAGAATCGCTAGCTTAATCGGCGTTCACCATTCTACTGTAGCAAGAGAATTAAATCGCGTTGAAGGTGAATATTCTGCGATTAAAGCACAACAGTTAGCAATTAGTAAGTCTGCTAATAAAGGTAGACCAACAAAGTTAACACCTCAATTAGCGGCTTTAATTGAATCCAGGTTACAACAAACTTGGTCTCCAGAAGAAATAGTTGGTGCTGAATTAGTTGGTGTTCTAAGCTTTAAAACAATATATTCTTGGATCCATCGTGGCTTTCTTGCTGTAACAGAAAAAGTATTTCGCCGGAAAGGCAAAAAGCCTGGTACACAAGAAAAGTGTGGACGGTTCAATGTGAAAAAGACCATTAAGGACCGACCTCAAGAAGTTGAAAACCGTAAGCTTTTGGTCATTGGGAACTAGATACAATGGTGTCTTCCAGAGGTCAAAGTAAAGGTTGTTTAGCTACATTTGTTGAACGTAAAACTCGATTTTATGTAGCAATGAAGATGGATGACCGAACTAAGGCTTCTATGTTTTTAGCTATTAGTTCCCTATACAACACATTAACAAGTAAGTTACTTAAAACCTTTACAGTGGACCGTGGTAAAGAATTTGCTTGCTTTGAGCAGGTTGAAACCGAGTTTGGGATACCAATGTATTTTGCTGATGCTTATGCAGCATGGCAACGTGGCTCTAATGAAAATAGTAATGGTTTACTTCGAGAGTTTTTTTCCTAAGAAAACCGATTTAGCTAAAGTAACACTAGATAAACTAACAGAAGCACTAGTGCTGATTAATAATCGACCTAGAAAATGCCTTGGGTTTAAAAAACACCATTTGACATGTTTAAACATGAGATTAAAAAATTGATTTAATTTTGTCGCATTATTTATTGCAATTCAAGGTATAAAAAGTGGTTATCTACAATGTGTAGATAACCACTCAATAGGTAATATTCTGTTTATAGTATTATACAATTTCTGCTTTCAAATCGATAATATTTTTTGCGGCTACGCAGGCCTGGCAGTCGCAGAATTCAGCGCCTTTTGCCTTAATGTCTTTAGCGTGTTGCAATAGGTTAGCAGCACCTTCTGCACCAAGAATTTGTGTAGCAAGTTCAGACCCTGCAAAGCCGATTGTTTCGTCGATGAGTGCAATGTTTTGCTCTGCAACGGATACGAGTTGCTTTGTAAGTTCTTCTTGTTTAGGTGTACCTTCTGCATTAATCCAAGATTGAGCGAATTCCTTTACTGTTTCATTGCTTGTAGGTGCATCTAATAAAGCTTGTACGAGTTGTGTTAATCGTGTATGTGTCATGATTATTTCCTCCATATACTTACTAACTATAGTTTTGGAATAGTGCATTTAGTATCATATGAGCACCTGTTCCTTTTGTTGAGTTCATTATAACACCTACAATAATTTTGAATAGTAGAATGATTTGCGATAGATACTATCAAATAGGATAGATTTATGATGATAGCTGTTTCAAATTTTAGTGATATAATTTACTTGATATATATAGTTTGTTTGTAGGGGAATATATAATGAAAAAGGTTGTATGTGCATTAGCTACGTTAGCTTTTATAGGTTCCATTAATGTTGTGTCCGCAGATGATTCGACTCGTTTTAGACTCAATGGTAATTCGATTTATGATCAGCCTTATGGTGATCGAAATGAGTTTCCTTGTCCAGATAGACTTGGAAGTTGTACTATGACTGATGAGGATTATAGAAGCACTCGTAAAGGTCAATCTCTAGAGGTGTTTGATAACCTATATGAGGCTAAGCAACATTTGAACTTTAAACCGCAGTTGCCAAGTGGTTTAGAGGGATTACGTTCCGTACATGTATCCATTGTGGATCATGATGTACTACAAGTGGTGCATGCCTATCATGAGCTTTTAAAAGGGATATATTTTGATCGTGTAGATGATATGCCGAAATATATTAAGTATCGTGTATCGACTCTATCTGGTAATATTGCAGGTGATTATAAGGATTACTTACCTCAGAAAACAGAGGTTGTAAATGATATAATTGTTACCTATCGAATGGTGGATGATGCTGTGTATTTGGCATCTTGGGAATATGGGGACAGAATCACGTGTTTTTGTTTAATGAGCCAGTTTCTGTTGAGCGAGCTAGAGAAATGATTAACAGTGTAGGTACTAATTGAGTTTATTACTGTACTATCTTTTTAAGCTTGATTAGCTTATAATATACATATAAAGAGAGCCCATTAACGTGATTAGGGCGTTAGGCTCATCTAAAACTGAACAAAATTATGATGACGCCTAACGTGTTAGAGGACTGCACTCCTCTATACGTTAGGCGTTTATCGTTGTACTACTTAACTAGTGCAATGATAGTGACTACTGATAACAGAACTATGATAATTACATAGGTAACTTCATGATTTGTCATAGTACCACCTCCTCGCGGAGATGAACCTAACTCACGTCAACGGACTCTCTTCGTAATAAGTATAGCAAAATACTTTTTACACAAATAGCGATATACAGTCCTCTTTGTTGTGGTTGATATTAAAAATAATGGAGCTTTTATGAACGCAGATAATTACAAGATTTCAACGTTGCCATATATAGAAAATGCTAGCAATGAGATAATGGAAAAGTACAATATAAAAGCACAATATGAAACGGAACCACCTCATGGAGATGCTATATATTCTATTTCTATAAAGGGGAAAGTATTACCGTTTTGGATTTATGGTAGGGACGTTACTTTCATAGGTAATAGTATGGTTATGGTCGAGTCTGTAAGATGCAAAACCTGGGATCCCATTGAAACCATTATTATTGATTTAGAGAATGAAGTGTATGCTAGTTTAAAGGAATGGTATACAGATATTTCATTTGTTAATAATCGAATAGAGTTTTCCAATCAAGTGGTAAAAATGGATAAACGAATTTTAAATAATTTTGAGAATTTAGAGTGGATAAGCTTTTTAAGAGTGATTGCGTAGAGGATTTATTGACTACACTATAGTGAAGTGTTATTCTATATATGACAAGGGATGTCAATATGTGACATAGTCTCATATGAACGAAAAAAATAGCAGGGTGGCAGCCCTGCTATTTTTATTGTGCTAGTTACTAACGAGAATGGGGTTATAGGACAAAACGTGTTGGTTTTATAGGCGATGGAGCCAGTAAATTACTGGATCCATCGCTATTTTAAGTTCTTTTGATAAACTTAGAGGGTGGACAAAATGTGTTGGTAAAAAGTCCCAAAACCCTTGATTTTACTGGCTTCAATAAGGTTATATCTTCTTAGAAAATCGTGTTCTAAGTGGAGGGAATAATCATGCTGGTAAGATGTATAAATTGTGGATTTTCTTGTCAAAAATATGGGAAAACTAAAGCTGGATCACAACGATGGCATTGTAAGCAGTGTAACATCACCTTTACACAAACTATTGATAATACTACTAAATGTTTTCATCGATTTCTAAATTGGTTATTTAGTAAAGGAACACAACAGGACATGCCTGGGCAGGGCCGTACATTTCGTAGACAGATAGCTGATTTCTGGCAAATATGGCTTATGCCGCCCAAAATTGAAACCTCGAGAGATGTGGTATTCGTTGATGGTATTTACTTAGCTAAAAAGCTTGTATTTTGATCTGTTATGATGGTGAATATGTATTAGGGTGGTATTTATGTAGGTCAGAACAGTCTCGCTCATGGCAAGCTCTTATGCAGCGAATAGCGACCCCCATTGTGATCGTTTCTGATGGTGGACCTGGTCTTAGAAAAGCATTAAAAAAGTTTGGCGTACCGCCAAGCTTCAACGTTGTATTGTTCATGCCGTATGGCAAGTACATCGTTACACTACTAGGCGGCCTAAGACATTAGCAGGCATTATGTTAAAAGATTTATCAAGCGATTTATATAACGTAAAAACACAGGAAGATGCAAAAATATGGATTCAACGATTATTTAATTGGAGGGTGACTTTTAAAGAGTTTCTAAATGAAATGACACGTGATAGTAATGATAATTTAAGAGCTACGCATGAACGATTACTAAAAAGCCTATAACTCTCTAGTGGTATTAATTAATACAGAGACAATGTTTCGATATTTAGATGAAACATTGGTGTTGGATAAAGAATGTCCGAGGACTAATAACCCTTTTATCGTCTAGTTGCCAACCCATTTTCAGATGAGATATTAATAGGTCGAGGTATTACCTCTAGAATTAATATATCTCCTCGTGATATATTACAGATAGTAGTATTTTTACGTTCATATGTATAAGGAGATACTCTATGTTTAACTTTTATACTGAGTTATTATTACGTTTACAGAAACAATTTGTATCCGAACATGAATCTGATTTCAAATCTATTGAGGATTTGTTAGAAGCATTTATGACTCAATATAATCGTGGTGATTTTAATAATACGATAGAAATGAAATTACGTGATTTATATGAGGCTGCAGAAGAGGCTGATACGAATGAGAAATCAAGGAAGTTATACAATGAAATCCTTGCATTATGTCCTGATGAAGTAGATGCTAAACGAGAACTCATAGCCCTTGAGTTACATCCAAGCTTTCAAATTTATCAGTTGAAACAGCTAGTAGAATCGTTGAAAAAACCAAAGAAAATAGATTGGAATATAATAGAGACGCGTCCTTATATGCGTTGCCTCATCGACATGGGGATGATATATTTAGAATATAATATGTATAATGATGCGATTGCCTGCTTTACGCCAGTTTTTCACGGAGACAAGCAAGATCATTCGGGATTTCTTGTGTATATGATGGTTGCTTGTTGTGGAGCTGCCAACTGGGATCGCGGCCGCAAGGTATATCAGCGATATCTTGCATGTTGCGATGATATACAAAATGCATTTAATCAGGCTCCGGATATCATGTTGCCTATGCATATGCTGTATATTCTATTGGCTTTGCAGTGTGGTGAAAGCAAGATAGCCCATGATGTATTAGCAGATCTTGTTGATGAATATGAAGATATTGATTGGTTATTACAAGATGCAACGCGCTGGAACGATTTTGTAGAAGATCATTTAGAGGCTATTATGTATATGGTAGACCAAGTGAGCAATATAGATTCTGACCCACGAGAATTAATAAGCTTATATACTGCTATCTCATTTTTACCAACTCAATTAGTGGATTTTGAAAGTCCATTATGGCAGACTCTATATGATGCGTATGAACGTGTTACCGGTCGAACTGTTATAAATCGGTACTCTAATGATCGTTATATGGGAAAACGCGAGTCCGCTCATATGAGCCCCGTAGAGGTTGCTAAAGGTGGGGCTTTGCGTGGAAATCCGGTATATGACAATATACGGTTCGGTGCACAAATTACACTTTCACAAGCCGGCCTATACACAGTAGATGATTTTAAAACAATTACTAAACAAGAAGTATTGATGCTACCGGGCATTGGTAAAAAAAAACAGTGGAACAACTAGAGCATAATGGTGTTATATTTAAAGCCTAAGATGTGACTTGAATTTAATAGCGATCCTAGGATAACGAAGGGCTATTTGTCTTTTTCATAATTAATATAATCCCTTTGATGAGTATCTTAGTACTGATCAAGGGGATTTTAAATTACTACAGGGTTGTACTAATTTTTGTCCTATAACCCCATTATTACGCTAATGTTAGAGCGTTGGGCTAGTTGCTAAATAAAAGAGCTAGAAAAGCGTCTAACCACTTGCAAATGTAGTAGGCGAATACATTTAGCATGACGGCTAGCCAAAACAAATAAAATAGCTGCCACAAATACGAAATAGACATCGTAATTTATGACAGCTATTTGGCAGTACATGGTCAATCTTATAGTGTAATTATTTAGTTATATTCTATTTTTTAAAAGCCTCACCGATGGAATAAATTCCGTCAAATAAGAAACCGAAGGCGATGAAATAGATAAATGCTTCACCAAAAGCGATCGGCTCGAATATGAGTAATAGGCCTAATAGTAAAAGAATTAGTGCAAGCCATTTTGCATTACGTCCCATGAGTGATACCATGCTGTCGGACTTTCTTGATTTAATGAAAATAAAGATGGCTTCAAATACCATCCAGATGCCGATTGTGCTCGGGAATACTAACGGTAGGAATGCAAATCCGCCGGATATTAAATAGATACCGAATAGAGCATTGATAATGCCGCTGATGAGATACCAGCCGCTACGTAATTCAGCCGGTAACATAAAATAATTTATAATGGAGCTGACCGCATTGACGAAAAAAAGATAATAGAAAAAAGCCAGGCAAAAGCCATGAGATTAATAACGGGGTTTAATAGTAAGAATATCCCCAGGATAATGCTTACAATACCCGATACAATAAAGAAGAATTTGCTTGAACCACTCATAATAATTCCTCCAATCATTGGTACTGCCTATTTTCAGTATGCGTGAAATCATGGGGATGTCAAATTGTAACGATAAAACTGTGCTTTCACAAAACTCACATGTCCATCCTGTTGACACAGTTCTATAGAATACCGTATAATACCTTTATATCTTAAATACGAGCTATGAATGGGTATAAAGGTTTACAGATCCTGCTTTCAGAGAGTTGCCGGTTGGTGCGAGGCAATAGAGGTTGTACGCTGACACTCTCCCGTGAGCTTTGGTGGCGAATGCAGCAGTAGTCATCGACGGTGGTTCCGTTATACCCGCAACGAGTCCCAATTAGGGTGGTACCGTGTTATGAATATAACGCCCCTTTGAGCAACGACAGTTGTTCTGAGGGGCTTTTTTTTATTGTAAAAGTCTAGTAAAATTACTGATTTGATGTATCTACGTTGGCATCAGCCGAAATAGCGTTGAAATCGGCGGTTTTACTAAACTTTCACAATAGATAGATATAATACAGCGTTATGTTTTATTAGTATAGAAAAGGTGAAGATTATGGATCAAAATCGCGTATATTTCTTCGATACAACCCTTCGTGATGGGGAACAAACACCAGGTGTGTCTTTACAAACTCCTGAAAAAATTGAAATTGCGAAAGGCCTAGTACGCCTCGGCATCGACGTAATCGAGGCTGGTTTCCCAGCAGCATCCCCTGGGGATTTTGAAGCAGTACAAACGATTGCACGCGAGGTGAAAGGCGCAACAATTTGTGCGTTGGCACGTGCTAATGAAAAGGACGTACAAAAAGCGATTGATGCATTGAAAGATGCGGAACGTAGCCGTTTGCATGTATTCATTGCTATCTCTGAACTTCATATGGAATATAAATTAAAAATGACTCGCCAAGAGGTATTGGATAAGGTTAAATCCGTATTGGCATATGCAAAAGGTAAGGTTGATGAAATCGAGTTTTCCGGTGAAGATGCGGCACGCTCTGATTTAGATTTCGCATGCCAAGTATTTGGTGTTGCCATTGCTGGTGGTGCAACAATTATTAATGTACCAGATACAGTAGGTTACATGAACCCTAATGAGTTCGGTGATAAAATCCGCTATATTAAAGAACATACACCAGGCATTGAAAATGCAATTATCTCCGTTCACTGCCATGATGACTTAGGTCTTGCTAATGCAAATACGTTAGCTGCTATTAAAGCAGGTGCACGCCAAGTAGAAGGCACAATTAATGGCCTAGGTGAACGTGCTGGTAATGTAGCAATTGAAGAGGTTGTCATGGCTCTTAAAACACGCCATGATTATTTCGGTGATCTTCAAGTAAATATCGATACAAAACAATTTACGAAAGTATCTAAACTTGTGAGCCGTTTAACAGGTGTTGTAGTTCCTCCAAATAAACCAATCGTTGGCTCTAACGCTTTTGCTCATGAGTCCGGTATCCATCAACATGGTATGATGAGCAATCCTGAAACATATGAAATCATGACTCCTGAGTCCGTAGGGGCTGAAAAACAGACCTCGTATTGGGTAAACACTCTGGCCGTCATGCCTTTGCTGATCATTTGGCAAAACTTGGTTTCCAATCTTTCACAGAAGAGAAAATCAACGACCTCTTCGCTAAATTCAAAGAATTGGCAGACCGTAAAAAACAAGTATACGATGATGATATTATCGCTCTTGTAGTAGACAACTTACATCATCAAAAAAGCATTCGAGCTTGTGGCTCAATATTACAAATTGGGTGAAAAAAGGCTATGCTTACGCAGACGTTCGTCTCATGACTCCAGAAGGTGAGAAAGCAGATGCTGCCGTAGGTGACGGTCCAGTAGACGCATCCCTTAAAGCAGTTGAACGTGTAGTTGGCTTGCCAATCAGCTTAAAAGACTACCAAATCCGCGCTATTACAGCAGGTAAAGATGCCCTTGGGGAAGCAACCCTTAAGGTAGAATACAACGGTCGTTTATACCATGGTCGTGGTATCAGCACCGATATCGTTAAATCAAGTGTAAATGCATATATTAATGCAGTAAACTCAGTATTCCTAGCTATGGAGCTAGAACAAGAGGAGGAAAAATAATATGGGTATGACCATTACTGAAAAGAATATGGCTCGCCATGCGGGTCTTGATGTTGTAAAACCAGGCCAAATCATCGAATGTCATTTGGATGCGGTATTGATGAACGACATCACATTCCCACCAGCGCGTAAAGAGTTCTTAAAATCGGCAAACCTGTATTTGACCGTCATAAAATTTACTTGGTACCTGACCATTTCACACCAAACAAAGATATTCAATCCGCTACACAAGCTAAAGTAATGCGCGATTTCGTACGTGAACATGGCATTACAAACTACTTTGAAGTGGGTAGAATGGGTATTGAGCACGTTATTTTGCCAGAAAAAAGGCCTTATCGGTCCAGGGGAAATGATGATTGGTGCTGACTCCCACACTTGTACATATGGTGCAGTAAATGCATTCTCCACAGGCGTAGGCTCCACTGATGCGGGCGTAGCTATGGCAGAAGGTAAAACTTGGTTCAAAGTGCCTGAAACAATTAAGGTTGAGCTTATCGGCAAACCTAACAAATGGGTAACTGGTAAAGACGTAATTCTTGATTTAATCGGTCAAATCGGCGTAGACGGCGCTCGTTACATGGCTCTTGAATTCGCTGGCGACGGCGTACAACACATGACTATGGCAGATCGTCTTACAATTTGTAACATGGCTATCGAAGCTGGCGGTAAATGTGGCGTATTCCCTTACGATGCAGTAACTGAAGAATACATCAAAGGCCGCGTAAACCGTCCTGTTGAGCCAATCGCTCCAGATGCTGATGCAGTATATGCTCAAACGATTACAATTGACTTGTCCAAATTGCAACCAGTTGTAGCATTCCCTCATTTGCCATCCAACACACATTACATCAACGAAATCGACAAAGATATTAAAATTGACCAAGTTATCATCGGTTCTTGTACAAATGGCCGTTACGAAGACTTGGTGGCAGCTGCAGAGATCTTCAAAGGCCGCAAAGTAGCTCCATTCGTTCGTTGTATCGTAATCCCTGGTTCCCAAGATGTATACGACCAAGCTATGAAAGATGGTTTGTTAGACATCTTCATTCAAGCTGACTGCGCTGTGTCCACACCAACATGTGGTCCTTGCCTTGGCGGTTACATGGGTATCATGGCTGAAGGGGAACGTACAGTTTCCACTACAAACCGTAACTTCCGTGGTCGTATGGGTCACGTTGATTCTGAAGTATATTTGGCGAGCCCTTACGTGGCGGCAGCAAGTGCTGTATTAGGCCGCATTGCAGGCCCTGAGGAGGTTTAATATGGATTTTGAAAGCAAAAAATCTGGCGCTACGGCGACGATGTAGATACAGACGTAATTATTCCAGCTCGTTACTTGGCAATTGCTGATTGGAACGAATTGGCAGAACATGCGATGGAAGATATTGATACAACTTTCGCACCTAATGTGAAAGCTGGCGAAATCATGGTAGCAGGTAAAAACTTTGGTTGTGGTTCCTCTCGTGAACACGCACCAGGCGTTATCAAAGCAAAAGGCGTACCTGTTATCATTTCGCACTCCTTTGCACGTATCTTCTTCCGTAATGCCATTAACATCGGTTTACCTGTAATTGAAATCGGTGAACAAGTTGATCGTATCGATGCAGGCGATGCTATCGGCGTAGACTTGTCTAAAGGTATCGTATACAACTTGACTAAAAACGAACAATACCAAGGCACTGAATTGCCACAATTCATTCAAGACATTGCGGCAGCTGGTGGTCTTGTGAACTTTGCGAAAAAACCGTAAATAATACTACGTTACCAATCCTCGGTGATGCGCTGCCGCTCCAGTTAGCTTAACGGTCTGCGGCGTAGCCTTGACCTACTAAAGTCGCGTTAGCGCATGCACCTCGGCTCTACGTATTTATCTTTTACGGTTTTGAGCAAAATTAAAATCCCTATAGCTAGCAATATGTTGAATGAATTGTGGCGGAGGGAAATTACATATATTGGAGAGGTAATATGAGCGAAAAAAATATCGTATTGATCCCTGGTGATGGTATTGGTACTGAGATTATTGCTGCAGCGAAGGCTGTGTGTGATGTAGCTTTTGAGAAAGCTAATGTAAAGGTTAATTGGATTGATAAAAAGCGGGCGGTGCGTCTATTGATGCATATGGTGTGCCTTTGACTGAGGATACGATTGAGGCTTGTAAAGCAGCTGATGCTGTTTTGCTTGGTGCTGTAGGCGGCCCTAAATGGGATAATGTAGATCCTGCTATCCGTCCTGAGAAAGCAATCCTTGGTCTTCGTAAGGAGCTTGGTTTGTTCTGTAACTTGCGTCCTGTAAAAATCTATCCATCTTTGCAAGAGTATTCCCCACTTAAAAAGGAACTCGTTCAAGATGTAGATTTCGTTATCGTTCGTGAGTTGACTGGCGGTATTTACTTCGGTGAACGCGAAGAGGCACAAGGTGAAGGTGCTAACGAGTTTGCTTGGGATAAAGAAACTTATAGCCGTTACGAAGTAGAGCGCATCATGGACATTGCTATGGAAACAGCTCGCAAACGTAATAAAAAGGTTGTATCTGTAGATAAAGCAAATGTATTGGCTTCTTCTCGTTTGTGGCGTAAAATCGCACAAGAGAAAGCGGCAGCTAATCCAGATATCGCAACAGATTACTTCTACGTAGATAATACAGCGATGCAACTTGTTGTAAATCCTGCACAGTTCGACGTTATCGTTACAACAAACTTGTTCGGCGATATCTTGTCTGACGAAGGCGCTGTTATCTCTGGTTCTATCGGGCTTTTACCATCTGCATCCATGGGTACTGGCACAGCATTGTACGAGCCAATCCACGGTTCTGCACCAGACATTATGGGCCAAAACTTGGCGAACCCATTGGGTACAATCTTGTCCGCAGCTATGATGTGCCGTCACTCCCTTGATTTGCCTCAAGTGGCTGACGCTATTGAAAAAGCTGTTGAACAAGTGCTCGTTGATGGTTACCGCACAGGCGATATCTACCGCGAAGGCTTGAAACGCGTAGGTACCACAGAAATGGCGCAAGCTGTTATTGAACGTCTATAATCGTAGGGAACAAGGTTTTGAAAGCTCATCAAGTGAGCTAAATCATTTCAAAATCTTATCATATACATTATAATGCAGAAATATTATATAGGTTATTATATAAGAGAGGGCTAGTCCATCTCTTTTTTGCGGGAGGAGTTATGTTCTCTTATTTTTTTTACTTGCCTTATCTATAGGGCTTGAGCTGTTTGCTACGACCATGTTGAAAGCCTCTGACGGCTTTACGCGACCGTTACAGACCGTTGCTTGTGTGCTTGGCTATGTAGGATCTTTCTATACATTGACGCATGTACTGAAATATATTCCACTCAGTGTTACCTATGCTACCTGGTCTGGCGTAGGTCTCGTGGTGACGGCTCTCATTTCTGTTTTTATCTTTAGTGAGGGCTATAATATGTACACCATTTTGGGGATAGGTCTTATTGTAGTTGGTGTTGTCATCCTTAACTTGTGGGGCAGTGTAGGGAATTAAAACTATAGCTAGTTTCTATATCATAAATTAGAATACTGTAGATGTAATCAGTGGGCAAAACATTTCCAAGGAGGCCTTTATGAATTCTTCCATGTATCGAAATTTAACCATTACTGCGTTATTGATGGCATTAGCCATCATGATTCCTATTATGATGCCTCTGAAAGTTGTCATTCCACCGGCATCGTATACACTAGCGAGTCACGTGCCTATATTCCTGGCTATGTTCTTGTCTCGTAAGATGGCTGCTTGTGTTGTTATCGGCTCTACGCTAGGTTTCTTTGTAGCTGGCTTCCCTATCGTTATCGTTATGCGCGCTGCATCTCATATCATCTTTGCCTTGATGGGGGCCTATTATATTAAACATCATCCAGGCGTATTGACTGGGGCTCTCTCTTTTGCTACGTTCAACCTTGTATGTGCCATCGTTCACGCTATCGGTGAAGTATTAGCATGCCTCTTGTTCTACACTACGACTACGATGCCAAATATCGATCTTATCTACGTCGTATTTGTCCTTGTTGGTGGCGGGACCATCATTCATAGTATAGTTGATGGATATATTGCGTTATATATCTATAAAGCTATCCCAGGATTATCTAAGCCTGAAAATAAATAATCGGACGTTATCCTAGCTTATTTAAGCTAGATAATAAACAACCCGCTATTAAAACTACATATGCTCGTAACCACTCATAGGAAATCTATTGTACGCTAATGTATAGAATTTGATTATCTATGAGTGGTTTTTTAGAATAATTATCAAATCTGTACCTGCAGATACAGACTTAACTATGCGATATGGGTATAATAAAACCATAGTTAATGACCGAGTTGTGATATATGCATAGGTATATAGATAGGTACATATACACAGATACCACATAGGCCATACATATTGTTAATTGTGAAAGACTTTCACAAGAATTATGGAGGTTATTATGAGAAAGCATATAAAAAATAACGTATCTTGGGTTGGTAAAATTGATTGGGAATTGCAAGAATTCCACGGCTCTGATTACAGCATTAATAATGGATCTAGCCAAAATGCGTACTTGATCGAAGAGAAGAAAACCGTCCTCATCGATACCGTATGGAAACCTCATTCCTCAGAGTTTATAGACAATTTGGAATCTGAAATTGATCTAAACAAAATTGATTTTATCGTATGTAATCACGGCGAAGTCGATCACAGCGGTTCCTTGCCAGCATTGATGGAAAAAATTCCTAATACGCCGATTTACTGTACAGAAAATGCCGTTAAGTCCTTGGTTGGTCAATATCATCATCCAGAATGGAATTTTAAAACTGTGAAGACAGGTGATTCCGTAGATATCGGCAACGGTAAATCTTTGGTATTCGTAGAAATGCGCATGCTCCATTGGCCTGACTCTATGGCAACCTATATGACTGGCGACAATATTTTGTTCTCTAACGATGCGTTCGGACAACATTTTGCGGTAGAAGAATTGTGGGCCGATAAGGCTGATCAATGTCGTTTATGGGCAGAGGCGATGAAATATTACGCCAATATTTTGAATCCATTTTCTCCATTGGTAAAAGCTAAGGTTGAAGAAATTCAAAAGCTCAACTTGCCAATTGATATTATCGCTACTAGCCATGGTGCAATTTGGCGTGAAAATCCATTGCAAATCGTAGAGAAATACTATGAGTGGTCTCAAGCATACCAAGAAGACCAAATTACAGTCGTATATGACACAATGTGGGATGGTACAAAGAAATTAGCCCATAAAATTGCTGATGAGATTGCTAAACAATCTCCTGATACACGGGTTAAGATCTTTAACATCAGTAAAACAAATAAAAACGACATCATGACAGAAGTATTCAAATCAAAAGCGATTGCCGTTGGTTCTCCGACAGTAGGGAATAGTGTTATCTCTTCTGTAGCTGGTTGGCTCGACTTTTTGCGTGAATTGAAGTTCAAGAATAAAAAAGGCTGCCGTATTTGGTACCTACGGTTGGTCTGGTGAATCTACGAAGGTACTTCGTGAAGAATTAACTAAATATGGTTTCTCCGTGGTGGAACCTGAAATTAAATGTAACTGGAACCCAGATGCAGATGATTTTGGTAAATCAGAAGAACTTGTAAAAGCCTTGTTGGCTTAATATATAAAAAGCTCCTAACGTTCAAGTAACGTAGGAGCTTTTTGGTTTTTATGATAGCTATGGAAAGAATATGGATGCTGTATATATAGATTAAGCCTTGTTTTGTAAACTTATGCGAATATTTTGGGTGATATGTGTATACTTATTACGTTATTTAAGTAGATATAGAATACTATTAAGAATAAAAATAAAATTATTATAAAATTCAGAAAAGTGATTAATTATTCTCTTAGTGAAAATTCAGAAAATATTCATGAAGTTAATGTGAATAAGGGCTGGTGGGCTATTTGAAATATTTATAAAACTTATTAAATCGACGATTATTTATAAGTTATACAAAATATATTCTGTAGAATCCTTAAAAAGCTGTGATTTTTTTCTTACTCATCATTAAAAATGATGAGTATATTGATACAACAAAGAATGCCAGTAATCATGCTATTTTTTGGAATTATGAAGAGCTATTAATGAACTTTATATGGGAAAAAGGCTTGTTTATATCGTAAAACTTTGATATGCTATGCGGGTAATCAACAATATAAATTTTTCTTAAAATGAATTGAATGTATTTCTTAGCTTAGAAGTAAGAAGTATATTTTATCAGCCCGAGGAGAGAGGCGGAACTTAGAGAGGTTGAAAAATTGTATTGTGTTTGGTTAAGAATTTTAATTTAGTGAGGGTGTAAGATGAGAGAAAACAAACATTCCAAAAAATTAGCGTTTGCTGTATTGGCTGCTGCTGCAGCTGTAGGTCTATCTGCAACTGCACCAGTAGATGCGGCAGAAACTTCAAACAGCACAAGGTTTTATCTTTGCTTCCGGTAATGCTACTGCATCTCCAGATACTACACATAATAGTGTTGCTTATGGTACTGTTGCTAATGGTACAGCTACTAGCATCGCTGTAGGTCAAGGTAATACAATTACAAGCGCTAATGGTTCTAGCAGTGCTTATGGTAACCAAAATACAGTTAATGGTGACCAAGCTAACGCATTTGGTGATGGCAATACTGTAACAGGTGCATATGCACAAGCTTTCGGCGATGCTAACATTGCTAAAGGTACAAATGCTATCGGTTATGGTTATAACAATACTGTAGCTGGTACAACTACAAACTACCGCGATCGTACTTTCGATAATGAACCTGATTCAGCTACACTTCAAACTGGTTCTTGGAACAGTAATTCTGTAGCTATCGGTTCTAAAAACACTGCGTCAGGTAGCTCTGCATTAGCAGTAGGTAACGAAGCAAAAGCTAAAATGAGCGAAACAATTGCTATCGGTCACGAAGCTCAAGCTGACAAAACTTGGGGCATTGCAATCGGTACTCGTGCAACAGCTTCCGATGTACGTTCTTTAGCTCTTGGTCACCAAGCAAAATCCACTGGTTATAAAGCTAATGCTATCGGTGCTGATGCTACAGCTAATGGCAACCATGCTAATGCTATTGGTTCCTCTGCAACAGCTACTGGCGATCATGCACAAGCATTCGGTGCTGGAGCTCAAGCAACAGGCGTACGTACTAACGTATTTGGTTCTGATGCAGCTGCAACTGCTGATTACAGCATTGCAATCGGTAACAAAGCTAATGCATCCACTGCAAATTCCATTGCATTAGGTGCTGATTCCACTACTCGTTCTGCAACAAACGTAACTAGCGCAACTGTAGCTGGCCATACATATGGTGGCTTCGCAGGTACTAGCCCTGTAGGCTCTGTATCCGTTGGTAAAGCTGGTCAAGAACGTCAAATCCACAACGTAGCAGCTGGTAAAATTTCCGCTGATTCCACAGATGCTGTAAACGGTAGCCAATTGTACTCCGTAGCAAATGATTTACAAACTCAAATCAACAACTCCACACCAGGTCAAATCAACAATAATATTACTAACTTGAACAACCGAGTTGGCAATGTTGAAAAACGCGTTAATAAAGTAGGTGCAGGTTCTGCTGCATTGGCTGCTTTACATCCATTAGACTTCAACCCAGATGACAAATGGACAATCGCTGCTGGTTATGGTCACTACCATAATGCTAACTCTGCTGCATTGGGCGCTTTCTACCGTCCTAACGAAGACACAATGTTCTCCGTTGGTGGTACTGTAGGTACTGGCGAATCTCAATTGAACGCTGGCGTATCCATTCGTCTTGGTAAACGTTCCCCTGAGTCCCGCTCTCGCGTAGCTATGGGCCGTGAAATTGCTGAATTGAATGCACGTCTTCAAGATATGGAAAACAAATATAATAACTTGTTACAAGTATTGAATCCACATGCAATTGATCCTAGCAAAACTGCTGAATTCCCAGACGTTCCTCGTAACCACTGGGCTTACCAATACATTAGTCAATTGGCTGGTAATGCTATCCTTGTTGGCTACCCTGATGGCACATTCAAAGGCGACGTTAAGATGACTCGTTACGAATTCGCTACTATGTTGTACCGTGCACTTCAAAACGGTGCTCCTATCGATGACAACATGAAACGTGCTATGAACGAATTTGGTCCTGAATTACAAAATATTCGTCTTAACCACTTCCGTGTTGATCGTATTTCTGGTGCTGACAACGATCGTCATAAAACAGAACGTGTTCGCGTTAACAACGAACCTAAAACTCAACGCGACGTATACGGTTCCCGTATTAATCAATAATATATTGATAACTTCCCCTCGAGCTTTTTGAAAGCTCAAAAACAGGATGTATCCTTGAGATACATCCTGTTTTTTTGTACTTTATAGATACTAATATATTGCCTCTAAAATATTAATATTTATACATCTTGTGTATGTTGGATAACTTTTCTGATAGACCGGTATTGGTGCTATTAAAATATCTGTATTACAATATATCATCATTTATTTTCTTATTAGATATCAAAACTTCATGCAATATTTATGTAAATATATTGCAACTTAATACATATAGGTGTATAATAACGTTCATAAGTAATAAATATACAAAACTAGTGAATAAAAAATAGATATGAGGGAAGACCATGAAAGAATTTAGACAATTAACAGTAGCGGATACAGCAGAATATCATAAGGTATTAATTGACGGCTATGCAGCGATTAAAGACTATCCAATTACATTCGATGCCATCGATTTTACCGAAGAAGAATCTAAAGAGTGGATTGAAAACTATCCTGTATATGGATTGTATATTGATGGGCAACTTGTTAGTTCTATTACGTTCTGTATGCCGTGGATTAAATATTCTACACCGGATAAATTTCCACACATTGCTCACTTTGTAACGGCCCCTGAGTTCAAAGGAAAAGGCTATGCTCGGGAAACGCTTGGTTATGCGGAAGAATTATTGATCAATCAATTCAAAACACCAGCCGTTACATTGGGTACGGCTAAAGAGCATCCATGGTTGCCTAAGATGTATGAATCCTTTGGATTTAAAGCTTATGATAAAGTTCATTTTAGAGGTAAACAACATACTACTATACTTTTCAAAAAAAGATTTATTATAGTGGCCTAGTAACTAATCAAACCTTATACATAACTATTTTGATATAGAGTGTACTTAATGTGACATAATAACTGTATCAAATGAGAGTAATGTATAAGGTTTATTTGTTTATAGCAAAAAAAACATATTTGGGTATATAAAGTAAACATATATATTATATAATGTAAACATATATATTATATCTATGGACTATAGAACTAGTTTATAGATGGTTTGTAGAAAGGATGTGAGACTATGTTAGTCTTATCTGGTATTTTAGTGATGGTCATCGGTCTGATGCTGCGCTTTAATGCCTTGTTAGTTGTCGTAGCCGCAGGTTTTGTAACGGGCCTTGCAGGTGGTCTCAGTATCAACGATATCGTTGGTGCCATTGGGGAGGCTTTCGTTAAAAATCGTTATATGTCATTATTTATTTTGATTTTACCTGTTATTGGTCTTATGGAACGTCATGGCTTACGTGAACGGGCAGAAATTTTGATCGGTAAGATCAACGCTGCTACGGCTGGTCGTATCTTTATGATTTACTTATTTGTGCGCCAAGTAACTGTAGCTTTTGGTATTAACATGTCCGGTATGGTTGCCATGGTACGTCCGTTGATCGCACCTATGAGTGAAGCTGCAGTAGCTCAAGGTCGCCCAGTATCTCAACGTACTCTTGATAAGGTGCGTGGTATAGCTGCTTCTGCAGATAATATAGGCAATTTCTTCGGTCAAAACTTGTTCCTTGCTGCTGGTGGGTTATTGCTTATCAAAGGTGTTATGGAACAATTAGGCTATTCTGTAGAGTTAACAGATATGGTGTTATACGGATTGCCAACTGCTGTTTGTGCCTATATCGTTAACTTCATTCGCTTTATTATCTTTGATAAAACAATTCAAGCCTCTGTAGCGCGTGACGAAGAGGATATGAAAGCTGGTAAATTAGTACCTAATGAATTTAATATCCTTGTTACACCAGAAGAATTAAAGAAGGAGGCTGAATAATATGTTAGAACTTATCTATAAAATGCAGCCCTTAGATTATATATACCTTCTCGTAGGGATCATCTTATTTATCTTTGCCATTCAATCATTTTTAGATAAAGAACATAAATATCGTATCGGTACAGGTTTATTCTGGCTCTTGTACAGCGTGTCCTTTATCTTTGGTTCTTATCTATCTAAGGAAATCAATGGCTGGCTCGTTATCGCCATGGCTGCTATCGTCTTGGTAAAACAACTCGGCAAAGGTCATTACTTTGAATCTCCTATTGAATTCAAAAAAGACGAAGCAGTCCGTATTGGTAATGTTATTTTTGTACCGGCTTTACTTGTTGGTATCATCACATTCATCATTGGCTTCTTTACTAAATTAGGGGCTCTTGTAGGCATTGGTATTGCGGCCATCATTGCTATGGGTGCTGCTCTTTACATCACTAAGGGTTCATTTAACCAAGGCTTCCATGAAGGTCGTCGTCTTATCGATGCTATCGGTTGGACTGCTATCTTGTCCCAATTATTAGCGGCCCTAGGCTATCTATTTAATTTGGCTGGCGTTGGTAAAATTATCTCCAGTGCTGTAGCTAGTGTGGTGCCTGCAGATAATGTATTCCTCATAGTTGTAGCATACTGCATCGGTATGGTCATCTTCACAATGATCATGGGTAACGCTTTTGCAGCCTTTGCGATGATTACAAGTGCTATCGGTGTTCCAATGCTCGTTGTAGCTCATGGTGCAAACCCAGCTGCTGTTGGTGCTATCGCAATGCTTGCTGGCTATTGCGGTACTTTGATGACACCTATGGCGGCAAACTTTAACATCGTACCGGTAGCGCTCCTTGAAATGCGCGACCAATATGGCGTTATTAAAGCTCAACTTCCAATTGCATTGATTATGCTCGTATTAAACATCTTATTGATGTATTACTTTATTTAACCCTTTTCTATGAAAGTACGATATTCTTATGAAACTATATGATATATCCTTTTAAGGTTACGTGTCATGTTTGATTATTCTAATGCACCATAAGATATCGTTATGAGGTAGTGTGATGAAAACAATTTTGATTACCGGTTTTGATCCATTTGGCGGTGAACCTATTAACCCAGCTTGGGAAGCGGTAAAAACAATGGATGGCTATACCGATGGTGATTATAAGGTAGTGACTCAAATGGTTCCTACTGTACGTTATACTTCTGTTGATACTGTGAAAGCAGCTGCTGAAAAATGCCAACCAGACTTTATTCTATGTGTAGGTCAAGCAGGGGGCGTCCAGATATTACAGTGGAACGTGTTGCTATTAACTGCGATGATTTCCGCATTCCAGACAATGGAGGCAACCAACCTGAAGATGAACCTGTTGTAGCCGATGGCCCTAGTGCATACTTTGCGACATTACCAATTAAAAATATTGTCAATGCATTGCACCAAAATGGCATCCCTGCAAAGGTTTCTAATACAGCGGGTACCTTTGTATGCAATCACTTGATGTATGGTGTATGTCATTATGCGGCACAAAAGGGCAATATTAAGGCGGGCTTCATGCATATTCCGTACTTGCCATCTCAAGTGGTGGATAAACCAAATCAACCAAGTATGGCTGTTGAAACTGTACGTGCTACATTGGAAACCATCGTTCACGTATTAGCTCATGGTGAAAGCTACAAGGCACAAGATATTAACTATACAACACCTCACGAATAAATGTGATATCTATATGAGAGAAGGTCATATATTTTGTTTTTTAATGAATAAAAAGTTGGTAGCAAGTTTAGTTTCCTGTATGGTATTGGGTTCTGTAAGTGTGTATGCAGCCAATCCATTTTCCGATGTAGATGCTTCTAGTTGGGCATATCAATCTGTTGAGCAATTAGCAAATGCAGGTATTATTAATGGATATCCTGATGGAACTTTCAAAGGCAGCAATCCTATTACGCGTTACGAAATGGCTCAAATGGTGGCTAAAGCGATGGCTAACCAAGATAAAGCCAATGCGGAACAACAAGCGATGATTAATCGATTGGCCGATGAGTTCGGTTCAGAACTCAACACATTAGGTGTACGAGTAGCTAAATTAGAAAATCAAGTAGGGAATGTAAAGGTAACTGGTAACTATCGATTGCGTTACCGTGGCAGCGAATTGAAAAATGATACCTATGCGTATGGTAAACATTCTTCCTTTGATTATCGTGCCCGTGTTATCTTTAATGCTAAGATTAATGATAAAACTGATGCTGTTGTACGTATTCAAGGCTCTAGTGAACTCGGTAATAGCAATGCAACACAAGGTAAAATTAATCTTGCTTATGTAGATCATCATTTCGGTAAAGACACAACATTGCGCGTAGGTCGTCAACTCTATACACCAGCTCTAGGTCTTATGTATGATGATCTTGTTGATGGTGCTCGTCTTATGTACAAACATGGCAAGCTTGATGTATCCGCTAGTTATGGTTACTGGTTAGGCGGCGCTCCTACATACCAAACTAAAGACAATACTATTACTGCCGCTATGGTTGAAGTTAAGGGTAAACTCAATAAACATGTTACCCTTGGTGGTATGTATGGTCGCTTCCATAATGGTAAATTGTACCAAGGCCAAGATGTGGATGCACTTACTGGTAAACAAGTTAAATCCTTTATTGATTCTCCATACAAAAACATTTGGGGCCTCAATGCAAACATGAACTTTAAACGTTGGAACGTATTCGGCGAATGGCTTACAGCACCAAGCGTATCTGATTCTCATGCGTGGATGGCTAGCCTTGGCTATGGTAACTATGACATTAAGAAAGCTCGTACTTATAGCGTACGTGGTCAATATTACTATGAAGAAGCTAACTCGCCTGTCTTCAGTAGTGCCTTTGCACCGGCCTATAGCTTCTACAATCAACACTATGTGGATAATAAGGGCGTAGCTCATGTACGTAATGGTTTTAAAGGCTTTGTAGCTAATGTAAACTACGTACCATTCCAAAATGTATCCATCGGTGCTTACTATGGCTTCGGCAATAAAGACATGGACGGTAATAAATTAGGTGATTACTGGCGTACAGATGTGAACTTCATGTTCTAATATATGTAGTTTGCATATCACAAAAAAGAGTTATATAAGATACATAATGTTATTTAACGGATCATGAACGCATCATGTCTATATAGCATGTAATATTTATATAACACATAATCTAAATAAAGCTCGTTATATCTGGAAAAGATATAGCTCGGGCTTTTTTTATTTTTACCTCTAGTTATTATTTTATATGTAATCACTATTGGTAGTTTGTATGTAGTTATTATTTTATAGTTTTATCTATTGAATGATGGTTTTTAACTATTTATAGTTACTATTTTCGGGTCTTCGGAATATATAGTGGAATTACTTTCTTAATAGTTTAAAAACAACTGGTGTTTAAATCGGATTTTCTGGTGGGATGTTAGGATAATCAATAGTATTATATAAAAGTATCAATCACATACGAGTGATACTTTGGGAAAAAAATAAAATAGTCCAATTTACTTGACCGTGTACTATGGTACATGGTTTATAATATTCAGGGGTGAAATAAGATGATTTATCGCATTAGTGAGTTTGCAGATAAATGTGGAGTTAATAAAGAAACGATCAGATATTACGAGCGAAAAAATTTATTACAAGAACCTCACCGAACGGAAGCTGGTTATCGGATATATTCATATGATGACGTTAAGCGTGTTGGGTTTATTAAACGAATACAGGAACTTGGTTTCTCTTTAAGCGAGATTTATAAATTACTTGGTGTTGTAGATAAAGATGAAGTTCGTTGTCAAGATATGTTCGAATTTATTTCTAAAAAACAAAAGGAAGTGCAAAAACAAATAGAGGATTTAAAACGAATTGAAACTATGTTAGACGACTTAAAACAACGATGTCCAGATGAAAAGCAATTACATTCGTGTCCAATAATAGAAACATTAACATGAGAGATTAATTAACGAAAGGAGCTTTTTTTATGAATAAATTTAAGGTAAACATTTCAGGAATGACTTGTACGGGTTGTGAAAAACACGTAGAATCAGCACTTGAAAAGATAGGTGCTAAAAATATTGAGTCTAGTTATCGTCGTGGTGAAGCAGTATTTGAACTGCCCGATGATATTGAGGTTGAAAGTGCAATAAAGGCGATTGATGAAGCAAATTACCAAGCCGGAGAAATTGAAGAAGTATCATCACTAGAAAACGTGGCGTTAATTAATGAAGACAATTATGACCTTCTTATTATTGGTTCTGGTGCTGCTGCCTTTTCTTCGGCAATTAAAGCTATAGAATACGGTGCAAAAGTTGGAATGATTGAGCGTGGAACGGTTGGGGAACCTGTGTGAATATTGGCTGTGTTCCGTCAAAAACTCTTCTTAGGGCAGGGGAAATCAATCATTTATCAAAAGACAATCCGTTTATAGGTTTACAAACATCCGCTGGAGAAGTGGATTTAGCTAGTTTAATCACGCAAAAGGATAAATTGGTGAGCGAACTTCGGAATCAAAAATATATGGATTTAATTGATGAATATAATTTTGATTTAATTAAAGGTGAAGCAAAATTCGTTGATGCTAGTACGGTTGAGGTCAATGGGGCAAAGTTATCTGCAAAACGCTTTTTAATTGCAACAGGTGCATCGCCTTCGTTGCCCCAAATTTCAGGACTTGAAAAATGGACTATTTAACTAGTACAACACTTCTTGAGTTAAAGAAAATACCAAAACGATTAACTGTAATTGGTTCAGGATACATTGGAATGGAGCTTGGACAACTATTTCATCATTTAGGTTCAGAAATAACGCTTATGCAAAGAAGTGAGCGACTTTTTAAAGGAGTATGATCCTGAGATTTCAGAGTCAGTTGAAAAAGCGTTAATTGAACAGGGTATAAACCTTGTCAAAGGGGCAACTTTTGAGCGTGTTGAACAAAGTGGGAGAGATAAAAAGGGTTTACGTAACAGTAAATGGCAGTAGAGAAGTCATTGAATCAGATCAGTTACTTGTTGCCACTGGAAGAAAACCAAATACGGATTCTTTAAATTTAAGTGCAGCAGGTGTTGAAACTGGAAAAATAATGAAATCCTGATCAATGATTTTGGTCAAACAAGTAATGAAAAGATTTATGCAGCAGGAGATGTGACTTTAGGACCACAATTTGTATATGTAGCAGCCTATGAAGGTGGAATTATTACTGATAATGCTATTGGTGGATTAAACAAAAAATAGATTTATCGGTAGTTCCTGCTGTTACGTTTACGAATCCGACGGTTGCAACGGTTGGTTTAACAGAAGAACAAGCAAAAGAGAAAGGGTATGATGTGAAGACATCTGTATTACCTTTAGATGCTGTTCCAAGAGCAATTGTAAACCGTGAAACAACCGGTGTATTTAAACTAGTAGCAGATGTAGAAACACTAAAAGTATTAGGGGTTCATATTGTATCTGAAAATGCAGGAGATGTCATCTATGCAGCATCATTAGCTGTTAAATTTGGCTTAACGATAGAAGATTTAACAGAAACCTAGCACCATATTTAACAATGGCTGAAGGGCTAAAATTAGTTGCACTTACGTTCGATAAAGATATTTCGAAATTATCTTGTTGTGCAGGCTAAGGGAACTTTTTACAACTCCCTATTCAAGTGAACCAGCTAATGCTTTAAGGGATTTTCTAAGTGCATTTGTGGTCACAAAAATAATTTAACACTGATGATTTCGACATCAAATCTATAATTGATACCTTAACACCGCTGAGTAATAAAGGATGAATAATATGTCAGACTTATATTATCCCTACCAGACATTAAAACAATAGAACCGCCACAAAAAAATGAAACCGATATGACGTTTAAAGTTGAAGCAGTCGGACCACCTGAACGTTGTCCTGAATGTGGTTTTGACAAGTTGTACAAACACAGTTCAAGAAATCAACTAATTATGGATTTGCCCATTCGTTTAAAGCGAGTGGGCTTACAATTGAACCGTAGACGATACAAGTGTCGTGAATGCGGATCTACCTTCTGGGAACGCCTAATATCTGTAGATGAAAAGCGTAGTATGACCAAAAGGCTTTTAAAGTCCATTCAAGAGCAATCCATGTCTAAGACCTTTGTAGAAGTCGCAGAAAGCCTTGGTGTTGACGAGAAAACCATTAGGAACGTTTTTAAGGACTATGTGGCACTCAAAGAACGTGAATACCAGTTTGAAACTCCTAAGTGGCTTGGGATAGACGAGATACATATTATCCGTAGACCTCGGCTTGTATTGACTAATATTGAACGCAGGACTATTTATGACATCAAGCCTAACCGTAACAAGGAAACAGTCATCCAACGTCTTTCAGAAATCAGTGACAGGACTTACATTGAGTACGTCACAATGGATATGTGGAAGCCCTACAAAGACGCAGTGAACACTATCCTTCCACACGCTAAAGTTGTCGTAGATAAGTTTCATGTAGTTAGAATGGCTAATCAAGCCTTAGATAACGTCAGAAAGTCTTTGAAAGCCCATATGAGCCAAAAAGAAAGACGTACCCTTATGCGTGAAAGGTTTATCCTTCTAAAGCGTAAACACGATCTAAATGAACGTGAATCATTCCTCTTAGATACTTGGTTAGGTAATCTTTCCTGCTTTAAAAAGAAGCCTATGAACTCAAAGAAGAGTTTTACTGGATATGGGATACTCCTGATCCAGATGAAGGTCATCTTCGTTATAGTCAATGGAGACACCGTTGTATGTCCAGCAACTCTAAAGACGCATATAAAGACCTCGTGAGAGCCGTAGACAACTGGCATGTTGAAATATTCAACTACTTTGATAAAAGGCTAACTAATGCTTATACGGAGTCAATTAACAGCATTATTAGGCAGGTAGAGCGAATGGGTAGAGGTTACTCGTTTGATGCCTTACGAGCCAAAATCCTTTTCAATGAGAAGCTCCATAAAAGCGTAAGCCACGATTTAATTCAAGTGCTTTCAATAAAGCTATGTTATACGATACTTTCAATTGGTATGAAGTGAATGATCACGACATTACAGACAACTTAGGTGTCGATTTTTCCACACTTATTAAGAATTTG
>VOFG01004701.1_pt1 | contig 47347 bp, 38 predicted proteins | sample 5384171 | NCBI WGS metagenome assembly VOFG01 (sample SAMN12384726, study PRJNA508395) | human gut metagenome | isolation source: healthy gut F | host: Homo sapiens
ATGTTCTCCGCTGCGGTGAACACGTCCACGAGCTTGTAGTGCTGGTGGATCATGCCGATGTGGTTGTCGAAGGCATCCTTCGGCGAGCGGATGGAGGTGAGCACACCGTTGACATAGATTTCGCCCTCGTCGGGGAAGTAGATGCCGGCGAGCATATTCATCAGAGTCGTCTTTCCGCTGCCGTTTTCACCGAGCAGGGAAAGGATCTCGCCCCGGTTGATGGTCAGGTCGATGCTGTCGTTTGCGACGACCTTGCCAAAGCGCTTGGTAATGTGTCTGAGTTCAACTGCACAATTGTTGTCCAAGGTCCTGTCATCCTTTCTTTCGAACCCGGCCGGCGGGGAGACCGGCGGTCGGGATCAGGCTGCAGCCACCTTACCGGAGAGGGGGACCGCGTCTCCGATAATTGCTGATTATTCAATACCTATACTAACATAATTCAAGCATGATGTAAATGGAAAAGCTATCGTCGAATCCGTCAAAAATCGGAAGAAAAAACCGGAACAATCCACAAAAAGTTTGATTCCCTAAAAAATTTTCAGCAAAAAGTGAAAAAAGGAAGCCGCCCGCAGGCGGCTTCCTTTGATGTAAGGGATATCTTAGAACGCGGAGTTGAGCCACTCGATGCCGTCGATCTTGATGGCGAAGTAAGGAGCGGACTGGAAGTAGGACTCGTGGAAGGCACCGTCGAACACGGCTTCCTCGGAGTCGGGGGTGAAGTCGCCGTCGGTATCCAGAGCGAAGGCGGAGGTCAGGGTCTCGCCGTCCACGGTGAAGGTGGAGGTGTCGAAGACCTTAATGGAGCCGTCAGCCAGACCGGCCTCGACCTCGGCGAGCTTCTCAGCGGTGCCGGGGGCGGCGATGGCTTCGTTGAGCTCGGTCAGTACGACGTCGCCGTGAGGTGCCGGTCTTGCCCTCGATGCCCTCGGCTGCCGCGTGATGAGCGCGACGCGGCCGGGCTTGCTCTCAGCAAACGACATGGCGGCCTGAACCTTCGGCAGCATGGAGCCGGGGGCAAACTGCTTTTCGTCGATATACTTGCGCGCCTCGTCCGGCGTCAGGGTGTCGAGACCCTTCTGGTCGGGCTTGCCGAAGTTGATGGCGACCTTCTCGACCGCCGTCAGGATGACGAGCATATCCGCGTCGAGCAGCTCTGCGAGCTTGGCGGAGGCGAAGTCCTTGTCGATGACCGCGGGCGTGCCGTAGAGCTTGCCGTCACGGCAAACGACGGGGATGCCGCCGCCGCCGACCGTGATGACGACGGTGCCGTTGTCGACGAGCGCCTTGACGGTGTTCTTTTCAATGACGTCGATCGGCTTGGGGGAGGGAACGACCTGACGGTAGCCGCGGCCCGCGTCCTCGACCATCGTGTAGCCCTTTTCTGCGGCGATGCGGTCGGCGGTCTCCTTGTCGTAGAACGCGCCGACGGGCTTGGTCGGATGCTGGAAAGCGGGGTCAGCCTCGTCGACGAGCACCTGCGTCACGACGGTCGCGACGTCCTTGTTCATGCCGCGAGAGGCGAGCTCGTTGCCGATGGCGTTCTGCAGGTGGTAGCCGATGTAGCCCTGGCTCATGGCGCCGCACTCGGGGAAGGGCATATCGGACTTGATGGCCTTGGCCTCGGCGGCGGTGGCCATGCCGAGGTTGATCATGCCGACCTGCGGGCCGTTGCCGTGGGCGATGATGACCTCGTTGCCCTGCGCGATCAGGTCGACGATGGGCTTTGCGGTCTCGGTGACGAGGGCGAGCTGCTCATAAGGGAGTGTTGCCCAGCGCGTTGCCGCCGAGGGCGATGACGATTCTTTTGCTCATGATGACTATCTCTCCTTTGATTTTTTGAAAACTCTCTTCTCTCAAAAGCGGCTGACAAAAGCGGCTGACCCGCCTTTTTACATATGAAATGCGCCTTAGAACATCTTGCGCTCTTCGCCGGACTTGTCCATCTCCATCAGCGCGCGAACGGGATCCTTGACCTGCGCGAGGAACATCATTGCGGCGATGATATACGGCTTGTAGGAAGCCTGCTTGTACAGAGGAACGATATAGCGGTCGAACACGCTGTTGTCGACCTCGCCCTCGGGGCAGGAAAGACCGGAGATGTCGGCGGGCAGGCAGTGCAGATAGAGCGCCTTGCCGTCCTTCGTGAGCTTCATCATCTCTTCGGTGCAGGCCCAATCCTTGTGCTCGGCATTCTGCGCGAGGAGCTTCTTCTCCAGCGCGTCGATGCCGTCCTTGTCGCCGGCCTGATAGAGCTTCGTGCGCTCCTCCATGGCCTTGAACGGAGCCCAGGACTTGGGATAAACGATGTCGGCGTCCCGGAAGGCTTCCTTCATGTCGTTGCACTTCTTGAAGCTGCCGCCGGTGGCCGCCGCGTTCTTCTTGGCGATCTCCTCGACCTCGGGCATGACCTCGTAGCCTTCGGGGTGAGCGAGGGTGACATCCATGCCGAAGCGGGTGAAGAGGCCGATAACGCCCTGCGGGACGGAGAGGGGCTTGCCGTAGCTCGGGGAATAGGCCCAGGTCATGGCGACCTTCTTGCCCTTGAGGTTCTCTACGCCGCCGAAGTAGTGGATGATGTGGAGCATATCGGCCATGCACTGGGTGGGGTGGTCGACGTCGCACTGGAGGTTGACGAGCGTCGGGCGCTGCTCGAGGATACCGTCGCGGTAGCCCTCTTCGAGCGCGTCGATGAAGGTCTTCTGATACTTGTGGCCCTCGCCGATGAACATATCGTCACGGATGCCGATGACGTCGGCCATGAACGAGACCATGTTCGCCGTCTCGCGCACGGTCTCGCCGTGTGCAATCTGGGATTTCTTTTCATCGAGTACCTGTTCTTCTAAGCCGAGCAGGTTGCACGCGGACGCGAACGAGAAGCGCGTGCGCGTGGAGTTGTCACGGAAGATCGAAATGCCGAGACCGGAGTTGAAGACCTTGGTGTTCTTGTTGCGCTCGCGCAGGTCGCGCAGCGCGTCGGCCACGGTGAAGACCGCGTCGATCTCCTCGTCGCTCTTGTCCCACGTCCAGTAGAAGTCGGTCTTGTACATGTTATTGATGTGCAGCGTCTCAAGGTGGCGTGCCAGTTCAACAGTCTTGCTCATAGATAATTTTCTCCTTTATTTTATAGTATATTAAAAATCGTTTGAAATATTTGCGCCGCGCACGGCGCAAATGATCTTGATCCGTTTTTTTGCCGCGACATGCGCGTGGCAAAAAACACTTCTCACGCAGCGCGCGTCGAGCCAAAGGCGAGGCGCGAAGCGGAGTGCAGCCTCTTAATATCAAATGACGGGCGAAGCACGTTATTTGATATTATTGCCCGTTAACTCCTGACGGAAGGAGGTGGCAGAGCCGTCCTTGTTCTCGGGCTTGTAGAGGCCGGGGACAGCCGCGTACAGCGCCGCGCAGGTGACGAGGTCCTGCTTCCAGGTGATCTCGTTGGGCGCGTGGGCCTGAGATTCAGCGCCAGGGCCGAAGCCGACGCAGGGGATGCCGTAGCGGCCCTGAATAGAAACGCCGTTGGTCGAGAACGTCCACTTGTCAGTTAAGGGACGGCCAGTGCGCGTGGACATGGCTTTTTCGTCCGCGCCGATGCGCTCGGTGCCCCAGAGAGCGTGGTGCGCGTCGACGAGCGCCTGAACGTGGGGCGCGGTCTCCTTGTTGATCCAGGTGGGGAAGAAGGCCTCGGTCTCATAGACGTGGCCGGTCCAGGACGGACGGTCGTACATGTACATGGAGACCTTGATATCCTTGGCGTACTTCTTGCACGCGGGCAGGTCTTCAATCTCCTTCAGGCAGGACTGATAGGTCTCGCCCGCGGTCATGCGGCGGTCGATGGAGATCGAGCAGCTGTCGGCGACGGCGCAGCGGGAGGGAGAGGTGAAGAAGATCTGGCTCGTGGTGCAGGTGCCGCGGCCAAGGAAGCGCGCATCCTCCCAATGCTCAGGATTATACTTCGGATCGAGCATCTTGACAAGGCCTTTGATCTCCTTGTCGTCGGCGGCGTCGTTCTCGTTGAGGTCGCGTACGTTCAGAATGACCTCGGCCATCTTGTGGATGGCATTGTCGCCGCGCTCGGGCGCGGAGCCGTGGCAGGAGACGCCGTGCATGTCGACGCGGATCTCCATGCGGCCGCGGTGACCGCGGTAGATGCCGCCGTCGGTCGGCTCGGTGGAGATGACGAATTCGATCTGGTTTCTCGCGTCCTCGGGGCCCTTGAAGTATTCGTTGACGATGGACTGCCAGCACATGCCGTCGCAGTCCTCCTCCTGCACGGAGCCGACGACCATGATCTTGTAGCCATCGGGAATGAGGCCGAGGTCCTTCATGATCTTCGTGCCATAGGCTGCCGCGGCCATGCCGCCCTCCTGGTCGCTGCCGCCGCGGCCGTAGATGACCTTGTCATCCTCGTAGCCCTCATAGGGGTCGTGCGTCCAGTTCTCGCGGTTGCCGATGCCGACGGTGTCGATGTGGGAGTCGAGCGCGATGATCTTGTCGCCCGTGCCCATCCAGCCGATGACGTTGCCGAGCTTGTCGAACTCGACCTTATCGTAGCCAAGCTTCTTCATTTCCTCGGCAATGCGGTTGGCGACGCCCTTTTCCTCGCAGCTCTCGCTGGGAATGGCGATCATGTCGCGCAGGAAACGGGTCATATCGGGGCCGTAGGCCTGTGCGGCTTTCTTGATGGCTTCGAAATCCATGGTAAAACCTCCGTTAAAAGTAATAGTATTTTCTGTCGATCGGGGTCAATTTTCTGTTACACTGTCTTTATCATAGCATAAGAACGGCAGTTGTCAAACAAAAAATTTGCATTTCAAAAATTTTTTAAGAAAGTGATTGCAATTCGATCAATTTATGGTATTATAGGGATGAAAGAACATGCCCGTTCCGATGGGAAGCTGTGCAATTTGCACAGCAAAATAGAAGGCGGACGGGCGATCAGAGGAGGGATAGACCATAGAAGCCGCAACGCTGAAGACCCTGGAGCAGGTCGCAAAGGGCATCGCCGCGACCTTTGGCAGTCATTGCGAGGTGGTGATCCACGATGTGGGCGCCAAGCACCCCGAGCATTCCATCGTCGCCATCGAGAACGGCCACGTCACAGGCCGCAAGGTTGGCGACGGCGCGTCGCACGTCGTGCTAGAGCAGGTGCGTCAGGCCGACGCGCAGCCGAGCGACCACTTGAGCTACCTCACCAAAACGCCGGACGGGAAGATCCTCAAGTCCTCCACCATGTACATCCGCGGCAGGAACGGCAAGGTCGCTGCAATCCTTGGCATCAATTACGACATTTCCTCGCTCCTGATGGTCGAGGGTGCGGTGCACGAGTTGATCGACACAAAGGATAAGACGCAGAGCGAGCCGGAAAAGATCGTCAACGTCAACGACCTTTTGGATGAGCTCATCGCCCAGTCGGTCGCGCTTGTCGGCAAGCCCGTCGCGCTGATGAACAAGGAGGACAAGATGCGCGCCATCGGTTTTTTGAGCCAGAGCGGGGCATTCCTCGTCACAAAGTCCGGAGACAAGATCGCAAAATACTTCGGCATATCCAAATATACACTATATTCTTATATTGACAAACAACAGGAGGAGAAGTGAACCATGGGCAAGATCGATTTGACCATCAACAAGACCGGCCTGCAGCACAACATTGAGAAGGCCAAGGAAAACAACGTTATCATCCCGACCATCGCGCAGATGCAGCATCCTGAGACCATCCCTGAGAAAATTCAGGAAAAGCTCAAAACTGTCGGCCTTTGGGACGTCAACCCGCTGAACCTCTTCCGCATTACGTGGAAGAACGAGGCCAAGGAGTCCGGCGGCCTCTTTCAGGCGGTGCCGAACTATGTCGAGATCCCGTCCGAGCTCTCCGGCGTTCCCTGCCGCATCCTCGCCATGGCGGGCAAGTGGTTCCCCACGGGCTGCCACAAGGTCGGCGCTTCGTTCGGCTGCCTCGCCCCGCGCCTCGTCACCGGCCAGTTCGACGCGACGTATCATCACGCCGTGTGGCCCTCCACCGGTAACTACTGCCGCGGCGGCGCGTTCAACTCCAAGCTCCTCGCCGTCGACTCCGTCGCCATTCTCCCCGCCGAGATGAGCAAGGAGCGCTTTGAGTGGCTCAGCAAGATCGCCGGTCAGGTCATCGCAACGCCGGGCTGCGAGTCCAACGTCAAGGAGATTTTCGACAAGACCTGGGAGCTCAAGCAGGACCCCAGCATGATGATCTTCAACCAGTTTGAAGAGATGGGCAACCCGCTGTGGCACTACAATGTCACGGGCTACGCCCTTGCAGACCTCTTCGAGGCCGTGAAGAAGCCCGGCCAGCGTCTCGCGGGCGCGTGCTTCACATCCGGTTCCGCCGGTACGATGAGCGCGGGCGACCTGCTCAAGGAGCGTTATCCCGGCATGAAGCTCGGCGTGGGCGAAGCGCTTCAGTGCCCGACCATTCTCAACAACGGCTTCGGCGGCCACCGCATTGAGGGCATCGGCGACAAGCACATCCCCTGGATCCACAACGTGAAGAACACTGACATGGCCATCGCCATCGACGACGAGGATTCCCAGCGTTTGCTGCGCCTTTTCAACACGGCAGAGGGCAAGAAGTACCTCAAGGAAGAGCTCAAGCTCTCCGACGAGCTCATCGAGAAGCTCACCTGGCTCGGCATCTCCGGCATTGCGAACGTTCTTTGCTGCATCAAGATGGCCAAGTACTATGAGCTGACCGAGGACGATGTCGTCTGCACCGTTCTGACCGACTCCGCCGTGATGTATCAGTCCCGCATCGAGGAGCTCAACGAGAAGCACGGCGCGTACAACGAAGAGGAGGCCCGCCTCGACCACAACCTCCACATGCTCGGCCTGAAGACTGACAGCATGATGGAGCTGACGTACGAGGACCGCAAGCGCATCCACAACCTCAAGTACTACACCTGGGTCGAGCAGCAGGCCCGCGACGTCAAGGACCTCAACGCGCTCTGGTACGACACCAAGGGCACCTGGGACGCCGTCCACGCGCAGGCTGCCGAGCTCGACGAGCTCATCAACGAGTTCAACGAGGCCACCGGCCTTCTCAAGGCGCTCTAAGAGCTCAAAAGGGGAGCAGGAACCCCTTGCTCCAAACCCTGTTAGGATGATAAAAGGGGGTATCTCGAAGAGACCGCAACAGCGGCTGCGGGAGGGGGAAAGAGCCGCAGGAGCGAATGCGACCGGATTTTCTTTCCCGAGAAAGAAAACGGGCGTCGCCCGTCCAAAAGAAAGGCGTTTAGATTGGCAGTCTCAGGCTTGAAGGGGCCTTTGGCCTCCGGAATGCGACTTCCTGCGCGCGGCGTTGCCGCGTTAGCATTGCTATACGACTTGCCTCTGCTCCTATCATCCGCTGTTGCGCAGCCGTTGGCGGCTCTGCTGCCTTACGGATGCGGCACACCCCTTGCGGGTGCCGCTCTGCCCATCTTGTAGAAGTGCGCAGTAATTCCCGTCTACCGCCAGTCTCCACAATGCGGCGAGCGAAGCAATGCCGCTATTTCGCAAGCAGTCTGCCGCCAAGCAAACGTCACTCGCGCCTCACGATAGTAAGGCGCGGTTGAGAGTTGTCACGAAACGCAGGGGTTCATGGCGAAGCCGCTGCTGCATTGCGCAGCGCGTGCAGCTCTTCAAGATAAAAACTGCCAATGTGCGGGGTCAAGGGGTAAGACCCCTTGCTTTTGCTGCGGGATTCGAGACCATTTTCAATCTTCCGCGAATAGGGGGAAAAATCAGCGCTTTCACGCTGCAAAAAAATGCGAAGCGCGCGGACGTTATTATGCGTCAAATGCGCCCGCTGCGTCAAGTGCGGGAAAGAATACGAGGCCACGGCGAACCTCACGAACTGCTCGTGCGGCGGCATTCTCGACATCATCTATGACTACGACTACATCAAAAAGAACCTGACGAAGGAAACGCTCAAGTCGCGCCCGAACACAATGTGGCGCTACCGCGAGCTGCTGCCGGTCGAGGAGACGACACCCGACACGCCGCTGCGCGTGGGCTGGAGCCCGCTCTACGAAGAGCCGCGCCTTGCAAAGCAGCTCGGCCTCAAAAAGCTCTGGGTCAAGGACGACGGCCAGAACCCCACGGCGTCCCTCAAGGACCGCGCCTCCGCCATGGCGGTCGCAAAGGCGGAAGGAGGCGGGCGCGGAGATCATCGCCTGCTCGTCAACGGGCAATGCGGCCTCGTCCCTTGCGGGCAACGCCGCCGCCGCGGGCCTCAAGACCTTCATCTTCGTCCCCTCCCGCGCCCCCAAGGGTAAGGTCGCGCAGCTGATGACCTTCGGCGCGAACGTCATCTCCGTCAAGGCAACTATGAAGAGACCTTCGAGCTTTCCAAAAAGGCCATCGACAAGTGGGGCTGGTACAACCGCAACGCCGCCATCAACCCCTACCTCTCCGAGGGCAAGAAGACTGTCTCGCTCGAGATCGCCGAGCAGCTCGGCTGGAAGATGCCCGACTACCTCGCCATCTCCGTCGGCGACGGCTGCACCATCGCGGGCGTGTGGAAGGGTCTCAAGGACCTCTACGCCATCGGCTTTATCGACAAGCTGCCGCGCCTGATCTCCGCGCAGGCGGAGGGCTGCCACCCCATCAACCGCGCCATCGCGGAGAATAAGCCCTGGGAGCCGATGGAGGAGAACACCCTCGCCGACTCCATCGCCGTCGGCGTGCCGCGCAACGCGGACAAGGCGCTCATGGCGATCCGCGAGTCCAACGGCATCGTGGTCAACGTGACCGACGAGGAGATCATGGCGGCGCAAGAAGCTGCTCGGCACCACCTGCGGCGTCTTCGGCGAGCCCGCGGGCGTGACCGGCACGGCGGGCGTGAAGAAGCTCTGCGAGCAGGGCGTGCTCGGCGCGAACGACACGGTCGTCTCCGTCGTCACCGGCAACGGCCTCAAGGATGTTGCCAACGCCATCAAGTTCTGCGGCGAGCCGATGAGCCTGCCGAACGACCTTGACCTGCTGGTCGAGGAATTCGACAAGCGCGGCATCAAGACCGAAGCGTAACAGAAAAAGAAGAACCCCGTGAATCGCTTGATCCGCGGGGCTCTTTTCATACAAAATACTTTTTGACAAATGGGATCTGGTGAAGCAGCGCTGAGACGAGGAACGACAGCGCGCCGATGATCAATGTCAGCAGGGGAACGGAGAAAAACACGTTGAGTGACAGCGTGTTAAAGTGCAGAAAAATGTCGAACGATTCGATGAACAGCGGGTGTACGAGGTACGCGCCGAAGCTCCAGCGCGACAGCGCGCGAATGCACCTGTGACACTTTTCGCTTAAGTTCGGGAAGTTCAGATGCTCTTTGGCAAAGACGAACAGCCCCACGCAGACAAACAGTACATTGAGCGAATCGTAGCCGTAGAACAGCTCTGTTGCCGCGCCCTGCAAACGCGAGGCGAACGACCAGCACGACCGTGAGGACGAAGCCGAGCGACACCGAGCGCGTAAAGCACACGCTTTGCGGTCCCTAAGGAAAACTCCTTTGCGGACTCAAATAGTAACCGCACAAAGTAGACGAAGCCGAGCGTGAAAATGATAATAGAATTTGCCCGTGAGCGCTTGAATTCAGCGCAGTACTGCCACGAGGCGAGACCACGGCCGACGCGATCTGCGGCAGCAGGAACGTAAAGATGAGCGTGAGCAGTAGAAAATAGCGCAGGAGCTTTTCATCCCGCACAATAGGGCGCAGAAGAAACGGTACGATCAGATACAGTCCCACGATCATAAAGAGGAACCACATGTGATAGTGACCGTTGATGAAACTGTTGCAAAAAGGTTCGTCGGGCATCCCTCGAAGTTCACCATGAAGACGGCGTAGAGCGCCGACCAGAAGATGAAACGCTGTGACAAGGCGCGACACGTTCTTTTTCAGAATGGTGCCGGATCTGTGGTATCCGGCCTAAAAACAGCGCGCCGCTGATCATCACAAAAACCGGAACAGCCCAGCGGACGGCACTGTGTCGTAAAGGTTGAAGGCTTGCCAGGCTCTTGAATAGACGTCCGTATCGGCCCAGTGCTGCGCGGACAGATGCAGCACGATGACGGCGAAAGTCGCCAGAATGCGCAGTACGTCAAAATACGCGATGCGCTGCGGTTGTGTCTGTTCCATACTTAACGTTCGACCGCCTTTTCAGGATCTTCGTTCTCTGCTGGTGCGGTCTCCTCGGCAGCGGGGGAGGCAGACTCATCCGCTGCGGGCTCTGCCGCGGCAGCTTCGGCCTCCTGCGCCTGCTGGGCGGCCATGGCCTCGGCGCGGCCTTCTTCGCGCGCCTGCTTTACGGCCTCCTCGCGGGTCTTTCCGCCTTGGCGCGCTCCTTTTCGACCATGTGCTGAGCGTGCTTATTTTGCAGCTTGAACACCAGCCGCAGCACGAACACGAACACCACGATCGCAAGGCCGAGCCAGCTCCAGAACTTGAGCTCGAAGAGCGTCTTGACCGTCCAGTACTTCGCCTGCATGCCGAGGAAGCAGAACAGGATCGACACGGCCAGCGCCGCGCCGAACAGCAGCACCCACAGCACCGACTTGACGCGCTGCGCTTGCGCACACGCAGGTGCGCGATCAAAAACAGCAGACTCAGCAGAAAAAACGCAGGGAACTGCGCAAATAAAATTTCCCTCAGATCCATATCTTACCTCACAGTGCGCATTTGCCGGCGCTTCAAGTATTCGCCCATCTTGCCGCCGACGACCTTGCCGCCGTCCACCTGCAGCTGACCGCGCAGGTAGACCTTCGACACGCCGCCATTCGTGCGGAAGCCCTCGAACGGCGTGTAGCCCGCCTTGGAGAGCATGTCCGCGCCGTGGAGCACGTGGCTCGCGCCGGGATCGTAGACGACGATGTCGGCGTCGCTGCCCGCAGCGATGACGCCCTTGCGGGGGTAGAGACCGTAGAGCTTGGCGGGATTTTCGCTCAGCGCGCGGCAGACGCCGCCGAGCGAGAGCTTGTTTTCATTGATGGCCACAGTGTAGACGACCTCGCCACGCGTTTCGACGCCGGGAAGACCGCCGGGGATCTTCGTAAAGTCGTCGCGGCCCATGTCCTTCTGCTCGAGCGTGAACGAGCAGTGGTCGGTCGAGATGGTCTGCACCTCGCCGCGGCGCAGCGCCTTCCAGAGCGCTTCACTGTCTTCCTGCGAGCGGATCGGCGGCGCGCAGACGTAGCGCGCGGCGGAGGAAAAGTCGGGATCGTAGTAAACGCCGTCGTCGAGCGCCAGATACTGCGGGCAGGTCTCGACATACACGGTCTGTCCGCGGCGGCGCGCCGCGGCAATCTCGTCAAGAGAAGCACGGTTCGTCGTGTGGACGATGATGACGGGCGCGTCGGCCGCCTGCGCGATGCGCAGCAGACGCGAAACAGCCTCGGCCTCTAAATAGTCGGGGCGGGAGATCGGGTGCGACACGATGTCCGCGCCCAAACCGCTCGCCTTGAGTTCGGCGATGCGCGCGTCGATGACGCCCGCGTTCTCACAGTGGACGCCCGCGATGCCGCCGCGGACCTTGAGCGCTTTCAGCGCGCGGTAGACCGCGCCGTCGCCGATCATCATGGCGGGGTAGGTGAGGTACATCTTGAAAGACGTGATACCGGCGTCGAACATCGCGTCGAGCTCAGACTCGATGCTCTCGTTCCAGTCGTCGATGGTCATATGGAAGCCGTAGTCGCAGTAGCACTTGCCATCGGCCTTTTTATGCCAGAGATCAAGCCCATAGGCAAGGGATTCCCCTTTATTGGGGCAGGCAAAGTCGATGACCGTCGTCGTGCCGCCGCGGATGGCGCTTTTGCTGCCGCTTTCAAAGTCGTCGGCCGTCGTGGTGTTGCACACATCGAGATCGAAGTGCGTGTGCGCGTCGATAAAGCCGGGGAAGAGCATGCAGCCCGTCACGTCGACGACCTCGCTCTGCGCGGCGAGCTCGGGCGGGATGTGGCCAAGCATTTCGACCTTTTCCCCGTCGATGAGCACGTCGGCGCGGCGGCAGCCGCGGCCGCTGACGACATAGCCGCCTCGAAGCAGTGTTTTCATGGAAGAACCCTCCTTTGAAAAAATACCGTTCCAAATTAGCAAAAGCATAGCATACTTTTTACCTGATTTCCATAGAGTTTGGAAAAAATGTGAGAAGCGCCAAGATTTTTGCCGCAAATTCGGAACAATGCCGTATTGAGAAAGTAGCAGACATACGATACAATAAAATCATACCACATTCCGCTTTTATTTGTACAAAAAGCGAACTTTTGGCGCGCAGACCAACTGAGAGATGTGAAAAGAAGCTGTGTGTCACGAAGAGCGGACAGAGAAAAAGCGGAGTGAAAAAATTGAGGAGGAAAACACTATGCGCAAGTTCCTATCCGTCCTGCTCGCAATGGCGATGGTTCTCAGCCTGACTGTGACCACGGGCGGACACCGCCGCCCCCGAGATGGAGGACATCACCATTCTGCACACCAACGATGTTCACTGCGACTATGAGAAGTATGCCAAGGTCGCAACGCTGCACAAGAGCGCGGATCTGCTCGTTGACGCGGGCGACCATGTTCAGGGCGGTGTGATCGGCACGCTCTCCAAGGGCGAGTACATCGTCGACATCATGAACTACCTCAAGTACGATGCTGCCGTTCCCGGCAACCATGAGTTCGACTATGGCATGGACCAGTTCCTGCACATTGCCAAGGACCTGGCGAAGTATCCCTATATCTCCGCAAACTTCACCGGCAAGGACGGCAAGCCCTACTTCGACGCTTATAAGATGTTCGAGGTCAAGGGCGTGAAGGTCGCGTTCGTCGGCGTCTGCACGCCGGAGACCTTTACCAAGTCCACCCCCACCTACTTCCAGGACGCCAACGGCAACTACATCTATGGCTTCTGCGAGGGCAACAACGGCGCTGACCTCTACAATGCGGTGCAGAAGGCCATCGATGCGGCTAAGGCCGCGGGCGCCGATTATGTCATCGGCCTCGGCCATCTCGGCATCGACGAGCAGTCCTCTCCCTGGATGAGCAAGGAAGTCATTGCCAACACCACCGGCTTTGACGCCTTCATCGACGGTCACTCCCACTCCACCTTCTCCGAAACGATCAAGGATAAGTCCGGCAAGGAGGTCGTCTTTGAGCAGACCGGCACCAAGCTCGCCAACGTCGGCAAGATCATCATTAAGGCCGACGGTACCATCACCCACGAGAACGTTGATCTGAACACGGTCGAGCCCGACGCCGAGGCGGCGGCCTATATCCAGACCATCACCGATAAGTTCGACGCCCTGCAGAAGCAGGTCGTTGCCAAGACCAGCGTGGAGCTGACCATCAACGGCGCGGACGGCAAGCGCGCGGTCCGCAATGCCGAGACCAACCTCGGCGACCTGTGCGCGGACGCCTACCGCATCCTGCTGGGCGCTGACATCGCCTTCGTCAACGGCGGCGGCGTGCGCGACAACATCAAGGTCGGCGACATCACCTACGGCGATATCATCAAGGTCCATCCCTTCGGCAACGAGGCCTGCCTCGTTGAGGTCACCGGTCAGCAGATCAAGGATGCTCTGGAGCTTGGCTCCGCGGCCTATCCCGGCGAGAGCGGCGGCTTCCTGCAGGTTTCCGGCCTGACCTACACCATCAATGCGGACATTCCCAGCTCCGTGGTGAAGAACGATAAGTCCGAGTTCGTCAAGGTCGACGGCGCGTACCGTGTGTCTGACATCATGGTCGGCGGTCAGCCCCTCGACGTCAGCAAGACCTACACCCTCGCCTCCCATAACTACATGCTCAAGGATGCCGGCGACGGCTACACCATGTTCGGCACCAAGAACGTCAAGCTCCTCAAGGACGGCGTGATGATCGACAACCAGGTCCTCATCAACTACATCGTCAATAATCTCGGCGGTGTGGTCGGCGAGCAGTATGCCGCCCCGCAGGGCCGCATCACCATCAAGACTGCTGCTTCCGATGTCCCGACGAACGAAAGCGATAAGGTCATCGCCGGCCGCGATACCACCGTGACCGAGGGCGATACCTACACCGTCGTCGCGGGCGACTGCCTGTGGAACATCGCCTACAAGCTCTACGGCACCGGCACGCTCTACACCAAGCTGGCCGAGGCCAACAAGCTCGCCGATCCGTACATCATCTACATCGGCCAGATCCTGACCGTTCCCGCCAAGTAAAAAACCGCACAATTAGGAAAGCCGCCCGTTTGGGCGGCTTTCTTCTGTGTTTTTTTGCTTTTGACAAATCTTATATTACCACATTTCGGGCAATTTTTCAAGTCTTGTCTTTTCCTTGCCGGGGGTGTAGATAACATGGCGAGGTGAAAAAGAGATGAATGAATTGATGTTATTCGGCACGCTGTCCGCGCAGCGGACCGAGGCGGCGCTGCTGCGCGGGAACGCTGTGACGGAACGCTTCGCCCTGACGCTCACGCCGGAACAATGCGGACGTCTGCTGGAGCGCCGCGCTTTGGCCTTGCGGGAGACGGAACGCATCGAGCCGGGCGAGGGCATCCTGCCGAAGCTGGCGGTCGCGCTGTGCGACTCGCCCTGCGTCGGGCCGGAGAACTGGGAGGAAGCGCTCGGCGGGCTGACGGAGCTGTTCTACCACTTCAAGGGCGCGTGCGGCGAACGTCTCGGCGACGACGAGCTGCTCGCCGCGCTGGTGCGGCTATACAACGGCTGGGCGGGCGGCTGCGCAGACCGTATCGCCGATCTCGACGGCCGCGTGATGCTGCGCTTTTCGCGCACGGGAAAGGTGGAGGACGATGGCGAATGAACTGACGCGCCCGCTGACGGACGCCGAAGAGAGGCTGTGGCAGGAAAAGCTTGCCGCGCTGCTTGTGCGGCAGATCGCGCTCTACACCGCGAATGAAAGCAGCTCCGTGCCGGCTGCCGCCGCGCGGGAGCTGCTGCGCGGCGTGCTGTTTTTCCTTGCCGTGCCGGAGGAACCGGAGGCAAGCAGCCAGCCGGAGGATGTGGGGAGCCGATACGAGGCGGATCGCGCGGCACGTATCCGCACACTTCTCTCGTGCGACCTTGCGGACGAGCTGGCGCACGGGCAGCATCGCGCGCAGCGGGACTCTGCGCTGACGCTTGCGCTCTGGCGGAAGGTCGTTGCGGCGCTGCCGCCATTGGAGAACCGCTCGCTCTGCGATACGCTGCGGAGCATCGGCAGGGGCTTCCACCGCTACGACACGCGCTTTTTCCCGCAGCGGTTTGATTGTGACATTGACTATCAGCTTGCCGTTCCGGTATCGGAGAGCCTGCTGGGAATAAATTATGTCAACCGCTATCTGATCGATCTGGCTGCGGAAAATATTCTGCTCACGCGATTGCCGCAGGGCGAGGTCCGCGCGGTGCTGGAGCGCTCCTGCCCCGATTGGCGCGGGCTGCTGGTGAATCTCTATGCGCCGGTCGCGGCGAACGCGCTCGCCCGCACGCTCCTCGGCGGGGCGGGGCTGACGCTCTCGGACGGCGAGATCGACGCGCTCCGCGAGCGCTGGAAACACGCGCGGCCCGAGCGGATCGAGAACGACCTGCTCACGGCGGCGGATGCGCTCGCGGAGCGGCTCGCCCTCCCACGCGGCGCTGGAAAATATCTGAGCAGCTGCGCCCGCGAGGTCGCCGTCCGCGCCGAAGCTCTGCGCGACTGCGGCGGCCTGCGGGGAGTGTTCGTATGAAAGAAAAAGGGCACGGCCGCTTTTCGGCGGCCGCGCCTGTATCTTGTAAGAAAGTTTGCGCTTACGCGAACAGATAGCTGTACTTGTCGCGGATGGTGAAGATCAGCGCTTCGATGTCCACCGGCAGATCGTTGTCGGAGGTGGTGAGATCGTAGTCGCGCTCCTCCGCCATGCGGACGCGGACATGGTCGGCGTCGAGGAAGAGGACGCCGGGGTTTTTGCTCTCCGCCATATCCTCCGCCGTCTGGAAGAGGGTGAACTTGTCGTGGCAGGGCTCGCTGGCGTAGGGACAGAACTGCGTGCAGTTGCCGCACTCGTTGCACATCTTGTCGACGTGGATGATCTGGTGGCTCTCGTCGGGCATGACGACGGCGACGTTCGCGCGGTTCGGGCAGGAGTCCACACAGTTCTCGCAGATGGTGGAGCACTGCAGGCAGCGCTCGCCCTCGCACTTGCCGGACATCTTGAGGATGCCGTGCTTGGCGATGGCGTCGGCCTCGGTGATGAACGCCTGCGCGGGGATCTCATACTCGTAGGGAGCGCCGACCACGGCTTCGGCGAAGCGCGCGGCGTCGGCAATGCCCTCGACCACGGTGGCGGGGCCGCGGTGCGCGTCACCCGCGCAGTACACGCCCTCGACATTGGTCTCAAACGCGGGGCCCTTGCGCTCCATCTCGATGCCGTTTGCGGCCATGAGGTCGGAATCGACCTGCTCGCCGACGGCGGAGAGGACGAGGTCGCAGGGGATGGAGAACTGCTCGCCGGACTTCACGGGGCTGCGGCGGCCGGTCTCGTCGGGCTCGCCGAGCACCATCTTGTCGCACAGCAACATACCCTTGGCCTGCTTGACGGGAGCGGCCAGCTCGATGAACTCCACGCCCTCATCGATGGCGAGCTGCAGCTCGTGCTCGTCGGCGGGCATGAACTTCTTGGTGCGGCGGTAGAGAATGGTGGCGTGCGCGCCCATGCGCTTGGCGACGCGGGCGGCGTCCATGGCGGTGTTGCCCGCGCCGACGACCACGATGTTGCCGGAGAGGTTGGGCTTGACCTGCTTCTTTTCCTTCTTCATCCACTCGATGACGCCCTGCACGTTGCCCTCGATGTCGAGCTTGCCGGCCTTCCACGCGCCGGTGGCGAGGAGGATGTGGGTGTAGCCCATTTCCTTCAGCTCCGCAACGGAGGGAGCGCTCTTGCCGCACTTGACCTCAACGCCGTAGCTCATCATCAGGGCGATGTCCTTGTCGATGGCCTCGTCGGAAATGCGGAAGGCGGGAATGACGTAGCGCGGCACGCCGCCGAGCTTGCGCTCGCGCTCGAAGATGGTGGTCTCGATGCCGACGCGGCCGCAGAAGTACGCCGCGGCGATACCGGTCGGGCCGCCGCCGATGATGGCGACGCGCTTGCCCTCGACGCGCTCGGGCAGCTTGATGGAGGCCATCAGGGCATTGTAGCCCTTCTGCGCGGCGAGGAGCTTGGTGTCGCGGATGTGGACGCTCTCCTCATAGAAATTGCGGGAGCACTTGCCCTGGCAGCGGTGCGCGCAGATGGTGCCGGTGATGAAGGGCAGGGCGTTCTTTTCGGTGATGAGCTTGAGCGCGGGGCCGTAGAGACCCTTGCGGCACAGCTCGAGGTACTCGGGAATGTCCTGCTCGATGGGGCAGCCGCCCTTGCAGGGGGCGATGAAGCAGTCGAGCCAGGGCACCTGCTCGGTGGACTTGCGGCTGGGCAGGGGCTTGATGGGCTTGAGGTGATGGTAATTCGTGCGGGCGGAGGCGGCGAGGTCGGAGATGGCGGCGGAGTCGGTGCCGGCGAAGGCGCGGTACTCCATCGGCTCGACCTTCTCGACCATCTGGAGCAGGCGGTTGTAGCCGCCCGGCTTGAGAATGGTGGTGGCGACGGTGATGGGCCAGATGCCCGCGGCAAAGAGCTTATCGCAGTTGAAGTATTCCGCGCCGCCGGCGAAGGAGATACGCATCTTGCCGCCGAACGCGCGGGAGATGCGGCTGCACATCTCGATGGTCAGCGGGAAGAGGCTGCGGCCGGACATATACATCTCGTCGTTCGGCAGCTCGCCGCGCGTGGTGTCCACGGGGAAGGTGTTGGAGAGCTTGAGACCGAACTCCAGCCCCTCCTTGTCCGCGAGCTTCTGCAGACGCTCGAACATGGGCACCGCGTCCTCCCACTGGAGGTCCTCGTTGAAGTGATGCTCGTCGAACACGATGTAGTCGTAGCCCATGGAGTCGAGAATGCTGCGGGCGGTCTTGTAGCCGAGGATGGTGGGGTTGCACTTGACGAAGGTGTGTAGGTGCTTTTTGGTGAGCAGATAGCTTGCGATGCGCTCGATCTCCTGCGGCGGGCAGCCGTGGAGCGTGGAGACGGTGACGGAGCGGGACACGCGCGGGGAGATATGCGCGATGAAATCGCGCTCGGCGGGGAAGAGCTCGGTGAGCACCTTTTTGCACTCCTTGAACTGCGCGGTCCTGCTCGCGTCCATCATGTTGTCGATGTAGCTGTTGACCTTGCGGCCCTTGATGCCCTCGAGGTCGTAGCCGACGGACATATTGAACACGAACCCGTCGGGATCGCCGAGACCGTAGACCTTGCTGATGACCTTGAGCGCGCACCACGCCTTGATGTACTCGTCCTGCGCCTGCGCCACGGTCAGCTCGGTGGACCACTCCTGATTGTAGCCCTCGTCGGCGGCGAGGATGCAGGGACGGGGCACGCAGGCGGCGAGCTCGGCGCCGTCCATCTTCTGTACGGTCTTGACCTCGAAGAAGCGCGCGCCCGCGAAGTAGGCGGCGATGATGTTCTGCGCGAGCTGGCTGTTGGGGCCGGCGGCGGGGCCGAACGGCGTTTCGATGCGCTCACCGAAGATGGGCAGGCTCTTGCCCGTGGCCTCATATTTCTTGTGGACGCCGAAGATGTCGCCGCTCTGGGCGTACTCGGTCACGACCCAGTTCATCAGGGACGCGAACGGAATGGGATACATTTTCTCAGACATCGTTGTTCCTCCTATGTAATGTTTCCTTAATACTCGCAGTGATTGAGGCTGCCCCAGAGCTTCTTCGCGGCCTCGAGAATGTGGGCGTTCTCGGCCTCCTCGTCGATGCCGACGAGCTGACGGTCGAGCATGAGCGTCTTGCCGGCGGCGATGGTGGTCTGGCACTGGCGGCCCGTCATGCCGAAGATCATGTGGCCGTCGATGTTCGCGTCGGAGAACGGAGTGAACGGCTTATAGTCCATCACGATGATGTCCGCCGCCGCGCCCGCCTTGAGCACGCCGAGCTGGTCGGGGAAGTACTTCGCGCCGATCTTCGCGTTGTTCTTGAAGAGCATATCGGTGACCTCGCACCAGCCGACGTTCGGCAGGCAGTTCTGGCTGCGCTGGGAGCAGAGGGCGACCTTGAGGGACTCGAGCATATCGTTGGTGTAGGCGTCGGTGCCCATGCCGAGCAGGATGCCGCGCTTGTAGAGCTGGAGGACGGGGCAGATGCCGATGGCGTTGCCCATGTTGGATTCCGGATTGTTCACGACCATCGTGCCCGTTTCCTTGATGATCTCCATCTCGGCGGTGTTGACATGGATGCAGTGACCGAGGATGGTCTTGGGGCCGAGGATGCCGTGATCCTGCAGGCGCTGGACGGGGCGGCGGCCGTAGTTCTGGAGGGAGTCGTAGACGTCGTTCATGCCCTCGGAGACATGGATGTGATAGCCGGTGCGGCCGTTGTTGGCCTCGACCATACGGTCGAAGGTCTTATCGGAGATGGTGAAGAGCGCGTGACCGCCGAACATCGCCGCGAGCATGGGATCCTTGCGCTGCTCGCATTCCGAGATGAAGTCGGCATTTTCCTTGATGGCCTGCAGGCACTTCTCCTCGCCGTCGCGGTCGGAGACCTCATAGCACAGGCAGGAGCGCAGGCCGAGACGCTTGCTCTCCTCGGCGATGGTGTGCAGCGTGCCGGGGATCTCGCCGTAGCTGGCGTGATGGTCGAAAATGGTCGTCACGCCCTGCTTGATGGAGTCGATGTAAAGCGCGGTGGCGCTGGCGCTTGGTGCCGTCTATCATCAGGTGGCGGTCGATGGCCCACCATGTGCCGTCGAGCACCTCGTAGAAGTTTGTCGGGTTGTTGCCGACGATGGACAGGCCGCGCGCGAGCGCGGAGTAGATGTGGGTGTGCGCGTTGATGAACGCGGGCATGATGACACCGCCCTTGGCGTCGATGATCTCGACGTCGGGGTACTTCGCGCGAAGCGCCGCCTCCTCGCCTACTCGGCGATCCTCGTGCCTTCGTAGGCGACCGCGCCGTGCTCGTAGTAGCCGCGGCGCTCGCGTCGCGGGTGATGAGACGTCCGTTGGTGATGAGCTTCATAAGTGGTTTCCTCCTGTTAAATGGTTTCAACTGACGAACCCTTCAGGCAAAAAGAAAAGACGCTCCAAGCGAGTCACTCGCCCGAAACGTCAGCGTTTCTGCCGGAGTGATAGTTTCAGCCCGTGCGCGCAGCACTTCGTTACAGCTACCAAACGGTAATTTAGTTTTTACACGAAAAACAATTTCAATGGAAATTTCGTCAAAATCCGTGAAAAGAGCCTTGATAAAACAGAAAATAAAAACTTGTAATTTTGTGCAAATCCGATGGAAAGATAAAAAAGATACCCCGCAGCGGCCGTGTAAGCCCCGCCAAACCTGCACATGAATTGCAGGTGGGTCGCCTCTGTCCGGCTTTACTGCTTCCAACGTCCAGCCGCAAAAGGCGGCCGGGAGGCCTGCAAACCACCGGAGCGTACCGGCGTCCCTTATGACGAAATGTGGGTTTAAAAAGAACTTATCACGCACCCCGCAGGGTAATTGCCATTGTAAGCGGAGCGGCGGGAAAAATCCGTCGGAAGCGAGGTTATTCCTCCTTCGTCCTCCATCATCTGCTCCATGAAGAGGTCGTAGACCTCGTTGATCTCGTCCTCGTCGACGACGTTGGCGAGCATCTCCTCGCCGTCCACCGTCTCGCTTTTGAGAATGATGAGGCCGTACTCGTCCTCATTCTCCTCCTCGCTGTCCTCTTCCACCACGGGGAAGAAGGCCATATACGTCGTGCCATTATGCTCGAGCGCGTCGATGTATTCCAGCTCGATGTCGTTGCCCTCCTCGTCCGTCAGCGTGACGAAATTCGGGCCGTATTCTTCGCTCATGGGGGTGTCCTCCTCCAACAGTCGGTATTTGAGATGGAGATAGTATAGCGCATTTCCAAGCGCAATGCAAGTTTGACATCTGCGCGATTTTGTATTACAATAAATTACCTATTGTCAAAAGACAGCAAAGCGGAGCTCCGCTTTTTCAATTCGCAAAAGGAGGTAGCGCAATGGAAGGGAAACACGAAGCCGCCCGTGCGCCTCGAAAAAACCACAGAAGGAGCGGCGCCGGCATGACGGCGCTGAAGGTGCTCGGCACGCTCCTGGCCATCGGCGCCTGCACGGCGCTGATGTTCTTCGGCATTTTTATGAAGTATGTCCACACCACGCTCGAGCCGGTGCTGGACGTGGATATGAGCGCCATCACGCTCAACCAGAGCTCGGTCATCTATTATCAGGACAAGAGCACGGGCGAGTGGAAGGAGCTGCAGAAGATTCACGGCACCGAGGACCGCACGAACATTGAATTTTCCGACATCCCCGACCATGTCTGGCAGGCTCTGGTGTCCATCGAGGATCAGCGCTTCTTCCAGCATCACGGCGTGGACTGGAAATCGACCGGCAAGGCGGTGTTCACCATGCTCACCGGCGGCGGAACGCAGCGCGGCGGCTCGACCATCACCCAGCAGGTCATCAAGAACGCCACCGGCAACAATCAGCCGACCATCAAGCGCAAGGTGACGGAGATATTCCAGGCGCTGCGCTTCTATAAGAATTACTCGCGTGAGGAGACGCTGACATTCTATCTGAACCTCGTCTACTTCGGCAACCATTCCTACGGCATCCAGGCGGCCGCCGGAGAACTACTTCGGCAAGGACGCCAAGGACCTGACCGTCGCCGAGGGCGCGGCCATTGTCGGCATCACGCAGTACCCCTACCTCTACGACCCCTCCCGTCAGGGCACGCTCGACAGCGGCAAGACCTTCCGTGAGAAGAACAAGGAGCGGCAGGAGACGGTGCTCGACAAGATGCACGAGCTCGGCTATCTGGACGACGCGGAATACGAGGCGGCGGTCAACGAGCCGCTGGTGTTCGTGTGGGACGACAACTATGTGCCCTCCGACAGCTCGAAGGAGAAGGTGGCGGAGACCGCCGCGGAGGAGTTCGATCCGTATCTCGTCGAGCAGGTCTTCAACGACGTGGTCGACGCGCTGCACCGCGAGAAGAACTATTCCGAGGAGATCGCCAAGAAGCTGCTCTACACCGGCGGCTATCAGATCTACGCGACCATCGACCCTGAGCTGCAGAGCATCGTGGAGAAGGTCTACGCCGATACGAGCAACCTGCCCTACACCTCGTCCAAGGGCGAGCTGCTCCAGTCCGGCATGACGGTCATCGACAACGCCACGGGCAACATCGTGGCGATGGCGGGCCGCGTCGGCGAGCGCGAGGGCCGCTTCCTCTTCAACTACGCGACCGCCACCCGCCCCTGCGGCAGCGCCATCAAGCCCATCGCGGTCTACGCGCCCGCGCTGGATACCGGCGTCATCACGCCGGCGACGGTGCTCGACGACTATCCCGTGCGCCTGCAGGCGAACGAGAACGGCACGGAAAAAGCGTGGCCGAAGAACTCCTACAGCGGCTACAAGGGTCTTATCACGCTCCAGACCGCGCTGCGCGTGTCCACCAATACCACGGCGGTGCGCGTGCTCGAGGCGCTCTCTCCGTCCGTGTCCTACGACTTCATGACGCAGAACCTCGGCTTCACCACGCTGGTCAACAGCGATCTCAACTCCGCAGCACTCGGCCTCGGCGGCCTGACCTACGGCGTGAACACGGTCGAGATGGCGGCGGCGTACTCCGCCTTTGCCAACAACGGCGTGTATACAAGGCCGCGCACCTACATCGAGGTGCGCGACAACAAGGGCAGCCTTGTGCTGGAGAACAAGCAGGAGTCGTGGGTGGCGATGAAGGAGTCCACTGCGTACTCGATCAATGAGCTGCTCAAGGGCGTGGTGCGCAGCGGCACCGGCACCGAGGCGGCCTTCTCCGGCATGACCATCGCCGGCAAGACCGGTACGACCTCCAGCAACTATGACCGTTACTTCGTCGGCTACACGCCGTACTACACCGCGGCGGTGTGGATCGGCTACGACCAGAATGCCAGCATCCGCGCGAACGGCAATCCCGCCGCGCAGCTGTGGAAGAAGGTCATGAGCGAGGCGCACGAGAACCTGCCCAATCAGAATTTCAATGGGAGTACCGCCGACATGACGCAGGTGACGGTCTGCACCCGCACGGGGCTTCTGCAGGGCCCGGGCTGCACCGATGTGCAGACGGTCTGGGTGGCGGCGAGCAACGCGCCCGCGCTGGTGTGCGACGGCCATGTGGCGGTGAACCTCTGCACCGAGAGCGGCAAGCTCGCGACCGAATATTGTCCCGCCGAGTGCGTGCAGAGCGTGAACGCGATCGACTTCACGACCGAGAATCTGACGGCGGCGTGGGGCTATGAGCGCACGACGATCCTCCTGCCGCTGAGCGCGGCGGAGTACGAGGCGTATGCCGCGCAGCAGGCCGCCGATCCGACGTTTGTGATCCCTGCGGGCAAGCCCGTTCAGGCGAACGACAGCGGCAGCGTGTTCAGCGAGCTGATGATGCTCGGCCCCTGCACGCTCCACCAGTACGTCGAGCCGGAGCCGACGCCGGGCGAAGGCTATTATGACGAGAACGGCAACTGGGTTCCGGCCGGCGAGACCGACCCGACCGACCCGACCGATCCGGAGGGATCGGAGGAGGTGTCGCCGGAGCAGGGAACGGATTTCCTCAACTGGCTGCTCAACACCGCAGCGTAAAATTGAACGGAAAAAGGAAGGCTCACATCGAGCCTTCCTTTTTTGTACGCAGCATTTGGGCGGCGAGCAGCAGGAGCAATGGGAAGAGCACCATGCCCGCTACGCCGAAGGCGCGGGCGCCGAGGTACATCGCCATGAGCGAGGCGATGGGCGGCAGCCCCGCCTGCGCGGCGACGAGCTTCGGCTCGGTGATGCTGCGCACGGTGAGCGTGCAGAGGTAGAGGATGACGAGCGCGGCCCCGCGCGGCACCGAGCCGAGCAGCAGCTCGGCAAGCGCCCAGGGAATAAGCACCGTTCCGGTGCCGAACACCGGCAGCGCGTCCACGAGCGTGATGAGAAAGGCGGCGAGCAGGGAGTAGCGCTCGCCCAGCAGCCAGAAGCCGGCGAGGAGCTGGCAGAAGGTGAGGGAGCAGAGAATCGCCTGCGCGCGCAGCCAGCGCGTGAGCGAGTGCGTCACGCCGTCGCGCCAGAAGCGCAGCCGCTGCTGCGCGCGGGGGCTCAGGCGGCGTTTCGCCGCCGCGCAGAGCGTGGGATAGGAGGCGGCGAGGAAGAAGACGGCAAGCAGCGTTGTTGCGGCGAAGAGCACCAGCGCCGGCACGGCGGCGGCCATCGAGCCGAGCAGGGCGAGGGCGCGGGAGGCGAGACCGGCGAGCGCCGTGCTGCCGTAAGCCGCCCAGTCGGAGAGCTCGGCGGTCAGAAGCTCCCGCAGCCAGTCAGGACAGAGCGCGCCGTAGGCGCGCAGCCGATCGAGCAGTCCGCCGGTCAGCGCGGGCAGCGCGTCGAGCAGCGTCGGGAGCTGGGTGAGGAAGGCGGTCGCCTCGGTGAAAAGCGCCGAGAGGAGCAGCGAGAGGAGCCCGCCGAGGAGAAAGAGCAGAAAGAGCGTCAGCAGCGCGGCGGAGAAGCCGCGCTTGAAATGAACGGTCCGCCGCAGGAGGAGAATGACCGGCTCCATCGCGCGGGCCGCGGCGAACGCGAGAAGAAAGGGCAGCAGCCACCAGAGAAGATAGCGGAGAAAGAGATAGAGCGCTGCGGCGAGCACGGCATAATAGGCGCCGGTGAGCAAAAACTCCTTTTTTTGTTCGCTCTGCAAAAAGACCGGCCTCCTTCCTGTCGAATGTTATAGGAAAAAGCTACTTGCTCTCTGTGGATCGTTATGGTATTATATCTCTATATAAAGACAAATGCTCACGAGAGGAGAACAGGACATGGGAAAAAAGACAAAATTCTATCTGGTCGCTGCGGATGCGCTGCCGGAGATCTTTCTCAAGGTCGCCGAGGCCAAGCGGATGCTTCACGCGGGCGAGGTGAGCACGGCGGGCGAGGCCGCGCGGCAGGTCGGCATCAGCCGCAGCGCCTTTTATAAGTATCGCGACAGCGTGCAGCCCTTCAACGACATGAAGACCGGACGCATCATTACGTTCTACGCTCTGCTCAAGGATAACCCGGGCGTGCTGAGCAACGTTCTTTCTATTTTTGCCGGTTCGGGCGCAAATATACTCACCATCAACCAGAGCATCCCGACAAACGGCTGCGCCGCCGTGACCATCTCGGCGGAGACGAGCGATATGCGCGAATCGCTCGAGGAGCTCATCGCCAGCGCCGCAGAGACGGCGGGCGTGGTCAAGTTTGAGATCCTTGCGGGCTGAACCCGCGGGGAGGGTACGGCATACAATGAGTCAGCAGACTGCTTGCAGTTTGCCGACTCATTTTTTTGCTGGGAAGAGAAGGGGGCTGCTATGGGCCTTATCGTACAGAAATTCGGCGGCAGCAGTGTGCGTGACCGCGAGCGGCTGCTGCGTGCCATGAGGATCGTGCGGCGCACCTGGGAGCAGGGGGACGACGTGGTGGTCGTGCTCAGCGCGCAGGGCGACACGACCGATGCGCTGCTCGCGCGCGCCCGCGAGCTGACGGAGGAACCGCCGCTGCGTGAGCTGGACTCTCTGCTCGCCACGGGGGAGACCGCGAGCGTGGCCCTCGGCGCGATCGCGCTTGCCTCGCTCGGTGTGCCGGCAGTCTCGCTCTCCGGCTGGCAGGTGCCGGTCGGGACGGACGGTACGCACGGCGGCGCGAACGTGCGAAGCGTGGGCGCGGAGCGCATCCGGCAGGAGCTGGCGCAGCGGCGCGTCGTGCTCGCGGCAGGCTTTCAGGGCGTCGACGCGGCGGGAGATGTCACCACGCTCGGGCGCGGCGGCAGCGACACGAGCGCCGTGGCGCTCGCGGCCTTTCTCGGCGCGGAGCGCTGTATCATTTATACGGATGTGGACGGCGTTTATACCACCGATCCGCGCGTGTGCCCGACGGCGCGGCGGCTCGCCGCCGTCTCCTGCGACCAGATGCTCCGCCTCGCCGCGAACGGCGCGCAGGTGCTCCATGACCGTTCGGTCGCGCTGGCGGCAAGGCACGGCGTGACCGTCGAGGTGCGCTCGTGCGAGGAGGGGAGCGTCGGCACGCTCGTCGTGCCCCGCGCGGAGAGCGGCGAGGTCACGGGCGTCACGCGCTCGCGCCGCGGGGAGGTCACGCGCGTAACGGCTATCGGGCGCGCGCAGCCGTCGCTCGCGGCGATCCGCGCGGCGGTTTCGGCGCTGGAGGCGGCGGGCATCACGGTCCTCGGACTCGAGGAGGGCGAGCAGCGCGTCACGCTGCTGGTGAAGCGGGACGACGAGGACGCGGCGCTCTGCGCCGTACACGACGCGCTTGTGCCGCGGTGAGGGAAAGCAGCGGTTTGCGCGGCGAAGGCCGCCGCAAACCGCTCTTTCCTGTGCCTGCCCCTGTTGACCGATGGCGAAAAAAACGGATTTTTCATCCGCAGAAAAGAATCCGTTGCAATTTCGACGGGAATATGTTATCCTACGCTAAACCGGTCTGCGCTGCGCGAGCAGCCAATCTCAACAGGCCGGATGCTTAGGAGGTTATCTACTTGGACCCTGCTGACCCGTTATTGCCGAAAATTCTGGTACTGGTCATACTTATTCTTATCAACGCATTCTTTGCCGCGGCGGAGATCGCGGTCATCTCGCTTTCGGAAACGAAGCTGCGCAAGCAGGCGGAGGAGGGCGACAAGAAGGCGAAGAAGCTGCTTGTGCTCATGCAGGCGCCGGACAGCTTTCTTTCCGCCATTCAGATCGCCATCACACTCGCCGGCTTCCTGTCCTCGGCCTTCGCGGCGGACAGCTTTTCCGATCCGCTCGTGCATTGGCTGACGGTGGACAAGGGCTTCACGGCCATTCCCACCTCGACGCTCAACACGATCATGGTGGTGCTCATCACCATCGTGCTCTCGTACTTCAGCCTTGTGCTCGGCGAGCTGGTGCCCAAGCGCATCGCCATGAAAAAGACCGAAGCGGTCGCCCGCTTCACGGTCGGTGCGGTGACGAGCGTAGCAACGGTGTTCCGACCGGTCATCTGGCTGCTCTCCAAGTCCACGAACGGCGTATTGCGCCTGCTGCACATCGACCCCAAGGCCGATGAGGAGGACGTGAGCGAGGACGAGATCCGCATGATGGTGGACCTCGGCGAGGAGCGCGGCGCGATCGAGTCCAATGAGAAGGAGCTCATTGACAACATCTTTGAATTCAACAATACGACCGCCGAGGACGTGATGATCCACCGCACCGACATGGTGATGCTGTGGGTCGAGGACACGCGCGAGGAGATCCTCGCGACGATCCGCTCGTCCGGCCTGTCCCGCTTCCCGGTCTACGAGGAGAACGCGGACGATATTATCGGCATCCTCTCCACGCGCGAGTATCTGCTCAACGCGCAGGCGGAAGCGCCCAAGCCCATGCGTGAGCTGCTGCGCCCCGCGTATTTCGTACCCGAGTCCGTGCGCACGGATGTGTTGTTCCGCGATATGCAGAGCAAGAAGGTGCACATGTCCATCGTGGTGGACGAGTACGGCGGCACGAGCGGCCTGGTGACGATGGAGGATCTTCTCGAGGAGATCGTCGGCAACATCTACGACGAGTTCGACCCGCAGGAGGAAAAGGACATCGAAAAGGTGGGCGACAATCTCTGGCGTGTGGCAGGCTCGTGCGAGCTTGAGCGCGTCGCCGAGGCGACGGGCGTGCAGTTCCCCGAGGACGAGGAGTCCGACACGCTCGGCGGACTGGTGTTTGCCCAGCTCTCGTTCATTCCCGAGGACGGCAGCCAGTTCACGGTGGACGCCTGCGGCCTGCACATCGAGGTGCAGAGCTTCAACGAACGCCGCGTGGAATGGGCGCTGGTCTCACGACTCCCGGAGGAGGAAACGCCCGAGGAGCAGGAGAAATAAACAAAAAAGAAACAGCAGCTTGAAAAAGCTGCTGTTTTTTTTGCGGAAAGCACTTGACTTGCGCGCTTGACTTTGATAAAATAAGGCGCTTATATGTGAGAGTATGCGCAAAGCGAACCCTCACCCATTGCCACAAGGATAGCACAGGAAACAAAAAAGCACAAGAGCAAATGCAGCATTTCTATCAACAAAGCCGTGCGTGTCGCACGGCACACCAATACATTCCCCGCCGGAGACAGACCGGCGGGAAAGGAAAGGCGTGAAGAGCAAAAATGGCCAAAGACAAGATGTACGGCAAGACCCTTCGCAAAAACTTCGCTCGACATGAGGAGATCATGGAGATGCCGAATCTTCTGGAGCTCCAGAAGAAGTCCTACCGGTGGTTCCTCGACGAGGGACTGCAGGAGGTGTTCACCGACGTCGCCTCGATCACCAACTACGCGGGCAATCTTGAGCTGAGCTTCATCGGCTACAAGATGGACGAGGCCCCCAAGTACGACGTGGAGGAGTGCAAGGCGCGCGACGCCACCTATGCCGCTCCGCTCAAGGTCAACGTGCGGCTGTACAACAACCAGACGCAGGAGATCAAGGAGCAGGAGATCTTCATGGGCGATTTCCCGCTCATGACCCAGTCCGGCACCTTCGTCATCAACGGCGCCGAGCGCGTGGTCGTCAGCCAGATCGTCCGCTCCCCGGGCGTGTACTACGGCAAGGAGATCGACCTCAAGACCGACCTGCCCCTGCTCACCAGCACCGTGATCCCCTACCGCGGCGCGTGGCTGGAGTACGAGACCGACACCAACGAGATGTTCTGGGTGCGCATCGACAAGAACCGCAAGATCCCCATCACCGAGCTGGTGCGCGCCATCGGCGGTCAGGCCGACCGACGCCGAGACCTCAAGACTGTTCGGCATGACGACTTCGGCGATGACGACCGCATGGCAAGGTCACGCTCGAGAAAGACGCCTGCAAGACCTATGAGGAGGCGATGCTGGAGATCTACCGCAAGCTCCGCCCGGGCGAGCCGCCCACGGTCGAGGCCAGCGAGGGCCTGATCAACAACCTCTTCTTCGACCCGCGCCGCTATGACCTGTCCATGGTCGGCCGCTACAAGTACAATAAGAAGCTCTCCCTGTGGGCGCGCATTCACGGGCAGAAGCTCCTATCCCCGTTGCCGACCCGCGCACGGGCGAGATCCTCTTCGACGCCGGCCATGTCATGACCGACGAGGAAGCCCGCGAGCTTGACGCCATCGGCGTCAACGACGTGACCATCGAGGTCGATGGCCGTACGATGCGCGTGTTCTCCAACCACATGGTCGATCTTGACCGCTTTGTCGACTTTGACCCCGTGGCCGAGTGCGGCATCAAGGAGCGCGTGCGCGAGAGCGTGCTCAAGGAGCTGCTCGAGCAGTACAGCGGCGAGGAGCTCAAGGAAGCCATCCGCGACAATGCCGACCGTCTCGCGCCCAAGCACATCCTTGCGGACGATATTCTCGCCTCCATCAACTACATGAACGCGCTGGCGCACGGCATCGTCACGAAGGACGATATCGACCACCTCGGCAACCGCCGTCTGCGCTGCGTGGGTGAGCTGCTGCAGAATCAGTTCCGCATCGGTTTTTCCCGTATGGAGCGCGTCATCCGCGAGCGCATGACGATCCAGGATCTCGACATCGTCACCCCGCAGAGCCTCATCAACATCCGCCCCGTCACCGCGGCGATCAAGGAGTTCTTCGGATCGAGCCCTCTGTCCCAGTTCATGGACCAGACGAACCCGCTCGCCGAGCTGACGCACAAGCGCCGTCTGTCCGCTCTGGGCCCCGGCGGCCTTTCCCGCGAGCGCGCGAACATGGAAGTGCGAGACGTGCACTACAGCCACTATGGCCGTATGTGCCCGATCGAGACGCCGGAAGGTCCGAACATCGGCCTGATCTCCTACCTCGCGACCTACGCCCGCATCAATGAGTACGGCTTTATCGAAGCGCCGTTCCGCAAGGTCGACCACGAGACCTGCCGCGTGACCGACGAGATCGAATACATGACCGCAGACGTCGAGGATCAGTACATCGTCGGTCAGGCGGCCGAGCCGGTCGATGAGAACGGCTGCCTTGTCAACCCGCGTATCACCTGCCGCCACCGCGACGAGATCGTCGAGGTCGACCGCGACCGCGTCGACTATATCGATATCTCCCCGCGTATGATGGTCTCCATCGCGACGGCGATGATCCCGTTCCTGCCGAACGACGACGCGAACCGTGCCCTGATGGGCGCGAACATGCAGCGTCAGGCCGTTCCTCTGCTCCGTCCCGAGGCTCCCATCGTCGGCACCGGTATGGAGCATAAGATCTGCATGGACTCCGAGGTCGTCATCCTCGCCGAGGGCGACGGCATCGTCACCAAGATGGACGCGCGCGCCATCACCGTGGCCTACGACAACGGCGAGACGAAGGAATACAAGCTCACGAAGTTCCTGCGCTCCAACCACGGCACGTGCATCAACCAGCATCCGATCGTCGACGTCGGCGAGCGCGTGCATGGCCGCCGCCTGAACGAGAACGGCGTGTGGGAAGATCCCACCGTCCTTGCCGACGGCCCCGCGACCGATCAGGGCGAGATCGCTCTGGGCCGCAACATCCTCGTCGGCTTCATGACCTGGGAAGGCTACAACTACGAAGACGCCGTTCTTCTGAACGAGCGCCTTGTCCGCGAGGACTATTACACCTCCATCCACCTCGAAGAGTACGAGCTTGACGCACGCGACACCAAGCTCGGCCCCGAAGAGATCACCCGCGATATCCCCAACGTCGGCGAAGACGCGCTCAAAGATCTCGACGAGCGCGGCATCATCCGCATCGGCGCGGAGGTCCACGCCGGCGACATCCTCGTCGGTAAGGTCACGCCCAAGGGCGAGACCGACCTGACCGCGGAAGAGCGCCTGCTGCGCGCCATCTTCGGCGAAAAGGCACGCGAAGTGCGCGACACCTCCCTTAAGGTACCCCACGGCGAGAGCGGTATCGTCGTCGACGCCAAGGTCTTCTCCCGCGAGGCGGGCGACGAGCTTGGCCCCGGCGTGAACATGGTCGTGCGCGTTTATATCGCGCAGCGCCGCAAGATCCAGCCGGGCGACAAGATGGCCGGTCGTCACGGCAACAAGGGCGTTGTCTCCCGCATCCTGCCGCAGGAGGATATGCCCTTCATGCCCGACGGTACGCCGCTCGATATCGTGCTGAACCCGCTGGGCGTTCCGTCCCGTATGAACATCGGTCAGGTGCTCGAGGTCCATCTGGGCTATGCGGCCAAGACCCTTGGCTATAAGGTCGCAACGCCGATCTTCGACGGCGCGAGCTACGAGGATATCCGCGAGGAGCTCATCAAGGCCGGTCTCGACCCCGAGGGCAAGAGCTGGCTGTACGACGGCCGCACCGGCGAGCGCTTCGACAACAAGGTCACCGTCGGTTACGTGTACTTCCTCAAGCTGCACCACCTGGTCGACGATAAGATCCACGCCCGTTCCACCGGCCCGTACTCCCTTGTCACGCAGCAGCCGCTCGGCGGTAAGGCGCAGTTCGGCGGCCAGCGCTTCGGCGAAATGGAAGTTTGGGCCCTCGAGGCTTATGGCGCAGCTTACACCCTGCAGGAGATCCTGACGGTCAAGTCCGACGACGTGACCGGCCGTGTGCGCACCTACGAGTCCATCGTCAAGGGCCACAACATCCCGCAGCCCGGCGTGCCCGAGTCGTTCAAGGTCCTTGTCAAGGAACTCCAGGCCCTGTGCCTCGATGTTCAGGTCCTCGACCGCGATGGCAACCAGATCGAGCTCAAGGAAGACGAAGACGCGATGGATACGTTCAACCTCGCCCGCATGGACGCCGAGGATGAGCGCCACCGCAGCAACCCCTTCGCCGATGAAGCCGAGCTCGAGGACGCAGGCTTTGAATATGTCGCTGATGATGAAGTCAACGCCGACTTTGCCGGCGACGATCAGGAAGACTGAGAAAAGGAGGAGCATATAGAAAATGAGTTACGCAACGTTTGACGCCATTAAAATCGGAATCGCTTCTCCGGAGATGATCCGTGAATGGTCTTACGGCGAGGTCAAAAAGCCCGAGACCATCAACTACCGCACCCTCAAGCCCGAGCGCGACGGCCTGTTCTGCGAGCGCATCTTTGGCCCCACGAAGGACTGGGAGTGCCACTGCGGCAAGTATAAGAAGATCCGCTACAAGGGCAAGATCTGCGACCGCTGCGGCGTGGAAGTCACGCGCGCCAAGGTCCGCCGCGAGCGCATGGGCCACATCGAGCTCGCCACGCCCGTTTCCCACATCTGGTATTTCAAGGGCATTCCGTCCCGCATGGGCCTGCTGCTCGACATCAGCCCCCGCATCCTGGAAAAGGTGCTGTATTTCGCCGCTTATATCGTCACCGATCCCGGTGAGACCCCGCTGATGCGCAACCAGATCCTCTCGGAGAAGGAATACCGCGATATGCGCGAGAAGTATGAGGACGATTTCGACGCCGGTATGGGCGCCGAGGCCGTCAAGAAGCTCCTCCAGCAGATCGACCTCGAATCCTTGTCCGAGCAGCTCCACGCCGAACTCAAGAGCGCGAGCGGCCAGAAGAAGGCCCGTATCGTCAAGCGCCTTGAGGTCGTGGATGCGTTCCGCATCTCCGGCAACAAGCCCGAGTGGATGATCATCGACGTGCTGCCCGTCATTCCGCCCGAGATTCGCCCGATGGTCCAGCTCGACGGCGGCCGCTTCGCGACCTCCGACTTAAACGACCTCTACCGCCGCGTCATCAACCGCAACAACCGCTTGAAGCGCCTCATTCAGCTCAACGCGCCCGACATCATCGTGCGCAACGAGAAGCGCATGCTGCAGGAAGCGGTCGACGCGCTGATCGACAACGGCCGCCGCGGCCGCGCCGTCACCGGTGCGAACAACCGCGCACTCAAGTCCCTTTCCGACATGCTCAAGGGTAAGCAGGGCCGCTTCCGTCAGAACCTGCTCGGCAAGCGTGTCGACTACTCCGGCCGTAGCGTTATCTGCGTCGGCCCTGAGCTGAAGATCTACCAGTGCGGTGTGCCGAAGGAAATGGCACTCGAGCTGTTCCGCCCCTTCATTATGAAGAAGCTCGTCGAGGACGGCGCCGCCAACAACATCAAGTCCGCCAAGAAGATGGTCGATAAGGGCCGCACGGAGGTCTGGGACGCGCTCGACGTCGTCATCAAGGATCACCCCGTCATGCTCAACCGCGCACCGACGCTCCACCGTCTCGGTATTCAGGCGTTCGAGCCGGTGCTGGTCGAGGGCCGCGCCCTCAAGCTCCACCCGCTGAACTGCACGGCATTCAACGCGGACTTCGACGGCGACCAGATGGCTATTCACGTGCCCCTGTCTGCCGAGGCGCAGGCCGAGGCCCGTATCCTGATGCTCTCTGCCAACAACCTGCTGCGTCCTCAGGACGGCGGCCCTGTCACGGTGCCGACGCAGGATATGGTTTTGGGTTCCTACTACCTCACGTTCGAGCGCTTTGAAAACGGCGTTTCCCAGATGGATAACGACGAGTTCTGGCCGCAGGACATTGACTTTGCCCTTGCCGGCAAGCGCTACGACGAGCTGACCGACGAAGAGAAGGCCAGCGTGAATCTGCACGTTTACCGCGACGAGGACGAGGCCATGCTCGCCTACAACGACCACCTCATCGGTATCCACCAGCCCATCCTTGTCCGCACGGTCAAGCAGATGCCGGACGGCACCATGGGCAGCAAGGTCGTGCGCGTTACCATCGGCCGCATCATCTTCAACCGCAACATCCCGCAGGACCTTGGCTTTGTCAAGCGCGTGGATGAAAACGGCGAGCCGACCGAAAACTACTTCGACTACGAGATCACCGAGGTCTGCGGCAAGAAGCTGCTCGGCAAGATCGTCGACCGCACGATCAAGCTGCACAACTTCACCATCGCGGCCGAAGTGCTCGATAACATCAAGGCCACGGGCTACAAGTTCTCCACCCGTGCGGCCATCAGTATCTCCGTTGCGGATATGACCATTCCGCCGGCAAAGTACACCCTCATTGCCGAGACCGAGCAGCGCGTCGTCGACATTGAAGACCAGTTCAAGATGGGCTTCATGACCGAGGACGAGCGCTACCGCGCTGTCGTCAAGGAGTGGGAAAAGACCACCGCGGACGTCACCGACGCCCTGCAGAAGAACATGGACCGCTACAACCCCATCTTCATGATGGCGGACTCCGGTGCCCGTGGTTCGATGAAGCAGATCCGTCAGCTGACCGGTATGCGCGGCCTGATGGCCAACACCGCCGGTAAGACGATCGAGATCCCGGTCAAGGCAAACTTCCGCGAAGGTCTGTCCGTCCTTGAATACTTCACCTCCTCCCGAGGCGCCCGTAAGGGCCTTGCCGATACGGCTCTTCGTACGGCAGACTCCGGTTACCTGACCCGCCGAATGGTCGACGTCTGCCAGGATGTCATCATCCGCTCCGACGACTGCGGCGCGACCCGCGGCATCACGATCAGCGAGATCAGCGAGAACGGCCAGGTCATCGAAAAGTTCTCCGAGCGCGTCAACGGCCGCTATCCGGTCCACGACGTGATGAAGCCCGGCACGGACGAGGTCCTCATTTCCAAGGATCACATGATGACCCCCGAGGATGCCGACCTCATGGAGAAGTTCGACATCCACTCCGTCGAGATCCGCACCGTGCTTACGTGCAAGGCCCACAGCGGCGTTTGTGCGAAGTGCTACGGCATGAACCTTGCCACGAGCAAGCCCGTCGGCCCCGGCGAGGCGGTCGGTATCATCGCGGCCCAGTCCATCGGCGAGCCCGGTACGCAGCTGACGATGCGAACCTTCCACACCGGCGGCGTTGCGGGCGGCGATATCACCCAGGGTCTTCCGCGAGTCGAGGAACTGTTTGAGGCGCGCCGTCCCAAGAAGATGGCGACCCTCGCCGAGATCGGCGGTAAGGTCCGCTTCGAAGAGGCGACCAAGGGCAGCCTGCTCAACATCATCGTCACCGCGGACGACGGCGACAACCGCATCTACTCGGTGCCGCACACCGGCCTGCGCGTGAACGACGGCGACGTCATCGCCAAGGGCACGCAGCTGCAGGACGGCGCGCTGTCCCCGCACGATATCCTGCGCATCCGCGGCACGTCCGCCGTTCATGACTACCTCATTCAGGAAGTTTTGAAGGTTTACCGTCAGCAGGGCGTTGACATCAACGATAAGCATATCGAGGTCATCGTCCGCCAGATGATGCGCAAGGTGCGCGTCGAGGAATCCGGCGATACGAACCTGCTCTCCGGCTCCATGGTCGATCTGCTTGAGTATGAGGATGCCAACGAGGAGATCCGCGCGCGCAATGCCGCGGGCGAGGTCAACGCCGAGACCGGCGAGCCGCTGCAGGAAGCCATTGCCACGCAGCTGCTCATGGGTATCACGAAGGCCTCTCTTGCGACCGACAGCTGGATGTCCGCCGCGTCCTTCCAGGAGACCACAAAGGTCCTGACTGAAGCCGCCATCAAGGGTAAGGTCGACCACCTTGTTGGTCTGAAGGAGAACGTCATCATCGGTAAGCTCATCCCCGCCGGTGCAGGCCTGAACGCCTACCGCGAGTTTGCCGAGGAGATCGTTCCCGAGCCTGAGAAGCCCGAGGAAGAGCCGCACGAGCCGCGCATCATCACGAATGCCGTCGAAGTGTGAGTTAAGACCTCACGTATTGAATAGGTAAAAAGAGACGCGGAAAATTCCGCGTCTCTTTTTTGCCATTTTGGCGGAAAAAGGGAGAGTTTGACAGCCTCTTTTCAAAAGTTTGACGCGCCGGCGCGGAACGCACAAAAAAATTCGGGAAAAGCCCGTCGTTTCAGCGATTATTTTGTGTAGACAGCCATAAAAAACGCTTGACGGCTTGTGTGCCTCATGGTATAATTTCAACTTGCGTGGGTATGTCCCACGGAATTTGTCATACCGTCAGGAGGGACCTGCCGTGACGCCGGATCTGTCCACTTGCCGCAAGGTAGCGGGCATCAAGCAGACGATGCGTGCACTGCGGGAACACCGCGCGGAAAAGCTGTATATCGCCTGCGATGCAGATCCAGCCGTGCTTGCGCCGATCGAAGCGCTCGCACGCGAAGAGAACATCGAGATCGACGATCGCGCCACGATGGCACAGCTTGGCCACAGCGCGGGCATCGCCGTTGGTGCGGCGGTGATCGCCGTTCTGAGAAATTAAGGTTTTTTCGGGATATTTTACCGATATCCTGTAAAAAATATATATCACATCATTTCAGGAAAGGAGAAACAAGAATGCCTACTTTTAACCAGTTGGTTCGCAAGGGCAGACAGCAGTCGACTTACAAGTCCAACTCCCCGGCTCTGCAGTATGGTCTTAACACGCTGAAGAACAAGGAGACCGACCTCGCCTCTCCCCAGAAGCGTGGCGTTTGCACCGCAGTTCGTACTGCGACCCCGAAGAAGCCGAACTCCGCTCTTCGTAAGATCGCCCGTGTCCGCCTCACCAATGGCTATGAGGTCACCGCTTACATCCCCGGCGTCGGTCATTCCCTGCAGGAGCACTCTGTGGTCATGATCCGCGGCGGCCGTGTTAAGGACCTCCCTGGTGTGCGTTACCACATCATCCGCGGCACTCTGGACGCTCAGGGCGTGCAGGGCCGTATGCAGGCCCGTTCCAAGTACGGCGCCAAGCGCCCGAAGCAGAAGTAAGGCTGCGACCTTGAAATGAGCTTTGCCGAAAAGGTTTGATATATATTTTTGTGTCATTCACCTCTTTGGCAGGCCGAAACACGGTGGGGGAGAGCCCCATCCGCGAGTACCTATGATTTCTATATTATAAGAAGGAGGGAAGCAAAGTGCCCAGAAGAGGTAATGTTCCCAAGAGAGAAGTTCTGCCCGATCCTATGTACAACAGCGTCCTGGTGACCAAGCTCGTCAACAGCGTGATGCTCGACGGCAAGAAGGGCGTCGCCCAGAAGGTCGTCTACAGCGCGTTCGACATGATCAAGGACAAGACCGGCAACGAGCCTCTCGATGTTTTCAACCAGGCCATGGAGAATATCATGCCCAGCCTGGAGACCAAGTCCCGCCGCGTCGGCGGTGCCACCTATCAGGTGCCGATGGAGGTCCGTCCCGCCCGTCGTCAGACCCTCGGTCTGCGTTGGCTGACGGCCTATGCCCGTGCCCGTGGTGAGCGCACCATGGCCGAGCGCCTGGCTGGCGAGATCATGGATGCTGCCAACAACAGCGGCAGCGCCGTGAAGAAACGCGAAGATACCCACAAGATGGCCGAATCCAACAAGGCATTCGCCCACTTCCGCTGGTAACGGAGGAACGAGAGAATTATGGCAAGAAAAGTCTCTCTGGAAAACACCAGAAATATCGGCATCATGGCCCATATCGACGCTGGCAAGACCACGACTACCGAGCGTATTCTGTACTACACCGGCGTCAACTACAAGATCGGCGAGACCCACGACGGTACCGCCACGATGGACTGGATGGCTCAGGAACAGGAGCGTGGTATCACCATCACCTCCGCTGCCACCACCTGCTACTGGAAGGGCAGCAAGAATCAGTTCCCGCAGACCCGCTTGAACATCATCGACACCCCGGGCCACGTCGACTTCACCGTTGAGGTCGAGCGCTCCCTGCGCGTTCTGGACGGCTCTGTGACCGTTCTCTGCGCCAAGGGCGGCGTTGAGCCCCAGTCTGAGACTGTGTGGCGTCAGGCCGATAACTACAAGGTCCCCCGCATGATCTACGTCAACAAGATGGATATCATGGGCGCGGACTTCTACAACGTTCTGCACATGATCCACGACCGTCTCAAGTGCAACGCTGTCCCCATCCAGCTGCCGATCGGCTCTGAAGACACCTTCAAGGGCATCATCGACCTGGTGGAGATGGACGCTGATATCTACTACGACGAGCTCGGCAAGGACATGCGCGTCGAGGAGATCCCCGAGGACATGCTCGAGCTCGCTCAGGAGTATCGCACCAAGCTCATTGACGCTTGCGCTGACCTGAACGACGAGATCATGGAGCTGGCGCTCGAAGAGAAGCCCGTTCCTCAGGATCTCATCCGCAAGACCATCCGTCAGGCCACCATCGACAATAAGATGGTTCCTGTCACCTGCGGTACCTCTTACAAGAACAAGGGCGTTCAGAAGCTGCTGGACGCGATCGTCGACTACATGCCGTCCCCCGTGGATATCCCCGCGATCGACGGTGTGAACCCCGATACCGGTGAGGAAGATGTCCGTCACGCGGACGATAACGCTCCGTTCTCCGGTCTCGCGTTCAAGATCGCGACCGACCCGTTCGTCGGCCGTCTGTCCTTCGTTCGCGTGTACTCCGGTATTCTGAATACCGGTACCGCCGTTCTCAACTCCACCAAGCATCAGAGAGAGCGCATCGGCCGTATCCTTCAGATGCACGCCAACCACCGCGAGGATATCGAGTGCTGCTACGCCGGCGACATCTGCGCCGTCATCGGCCTCAAGAACACCACCACCGGTGATACGCTCTGTGATGAAAAGGCTCCGATCATCCTGGAGTCCATGGAATTCCCCGAGCCCGTGATCCGCGTCGCCATCGAGCCCAAGACCAAGGCCGGTCAGGAGAAGATGGGCATCGCGCTGATGAAGCTGGCTGAGGAGGACCCGACCTTCAAGACCTACACCGACGAAGAGACCGGTCAGACCATCATCGCCGGTATGGGTGAGCTCCATCTGGAGATCATTGTCGACCGCCTGCTCCGTGAGTACAAGGTCGAGGCGAATGTCGGCGCTCCTCAGGTCGCCTACAAGGAGACCATCACCAAGGCTGTCGATCAGGATACCAAGTACGCCCGTCAGAGCGGTGGTAAGGGCCAGTACGGTCACGTCAAGATCCATGTCGAGCCCAACGAGTCCGGCAAGGGTTACGAGTTTGTCAACGCCCTCGTCGGCGGCGCGATCCCCAAGGAATACGTTCCCGCGATCGATGCCGGTATTCAGGGCGCCATGCTCTCCGGCGTTCTCGCCGGTTACCCGGTCGTCGACGTCAAGGTCACGCTGTACGACGGCTCCTACCACGAGGTCGACTCCTCGGAGATGGCGTTCAAGATCGCCGGCTCCATGGCCTTCAAGGAGGCCTGCCAGAAGGCCGGCCCGACGCTGCTCGAGCCGATCATGAAGGTCTGCGTCATCGTCCCCGACGAGTACATGGGCGACGTGATCGGCGACCTCAACAGCCGCCGCGGTCAGATCCAGGGCTTCGAGGCCCGCTCCGGCGCGCAGCAGATCGATGCGTTCGTTCCCCTCGCCGAGATGTTCGGCTATGCCACCGACCTCCGTTCCCGCACGCAGGGCCGCGGCCAGTACACGATGGAGCCCGCGCATTATATCGAGATCCCGAAGAACATTCAGGAGAAGATCATCAACCAGCGCACGAACCGCGCCTGATAAAAAGGTATTGCAAAATACCGCGTTTTACGGTAAAATACCGGTGTATGTAAATGACACCGGCAAACAACGAAATTTTTTCATAGGAGGATCACTCTAATGGCTAAGCAGAAATTCGAGCGTACCAAGCCCCACGTAAACATTGGTACCATCGGTCATATCGACCATGGTAAGACCACCCTGACCGCCGCGATCACCAAGTTCCTCGCCATGCAGGGCGGTGCTGACTACACCGATTACAGCTCCATCGATAAGGCTCCGGAAGAGCGCGAGCGTGGTATCACCATCAACACCGCTCACGTTGAGTACCAGACCTTCGACCGCGTTGGCCACAACTACAAGACCGGCGAGGACAACGCCCAGATTCAGGGCCGTCACTATGCCCACGTCGACTGCCCGGGCCACGCCGACTATATCAAGAACATGATCACCGGCGCTGCTCAGATGGACGGTGCTATCCTGGTCATCGCTGCTTCCGACGGCCCCATGGCCCAGACTCGTGAGCACCTGCTGCTCGCCCGTCAGGTCAACGTGCCTTCCGTTCTCGTTTTCCTGAACAAGTGCGACCAGGTCGACGATGAAGAGCTGCTCGAGCTCGTCGAGATGGAAGTCCGCGAGATGCTCGACTTCTACAGCTTCCCCGGCGACGAGACCCCGATCATCCGCGGCAGCGCTCTGAACGCCCTGATCTCCGAGTCCAAGGACATCGACGCTCCCGAGTACAAGTGCATGCACGAGCTCATGGACGCTGTTGATACCTGGATCCCCACGCCCGACCGTAAGGCCGACCAGCCGTTCCTGATGCCCGTTGAGGACGTCTTCACGATCTCCGGTCGTGGTACCGTCGCTACCGGCCGTGTTGAGCGTGGCCAGCTGAAGCTCGGCGAGGAAGTCGAGATCATCGGTCTGACCGACGAGCGTCGCAAGACCGTCGTCACCGGTATCGAAATGTTCCACAAGCTGCTCGACTACGCCGAGGCTGGTGATAACATCGGTACCCTGCTCCGTGGTGTTGCCAAGAACGAGATCGAGCGCGGCCAGGTTCTGTCCAAGCCCGGTTCCATTCACCCCCTCACCAAGTTTGTTGGTCAGGTTTACGTCCTGAACAAGGACGAGGGCGGCCGTCACACCCCGTTCTTCAACAACTATCGTCCTCAGTTCTACTTCCGTACCACCGACGTCACCGGCGTCATCACCCTGCCCGAGGGCACCGAGATGTGCATGCCCGGCGATAACGTCGAGTATTTGAAGCGCCTTTCGATGGGGGCGCTGCGGCTCGATGACACGCTCGCGCCGGGCGAATTCCGCCTGCTGACGGCAGCAGAGGAGGCACAGCTTCAGCGGTAGACAAAATGCCCAACGAAATTTGCGGGAGATTGAACACTTGTCCCAATATCTTTTACGCTTTCCACAAAAAAGAAAAAGTTTTTTGTGGAAAAAAGAAAAAATAGCTTGCAAATTATGTCGAAGCCAAGTATAATAAATTCATTCAATCAGCAAGTTGCACAAACTACCCGCGTAAGGGTTTCGGGAGGTACACCATGTCAGGGAGAGTTTTCCAGAACATCGTTTTGCAATTCAAAGATGCGGTCGATACCGAGATCGGCGTGATCGATGCCGAGGGCACCGTCATTGCCTGTACGGAGCTGAGCGAGATTGGCAGTCATTGGAGCGAGCTTGTGAGCAGCATCAACGACGCGGAGGAGAGCGTGATCCCAGTCGGCGGCAAGACCTTCAAGGCGCTGTCCGGCTGGAACGGTCACTTTGATTTTGCGGTTTTTGCCTATGGCGAGGACGAGATGAGCCGCGCGGCCTGCTCCATGGCGGCGGTCGCGCTCAACGCGGCCAAGAGCTATTATGAGGAGAAGTACGACAAGGTCTCCTTCATCAAGAACATCATCTCCGACAACATCATGCTCAGTGACCTCTATATCCGCGCCAAGGAGCTGCACGTTGAGACCGAGCTCAACCGCGGCGTGTTTCTGATCCGCCGCCTGGACGAGCACTTTGAGGGTCTGACCGTGGAGGCGGTGCAGAACATCTTCCCGGACCGCCAGACGAGCTTTGCGCTTTCCATGGGCGAGAGCGACGTGGTGCTCATTCAGCAGCTTGGCGAGAATGTCGGCACGCGCGATCTGGAGAAGACTGCCCAGCTCATCGAGGAGACGCTGCGCGAGAACGGCGAGAGCACGGTCGTCGTCGGCATCGGCACGGTCGCCGCGCACCTGCGCGACCTCGCCAAGAGCTACAAGGAGGCGCAGATCGCCATCGAGGTCGGCAAGGTCTTCGATACGGAGAAATATGTCGTCAGCTACGAAAACCTCGGCATCGGCCGTCTGATCTATCAGCTGCCGACCACCCTGTGCGAGATGTTCCTGCAGGAGGTCTTCAAGAAGAACCCCATCGACTCGCTCGATAAGGAAACGCTCTTTACCATCAACAAGTTCTTTGAGAACAACCTCGTTCTCTCCGAAACGGCGCGCAAGCTGTTCGTCCACCGCAACACGCTCGTCTACCGTCTGGAGAAGATCAAGAAGCTCACCGGCCTTGACCTGCGTGAGTTCGACGACGCCATCACCTTCAAGGTGGCGCTGATGGTTAAAAAGTACCTTGCCTCCCGCGGCATCGAGGCGTAAGAGAATAGCGAAGGAGGCTTTCCGAAGGGAAAGCCTCTTTTTTTGCGCCTTGGGAACTTTTTCCGCTGGGGAGCGTCAAAAAAACAGCGGCTGTTTACATAATTTTTGTTGCCATTTCTTCGCCGCTCGCGTATAATAGAATAAAATAGGCAAACTTGGAGAAAAAGGGGAGAACACGGCGATGATCCGCTTGACCGACGTGCAGAAGGAATATGAGAACGGGACACACGCGCTGCGCGGTGTGACGATGGAGGTCAACGACGGCGAATTCGTCTTTCTCGTCGGCCCCTCCGGAAGCGGCAAATCGACCATCATCAAGCTCCTCACAGGCGAGGTCCTGCCGAGCGGCGGCCGACTGATGATCAATGGCTTCAACCTCAACAACATTTCCGACCGGCAGATCCCGCTGCTGCGCCGGTCCATCGGCGTGATCTTTCAGGATTTCCGCCTGATCGAGAAGAAAACGGTCTATGAAAATCTGAGCTTTGCCATGCGCGCTGTGGGCTCCTCGCCGCGCGAGGCGAAAAAGCGCATCCCCTACGTCCTCAAGCTGGTGGGACTGGACGGCAAGGCCAATCAGTTCCCCAACCAGCTCTCCGGCGGCGAGCAGCAGCGCGTGGCCATCGCGCGCGCGCTCGTCAACAACCCCTATACCATCATCGCCGACGAGCCGACCGGCAACCTCGACCCCGCCCGCTCGCTGGAGATCATGATGCTGCTCGAGCGCATCAATCAGCTCGGCACCACGGTGCTCGTCGTGACGCACGAAAAGGATCTGGTCAACAAGTTCCAGAAGCGCGTCATTACGCTTGAGCGCGGTATCGTCGTGAGCGACGGCATCGGCTACAATATGAGGTGAGGCGCGATGAGAAGACACGATTTTGGTTACTTTTTCCACGAGGGCGTGGTGAACCTGTTCAGCCACGGCTTTATGTCCTTTGCGGCTGTCGGCATCACCGTGGCCTGCCTGCTCGTCATGGGCACGTTTTCCCTCGTGGCCTACAACGTCAACGAGCAGCTTCGTCAGCTGGAAAGTGAAAACGAGATCCTTGCCTTTGTGGACGATACGCTCACGGAGGCACAGGGGCGCTCGCTCCAGTCCGCCGTCGAGGCGGTGCCGAATGTGAGGAGCGTGCGCTTTATCACGCGCGAGGAGGCCTGCGAGACCTTCGAGAAAAAGTACGAGGGGAAATACGCCCTCGGCGATCTGGACCCGGAGATCCTGCGCGACCGCTTTGCCATTAAGGTGATCGACCTCGGCCGGATGGAGGAGACGCGCGAGGCGGTCAAGAAGGTGACCGGTATCGCGGACGCCCGCGCGGACGAAAATCTGGCGGAGGGCTTCATCACGCTGCGGAACGTGGCGGGCGTGGTGTGCATCGCGCTCATCGCGATATTATTGGTCGTTTCCGTGTTCATCATTTCCAATACCATCAAGCTCACGACCTTCGACCGGCGCGACGAGATCGCCATTATGAAGATGGTCGGCGCAACGAACGGCTTCATCCGCTGGCCCTTTGTGTATGAGGGCTTCATCATCGGCCTTCTGAGCGCGGGCGTCGCCTTCGGTCTGCAATGGCTGCTGTACGCGACCGTCGCGCGGAGCATTTCCGTGTCCGACGCGCTGAATCTCTTCAGCGTTGTGGACTTTGCGACGATATGGAAGCCGGTCGCGCTGGTGTTCGTCGGCGTGGGAATGCTCGTCGGCGTCGGCGGCAGCCTGACGGCGATCCGCAAATTCCTGCAAGTCTGAAAAAGGAGGGCGGCTGCCCATGAGAACAAAACGAGTATTGCGCGCGGCGGTCGCGTTCCTGTTTGCCTTCGGTGTGCTCGCGGCGGACCTGACGCCGCTGCGCCTGCCGCCGCAGACGGCCTCCGCCGTCACCCAGGCGGACATCGACAAGCTGAAAAAGGAATCCAACGCGCTCTCAAGCAAGAAGAGCGAGGTGAACAAGCAGCTCAGCGCGCTCAAAAAGGACAAGGCCAACACGCTCAAGCGCAAGGCGCTGCTCGATCAGCAGATCGACCTCATCAGCGAGGAGATCGCCAACACCGAGCAGCAGATCGCGCAGTATGAAACGCTCATCGAGCAGACCGAGCAGGAGCTCAGCGAGACGCAGGCGCAGGAGGCGGATCAGTACGAGCTGTTCTGCAAGCGCGTGCGCGCGATGGAGGAGCGCGGGACGGTGTCCTACTGGTCGGTGCTTTTCCAGTCGTCGAGCTTTGAGGAGCTGCTCGGCGCGATGGACTTCATCAGCGAGGTGATGGAGGCCGACCAGCGCGTGATCGACGACCTGCGCGTGCTCCAGGCGCAGATCGCGGAAAAGCAGCAGACGCTCGAGACCTCGCTCGCCGAGCAGCAGAGCGCCAAGGAGGCGCTGGCGGTCAAGAACAACGAGCTGCGTGATCAGCGCACCGAGGCGACCGGTCTCATCAAGGAAATGGAGGAGAACGAGGCGGATTATAAGGACGTGCTCGCCGAGATCGAGGCCGAGGAGGAAAAAACGCAGAAGGAGATCGTCCGCCTGAGCAAGGAGCTTGCCGCGCAGCAGGGCAACACAACGGTGACCTACGGCGGCTACATCTGGCCCGTGACGACCAGCAAGCGCGTCACATCGCCCTTCGGCAAGCGCAACACCGGCATCAAGGGCGCCTCCACCAACCACCGCGGCATCGACATCGGCGGCGTGTACTACAGCTCTACCGTCTATGCCGCCAAGGCCGGCACGGTCATCATTTCGTCGAGCAACAGTGTGCGCGGGCAGTACATCGTCATCAGCCACGGCAGCGGCAACACGACCACCTACCAGCACCTTTCCAAGCGCTCGGTGAGCGTCGGCGCGGTGGTCAAGCAGGGACAGGCCATCGGCGTGACCGGCTCGAGCGGCGTCGGCAGCGGTCCGCATCTGCATTTTGAGATCACGGAGAACGGGCAGCTCGTCAATCCGCTCAAGTACCTGACGGACTACGTTAAGGCGTGGAACTGAATTTACCGGCATGGAAACAAAGGACTCTCCCATAGAGTAGGGAGAGTCCTTTTTGTGTCGTGGGATAGGGGAGAGAGGGGAAACCATGTTTGGCTTAGTGGAATGGCGCGGCGCGGGCGAGCGCTGCGGCGCGCGGGAGAAGCGTTTGGACGGCGTGCGGTTCCTTGCCGTAGGCATCCGCCGCGGCGACGGTCTGCGGGCGGTGTGGAGCCTGCGTACCGCCGCGCGGACGTTGGAACGGTACGGCGTGACGCAGGCGGTCTTTCCGCGGGGGTTTTCCCTGTATGAGCGCTTTGCCGCGCGGGGGATCGTCCCGGTGGATGTGCGGCCACTGCGCGAGGCGGCGGCTGCCGCCATCGCGCGCCGTGTGATGGCACAGCAGGAGATCGCGCCGCGCAGAGCGACCGTCGCGCTCTGCGCTCTGCGCGTCACGCGCGCCTATGCCGCGGCGGCGGAGACGCTGGCGGCGGACACGCGCTATTTGCAGCTGTGCACGGCGCAGGGCGGCTGGGAGCTGTCGCAGACGCTGCGCAGCCGCTTCGGCGTCGCGGCTCCTGTCCTGCGCGTGCCGGAGGGCGCGGACATCGTGCTCTGCTTCGACGATGCGGCAGAGATTTCTGCGGCGAGGGGCATTGTCCTGCCGCTCGGTGCTGCGTCGCTGCGCGTGACCTACGGAGGTGAGCGGGCAGAGAAATGCGGCGGGGAGCCGGAACAGCTCCTCGCCGCATGGTATGCCTCCCTCGCGCTGCGCGCGGAGGAGATCTGCGTCAAAAGGGTAGCGTGGGATCAGTCTGCGAACATCGGGGTGGAAAGGTAGCGGTCGCCGGTGTCGGGCAGCAGGACGACGATGCGCTTGCCCTGATTCTCGGGACGCTTGGCGAGCTGGGCGGCGGCCCACACTGCCGCGCCGGAGGAGATGCCGACGAGCAGGCCCTCCTTGCGCGCCAGCTCGCGGCCGGTGGCAAAGGCGTCCTCGTTCTCCACCGTGATGATCTCATCGTAGATCTTGGTGTTGAGCGTGTCGGGCACGAAGCCCGCACCGATGCCCTGAATCTTGTGCGCGCCCGCGACGCCCTTGGACAGGACCGGGGAGCCGGCGGGCTCGACCGCCACGACCTTGACGTTGGGGTTCTGGCTCTTGAGGTATTCGCCCACGCCGGTCAGCGTGCCGCCGGTGCCGACGCCAGCAACGAAGGTGTCCACCGTGCCGTCGGTGTCGTTCCAGATCTCAGGGCCTGTGGTCGCGCGGTGCGCGGAGGGGTTCGCGGGGTTGGTGAACTGACCGGGGATGAAGCTGTCCGGCGTCTGGGCGGCCAGCTCCTGTGCCTTGGCAATGGCGCCCTTCATGCCCTTGGCGCCCTCGGTGAGCACCAGCTCCGCGCCGTAGGCCTTCATCAGCTGACGGCGCTCAACGCTCATGGTCTCGGGCATGACGATGATGATGCGGTAGCCGCGCGCGGCGGCGACGGCGGCAAGGCCGATGCCGGTGTTGCCGCTGGTCGGCTCGATGATGACGGAGCCGGGCTTGAGCGCGCCACTCTTCTCGGCGTCGGTGATCATGGCATAGGCGATACGGTCCTTGACGGAGCCGGCGGGATTGAAGTATTCGAGCTTTGCGTAGACCTCAGCGCCGAGGTTTTCCGCGGCAGCGAAACGGTTGAGCTTGAGCAGGGGAGTGGAGCCGATCAGGTCGGTAATGGTATCATAAGTCTTCATAACGGTAAACTCCTTTTATTGTAGGTTGTATATTTTTTGAAAGAGAAGTAATTTTAAGAGAGAGGAAAGGTGTTTACCGGCGACATCGGAGCATGAAAAGGACAGCATAGGCTTGCCTCATTTCTGATTCATATATTTCCTATCGGATTAATAGGCATTGTAACACGAGGTTACCTACTTGTCAAGTAGGAATATGAAAAATTTGAGAAAAGAGAAAGACACGACTTTCGTCGTGCCGTTCTCTTGGCGCGGAGCAATGCGGCTCGAACGCACGGCCTCCGCATCCCGAGCACATCGGGGACATTATGCTCGCCTTCCGCAGTATCAGAATGTGGAAGAATATCTGCGAAGCCTTGCATGATGAAACCACCGCCCTGAACAAAATCGGGGCGGCGGTTTTTACGATGCATCTTGTCATATGACAAGCCGTGACGTAAAATAAACTTGACGTATGACAAGTAATGATACACAGCAATCTTGAGGTGGGGATGAGCGATGCCCTCAAAACTGCATCATTTAGGGTGCGAAAGCCTCTGTTTTCTCCTCTCAGACCGCCGCAAGCGGGTGGGCGTGGCTGTTTTCCTAT
>VOFG01004173.1_pt1 | contig 47319 bp, 43 predicted proteins | sample 5384171 | NCBI WGS metagenome assembly VOFG01 (sample SAMN12384726, study PRJNA508395) | human gut metagenome | isolation source: healthy gut F | host: Homo sapiens
CATTCCAGTCAATATGACCTAATGGCTCATTTCCGCAATACCTATACCAATTCTCGCCATCCTTGATGGGGTCTTCCTGTGTAAACCGGTGGTCGGCAGGGTCGTAGAAACGATTCTGTGCGAAATACAGGTCAAGCACTTCGTCCCAAGTGTAGCCGGTGTAATTGTTAGAGTTATCAATACCTCTGAAATTCGTGTCCGTGTAGGTTTCGGTCAGCGGATTGCCCCACGGGTCATAAATCGTGTGCGAGATCACCTTGCCGTTTTCGTCTACGGCAAACAGCGTACTGCCAAGGTGGCTGGTGCGATACCATACTTTGCGTACATCGTTTGCAGCAAAGTCACTTTGCAGGTTTTTCGCCGCCCTCACCGCGCTTTGTACCGGCTGCATAACCATACTCTGCGGAGATTCGGGTGCTGTTCTCGTCGTACACATAACGCTGGGTGAAGCTGCCGTCCTCTGTTACCAGTATATCACGGTTGGCCGTAGAAAGATAGTCCACAACATAGTTCTCTGATAATATTCGCAAAGTCCATCAAAATGCTGCAGGAGATTGAGAAAATGAAAGGTCGGGATTTTGTGCAGCAGCTTTTGGACGGCACGGTGCTAAACGAAAAGCATAGGAAGATTGTCGCGCAGGTGACGAGCGAACTGGAATAAAAGAATAGCCACCGGAGAATTATCTCCGGTGGCTATCTGAGTCATTTTGTGTCTTTCACTGCTGATATTGCTCCAACAATTCTAAAATTTCACCAAATCCATATAATTCTGCGCCTTCTTTTGGAGTACGCTCCGCGGAGCCATCATCATACACTGTGGTTTCATCCACAGCAGCACCGTGTTCCAAAAGCAGCTTAACCAGTGCAATGTTGCCGGTTTCAACAGCCATCGGTAAACATTTCTGTGGTGCGTTGACATCGCAGCCGATGTCCAGTAGATATTGCACGGTTTCTATCTGTTCTGCCCAGCAGGCGTCCTGCAGAACGCTAGAATCTCCGTTCGTATCATCTGCACGATAGTCCGGATCGTATCCAAGTGAAACCCAGTATTGGATAATCGCCGTCTGCCCGGTCCGTGCAGCGTTTTTCATCGCGTACCATGCTGTGGTTTCATTCACGGGATAGCCGTGCTGAATGAGCATCTGCGTAATTTCAACATTTCCGTTTTCGGATGCACCGTCCATGATATTATCGAACACTTCCCAGATGCTTACCGTTCCCGTAATGACTGGAGTGCCGTCATCCAGCAATAACTGACAAGCCTCTGTACAACCGTTACGAATCGCAGTCCGCAATGCCGCATCACGGCTTTCGGTGTCCCATGATCCCTGTTTCAGCAGGAAATTCATCACATCGGTATTGTTCTGCATCGCTGCGATTTGCAACAGCGTGTTGTCAGCGGCATCTATGGTCTGAATGGTTCCAAAACCATCCGCAAGCAATAATCTGACAGTATCAGCATTGCAGAAGGCAACGGCGTGACAAAGCGTTTGCAATCGCTCTGCCTCAGAAAGATCGGTTTTTGTCGCCAATTCCTGCACCGTCGCATTGTCACCGCGAATCGCAGCATCAAAGATTGGCGTGAGAATTGTGCTCGTCTGCGACGAATCCAGCAAAGCAACTAATTTATGAATCCGCTGATAATGGGTATACGCGCCTTCAAAATCCAGTGCATGAGATAGCACCACAGGTGTCACCTCTGCACCATAGGAAAGCAACAGGTTCATTGCCGCCATATCGTCATCCAGTTGGACGGCGTAATCTAACGCTGTCCAACCTTCTTTATTCTGCTGCGATACATCTGCGTCGTATCGTAAAAACAGTTTCGCATAATCAGCGGACGAATAATTTCCCTTTCCCGGCAAAAATCCATATTTCTGCGGTTCATAGCCCGACGCATACATCAGCAGGGTGTTGCCGTTCCGGTCCGCATAATTCACATCGCTCCCGTTTTTCAGCATCTGTTCCAGAAACAATGGACGAGGGGTTGTCTGCCATACGCATAGGATTGGGCTTGTAAATGCTCCATTTACCCATATGCGGTTCATATTTGCGCCCTCTGTCGCCGCCTCCTGAATTGCATCATAATTGGGGTGAACAACCGCTGATACAAGTCGTTGCGTTGCCTGCATATTGTCTAGCGCTTGTTCATAATCCGGACGACAACCGGTTAGCAAGAAAAGCATTCCCGAAAAGAACAGAAAATATCTCAAGTGTCTCATTTATTATATCCTCCCCAAGTGAATGACACTTTGGTATTTGTTAGTTGTGTAGTCATTTTATTGGAAAGTTTGCTATTTCGGGAACTCGGCTTAGGTTTAACCGTTCTCATAAATGCATTCGCTACATCACGCGACGGGAAGGTAATGCTACCAATCATTGTTAAATCAAGGCAATTTACAATTTCTGTACTTGGTCTAAAACCTGTAATCCACCAATGTGTTGTCGCTGGGCGAATGAACAGCAGATTACGAGGATTATAACTACTTTTATATAGATCAAACTGCATAAGCATCATATCCGTATCTGCCACCGCACTATAGTGGTTAAGACGGTCGCATAGTAAAGATTTGAAATATCTTTTGTTATTATCGGAATAGAGAGATGAATAGTCCAGTGACAACGAATGATCTACTGTATTTATTGAGCGATAATACAGACCAATTTCACCACCTATGCCCATATTTAAGTAATTTCCTTTCCAGCCTTCGATGCGCCATTCCTTTGGTACTCCAGCCTTGGTCGATGCCGTGAAAAATGCTTCAAATCGAGTATAGTTACAGACTTGAAACGTAAAATCATAGAAGTCATTGTAACCTGTACCTCTTTGTGGAGCATTCACAGCAGCATACCATACACCATTTTTTGTATCTTTCTTGAATGCAGCATTAGGAAGCGGATCGATCCATATTGTGGGGCGATTCAATTTCAATGCTTGATATAGATATGCGTCAGTTGTATAAAAATGACCATTGTATTTCCAAATATACGCAGAATTACATGGCAAGTAGTAATATGTACCATTCAGTTTTATCGTCAGATTATTCTTTCGGGAATTCCAACTGATAGTACCATTCTTCTTTTCTACAAATTCACGAATTTGAATGTGTTCCCATCCATATGGATCAACACGGCTTAATGCACTATTTCCGCAATACCCATACCAATTCTCGCCGTCCTTGATGGGGTCCTCCTGCGTGAACCTGTGGTCGTCAGGGGCGTAGAAACGATTCTGCGCGAAATACAGGTCAAGCACTTCGTCCCAAGTGTAGCCGGTGTAATTGTTAGAGTTATCAATACCGCTGAAATTCGTGTCCGTGTAGGTTTCGGTCAGCGGATTGCCCCACGGGTCATAAATCGTGTGCGAGATTACTTTGCCGTTTTCGTCTACGGCAAACAGCGTACTGCCAAGGTGGCTGGTGCGATACCACACCTTGAGCACATCGTTTGCAGCAAAGTCACTTTGCAGGTTTTCACCGCCTTCACCGCGCTTTGTACCGGCTGCATAACCGTACTCTGCCGAGATACGGGTGCCGTCCTCATCGTACACATACCGCTGCGTGAAGCTGCCTTCCTCTGTGACGAGTATATCACGATTGGCCGTAGAAAGATAGTCCACAACATAGTTCGCTGATAATATTCGCAAAGTCCATCAAAATGCTGCAGGAGATTGAGAAAATGAAAGGTCGGGATTTTGTACAGCAGCTTTTGGACGGCACCGTGCTTAACGAAAAGCATAGGAAGATTGTCGCACAGGTGACGAGTGAATTGAGTAAACAAACAGCCACCGGAGAAAATTCTCCGGTGGCTGTTTTCAGGAATAATCTTACATGTATGACTCTCGAGATGTATTATAAAATTGAATGCCTATCTTTTTTGTAAACGCTTATCATATTGGACAAGTGTTAGACGATAATCAATTCGATACGGATCATCTACTCCCTCGGGACTATCAATAATATCCACTTGCACTTGAATAGATTTGGCTAAATTTTCAACATCTTGGAGATTGGCTCTCGGCTTAACTTGTAAAACTTCTTCCACAAAATTTTCGGGATTGAATGTACAAGTAACTTCTTGTGGTTTATCCGCTAACCAATGGACACCAACGCTACTGAATACATCAATTTTAGGGGTAAATATATGGAATATGGTAAATATTATTGCCATTACACATATAGCCAATATTATGCGAATAAAATATTTTGCATATTGCGCTGATTTCATACGGTATCCTCCTGATAATTACAGACCTGTTATTGACATGTCACTTTTTGCGTGATTAATTATTTTAGACTTCAACTTATCAGGAACCGTATAGGCACGCTTATATTGATTATTCAAATTTAAGCCTGACTCCCATCGGTTATTGCGGAAATTATAATTAGGATTTTGATAAACAACGGTCATTGAATCTCCAGCACCCTTGATAGGATATACTTTCATTTGACCTCCGATGATAGTAATATAAAACTGATCATCATTATTTGCGCGTTGTTTATCTACGCACACTTTAATATCTGCATATTTGTACTTGCTATATCCAAAACCATTGGCAATTTGCTCTTCTACATAGTATCGGTTAAATACACCCGTTTCAGGATAGCAATTTGAATAGTAAAAATAACTTCCCGCATAAGTTTGTTGAATATCCACACGAAATCCTAGTTTCATTACTATTTTATTTTCAAATAGCGCATGTTTGTACATAAAAGCATGTAATTTAACGGTTACTGTATTATTTCCAGCAGAATTAAGTAGCTGTAAACCCATTAGCATAAACATACTTGGAGCACTTCCAGAGGGAAGAATATCTCCGACATCGGCTCCCGAATCAAGAGCTGTCATTCCTACCGCTGCCCAATTCGTTTCAGTCCATGATGTATCTTCTCTAGCGTAAAAATTGTATTTAGCCGGTGCCGTCGAAGTATTAGAATCATATACTATCGGAGGAACATATAATCTATACGCATCACTTTTGTATTGAACAGTTCCCGGATTAGATGGCAAATAATTTGCAGGCGCTTGAATCTGAGCAGGTGTTAGCCCGATAGGTTTATTACCCAAATGATTAGCCTTTATCCAGCCCCAATATCCATTATAGTTAACTTTCGCCCACTTTTCTCTATTTACATAAACATAATGCCCTCATATGTTACCATGGTGTTTTTGTTTACAGTATATTTCACATTGTCTAAAGCGCCATTAGTAGAATCTCGTATCTGTGCGCCATCAATCTGAACATATCTATATTTCGAACTGTAACCATCTGGATCTGTCGAATTAACTGGATTATTCCGCAATACCCATACCAATTCTCGCTATCCTTGATGGGGTCTTCTTGCGTGAACCTGTGGTCGGCAGGGTCGTAGAAACGATTCTGCGCGAAATACAGGTCAAGCACTTCGTCCCAAGTGTAGCCGGTATAATTGTTAGAGTTGTCGATACCGCTGAAATTCGTGTCCGTATAGGTTTCGGTCAGCGGATTGCCCCACGGGTCATAAATCGTGTGCGAGATTACTTTGCCGTTTTCGTCTACGGCAAACAGCGTACTGCCAAGGTGGCTGGTGCGATACCACACCTTGCGCACATCGTTTGCAGCAAAGTCACTTTGCAGGTTTTCACCGCCTTCACCGCGCTTTGTACCGGCTGCATAACCGTACTCTGCGGAGATTCGGGTGCTGTTCTCATCGTACACATAACGCTGGGTGAAGCTGCCGTCCTCTGTTACCAGTATATCACGGTTGGCCGTAGAAAGATAGTCCACAACATAGTTCTTTGTTACAGTTTCAAAGTTGCTCTGGAAGGTCGTGACTACCTCGGTTTCCCATGTGCGCTGCCAGAAAAAGCGTCCGTCCATCAAGAAGTCCAGATAATCAGTGCCGTGCGAACCGTCCTTCAAGTCGGAGTTTGCGTGACCGGCGTTCTTGTTGTCGCGCACCTGTACATTCTTAATGCGTGCATTGAGCGCATTGTAAGTGTAGGTGCTGCTCTGGCCGTCCTCGGTCTTGCCGGTTTTCAGCTTGTTCTGTGCCGTGTAGGTATATTCGGTCGTGCCGTCCGGTGCAGCCTTCTTAATCAGATTGCCCGCTGCATCATAGGTATAAGTGGTCGTACCGTCCTTGCCGGTCTTGCTGGTCAGACGGTTTTGCAGGTCGTAGGTGTAAGTGTTCGTACCATCGGAAAGCAGATTGCCCGCGAGGTCGTAGGAATACTTCGTATTCTTGCCTTCAATATTGGTGCGGATAAGCTGATTGGCCTTATCGTAGTAGTAGCGTACCAGCTCGTCCTTTTTGGCAATGTCTACACCGGAACGGTTTTCACTTACGATATTGCCCGCGTCATCGTAGGTATACGCAGTCTGACGGCGTGTGCTGTTGCTCTTGGTAACTTCCTTTTGCAGCGTCAGCAGACCGGCGGCGTTATAATCATACTCGGTCGTGCTGCCGTCGCTGTGGCCTTCCTTGATCGTGCGTCCTTCCGCGTCGCGCGTGTAGGTAATACCTGTGCCGTCATGGTCGGTCTGGGATTTCACATTGCCGAGAATATCATACGCGGTCGTAACGGCCTTGCCGTCGGGGTAGGTGATGGACAGACGGTTGCTTGCCGCGTCGTAGGTGTACGCCGTGGTCGTGCTGTCCTCATTCGTAACCTTGGTAGTGCGGGAAAGCGCGTCAAACGCAAACGCTACCGTGCCGTTTCCATCCTTGGCCGAGGTCATGTTGCCCGCCTTGTCATAGGCAAAGGTCGCAGTACCGTCCGCGTCCTTGCGGGAAACCATGCGATACAGTTTGTCGTAGGTGTAAGCAGTCTGCTTGCCGTTCTCGTCAACCTGCGTCAGCACATTGCCTTCCTTGTCATGCGTGTAGGTAGTCACGCTGCCAAGCGGAGAGGTTTCGGTCAGCAGATTGCCCGCTGCGTCATAGGTATAAGTGGTCGTGGCCTTCTCGTCACCGCCACCATACATCGTCGTACCTGCGGTGTTGCCGAACGAATCATACCGGTACTCGAACATACCGCCTTCGGCGTTGGTCTTGGAAACAAGGCGATTCAAGCCGTCATAGGTGTATATGGTCTTGTTCTTGTTGCCGTCGATTACTGCCGTCTGGTTGCCTGCAAGGTCGTATTCGTACTCGGTTGCATGGTTAAGCTGGTTGGTTTTCCTTGACCTGCCGATCCATGCAGTCATACGCATACTTCACCCATTCGTTGTTGCGGTTGGTGTACTGAATGAGATTATTGTTCGCGTCATACAGATAAACGGCATACGCATTATTGGCGTCGGTTTCCTTACGGAGATTACCGGCTGCATCATAGGTGTAGGTAGTCGTTGCACCCAGCTTGTCCGTAGTTGCTGCTACTCTGCCGCGTGTGTCGTAGGTGTTGGTAACAACACCGGAAAGCGCGTCGGTTTCGGTCAGCACATTGCCGTTCTTATCGTAGGTGTAGGTCGTTGCGCTGCCGTTTTCATCGGTTTCAGAAACGACACGACCCAGCGCGTCATAAGCAGACGAGGACACGCCGCCTTCTGCGTCGGTGGTCTTGAGCAGGTTATAGTTTTTTTGTCGTAGGTGTACTGTGTGGCATTGCCTTCACGGTCAGTGGAAACCAGTACATTACCTACGCCGTCATATTGCTTTGTTCCCGCATTACCCAGTCCGTCAATCGTTTTTTCCACACGATATGCACCGTCGTACTCGCTCTTTGCGATTACTGTTCCGTCCTGGGTGACAGAAACCGTGTTGCCTACCTTGTCGTAGCCGTATTCGGTCACAACACCTACTGCGTTGGTTTCGGTATGCGTTCTGCCGAGTGCGTCATAGGTGTACTCGGTTGCATTGCCGTTCTGGTCGGTTACTTCGCTGACATTTCCGAGCGCATTGTAGGTATAGCGGGTTTCGCCGCCGTCGGCATAGGTGATGACTGTGATCTGGTCTTTGCGGTTGTACTGATACGAAGTTTTGTTGCCTTTCGGGTCAGTTACAGTAAGCTGGTTGCCGTTCGCGTCATAGGTGGTAGCTGTCTTGCCGCCGAGTTCGTCATAGCTTTCTGTCGTGCGTCCCAGCGCGTCATACACCGTGCGGGTCTTGCTGCCGTCTGCGTTAATCTGCTCTACGGCGCGTCCCAGCAGGTCGTAGACATACTTCGTCACATTGCCTTCGGGGTCGGTAACACTAAGCTTATTTCCCGCAAGGTCGTAAGTGTACGCAGTAACGCCGCCGAGTGCGTCTGTTTCGGTCAGCAGCCGTCCTACCTTGTCGTAAGTGTAGGTGGTTTCGTTGCCTTCGCCGTCAATCTGCTTTACCGCTGCATTGATGGCGTTGTACTCGGTCTTGGTTTCATTGCCGTTTGCGTCCGTTGTGACAAGCAGATTGCCAACAGGGTCATAGGTATAGGTTGTCTTGTTGCCTGCACCGTCGGTTTCGGTCTTGGTTCGTCCGAGTGCGTCATAGGTGTAGGTTTTTCTTGTTGCCCTCTGCGTCGGTTTCCGAAACCGTGCGTCCCATGCTGTCATACGCATAGATTGTTTCGCCGTCCAGAGCGTCAATCGTCTTTGCTACACGGTCGAGCGCGTCATATTCATAGGTGGTCGCATTGCCTTCCGCGTCCGTAGTCTGGATAAGCAGGCCGCGGTCATTGTAGGTGTAGCGGGTTTCGTTGCCCTCTGCGTCTGTTACCGAAACAAGCTGTGCGGTATCCTTGTCATATTCATAGGTGGTTTCGTTGCCGTTCGCATCCGTGCGTTTGAGCGGTTCGCCGTTCGTGCCGTATTCGGTCGTTACCGTGCCGCCGAGCGCGTCCTTGGTCGAGGTGGTAAAGCCGTTGGCATTGTACTCATACGAGGTTTCGCCGCCCAGCGCGTCTACGGTTTTCAGCAGCTTGCCCGCCTTGGAGTAGGTATGCTTGGTCGTTGCGGTAGCCGTATCACTCACCTTGGTATGCTCTGCAACAATGCGGCCTACGGCATCGTATTCAAAGCTGGTAACGCCGCCTTCAGCGTCGGTGACAGAAAGCTGCCGTCCCTTATCGTCATACGCATAGGTGGTCTGATTGCCGAGTGCGTCCGTAACCGTAATCGGCAGACCGAGTGCATTATAGGTGTACGAAGTGGTATGTCCGTTCTTGTCGCGGAACTCGGTCAAGCTGTGTCCGGAGTAGGTATAGGTTTCCGTATTGCCGAGCGCGTCCGTGATAGACGCAATATCGCCGCCCGCTGTATAAGTCAGCGTCATAGCGGTATTGTCCGCATAGCGAACTTTCGTCACATTGCCATTGCTGTCATACTCGTATGCGGTTGCACCGTTCAGACGGTCGCTTGCAGAGTTGGCGCGATAATCGCCGTCATAGGTGTTGGCGGTGGTGTATTCCGTGCCGTCGATAACTTTTCCGATTTTCTGGATGTTGCGGTGGTTATCGTAGTAGTAGCGCGTTTCAAGCCCATTAGCATCTACACAGGTCGTAACACGCGCTTCATCGTCATAGGAAACGTTAGAAACAGTGGGAATGTCCGCATTGATAAATGTCTGCTTTTACCACACGGCCTATGCCGTCATACTCGTTCTCAATATAGACTTCGCCTTCAAAGTCGGTAGCACTGTTCAGATAGCCGTTGCCATCGTAGGTATAGTGCAGCGTATCACCGTCCGCATTGGTAACGCCGGTCAGAAGATCGTTGTCATGCTCATACGATACGGTGCGGCCTGCGTTATCGGTCACGGACGAAATATGTCCGTTCGACCATGACAGCGTATAGCTGCCCGCAATGCCGTCAATCTCGATTAGTTCATCACCGTTGTAGGTAAGCTGTGCTACCGGCGTACCATCGGGATTATAGACGGTTTGCAGCTTGCCGCTCTTGCCATCATTCGAGAAAATGAACGCTGCGCCGTCCTCGTGCGTCATGCGGTAGCTGCCGTCTGCTTCATTTTCCAGAACAAAGCCGCTGTCCGCCAGAGAATCATAGCCGCCACCACGGAGCGTAAGGAAGATTTGCTCCTCACCGCCGGGCATTGTCACACGGATAATACCACGGTCATTGATGAGCGAATAATCGTAACTGTGCGTAAAGCCAGTACCCAGCGCACCCTTGTTGTAGCGCGAGTTGTAAACACGAAGGAAGGTCAGCGGGATAATGCCTTCCAGCTTCAAGTCCTCGTACATGAAGTTGTACGCACCTGTTACCATGTTTACAGGGTCAAGGTTCTGGTAGTCCAGCACCAAGCCTTCCAGTTCGGGGAAACCGGTCAATTCATTGCACGCCAGACTGCCGCTGACAAACTGCTCGTACAGTTTCTTGCGTACTTCATCGGACAAACTGCCTTTCAGCATGAGGAACGCCGCCGTGCCATCTTCACCGACAACATAATCACGGTAGTCTACCAGCAGTTCGGTACTGACAGCAAACTTTTTTCTTGCCGTTCTCCTGCTTCTGCGGCCAAGTATAGTTCTGACCGTGCGTGTGGCTATCATCACTGTCGGTACACTCAACATTCTTATCCGGTCTGCCGAGCGGTTCAATTTCTACGGTCAGATAAAACACATCTTCATCGAGGTTCGGACCGATAATCGGAATACCATTGAGAGAGCCGTCCCATATAAGCGTGTGCTTCATCATGGCTACCGGCTCAATATCTTCACCGGCAAAGTTCTTGTCTGCTTGATAAATGCCGTCCTCGGACAGTTTTACCAAACCGCCGTCCGTTTTGGTTGCCGGTGTGTAGGGCGATACCATAGTGTCCGGTGAATCTTCGGGAAGCCATGCTTTAACATCGTTTGCACCGGAGAGCAGGTAATTCTCGACGATCGAGCCGACAAATTCTTTCTTCAATCCATCGTCCGAAGGACTGCGGACATAGACATTGATATTTACATACTGCGTAAGCTGATACCCAAATTCCAGTTCCAGATAACCGGTATGCGGGTCGAATGTGCCGCCCTTGATTTCTGCTGCCTGCGCGTCAATGATTGGCACGAATCCAATCACCATGCAAAAGCACAGGAACAGAGAAACCACTCTGCGGACTAATGCTTTCTTCATAGGTTTACCTCCACCTGTTCAGGAGTTCTTCCGTTTCTAATTCTTTCTATCAGTGCTTGTGCGTGATAGCCGCTTCCATGATATTGCCATACGCCCAGCTGCTCTGGCTGACATCGGGGAACGGACAAGCCATGCTGTGCAGTTCGGCGGCCGTTTCGTAGTTTCTGCCGAGCATACGATTTATCATCGTTACGGTTTCGGCGCGGGTGATGTACTGCTCCGGTCGGAAGGTGCCGTCCGTATAGCCGCTGATTAAGCCGTACTGCACCGCTTGACGAATATAGCTGCTGTACCATTTGCCGTCTGCCACATCAGAGAAGGTCTTGGTACTGCTGGTCATAATCAAGCCTTCCTTTGCTGCAATACGCGACAAAGCCGTTGCCATCTCAGCACGAGTGATTGCAGATTTCGGTTTGAACACGCCGCCGTTGTAGCCGACCATGTAGCCTTCCTTGGACGCTGCTTCTACCCAGCGATACGACCAGCGGTTATTGGCAACATCGGTATACGAGGATTGCTCCGGTTCGGCAGTTTCCTTTCCCAACGCGTCAATCAGCATTTTCGCGGTCTGTTCGCGGGTGATATTGCGTTCGGCATGGAACATACCATCGGTAAAGCCGTTGATATACAGCTTGTGTTCTGCCTTGGGCGTTGCAGGTGTGCCGCCGCCGATACCACCGCCGCCACCGCTGGTAACATCGGTAGTAAGGGTCAGCTTTACCTTGGAATATTCAGAGCCGGTGTTGTCCTTGATTTGGATTGTGATACTGAAATTCGTATTCTGCGGAATATCCGTCAGTGCCTTCACATAGATACCGCTGCTATCCGCAGTAACCTGCACCTTGGTATCATCGAAGGTAACAACATACTCGTCCGGTCTAAGCAGCACCTTTGCCGTGCTGCCGGTAGTCAGCGACTTGTTCAGCAGCAGCGCATACAGGTTTACGTGCCGTCCTTGCTGACCGTAACCGTGGAACGAGTGCTGGTAAGCTGATGCTGTTCGCTTGCGGCACCATCTGTAAAGTTGCCGCTGTTGTTCGGCATATCCTTTAAGACAGCGCCGGTCATGTAGTTATTGTTCAGATACACCTTTGCACCTGCGTCATGCCGTGCTTTGAGCGTAGCAGGAACAAAACCGCGCAGATAAGTGTTTTCCAAATGAATCTCCGACAACGCGGTATGCGTAAATGCGTCCGGTAAGACACCGCGCAGAGGGTTCGTGTCCAGCGCAAGATATTGCAAGCCTGCCAAATTAGCAATACCGGCAGAGATTTCGCCTTCCAGCTTGTTTTCGGACAGGTCTAAAATCTGCAAACCGGAAAGCGTGTACAGTGTTTCGGGAATCGTGCCGGTCAATCCGCATTGCCACGCCGAAAGCGAGATAAGATTCGTCAGCGCAGACAGGTCGGGAATCGTACCGCCGATAGCATTTTCCGAAAGGTTCAAGTATTTCAGACTGCTCATACCGGCAACTGCCGCAGGAAAACCGCCGGTCAACTGATTTCCCATGAGGTTCAGCACCTCAATCTGGGTATTGCTCAAAATCGTGTCCGGTATCGTACCAGTGTACTGGTTATCTTTGAGAACCAGCGTTTTCAATGCGGGCATTGTACCAAATTCGGAAGGAATCGCACCTGCATAATCATTGCCGCCTAAATCCACATTCTGCAATTTCGGGAGCGTATAGAGCACAGACGGAATATCTCCGCTCAAATGATTATCCGAGAGGAACAGATACCGCAATTCACTAAGTTCCCCAATTGCAGCCGGTATATGTCCGGTGATGTTCTGACCTTTTAGACCAATGCTCTTGATTTCCACAAGGTCTTCTGCTCCGGTGATGGTATCCAGTGTGCGTTGCTGTGCGTTCAGCAGACGCTCAATCTCGTTGATAAACCATGCCTGTCCCTCACAGGCGGCAATAAACCGTTTGGCATATTCCGTCTGTGGGTTTGGCGTAAAGTCCGCCGCGCCTGCCGTGAGTGGCGCGCATAGCTGCAACAGCAAGGCTATTACAAGCAATACGCTGATTCGTGTGCGTTTCATTTTTCGATCGCTCCCTTTCTTTTGTGCCCAAACAGTTAAAAAAGGGCGCAGTACCGCATGGATAGTAGTCCACACAGTACTGCGCCCGTAATGCGGGGACTGGTGTAGGTAACTGGCTGTCATGCGATTGTTGGACAATCGTTTAGATCCTATAGCTTTGCGCCGCAGAGTTTCCTCTGTTTTGCCATTTCTGCCATTCTCCTAAGAGTTTGGGTTATTTTGTTATTCAAATTATACTAAGTTACTGGGTGTTTGTCAATTATTACTTTGTCAATTTCAACAAAAATATTTTTGTACTTAAACAAGTACTTGTTTAAAATTGTGTACTGCTTACGTCGGAGAGGGTCTATTGTTATAGACTTCAAAGTTTTTTCTCTGCGCTCGCCGCCGCGAGAATGGTGAGGGGTGCTGCGGCTGTGGGTAACTGCCGCAAGGAAGTTATACACAACCGGAGCAGGGGGAGAGGAAAGACGCGGGCGGCGCGGACTTCGTTCCTCTCCCCTAACCTCGAAAGTGAGTTTCACCGGCGTTTTGATAAGATATTAGCATATCGCACAAAAAACTGAAGCCGAATCTTGTGCATGATTAAAAATATTTTTCAGGGGCTATTCCATTGACCACATTTCGGCGTTATAGTAAAAGAGGAAATATTTCTAATGTCCTTTGACAACCGCATACTCAGGCATCAGGTACAAATTCGGCGCGGAGAGCTGCAGCGGAAAGCTGCGAACTGTGGGTGGCTCCTATCATGGCAATGACCCGCGCGGAAGATAATGATACTCCCGACCAGTCACCGTCCGAGCGTGAAAACGTCGCAGGCAATGAGGTCGGACAACGGATAGGTGAAATTCCTGTGGAATCGGTACGCCGCCGATCGCTTGGTGCTTCCCACAGTCGGGGGTGAGGCCGAATAGACTGACAGTAACAGTATAAATCATTATAAAACCGGAAGAATACCGCTTCTTTGCGTGTATTCTTCCGGTTTCGCACTTCATGGAGGTTTTACATGTCATTTGATTACGAAATTTTATCACAGAATGATCTGCTGGAACTGTTTCCGTTCGGCCGGTCAAAACTCAACGCCTTACTGCGGGCCGGTGTTCTGCCCGTCACCAAAGTTGGACGTGATTACATCACCACTCGAGCAGAACTTGACCGCTGGTTCGCGGCCAATCGCGGACGTGAAATCTTCTATTAACCAGACGTTGCGAACCGTGCAGAGTATGGCGTATAATAACAATGTTAGCTGTTGTAGCTGCCGCACCGGGTCAGGAGCGAAAATGAGCAATACAACAGAAAAAGTAACGAAAACGAATCGTCATTACGGGGAGGGCAGTATTTATCAGCGCAAAGATGGCCGCTGGGTAGCAAAATACCGCGATGAAGCAATGGCGAAACCGCAGTATCTTTATGGTTCAACCGAAGCTGAGGTTCGCCGCAAGCTGCGGGATTGGAAAAAGCAGACGGCACGCGGTCTGACTGCGTGCAAGAAAGTGTTTTTTCGTGATTATGCAGATAACTGGTTTTACACGTTCAAGCAGCACTCTGTCGAAAACAGCAGTTTTGACCGTTACGAAAGCATTTATTTGCATCATATCAAGCCTGTATTGGGCGATATTCAGATTGCGTCTATCCGCAGTGAGGAGATTCAGAATCTGCTGGTTGCGAAAAGCAAAACGCTTTCGTACAGTGTAGTGAAGAAGATCAATTTCCTTTTTGTCGGAACTGTTTCAGTATGCCCATTCCGAGGGCGATATTGCGAAGAATCCTATGCGCAATGTGAAGATGCCGAAAAAGACGCTGTTCAAGCAGAAGCGCACGATCTTAGTTATGGAAGATGAAGAAGTGCAGGCGTTGGAACAGGTCGCTGTATTAACATGTCGCAATGGTACACCGCAGATTATGCACGCTAATGCGATTGTGTTTCTGGTGCATACTGGTTTGCGTTGCGGTGAATTGCAGGCACTGAAATGGTCCGACATTGATTTCGCAAACAAAACGGTCACGGTCAGCAAAAAATCTTTCGATGATTGTCAACCGTGATCGCAAGCCGGGGCAAAAGCATAGGAACGCAAAAAATTTAAGGGAACCAAGACCGCAAGCGGCAATCGGCTTGTTCCGCTGAATGAAAAGGCTGTCCATGCACTGCGCAGTTTACAGCAGATTTATCGTATGCTGGGTGTTCGCAATGATTCGGTACTGGTGTCGCGCAACGGCAAGGTGCTTTCTAATGCACAGCTTCGCCGTGTGCTGGACCGTGTTTTGCGCAAAGCTAATATCGACAAGCCCTTCACTTTACATCAGCTGCGACATACCTTTGCTACGCGGACACTGAAAGCGGGCGTACCGATCAGCGTAGTCAGCAAGTGGCTTGGCCATGCGAATATTTCGACAACATACAACACATACATTCACGTTCTCTGTTCCGAGGAGAAGGACGCAGCGGAATTGCTGAAGGCTATGTGAACACTTTGGTGTCAAGTTGGTGTCACGGGAAATCGGTAGAACGCAATTCTTTAGATATATCGTAAAATGGAGAAAAGAGCGAAACCATACGGTTTCGCTCTTTTTTACGCAAATACAGCCGCTCCCCTCTCTGCAAGTGCAGTGAAGCAAATTGACTGCAATGAATCGCGCTTTCTATCATTCTCGTTCTTATTTTGCCGTGGCAGCGTACTTATCAACCAGCGTCTGCGCCATTTCCATCGCTGTCTCGCCCTTATTCAGGCGCAGCGACAGATACGGTGTCGAACCGGCATTGAGCAGCAGGCGGCCCTTGAATTCACTGTCGCCGCAGAGCGCAGACAGGCGCGCGAAATCGGTCTCGGAGAAGGTGAGCAGCAGTCGTCCGTCCTGCTGCTTGATCTCCGCAATCCCCTGCTCGCTGGCCTTGGCACGCAGCAGCGCGATATCCAGCAGCGCGATGGCCTCCGCAGGCGGCTCTCCGAAGCGGTCGATCAGCTCGTCGAGCATATCACTGCGCTGCTCGTCCGTGCGGATGAGCGCGATACGGCGGTACAGATCGACACGCTGCCCCGCATCCGCAACATAATCAGCGGGAAGATTGGCAGAAATCAGCAGCTCGGCCGCACAATCAACACGCGGCTTGGGTGTTTCGCCCTTCTCCTCCTGCACAGCCTCTTCGAGCAGCTTGAGGTACAGATCATAGCCGACGCTCATCATGTGGCCGGACTGCTCGGGACCAAGCACATTGCCGGCACCGCGAATTTCCAGATCACGCATGGCAATCTTGAAGCCCGAGCCGAACGCCGCGAACTCACGAATTGCACCAAGGCGCTTCTGCGCGATCTCACTGAGCGCCTTGCCATGCCGATAGCACAGGTACGCATACGCATGGCGCGACGAACGACCGACACGGCCGCGAATCTGGTGCAGCTGCGCCAGACCCATATTGTCTGCATTCTCGATGATAAGCGTGTTCGCGTTCGGAATATCAATGCCGGTTTCAATAATCGTGGTGCAGACCAGAATATCAATCTCGCCGTCCGCCATCTCGTTCATAACCTTTGCGATCTCTTTCTGACCCATTTTGCCGTGAACGATGCCGATTCGCGCATCCGGAAGCCGCTGCTGCCACATGTTCGCACATCGCTCGATGGACTCCACGCGGTTGTGCAGATAGTATACCTGTCCGCCGCGTCCCAGCTCACGCCGGATGGCATCAAGCAGCACGCCGTCGTTCTGCTCAAGCACGAACGTCTGCACCGGATGACGGTTCTGCGGCGGCTCCTCGATGGAGGACATATCGCGGATACCGGACAGCGCCATGTTGAGCGTGCGTGGGATCGGCGTTGCCGACAGCGTGAGCACATCCACGTTTTTGCTCATTTCCTTGAGCGTTTCCTTGTGCCCGACGCCGAACCGCTGTTCCTCGTCCACGACGAGCAGACCGAGATCCTTGAACTTGATCTTCTTGTTGAACAGCTTGTGCGTGCCGATAACCAGATCGACCGAGCCCGCCTCCAGCTTTTTGAGCAGCGCAGTCTGCTCCGAACCGGTCTTATAGCGCGTTAACAGCTCGATCGTGATCGGGTGACCCTGAAAACGCTGCATCGCGGTCAGATAATGCTGCCGCGCAAGCACGGTCGTCGGTACGAGGATAGCCGCCTGCTTGCCCGCGAGAATGCACTTCATCACGGCACGCAGCGCGACCTCGGTCTTGCCGAAGCCCACGTCGCCGCACAGCAGGCGGTCCATCGGCCGGTCGGACTGCATATCCTCCTTGATTTCCGCGATACAGCGGAGCTGATCCTCGGTTTCCTCATAGGGAAAATCCTCCTCAAACTCGCGCTGCCACGCGTCATCCGGCGGGAAGGCGTAGCCCTTGACCTTGGCGCGCTCGGCATAGAGCCGGATCAGCCCCTCGGCCAGCTCCTTTGCAGCCGCTTTGGCGCGTGCTTTCGCCTTGCTCCAGTCCGCGCCGCCGAGCTTGTTCAGCCGCACGCGCTCGTTGTCGCCGCCGCCGATGTATTTGGAGATGAGGTCGAGCGAGGTTGCCGGAACATACAGAAAATCCGTGCCCGCAAACGCAATTTTGATAAAATCGCGCTCGGAACCGTCCACCGTCATGCGCTCCATGCCGATAAACCGACCGATACCGTGGTGCTCATGCACGACCAGATCACCCGGCGTCAGGTCGGTGTACGACTTCACCTTATCACGGTTGGACTTCTTGACCTGCGTTTTCTTTCGCCGGGCAAGAACCTGTCCCTCGGTCATGACAACAAGGCCGAGATCGGGATACTCAAAACCGGCGGACAGCGTGCCCTCCATGATGTTGACACAGCCGCTCTTGGGCAGCAGGTCGCTGATTTTTACGTTGAGACCGGTGTCGGTCAGCGCATCCAGCATGTTCTGGCAGCGCAGCGCACTGCCGCACACGACCGCCACCGCGCGTCCCTGCTCGGTGTAGCTGCGGATGTCGGCAGACGCCATGTCGAGATTGCCGCCATAGGCGTTCATCTGGTTGGCAATAAAGTTTTCCAGATGCTGCGGCGTCAGCTCGGCCACGTTGTTGAGAAAGCTGTCCAGACGCAGAATCTGGCGCTTCACGCTGCATACGCCGGCAAAATCGAGCGCATATTCTCCCAGATTCGGCGGCATTTCACCGCGCTCGAGCAGCGCGGTTACATCGTCGGCTACACGCGCGTGGAAATCGCGCACCGCGTCGCGCAGACGGGGCGTGTCCTCGATGATGACGATGGCATTTTCGGGCAGATAGTCGAACGCGGTCGCCATTTCGGGATAAATGAGCGGCATATACTTGTCCGCTGCGGGCAGCGAACCGGTCTCGCGCAGACGTTCTGCGTCCCGTTCAAGGTTAGTCTGCAAATCCGCGTGCTGCTTCTTCCGGCGGGTCGAGGTGAGTGCCAGAACAGCCTTTGCCAGTCCTGCCGCACCGCCCTTCGCCAGTGCCGGAATGGATTCCATGCACGGCAGACAGCGCAGGCACTCGCACTGCTCCAATCGGCGCTGACTGCCGACGTCGAACGTGGAGATCGAGTCGATTTCATCATCCCAGAATTCCACGCGGTACGGGTGCTCCGCCTGCGGCGGAAACACATCGAGGATGCCGCCGCGAATGGAAAACTGACCGGTGCCTTCGACCTGTACACAGCGCTCGTAGCCTGCGCGCGTGAGTGACTGCGCCAGTTCGTCCAGCGGCGCAGTTTCACCGGCCGCGAGGGTGACAACCGACTGCACGAGCAGTTCGGGCGGCATGGTGCGCTGTGCTGCCGCCTGCACGGACGCGACCGCGAAACGCGCCTCGCGCATTTCGTCCAGTACGGCAAGTCGGCGCTGTTCGTAGCCGCGCGACACGCCGACCACGTCCGCCATAACCAGCTCGCGCGAGGGAAGGAGCACGACGTCACGCTCGGCAAAACCGCGCAGATCAGCGGCAAATCGATTTGCAGCGTTGTCATCGTCAGTCAAAACCAGTACCGGACGGCCTGTATCCAGTCCTAACGCCGCCGCCAGATGCGCCTTATGGATGGCTGATAAGCCAACCGCCAGCACCGGAGTTTTGCCCTCATCAACGGCTTGTTTTAACTGTTTGTATTCTTTTAGAAAAGTTATACTTTTGTAATTTCATTCAAGAGGTTCACCTCCCCTTTCATAATGGGAAATGGAGGAGTCCGCCTGTAAAGGCGGTTATTGAATAATCGCGCAAAGCGCGATACCAGCACAGCGCGACTGAAGTCTGCGCAAGGATAGCGCTAATTCTCAATTCCCCATTATTCATTCTTAATTATTGAGACACCAAAAGGGCAGATTTCTCAATCTGCCCTAATGTTATGCGTATTTTTTTGCGAAATATGCGTGTTAGTCTGCCTTGTGGCAGGTCTCGCAGTCTGCATCGCAGCCGAGAATCTCAGACGGATCTTGCCCAGACGCTTGTAATAGTCGGAAATTGCAGAGCGCAGCGCTTCCTCTGCCAGCACGGAGCAGTGCATCTTTACCGGCGGCAGACCGTCCAGAGCCTCAGCAACGGCCTTGTTGGTCAGCTTGAGCGCTTCCTCCAGGCTCTTGCCCTTTACCATCTCGGTAGCCATCGAGCTGGTTGCGATCGCTGCACCGCAGCCGAAGGTCTTGAACTTAACGTCCTCAATGATGCCGTCGTCCGACACCTTGAGGTAAATCTTCATAATATCGCCGCACTTTGCGTTGCCGACCTCGCCGACACCGTTTGCGTCCTCAATCTCGCCAACATTGCGCGGATGCGTAAAGTGGTCGAGCACCTTTTCACTGTACTGCATAAAATCTATCTCCTTTTTGTCCAATCAAATGAATATATTGCAGGAAAATCAATCGTAGGGCGCGACGACCCCGGCGCGCCGAGTCGTCGCGCCCTACGGGATACGTTTCCGCTTATCTTAATGTGCGTGCAGCTCGGTTGCAGCGGTCAGGTTAGGATGACCGTTCTCCCAAACCGGGCTCATCGAGCGCAGGGTCTTAACAACATCGGTGACCGTCTCGATGATATAATCAACGTCCTCCTCGGTGTTCTGCTCGCCAAGGGTCAGGCGCAGAGAGCCGTGCGCGATCTCGTGCGGCAGACCGATCGCCATCAGAACGTGAGACGGATCGAGCGAACCGGTGGAGCATGCCGAACCGGTGGAGCCGCATACGCCTGCGTTATCCAGTCGCAGGATCAGGCCCTCGCCCTCAATCGCCTCAAAGACGAACGAAGCGGTGCCCGGCAGACGGTTTACGGATCGCCGGTATAGTGGGAGTACGGAATGTTTTCCATAATGCCCTTAACGAGCTTGTCCGTCAGCTTCTTGACGTATCGCATCTTCTCGTCCAGACCTTCAACGGCCTCCTTCATCGCTGCTGCCAGACCGATGAAGCCTGCGGTATTCTCGGTGCCGGAAACCAGGCCGCGCTCCTGACCGCCGCCGTATACCAGCGGCTCAAGAATGATGCCCTTCTTCACATACAGCACGCCGGTGCCGCGCGGGCCGCGGAACTTATGACCGGACAGGGACAGCATGTCGATACCCATCTCCTGTACGTCGATGTGCATATGGCCGACAGCCTGAACCGCGTCGGTGTGGAACTTTGCGCCAACCGAATGCGCCAGTTCAGCAATCTGCTTGATCGGCTGAATCGTGCCGATCTCGTTGTTTGCCGCCATAACGGAAACCAGTGCGGTGTCCTCGGACAGTTCTGCTTTAAGCTGTTCCAGGTCTACACGGCCTTCCTTATCCACATTCAGATAGGTAACGCGGTAGCCCTCCTTCTCAAGCGCCTCGCAGGTGTAAAGCACTGCATGATGCTCGATCTTTGAGGTGATGATGTGCTTGCGGCCCTTGGAGGACGGACCGTGCATAAAGCCGCGAATCGCAAGGTTGTCCGCCTGCGAACCGCCGCCGGTGAATACAATCTCACCCGGTGCATAGTCGTTCTTCTCGTTTACCGGCTCTGCCGCATTCAGGCACTTTGCCGACAACGGTGCGCGCCTCATTCAGCGCTTCCTTTGCCGCACGGCCGATGCGGTACAGCGAAGACGGGTTGCCGTAGTTCTCGGTCAGCCACGGCTTCATAGCGTTGAACGCAGTTTCGGACATCGGGGTCGTCGCCGCGTTATCCGCATATACGAATCTCTTTTCCATAGTATATCTGCCTTTCTTTGTCCAAAAAGGTTGTCTTAAATACAAGCTGAACAGGCGGTTTTCGACGCGCGAAAACCCGAGTAAAATGATAGGTTCAGCGGGTACTACTAATATACACCCGAAACGGGTATTTTAGCAAGTGAAAACTGACGAAACAGCAAGCATATCCTGCTGCATTTTGCATTAGTTTGTGCATTTTGTGTAGTTTTATAAGGAAGTTAGCTGCGTTTTACCGGTGCGTGTGTGTATCGAGGCGTTTTTTCAGCCGTTCGAGCACCTCAGTGTAACGCTCGGAGCGGGCGGTCGGGTTGCCGCGCAGCAGGCTCTTGCGGGTACGGCCGAGTGCGGCTGCCCGCTCGTCAAAGCGGCGCTGCAGCTCGTCGAGCTTAGCCTGCAGCTGCTCGCGTGCAGCTGCGGTCTGCGCCCTGCGCTCGTCGGAGCGCATCTCATGCACGGCGGCAAGCTGTTCCTTCGCATCATCCATTTTCTCGGAGAGCTGCGCTTTCGCGTCGGCAAGCTGCTCCCCTGGCATCGTCCACACGCTCGGCAAGCTGTGCCTTCGCCTCGCCCACCTTCTCAGTGAATTCGCCGTGCGCTTCCTCTACACGGTAGGACAGGTTGGTCAGACCGACAAGCGCAGTCTCCGGACAGCTGCTGTCGCAGCTCGGCTCCCTGCTCGCGCAGACGGTCGAGTTCCTCGAGCACCTTGGCAAGATCGAGTGCGCTGCGTACGGATACGATCACATCGCTGATAAATGCCGCCGAAAACAGAACGTCGATCACGATCAACCCGATAAACGGCAGACCGAGTACCAGCTTTTCAATCGGCGGATGAATGACGCTCGTCAGGATCAGGCCGAGAAAGCCCCAGCACAGTGACGAGCGCAGGCAGACATAGCCCTGAAACTGGAATCTCTGCTTGGAGTAATCCCAGTATTTTACCTTGAATATCTTTTTCCATCACCACGCCGACGATGTATTCAAACACGGTCGCCGCGATCATGCTCGCCAGATACAGCCACACCGGATGCTGCTTTAACGGCAGAGAAACATGCAGCAGGATCACGGCGCCGAAGCCGTAAATCGGCAGCATGGGGCCGCGCAGGAAGCCGCGGTTGACCAGTCTGCGCTGTCCTACCGAGACCACGGTGGACTCAAAGCACCAGCCGAGCATACAGTACAGGTAGAAAACCAGCAGCCACTGGGCAGCGGAATAACTGTAATACACGCTCTCACTCCTCATGATTTGGATTTCTCATCTATTTATTCTATCGAATTTTTTGACTTTTTGCAAGGGGAACGATATAATAGAATCATACCATTTTAATAGGAAGGGTAGGAACGCCTAATGCTGAATTTTAATCTGCACACCACGACCGAGGTCGTATTTGGCAAAGATATTGAGGAACAGATCGGCCCGCGCCTGAAAGAACTCGGCGCACATCGCATCCTCGTACACTTCGGCGGCTCGAGCGCCCGCACCTCCGGTCTGCTCGACCGTGTGGAAAAAAGCCTGTTTGCGGCGGGTCTTGCCTTTGTTGAACTGGGCGGTGTATCACCGAACCCGAAGGTATCGCTTGTCCGCAAGGGCATTGCACTGGCAGAGCGAGAGGGCATCGACTTTGTGCTGGCAGTCGGCGGCGGCTCGGTAATCGACTCGGCGAAGGCCATCGCCATGGGCGTTGCCACAAAAACCGATCCGTGGCAGTTTGCATCTACCGGCACAAAGCCGGATACCACCCTGCCGGTCGGCACTGTACTGACGCTGGCAGCCTCCGGCTCGGAAAGCAGCAACTCCTGCGTACTCACCAATGAGGAGACCAAGGAGAAGCGCGGTATCACGAGCGAGACCAACCGTCCGCGCATCAGCTTCCTTGATCCGGAGAACACCTATACCGTGTCCAAATTCCAGACCGGCTGCGGCATTGTGGACATCATGATGCACACGCTCGAGCGTTACCTCACGCCGGAAGGCGGCGAAAGCGACATTACCGACCGCATTGCCGAGGGTCTGCTCATTGCCGTGCGCGATGCCGGCCGCCGCGCTATCGCCAATCCGCGCGATTATGAGGCGCGTGCGTCCCTGATGTGGGCGGGCAGCGTTTCACATAACGATTACACCGGCTGCGGCCGCAAGCGTCTGTTCCCGGTGCATAAGCTCGAGCATGAGCTGTCCGCGTTCCGCGATGAGATTGCACACGGTGCCGGTCTGTCCGTGCTGTTCCCGGCCTGGGCGCTGTACGAAATGAAGAACGATTTTCCGCGCTTTGCTCAGCTGGCGAACCGCGTATTTGGCGTGGAGATGGATTTCCATCATCCCGAGCGCACCGCGCGCGAAGGCATCCTGACCATGAAGCGCTTCTTTGAGGAGATCGGCATGCCGACGCATCTGGCGCAGCTGGGCATCAAGCCGGAGAATTACGCACAGCTGGCAGCGAATACCGTCCGCACGGTCAAGGGTCCGGTCAAGAGCTATTCCGCACTCGACGAACAGGCTATCATCGAGATTTATAAGCTGGCGGAGTAAAACCGCCTGTGCCAAAGACGGTGCAATAAGCGTAACAACTGCGAAGGGAAGGCTGTGCAGCAGCCGCTCCCTGCAGCCCATCACCAAAAACCATAATGACCGCTCGGTAACAGCCGAACGGTCATTTATTTTATCCATCTCCGCAATTACCGTCCGGTCGGACGTTTTTTGCTTCGGGGTTGCTCTGAACTGCCGAAGGTGGTAGGATAAAAGCAGCAAAGCTATCGAGAACAAATGAAAGCAGGGATTTTATGCAAATTGTAAATACCGGCGTACTGACCCCGTCCTTCATGGACTTCTCACTGCCGTCCGAATTTGCGAAAAGCGCGCTGTATTACTGCCCGCAGTTCGGTCAGTTCATCTGCAACAGCGATTACCGGATCGAACGAAACGGCATTGACCAATACCTGCTGATCTACATCAACAGTGGTTCGCTCTGCATCCGCACAGACGGTATGACCGCCGAGGCGCATGAGGGCGAAATAGCGCTGTTCGACTGCCGCAAGCCGCACTGCTACTGGTGTCCGGACAAGGTTGACTTCTACTGGTTTCACTTCAACGGTGCGGGCAGCAAGCAGTACACCGAATATCTGACCGAGCGATTCGGCCTTGTGCACGAAAAAGCAGCCGATGCTGTCGCTCAAGGATCAGTTCCGCACGGCCGTGCACTCGGCGCAGTACGGCATGAGCAAGCAGTTTGCCTCCATGAACGAGCACCAGATTTCCATTGCGGTACACAGCATTCTGGGTGGTCTGGCGTCGCAGACCGTGCGAACCACCGTCACCAGTGAGCTGCTTGCACCGGCACTGGCGTACATTCACGGTCATTTTGCCGATGATATTTCGCTGGACGACCTTGCCGGGATGTGCGGCATCAGCAAATCGCACTTTATCCGCAGCTTCAAGCGATACGTCGGCTGTACGCCGCATGAGTATCTGCTGCAGTACCGTCTGCGTCAGTCCAAGCGTCTGCTGCTGTCCAGCGACCTGACCGTTGAACAGATTGCCGAGGACTGCGGCTTCAACAGTGCATCGCACTTTGCGCGGCATTCCGGCAGGAGACGGATATTTCGCCAACGGCGTTCCGGGCTATTTCGTTCTGATTTTACCATATCAGACGTTATCTGTGTGCTAAAGAATACGGAATGGGTGCTAACCCTTAGCTGGGGTTCCAAAAGGATAGACACCAAAGTTTGCCCGTAGGCCACTAAACCTTGTTCCCGCGCCGTGCGCGGATTAAACGAGTACTATCCTCTTGGGACTCCAGTTTCCTTTATTTGTTTGTCTGGCGAAAATCGGAGAGCGGCGACCGCTTCGAAATTTGGGAACGGCAGTCGGGTGACCGTTGCGAGTCTTTCTCCGCCTTTTCGCAGTTCACAGATAACTTACCGCTACACAGGCGGTTTCATCTCAGCAGGCGCGACATACCCGTGTCGCGCAACTCGTTAGTCTGGATATGACAGACAGCACCTGCGAATTTATCTATTTAGAACCGTTTAGCCGCGCAGGTGCTTTCTATTACCACGTGCCGACAAATTGTGCAGCACTGCTATGCCGCACCTTGCGTTGATGAAACCGTATGTGTAGCAGCAAGGTATCCGACCCTTCGAATAGGTTGAGAAAGACACGGTAGTAAAAATCCTCTGCCGTTCCCCTATTTCGGAGCGGTCGCCAGTCTCTGGTATGCGCCAGACTAAGAAATAAAGTGAAACGGGAGTTAAGAGGGTAGAAACCGCAGGTGTCTACCCTCTTGCCCCGCCGCCGAGCGCGGCAAATCCTCTCGCTGAGGTTCAGCGAAAAACACCCCGCCCGTTCGGGCGAACCGCCTGCGCGGTTCGTGTGCCCCAGAAAGCCGGTGCCGAATATCTGAACGCAAAAAAAGACAGACCGCAACAGTGATCTGTCTTTTATTTCGGTTTGCTTTATCAGCCGCCCAGACCCAGAGGAGAGAACAGCACATAAATGCCTGCCAGCAGGATGAACGTAACTGCGATAACCGGCTTGCGGTACTTCCACGGGGTCATATCAACAACCTCGAGGTCAGGCAGTACATACGCTTCCTTGCGCGGTGCAGCCTTGGTCAGAATCGCCATCAGGATCAGGTCAATTACGAATGCGCCTACTTCAAAGTACAGGAAGTGGAACGGCAGAAGGTTCATCATCAGGCCATAGCATACGATATGGACAATGATGGCAACCTTCGGTGCAAAGCTCGGCATGCGCGGAGCCAGAATACCCATAACAACGATGGCCAGAACCGGAACGCCGTAGTAGCCCCACATCTGATTGAGGAAGGTGCTGATGCCGGCCGGCAGATACAGCAGGAACGGTGCGATAATAATGGATGCCAGACACAGCACGATGCCGAAACGCTTTGCAATGGTGATCAGCTGTGCATCCGTGCGCTTCCTCTTGGAGATAACCGGAAGGATGTCCAGGGTGAACAGCGTCATGGAGCTGTTCAGTACCGAGTTAAAGGAGGACAGGATCGCACCGAACATGACTGCTGCAAAGAAACCCAGTACCGGAGTCGGCAGGATGTCCTTGATCAGAGACGGGTACGCCATATCGAAGTCGGTCAGTACGCCGCCGTCACGGATGAACTGGATCACGCCGGGCGCTACCAGAAAGATCGGGCAGAATACGCAGGTAAGACCGGTCAGCAGCGAGCCTTTCTGCGCTTCCTTCAGGTTCTTCGCGCCGAGTACGCGCTGCATGATGGACTGGTTGGTGCACCAGTAAGAGATGTGGTTGATACCACAGCCAAGTACGATCATCGGCCACGGAATGTACGGCGGCTGTGCGTTGGCAGGCTGGATCGCATTCAGGTGCTCCGGAGAGGAGGTAGCGAAAAGACGGATGCCTTCTGCGATGCTGCCGTCGCCCAGCGCGATAAATGCCAGAACCGGGATCAGGATGACCGCGCCGATGATAAAGATGATGCCGTTCAGAGAGTCTGATACGGCTACGGCCTTCAGGCCGCCGAAGATTGCATAGATACCGCCGATTATGCCGAGTGCGACGCACATTACGGTGGTTGCCATGAAACGGTTGCCGCCCATCAGTGCGGTAATACCGAAGATACGCTCCATCGCTACCGAGCCTGCGTACAGCACCAGCGGCAGCATGGTTACAATATAAGCGACAAGGAAAATGAACGATACAATGACGCGGGTTGCGCGGTCAAAGCGGCTTTCCAGAAATTCCGGGATAGTGGAAATGCCTAGCTTGAAATACTTCGGGATGAAGAACAGTGCCATCAGCGTCAATGCGATTGGGCACATGGTCTCCCAGCCCATTGCAGTCATGCCGGCTGCATAACCCTGACCGTTGCGGCCTACCAGCTGCTCCGCGGACAGGTTGGTCATCATCAGAGAACCAAAGATAACCAGACCGCTCAGGCTTCGGCCTCCAAGGAAGTAACCGTCTTTGCTGGTCTCGTCCGTTCCCTTGGTTTTAAGCCAGCTTACGAATGCCACTGCTACAGTGACAAGCACAAATGAACCCAGTGTAAATACCATTTTCTTGAAACCCCTCTTGTTTGCTGTGTAAATACGCTGCCACGGGTATTTGCAGCAGCGTGTCCCTCTTTTTCTCTGCAGCCTACAGGATAATCTGTACGGAATTGCTAATTTTGTATATCTCATCCAACTTCATTCCATAGCAATGCCCCCTAATCCTGCTTGGGCAGGAGCAGGGGGCACCACCATATAGAGAAATAGAATGAGAGAAAGGATCTTTGAAATTTGCGTTATATCCATATCGGATTGGCAGAACGTTGGAGCGTTTTCCTGCCGATCCGGAGAGGATCTTACGCGTGAACATTATCGCACAATCTGCGTTTGTGCGAAATGCAGTTTTCTTAGTGGAGCTGCGTCTTCAGGGTATCCAGACGCTCCTGCGCGTTGTCCGGGGTAACTACGTCAGAACCGGAGTCAACGAACTCGTCAACGGTCTCGCCGTCCAGAACCTGAACCATGGTCTCAACAGCCTTGTAGCCCATCTCGTAAGCCATCTGGGCAACAGACATCGTCATCTGACCGTCCAGGATTGCTTCACAAGCAGCGCGGTCACCATTGAAGCCGAGGAAGATGGTGTTCTTATATGCGTCATGGCCCTGCGCTGCACGGGCTGCTGCCATAGCCATATCGTCATTGTGTGCGCAGATGATCGCGATGCCTTCCGGATGGGTCTGCATGATCGCTTCCATCGCGGTGGTAGCGCGGTCAGCAGTTGCATCTGCGTACTGTACTTCATCGCTCAGGAAGGTGCCGCCTGCTTCTTCAACGCCAGCCTTGTAGCCGTTCATACGAGCGGTGTTGGTCTGGTCGCCCTGTACGCCTGCGATCTCAATGCACTTGATGTCGGTCCATCCGGCAGCCTTGGCAGCCTCTACAGCAGCCTCGCCGCCCTTCTTGGCAGCAGCTTCGTTACCGGTACCTACGAAGGACTTAACCTCCGGTGCCGTGAAGTTGGTGTCGATAGCAACAATCGGCAGCTTGGTGCCGCTGACCAGCTGCGCTGCCGTATCCGACTGCAGCGGAGAAATAACAATGCCGTCATACGTGCCGGAGCTGAGGTCGGTCTCGATCATGTTCTGCATTTCATCGAATGCGGTCTCAGAACTTGGGCCCTTAACCTCTACCGTAACCTTGTCCGAATGCTCGGAAGCATAATCCTCAGCGCCCGACTTTACATACTGCCAGTACTCGGCAGCCAGAGTCTTCAGGATAACGCTGACCTTGTAGCTGCCGCCGGAAGCGGATGCGCCACCGTCATTTGCTGCCATCGGTCGAGGCAGAATTGCCGCCGCCCATCGGTCATCGACAATGCCATCGGTCGAGGCAGAATTGCCGCCGCCGCATGCGGTCATCGACAATGCCATCGCTCCTGCCAGCAACATCGCTAACACTCTCTTCTTGTTCATAATTTCTTCTCCTCTCTTTTTTCCGGGCCCTGCTCTCTCAGCGCCCTTTTACGCTTGTGTATTTCACACTTGCGTGTACTCTTTATCAGCAGTCCCTCTTGATTTTCTGTTGGATGAAATTCAAGAGGGACCGGATAACAAAATAATGAAAACGGGAATAGTGTAGATGCGATTGTAAAATGGGTATGTGATTACTATTTCATTAGAAGCCTGCCTTGCGCAGGTTCTCACGACCGATGGTAGCTTTTCGAGCGGTACGTCGAAGGACTTAACCGGGAACAGATCCTGCTCTACGACGCACCAGCCGTCGTAGCCGCACTCGTCGAGTGCCTTATGCATTGCAGTGAAGTCGATGCTGCCCTTGCCCGGCTCAACCATGATATCCTCGGTTACAGCCTTAGCGAAGGACCACTTGTTCTCGTCCATCTTAGCCTTAACAGCCAGATCGCAGTCTTTGAAGTGGATGTACGGGATGCGCTTTGCCCACTTCTTGTAGAAGGAGATCGGCTCGCCGCCGCCGTATACATGGTGGCCGGTGTCGAAGCACAGATCAACGTTGGTATCATTCAGGAAGCGCTCGATCTGCTCCTCGGTCTGAACGTGGCTGTCAACGTGCGGGTGGAACAGGCCAACAAAGCCGTTCGCAGCGCAGCGGTCAGCGCACTTCTGTACATTCTTGCAGTAGGTAGCCCACTCCTCGTCGGTCAGCTCCGGATTCATCTCCAGCTCGCCGGTAGCGAGGTTGGTGTACATCGGAGGCAGCAGAACGCTATACTTAGCGGACGGGAAAGCCTTCAGCAGCTTGGAAATATCGTCAATATCCTTCAGCATACCCTCAACAGCAGCGTCGTCGAGGAAGTTGCCGCCCTCGGTAGCGCCTACCAGAGTCAGGCCGCGCGCATCCATAGCGTTCTTGAGAACCTTGGGATCGTCGTTCGGCATGTAGCCCCAGGGACCGATCTCGCAGCCCTCGTAGCCGGCAACCTTCATTTCGTCCAGGCAGCGCCACCACTGGGGCTGTTTTGCGTTGTTCGGATCGCTTGCCGGGAACCATACACCCCAGGAGTCCGGTGCAATACCAATCTTGATAGCCATAATTATATCCTCCCTGTCAAATTATTCAGGAAACTGTCAGCCTTTTCGGTCTCGGCGGGATCGCTCCCGCCGGAGACCGTTTCGGCATTATGTTTTAATTGATGTAAGCGGACAACTTACTTAACGTCAACCCACTCGTGAGTCTTGGAGGACTCGATAACAGCAGCTACGGTGCGGTCGATCTTGTAGCCGAACTCGAAGTCGGTTACATAGTCAGCGCCATTGGTGATAGCGTCGAACAGAGCGTGAACCTCGAGGATCTTCATGTCGTTGTAAGCGATGGAGATACCAGCAGCCGGCTGGAATGCGGAGTAGCCCTTCATCAGCGGGTTGAGCAGTACGGTGCGGAAGCCGCGGTCGCGCTCGTTATCAGACTGGAAGTAAACCTGAACTTCGCCCATGCGCTCCAGATCGTAACGAACAGAACCCTTGGTGCCCTGAATCTCGTAGGTCAGGTAGTTCTTGCGGCCGGTAGCAACACGAGAGCAAGCGATCTGACCGATAGCGCCGTTAGCGTACTCAGCCATGAAGGTCATGATATCTTCGTTCTCAACGTCAGCCATCTCAGTGGAGCCTGCAGCCTTCGGACGCTTCGGGAATACGGTGGTAGCAACTGCGTTTACCTTGGTGATATCGCCCATGATGAACTGGGAGATGGACAGCAGGTGAGAACCAAGGTCGCCCAGAGCGCCGCAGCCAGCCAGCTTGTTGATGTGGCGCCAGGTGATCGGGAGGGACTCGTCGAGCAGCTGGTCCTGATCGTAGGTGCCGGTGAAGCGCATGATCTTGCCGAGAGCGCCGGACTGAACGAGCTCACGAACGTAAGCGTTTGCCGGGTTCTGGGTGTTGTTGAAGCCAACATAGTTTACAACGCCCTTCTTCTTAGCCAGCTCAGCCAGCTCCTTGGACTCCTCAGCGGAGATGGACAGCGGCTTCTCGCAGTATACGTTCTTGCCATTCTCCAGAGCAGCCTTAGCTACTACGTAGTGGAAAGCGTTCGGGGTAGCAATATCAACCAGGTCTACGTTCGGGTCGGTTACGACGTCGTTCCAGTCAGTGGAGATGCGCTTAAAACCGATCTTCTTCTGAGCGGACTTTGCAGCCTCTTCGTTAGCGTCAGCTACGATCTCGAAGGATGCGGTGCCGTAGTCAGGACCAAACAGCATCTCAGCGTCAGCCAGTGCAGAGGAATGAGCCTTGCCCATCCAGCCGGAACCTACCAGACCAATACGGATTTCTTTCATGATAATTTCCTCCTTGACATTTAAATCTTAGACATACTCTTTTCACGATTTACCGGAAGTTTTTTTGTTTTGTTTTAACTTTCGGTGTTTTCGTTTGTTTGACTATATTATAGCTGCGGAAGAGTTATATCGCAATGCACTGTATAACTCTGTTCTATACAAAAATTACTCTTTTCATTCTGGCATTGTATGGATTGCACACATAAAAGCACAGACGTTTGAGCACCTTGCTGAATATCAATTTCATTCCGAAAAGCATCAAAAACCGGCGGAAATTCTTACCCGATTTTATCGTGCGAATATGCCCGTGCACACATTTTGCGAAAATAAGAAAGGGAACTTTTCATGAGAAAACCCGCAGGATTTTCCGCATGCGAAGCGAACCGAACTTGCCTGCCCGGCAGGGGGCACAAGAGGGTAGAAACCGCAGGTGTCTACCCTCTTGCCCCCCCGCCGCGGGGCGCGGCAACTCCCGCTGAGTTCAGCGAAAAACGCCCCGTCCGGATAGAACGAACACGCTGACGCAGTTCGTGTACCCCGGTCAACCGATGCTGAATAAAACAAAAAGAGGCTCACTCTCGTGAACCTCTTCCGCAAATCGTATCAAATTGTACTTATTTTGCCTTTACAGCGCCGTCCTTGATCAAATCCCAGTTCTTCTTGAGATAATCATAGCCGGAGTAAATGGTAACCAGCGTTACCACCCAGCCGACGATGGTCAGCAACAGCGGTGTATTGCCTGTGCTGGAGATAAACAGAGTATAGGCGATACTGTCTCCCGTCTCAAAAGACAATCCAGTAGTGCCGCTGAACAGCGCCCACCCAAAGATATAGTACAGATAAATAATGATAATGCCGCCAATCTGCACACAGGTTTTGACCTTACCCGTCCACGTTGCGGCGAGCACGCGGCCCTTATTGGCTGCAACCACGCGCAGAGACGTGATGATCAGCTCACGCGCGAGGATAACGCAGACCATCCAGCCTGCCATCGCCTTCTGCTCTACGAACAGGATGAGCGCGGACGCTACGAGCAGCTTATCGGCCAGCGGATCGACAAATTTGCCGAAATCCGTCACCTGATTGTACTTTCGCGCCACATAGCCGTCCAGAAAATCCGTGAACGATGCCACGCAGAACAGCACGAGCGCGATGACCGTGCTGGTCGGGAACGCGGCGAGATACCGGGTCTCATCGATGATCAGCATGGGCTGCGCCGCAAAATAGATGAAAAACGGAATCATCGCAATGCGGGTCAGCGTGATTTTGTTTGCGGTTGTCATAGAAAATTATGCCTCCTTCTGACGGACACCGAGCAAGTCGGGTCCAAGGCTTTCAGTAATGAGAACGGACACGAACTCGCCTTCCGCCGGTTCGTTATCCGCCGCGTCAAAGTAGACGTGGCCGTCTACCTCGACCGAATCCGCGTAGGTACGGCCATACCACAGGCCCTGCTCCTCGTCAAAGCCCTCGCAGAGCACCTGCATGACCTCACCGTGGCGGGAGGTATTGTAGTCGTCGAGCACACCGGACTGCAGCTCTTCGACGATCAGACGGCGGTTCTGCTTGGTCTCGTCGTCGATCTGGTCGGGCAGCTCTGCGGCCTCCGTGCCTTCCTCCGGCGAATACTCGAACACACCGACACGCTCAATGCCGACATTCTGCAGGAACTCACACAGCTCGGCAAACTCGTCCTCGGTCTCACCCGGCAGACCGACGATCAGGCTTGTACGCAGTACAAGACCCGGAATACGCTTGCGCATATCCTCGATCAGCCTGGTAAATTCCGCGCCGTCACCCGGACGGTGCATGGCACGCAGAATGCGCTTAGAGACGTGCTGCAGCGGAATATCCAGATACTTTACGATTTTCGGCTCATCCGCAATCACGTCGATCAGCTCGTCCGTAATCTGGTCGGGATAGAGATAGTGCAGACGAATCCAGGTAAAGTCCATCTTGCACAGCTCGCGCAGCAGCTCGGGCAGCAGGCGCTTATGCTCGGGCAGGTCCATACCGTACTTGGTGATGTCCTGCGCGATGACGATCAGCTCCTTAACGCCTGCGTCAGAGAGCGCACGCGCTTCCTCGAGCAGCGATGCCATCTCACGGCTGCGGTAACGGCCGCGCAGCTTGGGGATGATACAGTACGCGCAGGTGTTCGAGCAGCCCTCCGCAATCTTAAAGTATGCGGTGTACGAGGGTGTCAAGCGGTCACGGCTGCCGTCGAGTGCAGCAGAGGTCATATCGGCCATATACGCCGCCTGCTGCCCCTTGAGCGCCGCATTGGCCGCGTCCACGATGTCATCATAGCTGCCCGTTCCGCAGAATACGTCGATCTCGGGCAGCTCAGCGCGCATCTCGTCAGCATAGCGCTGCACCAGACAGCCGGTCACGACCAGACCCTTCATATTTCCGGTCTGCTTGTTCTGGGCGGTCTCCAGAATGGTTTCGATAGCCTCGGTCTTAGCGGCTTCGATGAAGCCGCAGGTGTTGACAATGCCAACGTCTGCTTCGGTCATATCCTCGGTGATCTCCCAGCCTGCGTCCCGCAGCCGGGCCAGCATATGCTCGCTGTCCACGAGGTTTTTCGCGCAGCCGAGCGAAATAAGTCCTCATTTCGGCATGAGATTCTCCTTCTTGTCCACATTATTATTCTATTTTATTATACCGCACAATTTCGGGTTTGTCACCACTGACTGACGGAAAATTTGGCATAGAAAAAGACGCAGAGCAAACGCTCTGCGTCTTTGGAATTGCTTGATTGCAAGCAGTTGGTTCGGTAAGGAAACCTTACTTCAGCTCAACCTTAGCGCCAGCAGCCTCGAGCTTCTCCTTGATCTCGTTAGCCTCAGCCTCCGGAGCAGCCTCCTTGATGGTCTGCGGGCGAGTCAACCTTCTCCTTAGCTTCCTTCAGGCCCAGGCCGGTGATCTCGCGAACAGCCTTGATAACGCCGATCTTGGAAGAGCCAGCGTCAACCAGAACTACGTCGAAGTCGGTCTTAGCGTCAGCAGCAGCTGCGCCGTCGCCGCCTGCTACAGCACCTGCAACAGCTACCGGCGTAGCGGATACACCAAATTCTTCCTCGAGAGCCTTTACCAGCTCAGAGAGCTCCATAACCTTGAGCTCTTTTACAGCTTCCATAATCTAAGCAACAGTCATGGGATTAAACCTCCAATTTTAGATAATTTTTAAGTTAAAATGTGTTACTGACCGAATAAACCAGTCAGTGCGGGGGAAATTACTCAGCAGCTTCTTCTGCTGCAGCTTCCTTCGGGGCTACCAGTTCAGCAACCTTCATTTCCTCATTGCCCTCTGCCTTCTTAACGATAGCATCGCAAGCAATAGCGAGCTGCATAATGGGGTAGTTGAAGCTGTACAGTACCTGAGCGATAAGGGTTTCCTTGCTCGGCATAGCAGCCAGCTTCTTGACCTCGTCCTCACCGATGGCCTTACCTTCCAGGTAACCAGCCTTCAGGTTGAAGTTCTCGTGGGTCTTAGCAAAGTCAGCCAGGATCTTCGCCGGAGCGACAACGTCGTCGGTGGTGGAGATTGCCAGAGCGGTGGTACCGTGCAGGCACGCATCCAGCTCGTCAAAACCCAGTTCCTTAGCTGCAAAGCGGATCAGAGTGTTCTTGATGACAGCATACTCAACGCCAGCTTCACGGAGCTGCTTGCGGAGCTTGGTATCATCCTCTACGTTGATGCCCTTGTAGTCGACCAGTACACCTGCCGGAGAATTCTTGATCTTCTCTACCAGGGAAGCGACCAGAGCCTTCTTCTCTTCCAGAATCTTTGCGTTCGGCATCATTTTCACCTCCTGTAAAATAAAAGTACCCTCCCGGTGCAAAGACACAGGGAGGGTACACAGAAAACATAATCAAATATGATAATAAACATGTCTGTGTTGACCTCGGCGGGCGGCGAACAAATCGCCATTTAAGCCTTGCGGCGCCAGCTGTCTTTGACCAAGCTCATTTAGTATAACGCATATAGAGCAGGTTGTCAACACTTTTTTCAAATTTTTTATTAAATATCATTCCTTCAGGATTAGAGGTGCAGTGCCGGCTTTTGATACCCTCTGTTCCGCGGTATTCTCTGCGATATGACCATTGTTTTCAACTGTAATGGTAAATTCATCACCGCACATAAGCCGTTCAACGGGATCGTCCGATACATATTCCTCCGGAGACGCAGCACTGGCCAGTGAAATAATATGAGATTCAAAGGAATGTTCCCCGATAGTCACCGAAACGCTTTCCTGTTTAACGAATTTGGCATACAGCGATCTGACGTGCTCCTTGAATATCGGATTCACTTCCGCATCCGACTTGAAATATAGGATGATACGGTTTTCTTTTATAAGATACCTGCGCATCTGTTAATAGGATATCTGCTAAGCTGAGCATTCCCATATAATTATCCTCTGCACAATATAAATAGAGCGGAGAGCACTATACCCTCCACTCCAATTACTAACTGCTAATTTAATTAAAAATCAGTCGTTGATCAGACCGTCATTCCGCTCATCAATATTAACGTACTCGATATTCTTCGCAACAGGCTTATACGCCGGACGGATGATCTTACCGCCGGTGGTAACTTCCTCAAGGCGGTGTGCCATCCAGCCGACGATACGCGCGGTAGCGAACAGCGGCGTATACAGCGACTTGGGCAGTCCGAGCATTTTGTAAACAAAGCCGGAGTACATATCGACGTTTGCGCACATCGGCTTGTCGCTGCCCTTGATTTCGGCAAAGACGCCCGGCGTCAGCTTTTCTACCAGCTCGATCAGGTCCATTTCGTCCGAATAGCCGGTCTTTTCCGCCAGCGGACGAGCAGCCTTTTTCAGTGCAACGGCACGCGGGTCGCTCAAGGTGTAAATTGCATGACCCATGCCGTAGATCAGGCCGGAGCCGTCGCCTGCTTCCTTATTCAGAATCTTGCGCAGATAATTGCCGACCTCGGTCTCGTCCTTCCAGTTGTGGATATTCTCCTTCATCTCCTCAAACTGCTTGACGACGCGCAGGTTTGCACCGCCGTGGCGCGGGCCCTTCAGCGAGGAAACCGCAGCCGCGATCGCCGAATAGGTATCCGTACCGGACGAAGAAGTAACACGCACGGTGAAAGACGAGTTGTTACCGCCGCCATGCTCGGCGTGCAGGATCAGACAGCGGTCGAGCAGCTTAGCCTCGTCATCGTTGAATTCACCGGTCGGACGGATGAGGTGCAGAATATTCTCTGCAGTCGAACGATTCGGATCCGGCACATGCAGGAACATGGAATCGTTATCAAAGTAACGGCGTTTTGCCTGATACGCATGCGAAATGATAACCGGAAACTTGGCCATCAGGCTGATGCCCTGCCGCATGATGTTTTCGACCGTGGTTTCATCCGGGTTCGCATCATAGGAATACAGTGCCAGCGTTGCGCTTGCCAGCTTGTTCATAATGTCCCGACTCGGCGCGCGCATAATCATATCCTCGGTGAAGTTGTCCGGCAGGGCACGCTCCAGACCGATGGTGTGCTGAAATTCCGCCAGCTGACGGCGGCTCGGCAGCTTGCCGCACATAAGCAGATAACCGATCTCCTCAAAGCCGAAGCGGTTTTCCTGCTCCAGACCGTGAATCAGATCGTATACATTATATCCGCGATAGGTCAGGCGGCCTTCGATCGGCTCGCGCTCGCCCTCGTTCAGAATATAGCCGTGTACGTTGCCCAGATGAGAAGCACCGACCAGAACACCGGTACCGTCCGCGTTACGCAAGCCGCGCTTGATGCGGTAGCGCGTAAACAGATCAGGTGGGAGCTGGTTGTGCATACGAAAGCTCTCACTCAGTTCATGCAAAAGTTCTTCCTTTACATAATCAGGCTGAATCGTCATTCCGCCTTCTCCTTTCCGTCCCAATAAATCAGATAATGAATATATTGTACCGCAATCCTGCAAAATGTCAATCAACGACACTTGTATAAACCGACAAAACCGCTTTTTTCGCAGGTTTTCCGCTTGTTCATCCTGATATCACGCAAGTTTTTGTGCGCGGCGTGCAAAGATTTTATCAATTTGAAGTGAAAAAAGTCACCAGCAGCGTTCCTTAGTACCGGTTGACCGACACATGCGGGCTGCGTCAGCAAGATGCCCTGCCAGTGCAGAAAATACGCGAAAAGTCCCCTATTCGCACACGAACAGAGGACTTTTTCTATCAAATAGTCGGGATTTGCAATTTAATTGCGGCTCCACTGCGTGCCCTGGCGGGTATCCTTAATGGTAACGCCCATATCAGCCAGTACACCGCGGATACGGTCTGCCTCAGCGAAGTTCTTCTCCTTCTTGGCTGCGGCGCGCTGCGCGATCAGCTCCTCGATCTTCTCGGCATCCGGGTCAGCCGCATCGTCGCGGTTCTGCACCAGATTGAGCACACCGGTCAGCTCCATGAACAGATCATGCGCTGCGGTCAGGAATGCCTTAGTTGCGTCCTGATGCGAGCCGTTGTACGCGTTGATCTCGCGGGTCAGCTCGAAGATGGCGGACAGTGCGTCTGCGGTGTTCAGGTCGTCGTCCATTGCGTCGATGAACTTCTGCTTGTAGCCCTTCAGAGCCTCCAGCTTCTCGGTCTCCTCGGCGGTCATGGTGTCGCCCGATGCCTTTCGATGCGGAACTCCATATTATTGCGGGCCTCGTACAGACGGGCAAGGGAGGCCTTGTTCATCTCAAGCGACTCAGCAGAGTAGTTAAGCGGAGTGCGGTAGTGCGCGCTCAGCATAAACATGCGGATGGTCTCATAGCCGAACTGCTTTGCTGCGTCGCGCACCATGAAGAAATTGCCCTTGGATTTGGACATCTTCTCGTTGTCGATGGTCAGGAAGCCGTTGTGCAGCCAGTAATGCGCGAACGTGCAGCCGTTTGCACACTCGGACTGTGCGATCTCGTTCTCGTGATGCGGGAAAATCAGATCAAGACCGCCGGAATGGATGTCGATGGTCTTGCCGAGGTACTTGTTCGCCATAGCCGAGCACTCAATGTGCCAGCCCGGACGGCCCTTGCTGCCCCACGGCGTATCCCAAGCCGGCTCACCCGGCTTTGCAGCCTTCCAGACCGCGAAGTCCATCGGGTCTTCCTTCACCTCACCGACAGAAATGCGGGCGCCGGCCTGCAGCTCCTCCATCGGCTGATGGCACAGCTTGCCGTACTCCGGATCGGATTTGGTGCGGAAGTAAACGTCACCGTTCTCAGCAACGTAAGCGTGGCCGTTCTCGATCAGGCGCTCAACAATGTCGATGATCGCGTCCATGGTCTCGGTTGCACGCGGGTGAACGGTCGCCTTCTTGACGCCCAGACCCTGTGCATCAACAAAGTATTCCTTAATATAACGCTCGGCGATGGTGTTGAAGTCCACGCCTTCCTCGTTCGCCTTGTTGATTACCTTGTCGTCGATATCGGTGAAATTCTGCACGAACTGCACCTTATAGACGCGGTATTCAAAGTAGCGGCGCAGCAGGTCGAACACGATGAACGGACGTGCGTTGCCGACATGGAAGTAGTTGTACACCGTCGGGCCGCAGGAATACATCTTTACCTCGCCCGGCGTGATCGGAACGAATTCCTCCTTCTGACGGGTCAGCGTGTTGTAGAGTTTCATGATTTTTATCTCCTTTTGATGGTTTTCAGGAAAGCTATGCGGAGTTTCGGGAATAAAAAAAAGCCTCCCAGGGGATATTCTTCCCTCGGGAGGCGTACAAACGCGGTTCCACTCCGATTTTTCGCTCGTGCAGTGCGGTAACGGGCACTTCCCGCAAGGCGTTTGACCCTGTTGCTCGGCAGGCGCACTTCACCGTTTCCCGCGCAAAGCCCTTTCAGCCGAGGAGCCTCTCTCTTTCGCGCAAGGCGAGCCGGTTACTTTTCCTGCGTCATCGCATAAATAACGATTATAATGGTTCTATTATAACCATTTTGTGAGGAGAAGTCAAGCCGACCGGTGCAGAAGGCGTTTTGACCTGTTCACCTATATAGACAAAGTTCGACAATTCATGCTATAATGAACTCGTGGAATGCTTGTCATTCCACAGGACGCTGTTGCAACGGCGGTCAGCCCTTCTCCCTCCCCACAGTCTGTGGGTGAAAGGAGGTGAGCGCAGATGAAGAGGAAAGCACTCCAGCTTTTTTATTTGTGCGGTCATCGTACTGTACATCTTCTTTATAAAAGCGCGATGACCGTCCGGCGGCCACCGAACGGTCATCAAAAAAAGTTGACCAAGTAAAGGGCTGACTGCTAAAACAGCGTCCTTTTGTACCTTTATTATATGCGCCTGACCGCTCATTTGTCAAGGCATACTCGTCTTACACATGATGAAACGCGGTCAAAAAATCATACGCATCGAGCAGGTTGCCGATATGGAAATCCATAACCTGTGCATCCACCGGTGAGCACCGGCAGTAATCCTTGAGGTTTTCCGGTGCCGTAAGGCCGTGCGCGGTCAGCCGCTCTATGCTTTTCTCACCCGGTGCCGGATTGGAGTCCATATTGCACAGCGCCGCCAGCTCACCGCACATTTTAGCAAGCAGCTGCTCACAGCCGCGCAGATAAGCCGCCTCCTGCCGCCGGGCCGCCACGCGGACTGCATGCTGCCACAGCGCTACCGGCTGCTTCTCGAAAATACGCAGCTCGGACGCAAGCGAGGTCATTCTCTCGGTCAGCGGCGTCAGATCCGGATAACGATGCTCGAGCACGCGCGACTGCAGCAGCGGCAGAAACATTTTCTGAATCTCGTTCATCATATTGATGATCTTCTGACGATTGTTATACGGCCGGATTACCACATTGACGAGCAGCGCCACGACCAGACCGACCAGTGTATCGGTAAATCGGTGGAAACCGTACACACTTGAATCTCCGCCGGTATACAGGCACACATCCGCAAACACAATGCTCGCCAGCGGAATCGCAAAATTCAGCTTGAGACCGATACACAGTGAAATCACACACAGCACGCCGAGCGCCATCCACACGAAAAACGTTGGATTGGGCAGCACGGTAACAAAACACATGCGATCAGATAGCCGAGAAATGTACCCGCTATCTGATTAAGGCTCTCCTTGAGCGAATCCACCCAGGTACGACTCATCACCGAGATCGCACCAATAGCTGCAAAAATAGGCAGGCTGGAACCCAGCACCATCGCCAGTGCAAGCGCCAGACCGACCGATATCGCAGTCTTGATGGCGCGCTGACCTACCCGAAACCGTTTGATAAACTGCAACGTCCTATCCCCTTTCCCCCTGAATACCGTATGTTTTTAAGTGTACCACATCCTATCGATAAAAGCCAACACAATCCTGTCACACAAAGAAAAAAGTCCTCCCGGCCATCTGTTCCGGGAAGCCTTTATAAATTCGGTTTGATTACCGCTTACTTAGCAGTGCGCTCAGCCTTGCGAGCCTTAGCGAAAGAACGGCTGCTATCCAGCTCCATCATGCGTGCGCTTACCAGACCATTAAAGAAATCCTTCATCATGATATATACAACTCCTTAAAAGTTAATGACTAAATTACGTTTTTGTGTTTGGATCATTTCCTGATCACAGGTATTATAATACACGATAACCGGCTCTGTTACAAGAGCCATATTTTATGAACCTTCACCAATTGAAGCACAATCTTTTTGTGCATATTTAACAGCATCCGTTTGCGAAGTGTACAAATCAAACCATTTCATCTTGTACGCTTTACATAACAAAGCTGGCAAATTCTCCAAATCGAGCATCCTCCCCTCGAATTTCCCTGCTTTTTTTTGCGAGCAGAATCTGCGTATCACCTTGACTTTTACGGCATTTCCCTATACTATTTATATGATAAAATTATTTGCTGCAATATAGATATAGAGCAACCCCAAACAGAGCCTGACCCGCTCGGTTTGGGGCTGCTACCTGTTTGGGGAGAGTGATGAGGATTGAATCAAAATCTGGTCGATCTGCAAAACCTGAAAAAGAATTTGACGGAACGCCTGTGCTGCGCGGCATTTCGCTGTCCATCAAGCGCCGCGAGTTCGTGACCCTGCTCGGTCCGTCCGGCTGCGGCAAAACGACCACACTGCGCATCATCGGCGGCTTTGAGCAGCCGGATTCCGGCGATGTATTCTTCGACGGCAAGCGCCTGAACGATGTTCCGCCGTATCAGCGCGAGATCAACACCGTATTCCAGCGTTATGCGCTGTTCCCACACCTGAATGTTGCGGAGAATATTGCATTCGGTCTGCACATCAAAAAGCTGGACCGCGCAGACATCAAGCGCAAAACCGCAGAAATGCTCGAGCTGGTTGGTCTGCGCGGCTTTGAAAACCGCGATGTGACCAGTCTTTCCGGCGGTCAGCAGCAGCGTGTCGCCATCGCGCGTGCGCTGGTGTGCGAGCCGCGCGTTCTGCTGCTCGACGAGCCGCTCGGCGCCTCGACCTCAAGCTGCGCAAGGACATGCAGATCGAGCTGAAGCGCATTCAGCAGCGTACCGGCATCACCTTTATCTACGTCACCCACGATCAGGAAGAGGCGCTCACCATGAGCGACCGCGTGGTTGTCATGAACCACGGCGTTATCCAGCAGGTCGGCAGCCCGACCGATATCTACAACGAGCCGGTCAACGCCTTTGTCGCGGATTTCATCGGCGAATCCAATATCATCGACGGCGTGATGCTCGAGGACTGCAAGGTCGAGTTCTGCGGCCGCACCTTCGAGTGCGTGGACAAGGGCTTCGGCCGGAATACGCCGGTCGATGTCGTTATCCGTCCGGAGGATCTCAAGATCGTCTACGCCGGCGACGGCCTGCTGCAGGGCGTTGTTGAGTCCATCGTATTCAAGGGCGTGCACTACGAGATGATGGTTCGCACCCAGTTCTTCACCTTCATGGTGCATTCCACCATGGCGGAGTCGGTCGGCAAGACGGTCGGTCTGTCCGTCATTCCGTTTGACATCCACATCATGCACAAGAGTGCGGAGGCGCAAGCGTGAAAAAGTCCTTTGCCTATCCCTACGGCGTATGGCTCGCCGTATTTATCCTTGCACCGATTCTGATGGTCGTGGTCTACGCGTTCCACAATGCGGACGGCGGCTTTACGCTGCATAATTTCAGCTATCTGCCCGGCTACCTGCCGATTTTCGGACGGTCGTTCTGGCTGGCGTTCCTGTCAACGGCGGTGTGCCTCGTGCTCGGCTACCCGATGGCGTATCTGATGAGCCGCCTGTCCGCCAGCAAACAGAGTCTTTGCATGATGCTGATTATGCTCCCGATGTGGATCAACTTCCTGCTCCGCACCTACGCATGGATGTCCATTCTGGAGAACAACGGCTTTATCAACCAGTTTTTCCGCTCCATCGGGCTTATCTCGTTCCTGCAAAGCCATTTCGGCTATTCGCTGGATTATATCCCGCTCATCAACACGCAGGGCGCGATCGTGCTCGGCATGGTGTACAACTTTCTGCCGTTCATGGTGCTGCCGATCTACACCGTTCTCATCAAGCTCGACCGCAAGCTGATCGAAGCCGCGCAGGACCTCGGCGCGCCGACCCATCTGGTGTTCCGCCGTGTGATCTTCCCGCTGAGCATTCCCGGCGTTATCTCGGGCATCACGATGGTGTTCGTGCCGTCCGTGTCCACGTTCGTTATCTCGCAGATGCTCGGCAGCGGCAAAACCTGCTCGTCGGCGACCTTATCGACCTTCAGTTCATGGGCGGTGCGTACAACCCGCATCTCGGCTCGGCTATCGCGCTCGTGATGATCATTCTCATCTTCATCTGTATGTGGATCATGAACAAGTTCGATGACGGCTCCTCCGAGGAAGGAGGGCTGCTGCTATGAAAAAGTTTTTCAAGAACTTCTATCTGCTGCTGATCTTCCTGTTCCTGTACGCGCCTATCGTTGTGCTGATGATCTTTTCGTTCAACGATTCCAAATCGCGCCGCCTGTGGAACGGCTTTACGACCCGCTGGTATGTCGAGCTGTTCCGCGATGCGGATATTCTCCATTCACTGTATGTCACGCTGCTCGTAGCCGTTGCCGCTGCCGCGATTGCAACCGTGCTCGGCACGATTGCCGCCATCGGCATCCACAACATGGGCCGCAGAGCCAAGGCGGCTTACCTGACCGTCAACAACATCCCGATGTCCTCGTCGGATACCATCATGGGCGTAACGTTCATGCTGCTGTTTGCCGCCATCGGTCTGGACAAGGGCTACCTGACCCTTATCCTCGCGCACGTTACGTTCTGCACGCCGTATGTCGTGCTCAATGTCATGCCCAAGCTGCGCCAGCTGGACAAAAAAACGCCTATGAGGCCGCGCTCGACCTCGGCGCTACACCACATCAGGCGCTCCACAAGGTCATCCTGCCGGAGATTATGCCGGGCATCGTCACGGGCGCTATCATGGCGTTCACTATGTCAATCGACGATTTCGTGGTGTCCTACTTTACCGCCGGCACGACCAGCCAGCCGCTGTCGGTCGTGATCTACTCGATGACCCGCCACCGCATGACACCGAAGATCAACGCCATCTCGACCATTCTGTTTTTGATCGTGCTGGCGCTGCTCATCGTCATCAATGTGCGTCAGTCCCGCGACGAAAAGCGCCGCGAAGCCGCCCGCCGGAAAGGAGCGATGCAGCCGTGAAAAAACGTATGCTTTCCCTGCTGCTGTGCAGCGCAATGTGCGCCGGGCTGCTCTCCGGCTGCGGCAATGCGTCCTCGGCAGAGGTGCTCAACGTGTATAACTGGGGTGAGTACATCGACACCGACCTCATCGACCAGTTCGAAGAGGAAACCGGCATCAAGGTTATCTACAACACCTTCGATTCCAACGAAAACCTGTATTCGCGCATCCAGACCACGAGCTATGACGTCATTATCCCGTCCGACTACGCGATTTCGCGCTTTATCGACGAGGATATGCTCCACCCGCTCAACTACGATCATATTCCGAATATGAAGCTGATTGACGAGAAATACACGCATCTGGACTTCGATCCGGAGCAGAAGTATTCCGTGCCCTATACCTGGGGCGTGGTCGGCATCGTGTACAACACCAAGTACGTTGATAAAGCGGATATCGGCTCGTGGGATTTGCTGTGGAACCCCAAATACACCAACCGCACCGCGATGTTCAACAACTCGCGTGATGCGCTCGGCATTGCGCTGATGTACCTCGGCTATTCGCTCAACACCACCGACAAGGACGAGCTGCGCGAAGCGGCTGACCTTATCATCGCCGGAAAACCGGTATATCAGGGCATCTGGATGGACCAGATTCTCGAAAAGCTGCCGAGTGAGGAAATTGTGGCTGCACCGTACTATAACGGCGATGCCGTCACCATGATCGACGAAAATCCCGACCTCGCATTCTACGTTCCGAAGGAGGGTACCAACCTGTTTGTCGATGCCATGTGCATCCCGAAGAACGCGAAGAACGTTTCGGGTGCGGAGAAGTTCATCAACTTCATGTGCTCAACCGAGGCGGCGATGGCAAACTGGGAGTATGTCGGCTATTCCAGCCCGCAGACCGAGGTCTATAACGAACTGGACGAGGAAATCACCAGCGACCCGTTGTATTTCCCGGATATTACGCAGTATCCGACCGAGGCATATACCAATCTGCCGACGGAAATCAACCAATACTATAATGATTTGTGGGTTGACATCTTAACGTGATCGGATATGCACCAACGCAACGTACAGGGCGAGGTGACCTCACCCCGCCCTACAAATATCACACCCAGCTAACCCAAAGAAAAAGAACGTATACAATGAACAGCGCTGATAACGAAGCAATTCAAAATCAGCGCACAAGAGCTAATAAGACACGAATCCCCTGCTGAGAATATTTCTCGGCAGGGGATTTTTCGTACATCGCCTATTTGAGCCATCGGCGCTATCTTTGTCAGAACAAACGCTGCTTGTATCAGTATCTATTCTTGACCGTTGCTGGACGCGCATTTGCATGAGATTGACCATACCGCCAACGAGATGTTCGCTCAGCTTACCAAACAGATGACGGCAGCCGAAGGTGTCACCGAAGCACTCAAAGCAGCTGGCCGGATGGAATGGGTGCGCCGCACGGACAGCATCCGAAGCCGCGTCAGAGAAATCGTCAATTCAGAACTGATTTACAACTGAGTAGAACCCGGAGTTCAGACTGCCGTTTGCGGCCTGAACTCCGGGTTCGCTTTAGGGCAAAATCGTGCAGTATCGGTCTAACAAGCAACGGATTTGCCCCAGCAAATCCAACCCGCAGGGAAATCCCTGTGCCCCTTATTTTTATCATTTACCTGTGTGCAATCTCCACAGGCAAGTCATAATCCGCGCTCTGATGCAGCTTGCGTCCGCTGCACAATGGCTTGCGTTCATACCGCTGACAACACACAGTCGCTCAGAGGACAGCATCTTCGCGGTAAGCATCAGCAGACACATCGACAAAAGCGGAGCTGTGATGGCCTGAAGATGCCTTATCCTCCGTGAGGATACTATACTTGCAGTCACTTCTGCCACGCCGTCCGCCGCGTTGTAAGCCTGCCGTTTGCAATTTTACTCGAACCATTGTTGTCCAGCACGTGCAGCAGACGAACGTTTTTGTCGGTAACACTCTGACCGATAGTCAGCGTGAATCCGTATTCTCGGGTACAACTGCACTGGTCGGCGTGATCTTATTGCCTTTGCCGCCAATTACTATCGCTGCAACATATCTCAGCGGTTCCGTGTTCATTCGTCGGCGCTACATTTGCATTTTGTTTGTCGAAAGCCGTGTTTTCTCGTCTTTTACCCATGCGGAGCGGCTGGAGCACTTCATTCATGCGCTGAATATTCTGCACAACGCTATCCTTGCGGCGAACAGCAAGGCTGACATACAGCGAATCGATCAGCGAGAACTGTGCAACACGCGGCGAAACGAAAAGCTGTTCCGGAGAATACAGTTCCAGGCAGATATCACACACCTGCTTAAGTGGCGTATCCGGGAAGCCGGTGATGCCGATGGTCTGCGCGCCGTGCTCTTTCGCCGTACGGACGGCGGAAACGATCTCACATGTCTTGCCGGTGTGCGAGATAGCGATCACGGCGGTATTCGGCATACACAGGCTCGCTTGAATCTGCATCAGATGCGAGTCGGTCAGCGACACCGCACGGAAGCCGATGCGCATCAGACGGATGTAGAAGTCCTCTGCGATGGTGCCGGATGCGCCGACACCGAGAATGAGGATGTTTTCGGCGCGACTGAGCACATCGACCGCCTGCTCGATCTTCTGGAAGTCGAGCAGCTGGAGCGCACGCTCGAGCGTGTCGATGTTGCGGCCAAACACACTCTCGGAAATGGTCTGAATACTGTCGGTTTCAGACAAATCTTCGAATATTGTTCGAACTGATTTGGGCGAATACTTCGCGAGCAGCAGCTTCATCTCGCTGAACCCGGTGCAGCCGAGGATCTTGCAAAATCGAATAATACTCGATTCTGCGATGTCCAGCTCGGCGGCCATCTGCTGAATGCTGATCGAGGTAATATGTACCGGATCGGCTATGATATGGTCGGCAATCCGCTTTCCAACCTTGGAAAAAGTCGCATATTGCGACTGAATTGCAGCATAAACGTTTTTATCCATACGCTCACCTTGTATCGTGTCATATTATGCTTTCATTGTAACACAATTCTTCCAGTTTGTGAAGAATGTACAAAAATGAACATTATTCTTTTACAAGATGAATTATTGAATTTTATTTCATGCAGTGCTATACTTGATTATAGTCAATGGATTGAGTTCCATTGAAAGGGTAAAAGCTGAAGCAAGAGATTACGTCGGACAACTTCTCAAACTGCGGTTCCCCGAAAAGCACGTTCAGTGCTCGATAAAGGCCGCGCAGCTCCAACTGGCAGAAAAAAAAAAAAAAAAGACTGAGCAAAACCATGGGCAAATCCAGTAACCCGACTTTCGCGGGTGATAAGGAATTTGAGAAAAATCCATCTCAAAGAAAAGTTTTTCCTACGGCCTCGGCGACGTTGCCTGTAACGTTGTCTACGCCCTGACAACCTCGCTGCTGATTTACTTCTACACCAACGTAGTCGGTATCTCGGCGGCTATGATCGGTACCATCATGCTGTTCTCCCGTTTCTTCGATGGTATTTCCGACGTACTTATCGGTCATCTGGTTGACCGCACGCATTCCAAGCACGGCAAATCCCGTGCATGGATTCTCTGGATGATGATTCCGTACGGCATCGCAGCCATCCTGCTGTTCACCGTTCCGCCTGCAAACCCCTGATCGTCAAGGGGGCATCTACGT
>VOFG01004456.1_pt1 | contig 47309 bp, 71 predicted proteins | sample 5384171 | NCBI WGS metagenome assembly VOFG01 (sample SAMN12384726, study PRJNA508395) | human gut metagenome | isolation source: healthy gut F | host: Homo sapiens
AATGTATCTTGACAAGGCAATTCACGAGCTTACAGGTGAAAATGTGCATGTGACCGGAGCAAGCCGTACAGACGCAGGTGTACATGCATATGGAAATGTAGCTGTATTTGATACGGAATCGACAATACCTGGAGACAGATTCACATTTGCACTAAACAGATTCCTGCCGGATTCAATTGTTATTCAGGATTCATGGGAAGTGTCTTCTGATTTTCACCCAAGGCACTGTGACACAAGAAAGACATACGAATACCGCATACTTAATACTGCTGTTCCGTTGCCTCAGAAGCGCAATTTCACATGGCATGTTGCAGGCAGTATTGATATTGAAAAAGATGAAAGAAGCTGCAGCATATATTGTTGGTGAACATGACTTCAAAAGCTTCTGCTGTGTGAGAACTCAGGCAGAATCGACTGTCAGGACTATATTCACTTGAGGTTCTGCAGGAAGGCAGTGAGATAATAATCCGTATAAAGGAAATGGATTCTTATATAACATGGTAAGAATTATTACAGGCACGCTTATTCAGGTAGGAAAAGGAAAATTCAAGCCTGAATATGTGAAGCAGATGTTAGAGGCAAAAGGACAGGACTGTTGCAGGGCAGACTGCTCCTCCACAGGGACTTACACTTGTTGGCATTGAATATGTGGATAATGATGACGCAAGGGTTGTCTGATGTGGATAACTTTTGGATAAAACATTTGCAAAAGTATATTGACACACGTGGTTATGTGTTATATAATTCAGAAATGTGGCGTGATAAGTGCGCCCATAATTAAGGTTTTAAGTGTTTCACCAATGCCCCGGAGGAGACATTTATATACATTAATAATTAAGCATTATAGCAATATTTCAGGAGGAAAACTAATGAAAACTTATATGGCTAGTGCATCTACAATCGAAAGAAAAATGGTATGTAGTAGATCTTTTGCAGATTATACATTAGGTCGTTTAGCATCACAGGTTGCTGCTGTGTTAAGAGGAAAGAATAAGCCAACTTTACACACCATTCCTTGACTGTGGTGACAATGTTATCGTAATTAACGCTGATAAGGTTAAGTTCACAGGAAAGAAGCTTGACCAGAAAGTTTACTACAGCCACTCAGACTATGTTGGTGGTTTAAAGGAAACAACACTTAAGGAAATGATGGAAAAGAAGCCTGAGAAGGTTATCGAGCTTGCTGTTAAGGAATGCTTCAAAGGGACCTTTAGGACGTCAGATGTTCACAAAGCTTCATGTTTATGCTGGTCCAGATCATGAGCAGGCAGCTCAGAAGCCAGAAGTATTAAAGTTTTAATATAAGGACACATATAAGGAGGAATTAACAGTGGCTAAGAAAGCAAACGGAAAGTTCTACGGAACAGGTAGAAGAAAAAAGCAGTATTGCTAGAGTATATTTAGTACCAGGTACAGGTAATATCACAATAAATAAGAGATCACTTGATGAGTATTTCGGTCTTGAGACACTTAAGGTTGTTGTAAAAGCGACCAGTTAACGTACACAGTGGCGGATACACAGGTCAGGCTGGCGCTATCAGACATGGTATCTCTAGAGCACTTCTTCAGGTTTGATTCAGACGAGTACCGTCCATCACTTAAGAAGGCTGGTTTCTTAACAAGAGATCCAAGAATGAAGGAAAGAAAAAGTACGGTCTCAAAGGCTGCATCGTCGTGCACCACAGTTCTCAAAGAGATAATATTTACAATCCAAAGCGTCTTATTGCGCTTCAGAAAAGTATGTTACACCCCAGAATTTCGGTTCTGGGGTGTTTTTTGACATTAATTACATTAGCCCTTCATCTGCATCCTATACTTAAGTGGCGAAACAAGAAACTCCTTTTTAAATGCATAACTAAAGTAGCTTGTACTTTTAAATCCGCATTCATATGCAATTTGATCTATTGGTTTGTCAGTATTTGACAGTAAAACTATAGCATGTTCTAATCTTACCTTAGATAAATATCTTGAAAAAGCTTCTCCTGTATTTTGTTTGAATAGCCTTGAAAAATGAGAGCTGGAAAAGCTAAATAATTTACAAATATTATCCACATTTATATCAGTCATATAATTAGAGTCTATATATCTCATAACATCATTGATATTTTTGTTTATTTTCTTGCCCTGGTGCCGTTTATATCATGAGATAACTCATGCTCAATAATAAATATAATTAAGTATGTAAGCAATGCCTTTAATTTAGAATCTGAGTATGGTGAATTAATATTATACTCAGTCAGCATCTTTTCAAAAATATTCCGGACAACTTGCTGGTCTTCCTGATTCAGAATGTGGTATTTTTCAGCGTAGAATCTGTTAAATGCAACAGCAGATATTTCTGACTTTTATATAATCAGCTATATCAAATGAATATTTAATAAGTATGCTGTTATGCGTTTCATTGCTGGTATAAAAGGTCTGGTGCTGTAATCCAAGAGGCATTGTTCCAACATATCCTCTGAGAATATCCCACTCCCCATCAGTTGAGTATACATGATGACTGCCAGATATCTGAAAACCAATCTCATAATGTTTTATACATGCACTCATTGATGGCATATGAAAATTAATATCTTTTCCGTTATAAACGATACTTCTGTTTATTTCAAAATTATTACCATCTTTTATAGGCTTTTGGCATGCATTTTACTTCCTTCCAATGATATTAAATATAAAAATAGCATAATATCTAAAATTCTATTTGTAAAGTGATATTTTTTTAAAGAAAGCGACAAATTAATAATATATAATACATATGTAACTAAGCAGTTGTTTTTTTTGCGGAGGGATTAGTAATGAATGATGAGAGAATGCCAATTAACATTTATAAACTTGATGCTGGTTATAATGATAAAGGGAATGAATAGTATTGAACTTATTAAAGATTATAAACGGAATATACATAAATGGTATTTTATAGCTGCTGCCGACATTGTGTTTGCCTTGATTATAGCATTTGTTAATTTTAAAGTTCCTGACACGGTAATGATGAGCCTGATTATTTTATATTGTAGTATTGGCACTGCTTATAGTAAGTATTGTCAGGATTCATGGATATCGTTTACAGTGTAGAAGTATACAAGGGGATTTAACAGATGAAAAAAATATAAGCTGAGTACGAGGATAAGTGTCTATATAGCTGTGATTTTATCGCTGGCTATGAGTGGGTTGACCATAAGAAGCCTGATTGTTAAAAGAAATGTTCATTCAGTAAGTGTTACATTATATGGAATTGTATTTGTGTTATTACTGGTTGTGTCAGCAGTTTCATTGATTGTGTACATATACAAGAGTAAGATTGGAATATATGTAAGTATTGCCTGTCTGATTATTATATTTGCATATGGAATTATAATGAAAGATTCACCATTACAACTCATAATTATATTTCTGCCAGTTATTTACGCTATGTTTTCAACTAGAGAGTGATTGAAAAATTTAACTTTCTTCGATTGGACTTCCAGCGGTCCTTAATAAGGAAGGGGCAAAAGTGCGGGTCAAAGCTCAAATTAATTTTATAAAATATCATTATGAAACAGAATGTACAGTCAGGTGGAATGAAAACCTATCAGAGACTAAAATTAAAAAATGCTAGTATTACGGCGGTGTAAGCATTTGTTTGCGGATGGTTGATATATTAGAGTTAATATGATACTTGCGGATTTAGAAGTCGACACATTTAATAACATTGGCATTGAGATGGAATAATATTCTTTCTTCAATAAAGTGATGAGTAGTTCTGGGAATGAGTAGGTAGTGCTACGCATACAACAGATATGTAACACTACCAGACACAAATCCCCAATCTATGGGCTTTTTCAAGCTATCAAAACATTCTCAAAGAGATAATATTTACAATCCAAAGCGTCTAATGGCGTTTACCAGAAAAGTATAGTACACCTCGGAAATTCGGTTCCGGGGTGTTTTTTTAGTTTGTGAATTATGGTATTATTATAATATAATGATTTTTCAAAAGGTAAAGCGAGAAATATGAGATTTGATAAGAGAACGTTTTAATAACGTATTATATCATACAGTATAGGAGAGCCATATATGATTAAAATAGCATTTTTCGATATAGATGGAACATTGTTGAAAATGGGATGTAAAGAACCGACAGATAAAACAGTTAAAGCGTTAAATTCTCTTCACGAGAATGGAATATTGCTTTGTATGGCAACTGGCAGAGGCTATCTTTCAATTCCTAAATTCAAAGATATTACATTTGATGTGCCTCTAACATTTAATGGTTCATATGTAATGGCTGGAGAAAAGATTATTTTCAGGAATCCCCTGAATAATAATGATAAACATCAAATAATTCAAAATCTTAATAAAATGAACAGAGCAGCTGCAATCAGCAATGAGCATTTTATTGTTACTAATGGCACAGATGAGCATCTGGAAGAGTACTTTAAATTTGGAAATGAAACATTGACAATTGCAGATAATTTCGATGAGTTATGTAAAGAAGATATTTATCAGATTATGTGTGCGTGCAGAAAAGAAGAATACGCTCAGATACTGCAAGGGAACTGAAAATACCCAGATAACTGCATGGTGGGATAAAGCGGCAGATATAATTCCATTGAATTGTGGTAGGGAAATGCTGTAAATGCAGTGCTTAATTATTATGGATTATCGAAAGATGAGGCGATTGCTTTTGGTGATGGTAGAAATGATATTGAAATGCTAGAAGCTGTTGGTACAGGAGTGGCCATGGGGAATGCAATTGATGAAGTCAAAGCAAGAGCAGATGTCATATGTAAATCCGTTGAAGAAGACGGAGTGTATCATTACTGTCTGGAGAAAAAACTCATTCAATGTTGATGGATTTATTATACAGCAGGGTTGCAGAGTGTTATATACTCTGCAACCCTGTTAGTCATTTATAGTCTTAATTTTACCACCACTTCTCACGGTAAGAGTATTCACCGCGGTAATTAGAAGCATTATAATCAGGATACTTGAAAGGTGCATATACATCATCCTTAGGTGCATCATCCTGTGTATATATGTACATTGAATCATAATCCCATGTGACAATCTCATCACGGGTATCGCCGCAGAGGTTTACAGCTTCAGCACACATGGTAGGATGACCATCATCAGGGAATTTAACAACCTGGATACCATTGCCATCAATCATTCCACCGCGCGTTCTATATCAGCATTAAGAAGGATGAAGTCCTGACCGTCGCCAGTCCAGTTTACAGGAGTTAAGAGATTGCCATTAAGCTCGTTCTCCATTTCCCATAACTGATTACCCTCGCTGTCATAGAAATATATAATTCCCTGATGTCCCCAGAAATTAACAACAACTATTTCATAGCCCGGGCGGTTAGGAAGATAATTAGCAAGACTTACACGCTGTGCATGACCTATGCCGTCCTTCTTAAGAAGCTTTCCGTTAAAATCAGATATCAGGAAGCCTTCCTTTCCTGCAACACAGGCAAAGAATTTAGTACCTTTGTGTGGTCCTGACTCAAATCTGCCTGGAACAATCTCATCAATATGGTCTTCATTAACAGGCATAGTCCACATTTTATTACCATGGCAGTCAAGCATGTTATAACCAACTAAAAGTTCATCATGTCCATCCCCGTTAATATCAATTGCAAAAGGAAAATGTCCGGTATTCTTATCACTCTGGAAATGCCACATAACCTCAAGGTCATCGTTAAGTGCATACACTCTGCAATAACGATCTTTAATGAGAATATCGCGTGGCTTTTCAAGACCACGGAAATTACATATACGCATACCGTCAGGATTAATTCTGTCAAATGCGTAGATTTTATCAGGAACACCGATAATAGTTCCATCCTCTTCTGGTGTAGAGAAAGGTGCTTTGGCACGTTTCTTCACTTCACCTGTTCTGCCATCAAGAATCAGCACTTCAAAATTCTTGGCTGTTATAACCTCATCAAAGCCATCACCATCAATATCATATATCTGCATAGGCATATCTGCTGATATAGTTCCAATGTCGTGATTGTCAGTAGGTTCACCATGCTGCCATAATATATTGCCATCAAGGTCAAATGCGGTGAGACAGCTGATTGTTCCGTAAGCATCACGATTTACTCTTTTTCTGGCACTGAGCCATAACCATCTGATACTCGCCATTGCCAAGCAGATGACCAAAACGAAGCTGTCTTCCGGTGCCGCAGCCTTTGAGGTCAATTTTCTTAAGAAGCTTCATCTTAGGATAATGTGCCTGTGCATTTTCACATTCAGCTTTATAAGCATTTTTCTTGCAAAGCATCAATAGAAGCAGCAGTACTTTCAGAAGTAGTAACATTTACAAAACCGAACTGTGTTGGGATAGTTCCAGTAATGGCAACCTTGCCACCCTGCCTTGCATATTCAGTGTCAAGGTCAAAATAAACCTTATCATCAACACTGCATATAACATGGCTGCCTTTAATCTCAGCCTTAAGTACATAAGTATCATCACAGTTGTAATCAAAAGGTACAGAATCGAGTACAGTAACCTCCCTTATGACGATACTCAAGTCTTAACTCATGCTCTTCAAAAACAAGGACAAGAAGATTAGCAGAGTTCTGACAACAAAAACCAATGCCGGCATTGCCCCATTTGGTAGTAAACATACGCACACTTGCAGTTATAGTATAATCGCGCCAGAATCTGTCACCGCTAGTGAGCATAGGAAATGTGCGGTGTGGCTTGTCATTACGGATACGCATCTGCTCCATAAAATGTTTTCCATTATATTCAGAAATAATCCATGAAGCCCCTGACCGTTATAAGCGTGGTTGCATACCGGGTCATACCATTTGCCATAATATCCGGGATAATGGATAAAATGATACTCACCCATTGCCGAATGATTCTTATCATAAGGAAATTCACCAATAGGAAAATCAGAGAAATCTTCATTAAGTAAAATAAAATCTGCCATAATAACCTCCGTTCTAAAATAAAAAATATAATTAATGGTTCTTTCTGTAGCTTCCGGGCGCTTCGCCCATGATTTTTAAATGTGCCGCCCATAGTATTACTGTCGGCGAAACCACATTTGTCAGCAATCTCAGTAATAGAGAGGCTGGTGTTGACTAAAAGGTCTCTGCTTTGCGTGCGTTCTTACATAAATAAGATACTCTCTGAATCTGAAGCCTGTAAAAGCCTTAAATTTCTTGGAAAGGCTCGATTCACTCATATTAAAAAGTCCTGCAGTAGCAACCATAGTTATGTCATTGTGATAATTCTCGATAATATATTCAATAACCTTCTGGATAAGTTCATTACCTGTATCCATTTTCGTAATAACATTATCTTCATACATCTGACAGCGCAGAATAAAAAGTATAAGTTCATGAAAATAAGAATGTATGAAAGATAAAGACAGACTATCTACACCATTGTGTTCATAAGAAATCTTCTGGATAATTGATGATATATAATCAAGTCGTCTTTCTGGTATATGGACAACAGGATGTTTATGGAAAATGCTTTCTATATCCAGAGAAGAATCATCAGCAATCCACTTTAAATCATCATTATTAAAATATAACACATATCTTGTATGGTCACTTCCGGCGAGGTAAGTAGTCATGTGCGCCATGTCTGGTGGGATAAGAGCAAGTCCGCCCGGATTTAACATATATATTTCATCACCTACATAAAGGGTGCAGGAAACAGAATATATAAACATCAGCTCCCATCTGTTATGTTCATGAAAATGTTTCATCTTATAAGATGGAGGCACAGTAGCAATATCCGTGTGGAAATTGTCATTAATAAAATGGTACATTGCCGTCTCCTTGGTATATGAATAATATCTTACGAAGCAAAATCATATACTGATTATAGGTCGTTTATAGAGAAACTGTTACTGATTTTTTACATATTTTTTTGATTTTGAAAGATTTCGTGCTGTTTTTTGTATCTATAAAAAACAATGTGAATATAATAAAAGCATCTTAAGAAGCAGAAACAATTTAATATTAAGGAGGAATAATATGATACGAAGAAACAAAATTATTGCTTCTGTTGCCGTAAGTGTCATGACCGGCGTTCTTGTTGCAGGCAACTTAGCTCCATTACAGGGATACTATGCATTTGCACAGGAAACAGGAGTAAAAACTGCAAGGTATTCAGCAGTAAAAGATATTAACAAAACATTAGAAGGTTACACACCAATCGACAGTTCAGATCCGGTTGAATTCGGTGGAACTTACATTAAGTATCAGGGTGAGACAATCCAGTTGTCGGAGACAGCCATATATCTTGATGGATCGTTATCAGATGAGCTTGCTGCCCAGTACCCATATGTATATAACGATATTACTAAGGCATTGTCAGCAGATGCATTAAAGAATGGAACAGCAGACAAACCAATGACAGTATATGTTGCACCATATGTGTATTGGATTGATGATCCGGCAAAGCAACAGATACAGTACAGAAGACCGAGGGATATTCAGTACCTTATGGAATGGTTGTTAATTCAGAATATATTACTATCAAAGGTCTTACAGGAAATCCTGATAATGTTGTATTAGCAGGAAACAGAGGACAGTCACATGCCTCTAACGGTAACTACACAATGTTCAGATTCAACTGCGGCGGTGCACTTACAGTTAAGAACATAACAATAGGTAACTATTGTAGCGTTGACCTTGATTATCCGCTTATGAGTGAGCTTTAATCAGGCAAAGAGAACAGAGACAATCACACAGGCACAGCTTGCTGATGTTTCAGGAGACAAGATGTTTGCAGATAACTGTAACTTCATAAGCAGACTTAATCTTGACCCAATAAATGGAGCATCAAGAAGTCTTTATAACAACTGTCATTTTGAAAGTACAGATGATGCCCTTAATGCAAATGCTGTATATGTAGGATGCGATTTTGATTTCTACGGAAACAGACCATTATATTCATCATATGGTACAGGTTCAACATTTTTAGGTTGTACATTTAATTGTAAGATATTAAATGTTGAAGCCGAACCTACACAGTTCTTTACTAAGGAAGGTGGCACAATTACCGCAGTAGACTGTGTATATAACAGTAATTTAAGTGTACCTATATCAATTGGATGGACTAAAACACCATCAACTTCATTAAAGTGTTATCAGAGCAACATAATTCATAATGGACAGAGCATTACAATCGGTGGCGAGGGTGCTAAAGAAACCGTTGATATGACAGGCAAGTCAGTACTTGATGCCTACAAGGTTGTGTCAGGTGGTAAGACATATTACAACACATACAATCTTTTTAAAGGGCAGTGACGACTGGGATCCATTAGGAGTTAAGGATGTAATTAAAGCAGCCGGACAGGACACAGTTGCAACACAGCTTTCAATAACATCAGATGTCACAGAGATTGAATCTGGAAAGGAAACAGCTTCAATAGGAGGAACAGTTAACTATTTCTATGGAACTAATGATACAACACAGAAGATAACATACAGCGTATCAGACGAAGATAAGGCATATGTGAAGTTAACAGATAATGGTGACGGAACATGCAAAGTAGAAGGTACTAATAATGATGATGCAAAGCTAGGAAGGTCATTATAAATGCATCTACAGAGTCAGGTCTTGAAGCAAAGCAGTTGGAATTACTGTAAAGCCAAGCAAGATTGAAGCACCAGCATTTACAAAGGCACCAGTTATTACTAATGACGGACAGGGAAGTCTTAAAGTAGATTACTCACTTGATTTAGGAAGCAGAGAAGACATGTCTGCAATCTCATGGTACAGATGTACAGATGCAGAGGGCAGCAATCCTATACTTGTAGCAGTAACAAGAAATGATTCACCAGAGTATACATATAAGTTAACAGCAGGTGATGTAGGATATTACATCATGGCTAAGGTAGAATCTAAGAACATCAGAAGTGATTATGGAACACCGGTAAATACAGTATATGACAAGGCAATCGGAGTGAAAGATGTAAGAAGCAAGAACCTTTCTACAGATTTCTCTAACTTCCCTAATATAAAGCAGTCAGAAATCAAAGCTGGCTTCTGGACAGTAGATTACAACCGTCCAGCAGATACAGAGAGCTTCGGAAGCTGGCAGGGAGCTGATACAGAAGAGCCTTGGAAATATGGAACAACAGGTAATGGCTGTGTAGGGGCAGGATTATATGAAGGAACACAGGGTTCAAGAATTATGTACACACACCAGTTGAGGGTACATATGGTGATATGTCACTTGAGCTTGTAGTTGACCCGGCTAAGACAGCAGGTCAGGGATTTGGTAGTGCAGGTCAGTATATGGATGTACTTCTCAAGTTCGATACATCAACACTTACAGGATACGGATTAAGAATAGTAAGAACTAAAAGCATCATCTAATGCCGTAACATTTGTACTTGTAAAATATGACAACGGAACAGTAACAGAAATCTCTGATGAGGTTATCGCAAGCTGCTATGCAACAGGTTGTACAATCAGCTTAAAGGTTGAAGGCAATAAGCTCACAGCTCATGTTGAGACACCAACAGAACAGCTTGCAGACCAGGCAGCCTTAAGGGATATCCACATGTGGTTGACCTTACAGCAGATATTGAAGCTAACAGCTTTGGTGGTGTTGCAATCCAGCACACAGGAACACTTGGCGCAGGCGGATGGCAGAATACAACAATGCTTCATAACTTAAATGTTACATGGGAAGGTGAGAATAACCAGAACCCAGAATATGTTGAAGGAAATCCATCAGATAACGAGAATCCTGCCGAGACACCTGATGATTCAACAGGAACATCAACAGGAGCAGACACAACAGTCAAGACTGGTGATATGAGTCATACAGGAATGTATGCAAAGCATTAATGGCACAGGACTTAGTGGCTTACTTGGAATGGCAAGGCAGTATACATGAGAAGAAGAAAAGATATCTAATTTCATAAGAATTTTCTTTACAGGAGCACCCGCAATTATATTGCGGGTGTTTTTGCGTGGTGAATGTGTGACCGTATGTGATTGACATTTTGATTATTATGCTATAAAGTTTTTTATGAAACTAACCAGTATAAGATGGAGGATAAAACTTAAAAGCATGAAATATAATATCAGAAAATATATATTGGCAGGAATTACAGCAATTCTTGCAGCGGCTGTTTTGACGGCATGTGGTGGCAACAAGCCAGAGAAGGACGATACAGCCCAGAGTACACAGGAAATATTTGCAATGGATACATATATGTCGCTTACTGCATATGGCAAAGAATTCAGAGGAAGCAGTAAGTAAAGCAGTTCAGGAGATTAACCGGCTTGATGCAATGTTTTCGGTAGGAAATGAGGACAGTGATGTTACTAAGATAAATGAAAATGGAAGCGGAGAAGTATCGGAAGAAACTGCATTTATAATGAACAGGGCAATGCAGGTATCTAAAGAAACTAAAGGTGCTTTCGATATTACGATATACCCGGTTATGGAGCTGTGGGGATTTACCACCAAGAATTATAGAGTGCCTGAAAGCAGCGAGATTGCAGAGGTACTTAAGCATGTTTCTTATACAAATGTGGGGATTAACGGGCAGCAGGTGACATTATCAGATGGTGCAAGCATTGATCTTGGCGGAATTGCCAAAGGTTATACTTCCTCAAGGGTGATTCAGATTATGAAGGACTGCGGCATAGAGCATGCAATCGTAAATCTTGGAGGCAATGTGCAGGTGCTTGGAAAAAAGAGCGATGGCTCGGACTGGAGGGTTGCCATACAGAATCCTGACAGTGAAAGCAGTTATCTTGGCGTATTAAGCACTGCTGATAAGGCAGTTATAACATCAGGTGGATATGAGAGATATTTTGAGCAGGACGGACAGGTATATCATCATATTATAGACCCACAGACAGGCTATCCATCAGAGAGCAATCTGACATCAGTTACAATTGTATGCTCTGACGGAACAACAGCAGATGCATTATCAACAGCGCTTTTTGTAATGGGGCTTGATGGTGCGAAAGAGCTGTATAGAAGCGGCTCGCTTGATTTTGAGATGATACTTTATGATGGAAGCAAAGTATATGTGTCAGAGGGAATAGCTGACAGTTTTCAACCAATATGAACACGGAAATAATTACCAGATAACGTTAATGAGAATTATTATTAACAGCCTGTATTGACAAATGCAGGTCCTAAAATATATTCTATAGAACAGTTAGAAAAAAACTAATCAAAGATAGATGAAACTACTTTTGTTTAGGATAGCTAACTTAGGATATAAAGACTAGAAGGAGCAGACATGTTATTAGTAATATCACTTATAATCGTATCTTTATTCATATATTTTCTTAAAGATTCACTTAAAAAACACGCAGGTATCTACTATATAGGGCAGCGGTAATCTCTATTGCAGTATTTCTGATTGGATTCTTATCAATGCCTTTATTTGTAAAGAATAACATATTAGGAATATTTGCAAAGGGTTCTCTTGGAACGGCAATGTTCGTTGCAGTAATGTACGCAGGTGCACTTCTAAGGGCAGCAAGCTGATTGCACCGCTTATGAAGATAAGAGGTGAATTGTCAATTACAGCGGCAATACTTGTCTTGTGTCATAATTTCACATACGGAATGACATATTTTAAAATGCTTTTTATTAAGCCGGCGGCATTGTCAGCAACACAGCTTACAGCGGCAATAATAAGCCTTGTGCTTATCATAATAATGCTTGTGCTTACAGTAACTTCATTTCAGGCTGTAAGAAAGAAGATGCAGGCTAAGAAATGGAAGCAGTTACAGCGCACAGCATACGTATTCTACGGTCTTATGTATGTACATATAATGCTTATCAATATTCCATATGCAAGACTTGGACTTGGCACTTATATTGCAAATGTTGTTATCTACAGCATAGTTTTCTTAGGATATGCAGCTATGAGAATAGCAAAGGCTGTATCAGTAAAGGCAGCAAGAGCTGGAAAGACATACGGTAAGAAACCAGAGACGGTTCTGTATGGTCTTGCATTGGTTATATGTGCAGTGATGACGGTGTCGTGCTTTGCAGGAAGACAGACAGTGTCGGCATCGGAAGACAATGAGGAATGGAACGATTTCTTTAACGAAGAGACAGTTGCAAAGCAATGGTCAAAGAGATTGAGAGCAGTACGGCTAAGACAGATGCCGAAGGAACAACACAAGAGAGTCTGGAAGAATCAGTTTCATCAGATGGACAGTCAGACTCACAGGCTGGTGGTGTAGGAAATGAAGTGTCGGGAAATAGCAATAATTCCAGTTCGGATAATGTTTCTGGTAATTCATCAGGTAATAGTTCTGACAGTGGTAATCAGTCAGCTCAGCCGGATAATGGTTCTGACAATAGTGGAGAGCTGAGCGGCGGTTCAGGCAGTGACGCACCGGCTAATACAAAATTTAAAGCAGATGGAACTTATACAGGTTCTGCTGTGTGTGAGACTTATAATTACAATGTAACGGTTACAATAGTCGTATCAGGAGATGTGATTACATCAGTTACAGCAACTTCAGAAGCAGGAGCACAGGATGTGCAGTATTTTAATATGGCAAATGCAAAGGTTCCTGCACAGCTTCTTGCAAATCAGAGTACATCAGGCGTTGACAGTGTTTCTGGGGCTACTAAATCAAGCAATGCCATAAAGAAGGCATTTTACTATGCTTATAAATCTGCTAAGAAGTAGAGCAGATTTGTAATAGATAAAATTATAAGGAGGATTTATGAGAAAGAACATTTTTACTAAGATTGCTGCTGTTGCACCGCTACTGTTCTTGCAGTTACAGCACTTCCAGCTCTTGTGTCTGATACACATGCAAAGAGATGATGAGTATTCATATGTATATGCTGGACTTACATGGCAGGAATACTGGGCTAACGAGGGCGTATATAACGCAGGAGATGTAACAACATCTAATGAGAAGGATACACATGGTGAGTATGATAAAGGTGCTTTTGATACAGTAACAAGAGCTACAACCAATCATGGTCTTCACAGAGGAAGCTACCAGTGCATGGCAACAATTGATACAGAAGATGGTAAGAAGTATGAGCTTGCCGGCTGGAGCAGTGATGGAAAACAGATGATACTTACAGATGGTACACAGCTTTCATATAGTAAGGGAACAATTACTAATGCAGATGGCACAACATCTAAGCTTTCTTCTTATGAAGTAACTGGTATTAAGTATGTTCCGGTTAAGGTTAAGACATCTGATCTTGCTGATTTTGAGCAGCATTACAGAGTTGTCAAGAATGGTGAGAAGTTATACGGAGGATTTGGTGAGAACAAGCTTAGCTCATATGAGTATACAGCTGCAGTTAATGCAGATACTAACGGACTTAAGACAGCAGTTAAGAATGCAGACGGAACATATTCATTCTCTGCAAGACAGACTGGCAATGGCAAATCATTTGTAGAGCAGGATATCAGCGTAGCTGCTAACATTACATCTACAGTAAAAGATGCTACAGGTTCATACGGTGAATTCTTAAGAGTTGATATTAATGGTGATGGTTATGGTGCATTGGGTGCTATGATGCAGGCTGTTAAGTGGACATACTATGGAAATGATGCAACAAGAACAAATGTAGTTGCTACATATGGTACTAAATTCGGCAAAGAGACAACTGGATGCACAAATCAATGGGAATCCAGCTTGGACTTACAGATTCAGCACGCTGCCAGTTACCAGCAGGATATGATGGAACAGGTTACTGGTCACTTACTGTATATGCATTAGGATATACTGATACTACAATTGATTTTGAAACAACTGATGCTAATATCGTTAAGGTTAAAGCACCTGTAAGTGATACATCAAAGCTTTCAGCAGCTATTGCAGCCAAAGAGATGCACTTAACGAAGCTGATTACACAGCCGAGTCTTGGGCAGCTATGAAGCTTGAGTATGAGGAAGCAGTCGATGCACTTGCAGTTGCAGAATATCAGGCAGATGTTGATGAGGCAACAGAGCATCTTACAGCAAAGCAATCAATGCATTAGTAAAGGTTGAGGTAGGCACAGAAGGAACAGGTGATACAAATGGTGCTGGTACATCAGACGCAGGTTCAGCAGATACATCTGTATCAGATGTTAAGACTGGCGATGCAGACAACATGGCAGTATATTCATTAGCTACATTACTTGCCATGGCAAAGCAGGTGCAAGGCAGTTGTATCAAGACGCAGAATTAAAGACATCAGATAAATGATATGCTTACAATCATAATAAAACTATAAACAAGCCAGAGAACCGTAGTATAAGTCAAGTCTATGATGGGATTTGCTTATGGTCCGGTTCTTTGCTTGCGCTATGTTAATTTTCGTTAGTTTTGTACTTGTCAAGAGCACATTTGGAGTGATAGCTGCATTTTTAATGTAGGTAATATGAGCTGGAGTCGAAGCCTACTAAAAGTTCATATCACAGAATTTGTTGAGTTGGTAGGTTTTGAAAGCTCCAGACCATGGAAGGGCAATAGTGCTGATAGTGCAGATGTCAAATATGACGAAAGAAACCAATAACGACAGAAAACCGACAGAATACGACGAGTATATTTACAATACAATATATCTATGATACTATGCATATATAAATATGCATGTTTATTAATTCAGAGGAGGAAGAAACACTGGTGTCGTATATTTTATGGAGGATAAAGAGAAGAAAAATTATTATGACGCGGCCATGCGTCAGATTAATGGGGACTCATTATGCTTAAGTGCATATGAATATCTTAAGAATAATGCAGAATGGATTGGGAGGTATGAGGATTTTTCTAAAGGGAAGGAAATCACTGCCGCTGTTGTATGATCCGTTCTTTAAGAAGATATTTAATCCGGTTGAGAGAAGGGACAGGCTTTCCGAATTGGTGTTGTCTGCTGGGGCAGAAGGTTACGGTTCTTGAAGTGTTTCCGAATGAGGATTCACAGTTCCTTGGCGTGATGATTATTATGGATATGGTTGTGATGATGTCTGATGGAAGCATTGCAAACATTGAGATTCAGAAGATTTCTTATGATTTTCAGGCAGAGAGAATATCATGTTACTCGGCAGACCTTGTCTTTGCGCCAGTATAAGATGATTACTGGAAACCGTGAGATAGGAGATGCTGGTGGGCTTAGGGGTATATGAATGGTACGTCAAAACCTTCATATAAGGATATGCGACCAGTTCATACTATTATTCTGTTTGAGAACAGTAGCAGCGAGCTTTATCAGCGAGGTTGATGAGGCATTATATTTTCATGTCGGAAAAACAAAGTTTAATACTGGAATTAAGATAAATCTTTTGCAGGATTATGTGCTGGTAAGCCTTGACACATTTAAGAAATATAGATATTCTGATATCAGGAAAGGGCGTATCGAAGTAACGGAATACGATTATGACAGAACGCAGTACAGTGAAAAGCAGGTGACCGAGAAGATGAAGCTTGACCGTCTGAAGTTCCTGTCATTATTCGTGGCCGAGACACCAGAGGAGATAGAACAGTTGATTAGGATATTTCCAGATCTGGAATCAGTACGCCTAGGATATTAATGAGTATTTGGAGAGACCGAGGGAGGTGCTCAATATGTTTTTCTGAGGCGTTGAGGATATTAGACAGGAATACAGCAGAGCTGATGGTTGACAGGATGAAGGATGAGATTGATGAGTTAAAGGCGCAGGCAGAAGAAAATAAGGCGCAGTTAGAAAAAATAGGACGCAGTTGGAAGTGAAAGACACACAGCTAGAAAAGAAAGACTCACAGTTAGAAGAAAAGGATGCGGAAATAGCCAGACTAAAGAAGCTGTTAGAGGAACAGAATAAGTAGTTATATATAATTATTACAAATGCAGTTATCATAGTAGTGTTGCTACTATCATCGAGTAATTAAATACTGTTTGAGTATTAAATGACTTTATTGGTTCAGCCCTTTGTTTACAAGGGGTTGAGCCTTTTACGTGCGTCGGTTGAAGCCGACGCATGGGCTTAAGTCATCTTCGTGGACTTGCTGTGGGCTTGTTTTATCCTTTGGTGAGGAATTCTCCAAAACGGATACGAGTAGTACAGTAGTGAAAACGAAACATGTGCGGTAGGGTCAGTATTATAACGAGTTTATGTGGAAGAGCAGATATGCGGAGTGTATTTCTGTGGATGAGACTATTGAGAGGATGAAGGGGGTAAGTGCAGAATGGAAGAAGTTATTAGAAAATATTTTCAATGCTGGCTGGATAAAGATATTAATGCTGTAAAAGAGATTTTCAGCGACGATATTATTTACAGCGAGTGTTATGGCCCGGTGTATAAAGGAATTGGACAGATAATCAGATGGTTTGAGGATTGGAATCAGAAAGGTACTGTTTTGCAGTGGGATATAAAACGTGTGGTTGTTTCTGGTAATACAGCTGTTGTGGAATGGTATTTTAAGTGCAACTACAAAGGGCAATGTGGATGGTTTTGATGGTGTTACCATTGCAGAGTTTGATGCGGATATAAAGATTTGCGATTTGAAGGAGTTTCAGTCGAAGGTAGAGCATTATTGTCCGTATAATTGAAATGATTTTGAGAGGAAAAAAGTAATGGACAGAGGAAATGAACTTTTAAAGAAAGTGTTGTAATGGCAAATGAATTGGATGTTGGGTGAGTTTATTTATGCGGCAATTGATAAATTTAATAAAATGAATAATTTTGACCAAGTAGGAGATAATTTCTTTTTTTTGTATCACTTAGCAGTTGGTATTGAACGTGTGCAAAAATTTTACTGGTAATAATTAATGATGTCGAAAGAGATGAAATAGAGGATTTTCTGGAGAAAATCAAGAGCCATAATCACATGATGTTACACGGTAAGATAAAAGAAAAAGTGAATATTTCGTTTTCAAAGGAACAAAATGATTTATTGAATTTGTTGTCTGAATTTTACAATGCGGAAAGATATGCTCGATTTAATTTCTTTTCGTATAATTTTAAAGATAGAGATTTGCTGACAGAATATGTACAAAAATATTGTAAAAATATTAGTTTTGATTATTCTTTATGCAAAAAACCACTAAATACGGATGAGGTAAAGGAGTTTTTCGGAAGAGTAATAGGAAGATTGTGTCAAAAATATTATAAATTGATAGAAGAAGAGTCTAGAAATAGAAATATTTATTGCTACGAATTAAGATACAATTCAGCAAACTGAACGAGTATTTTGTGGAAACGAGGATAAAGGATCATATCAAAAGAAAATTGACAAAGAAAAGCGGGCAATAAAAGAATTGTTACTTTATTTAAGAAGTCCTCAAGAAATGAACAAATTCATTGAACATATGGATCAAATAGAATCTTTACCGTTTGATATAGCATTAATACAAGAATATGTCGCAGATTTATGCAATAAAACGGTATCGGTAGATTTGATTGATGAAGTTGATTTTATGTATGAAGAATTTGTTGAAGACAAACGTGAAAGAGAAGAGATGGTGTCATTAATTGGTGACAAAGGAGTTATGTTTGATTGGGAGGAAGAGGAGTGGTAGATTTGTAGAGGCTGAAAAGATAATACATAAAAAGGATGTAGTTGGTGAAATATGTAAGTATTTGTTGTATAATAAACTTGACTGATAATACATGATTATCACTGAAGTTTATGAAAAGATCAGGAGAGTCTCATGAAAAAAATATCATCTGCATATTGGAAAAAATTTATAAATATAGATAGTGATGGAAATGAAAAAGGAAATGGAATTGAATTTGAAAACTTAGTCAATTGCTTATTAGTTTCAATGTATAAAAAAAATGGGTGGTTACTGGCGGCAGTCACGATAATAATAGGGATTTTTGGCTTTATTCTGAAAACCAACATTTATGGGCAGAATGTAAAAAACTATTCAAACACGATTGCAATGAACATTCTGGCACCCACATTGGTGATGGCACAAATATATGAAGTAAATGAGATCTTGTTTTTAGCCGTTCCACTATCAATAGATTTGCCAAAAATAAAATCTTAGCTTTTTTGGTGAAAAGACGAATAAGATGATTCGCTTTTTTTGATGGGGTAACTCTTGAAGCTCTAATTTGTACCTACGCATCAGAGCTTCCTAAAAAATATTCTCCGGTCAAATATATGAGCGATTGTGAGATAGCAAAAGTAGATGATTCTTTTGTCAACGTATTTTTTTTCAAAATGCTGTTTCTAGTGTACATCATGCGTTGGAGGACTTTCAAAATTATACATCTGCAGAAAAAGATTTATTATAACGAAACCTTTGCACTGACATTCAGCTTGCTGAATCCTTTTCAGGAAGATCAGGTTGATGTTTATATAGAATTCATGGATGAAGAAAGCAATCGTTTTTTCCTTTTCAATATTTTTATCCTACGATTAAACCAGAAGATAAAGGGTGGTATCATGCATGTCTAAAAAAAGGTGAAGGACGCGCAGTCTCCTTAAACATGAGGCAGAGTGTTTATAAACCTGAGATTATGTTGCCCAGATTTCATATCGCATTTGTTGGTGCGCAAAGCGGTAATCGTTTTGAATGGCACTCTGAAAAGGTCATCGTAAAAGTCATTGGGTTGGTTCCACCAGACTTATTGGTAACAATTATTTAAAAATTTTAGATGACACAAAGCATCTATTGGTCAATAATCCTTACATTTCAAGTTTAATACTGACAGGAAGCAGCGGAACAGGAAAAACAAGAGTCCTAACAGAATGTCAAAACATCTTTTTAGCAAATGGATATCGAATCATTAGTCTGTCCGGACAGGCGGGGCAAGCAGAACAGGAGAAGCAGGAAGATGATTTATCACGTTATCTAATAAAGGAATTGATTGCTTTTCTTTATGAAATACCGAGTGATGAGATATTAAGTTTGTTAGAGGAAAAAATATGTTTGTCACAATCTGATTGTGAAATTTCAGAACGCAGTGAAGTAGAGAAAGCCATTCGTTTATTGCAACTAATTGTGAATCAAACAGAAGAATCATTACAAACTGCATTAAATAAGTATGCAGTTATTTTGTATGAAAAGATTTCAAAAGATAAAATGTTCTGATTATTGATAATATGCAGTTTACCGGAAAAGCATTTCAAGCTTTTATTGAAGGGTATGCTTCTTATGCGGTAAATCAGCAAGCACTCAATTTATCGATTCTTGTCTGCGTATTTAATACCGACTATATGACACCAAAAACTTCTGAACTGTTATATAATCTTCTGCATGCAGATATGAAGCGTTGTCTTACGGCTACATTGTTAGGATTTCAGGAGAAGAAACAAGGCATCCTTTTTTGCAGGAGTTGACCAGAACAAATTTGGATGAGAATGAAGAATATTTTTCTGAGATTATAAGTAAAATTTCTTTAAAACCATATAATTTATTGCAAGTGACAAAGTATTTGGAGGAATTAAACATTGTAAGTATTTCTCCTGATAAAAGGGGATATATTGTACCAAATTTGGAAAAATACGAGGCACTTTCCAATATTTCAAATGGAATCACGAGCGTTTTAGAGAAAAGATTTGCTTTTATATACAAAGATATACCGGAAAGCAGAGTGAAATTTATTTTGTCTATCATCTACATTTTTGATCATTTGGATAAAAATTGCAAGATATTTTTCAGATTGATTCAAAAGAATTAGATTTTCTATGTAAAAAGAATATTTTACGGGTGCAAACGTTAGCAATCTACATATTTGACCATGATATTATCAGAAATTTCTTCTATCAAAATAATTCAAAAGATATTTTAATGTGCTTAGAATATGTACAAAACAAAGGTATCGAAAAGAAAATTAGAAGATATCCTATCCCTTATTTATTATATAGAATTGCGATTGAAAAAGATACGGACACGATGATAGATACTGGTGCCAAGGTAGTCAATCTGGTCTTGCCGGAAAGAATCGCTTCTTTATTTTACAATTGTCTACTGGATGCGTTTATTGAATTATTGGAAAATCAAAATTATGAAGGTGTATACATAAAATATATTCACCAGATTTGTACTTTTATCCGCCAGTATGATGGTTCGCTAAAAGCATGGTTCCGTTCCAAAGAAGCATATGACACGATACAGGCTTATTATCCGTGTGCGCTATCTGAGGATCTAAAATTTTATCGTCCTTTTATTCATTTTTGTTGTGATATCGCAGTGCAGAAACACATGTATAAGCAAGAAGTGGATTTTTAAGGGAAGTATTGAAAATGTGTAATAATGCACATCCGGTTGGGTTCGAAAATCAGGACGAATTGAATGTACTTCGGGCAATTATGTATAATCGATGGTATATTTCTTACAATACAGAGAGCTATAAACAAGAAATTGTATCAGTGAGAGAAACGCTTATGCAAAAGTCCCGAGATTATGGGGAGAAAATTAGTGATCCTCAAAAGCGGGGACTTATAGATTATATGAATAATTCAGATGAAGGTTATAATTATTATGGATATTACAAAGATAAGGACAAGTTGTTTTCTATCTGGAATCACTGTACCATCTATATACCCACATTAGTGCCGGAAAAAACTCTAAATTATTATAGAAAAACCGTGCAGTATGGACTGATCGAACAGGATTATGAGAAGGTAACTTCTGAAATTGACAAAGCAATGAAATATTTAGCGGATGGCAAATATTCTCATGAACCAATTATTTTCAAAACATTCTTCTCAATGGCAGAGGTTATGGCAAAGCTTCAACATGAACCCGAAACAAACTATTTTTATAATGCCAGAGTTATTGATGACATTTTGAAGATGCAGCAGCTCTTGGATAATCACAAATTAGGAGACATATTGCTTTTTAAAAGGGGTAAATGCATATTATGCCAAAAAAGAAAGATGATGTTTATTATTCTTTTAAAGAAGCATATAAACACTATTCTGCCGGTGAGACTTCAAGATATTGGATCAAAAAGGACTTATTGGAAGAAAATATCCAATATACATTCACGGAGCTTGGAATATATAAAACAGGTTATGACATGTCATTTCTCCCTGCTGAATGTCGTCAGCCTTTGACGATATTTGAAAAATGATCTGTCTATTGCCAGCGGCATTCAGCGAACAGGTGATTTACATCTTAATTTGCCTTTGATATAATTAACATTTTTGCTCAGCAATCAAATGCAGGGCAAAATATTTCCATGACGGTCAATTACGAGATCATGTTGTATGTCGCGCATTTGAAACCACAATTTATTATTGAATAATGCCACAAATGTATCAACAAAATAAATAATCGGAGTAACAAGATCAATACATTCAAACGATGAATTATTATACAAAACAATTTGTTCACTGTCTCTTTCAGCAACAGGTCTTTCAATAATATCAAGATAAGTTATGCCAAGGACTTCTTTTATCATTTGATGAAAAAGAGTCCCTGTCATATAATGTTGAAAAGTCAAGCATTACAAATTGGTGAACTTCCAATGGATATGTTTTCAAAAAATAGCCTGCACTTTTTTTATACCATTCCGCATTATCATAAACAATCTTTGCATAATCTTTCATTCCATACATACCTTTTGCGTCCAGGCGATAATAGCTGAAAGCAGATTTTGAATTATTAGGATCTGTTCTCCTTTATGATATGCAATTGCTCCTGCTGATACCCATGTTTCAAAACCGATATCTCTTAAACGAAAGCAATAATCGCAATCTGTATAGGAATAGGGGATGTCCTCATCCATTCCGCCAATTTTTGATACAAAGTTTTGGTAGTCATCATAATTGCACTGCACACAGTTTGTACACGTCGATCCATTTTTTGCCAAAGGATGATCGTATAATAATCCCATCATTGTATGGGCTGCATTATATTTTGAATACATAATTCCGTAATCAATAATACGGTTCGTAAGGGGGATTGATAAGTTTTGCACCGGCTACGCCTATTTTATCTGAGCTTGTAAATGTTTTGTATAATGCCTCATACCATCCGTCCCATACAAAATATCTGCATCTACAAATGTAATTATTTCACCCATACATTGTTCAACAGCTATATTAAGAGCCTTGGGATATTGTAAATTTTGATCATATTTCAGATATTTACATCGGGAATTTGAGATATCTACATCTAATTCTGCTCTGTTCACATTGTTGCCAATAATTAAAATTTCCACATCATCCGGTGTGGTTTTCAAAAGACGGTTAAGACAAAACAGCAACATATCTTTATTTTTGTGATATGTAATAATAATTGATTCTTTCATTGGTTTCCTCCTCTGTTATGTTTGTGTGTTGTGAATTCTTAACTGATAATCATGTATTATCAGTCAAAAAAATGTAGTAGGGGAGGGATTATAGTGATAACCTATATCTCAAAATCCTTCCTTGGATGTTTAGTAGTCAAAATATCCTTTTTCTTTGACATAGCAACGTGTGTATATATCTCAGTTATATTAATAGAACTGTGCCCAAGCATTTCCTGAATGTAGCGGATATCAACATCTGCCTCTAAAAGACAAGTTGCAAAGGTGTGGCGAAACATAGGTGGCGTGATATGTAATTCAATAGCTGCCAGAGCTGAATATTTATTAATCATTCGTCTACGGCTTGATCGGATAAGAACCTTCCGGATTGATTAACAAAAAAGTGTTTGCAGTTTTGTATTTCGATAGAATACTCCTGTTTATATTCAAGCAATACAGAAAGCACTTTATCGTTTCCAATGTGCATACAACGCTCTTTAGAGCCTTTTCCATATATTAATATAGTACCATCCTGTAAATTTACATCATTTACGTTTAGAGAACATAATTCTGATATTCGTATACCTGTGGAGAATAGCAGTTCAATAACTGCGATATCGCGTATTGCATTTCTTCGTTGATAAGTAGTTTTAGCACAATTACGTTGGTGATATATTGTGGCAAGAAACGTTTCGACGGTGCGAAGAGGAATTGTTTTAGGCAGAATCACAGGTTCGCGAAATTTTACATGTATTTTGTTAAAAGGATTTCTATCAATAATTTCCTTATATTCGAGGTAGTGAAAAAAAAGCTTTGAGGGATGCTATTTTTCTCTTTACTGTTTTGGGCTTGTAGCTCTGGTGGAGATGAGATATATAGTTTTCCAGCATATCAGGAGTTACAGCCTCAATGGATATGGAATGGAGTTGCTGAGAAAACTGTTTTAAATCTGTCTTATATGCATTCAAGGTTTTCCGGTCTAATCTCTTTTGATATTGACAAAATGCTATATATTCTTCAAAAAAGGTTTGTAGGTTGTTCATAATAAAGTCTCCTTTGTTTTTATAAATATTGTATCAAGAAATGGTGAACTTGGTTGTGCTACATACCAATAGAGGTATATTCTAATTTGCTAAAATAATTTGAAAGATTATCTGTGAATTCATAAGGAAGTATGGTAAAATATAATAATTGGGTACAGGAAGGAGGCGAAGCTGATGGAAACGAATAAAATGAGTAATTTAAATAGAATATTTACCCGCAATATGCTTCGCCACTTTATAGATGGGAAGGTGGATAATGTATATTCGTCAGTCGTTAGACGATATACAAGTAATGCCGATCAAAGGAATAACCGAGAATTAATAAGTGAAATTTATTGTGAATTGAAGAATAATTATCGTAATGAGTATTTTATAAAAATACTTTGCTTAATAAGTTACTTCTAGGTGTGCATAGTGTTAATACGACAACTGCGTTGACAGAAGTTGCGATAGCAAAATCGAAATCAGATTTTGTATTAATAAACGGTAAAGCTGTTGTATATGAGATAAAAACAGAACTTGATAATCTGGAGAGACTAAGTTCTCAGGTAGATGATTATTACAAGGCATTTGATCATGTAGCTGTAGTTACTTATGAGAAAAATCTGCAAAAGCAGTTACAAAAGGTGCTGGATAGTATAGATAAACCTGTGGGGATTTATGTGTTAAGAAAAATGGGAAGTTGGGTACGGTCCGAAACCGCAAAGGCACATAAGCGATTTAGACAAGGAAATTATTTTCAAGTTACTAAGAAAAAGTGAATATGAAGATATAATTGCTCAGTGGTATGGCTATTTACCGGAAGTTACACAGTTCAAATATTATCTTCGCTTGTAAAAAACTGTTTTACAGATACCAATAGAAGAGTCATATTTATGTGTTTTGAGAATATTAAAAAAGAGAATGCAACTTGAGAAACAGGAGTTTGTTAAGATTCCATACGAATTAAAGTTTTTGGCGTATTTTATGGAATTGACATATGATGATTATCAGAAACTTGAAGTGTTTTTAGAACAGCAATATGGAGGTATGTAGTATGTATTTTCCCTTATTTAAGAGGACGACAATTTGAATTGATTGCGTTGCGTGAGTTGGTAGAGAAAGGTGTTTTGAGTAGCAGAATCACACCGATTATTGAACCTGTAAAATTATCTTCTACACTTGTTAAGACCATAGAAGCATATGGGGAAAATAGTAAGCAGCTTGCTATCATTACCAATCCTAAGGTGGGGGAGCTTTAGTAGTGATGCCAGAGAAGAGAAAAATCAGAAGTTAAAGGAAAGCTTGTCTGCAAGTTTAAAAGAAAATAATAACATTCTCTATATGTATTTATTAAGGGCGAGTTCAAAACCAGAGAAGTTTATTGCAAGACATGCAGATAATATGGGAACGATTTGTGATGACAAAGATGCAATTTCTGTTTATGAAGCATACTTTGCAGAAACAGATGTTAAGTACAATTTAATTCCTGATGAAAGTGGTTTTAGAAGGAAAATAAGTAAAAACAGAGTAGTTTTGACGGATAAGTTTAACAAACTAGACAGAAATAATGATTATATTGAAGTTGACGACGAACCTTTTTCAGAAGATCATTTGTACTATCAAGAAGATGGATATGTGGGATTTGCTGATTATTCTGTAGTTGGTGAAGAATATAATGAAACGGGGTTTGCTCCTTATGCGGTTGCGATACATATTGTATATTTCGATAAAGATGATAGTTTACGCGTAAAGCATTTTGTTTCTGATTCAAATGATGATATTAGTGATCCAGCAGGAAAATTTCAAGAAGCGTTGTCGAAACTCGTGGCATGGAATGAAACAAAGCAAGCTTGATACTGTGGCAATGAAAGAGTTTGAAGATTTATATCACCGAGAAGCTTATCCGGGGTTGGGAACAGTGAAAAAACTATCTATTATGCATCATTTAGAGTTAATAGGAAGATATTTGGATAAGGAGTAGCTTATGGTAATTTGCGAAAGATGTTTTTGCGATACAGAAGTTATCTCTGTTATCCGGAATAAAGCAGAGATTGGGGATTGTCCACTGTGTAAATGTAAAAATGTACATATATATGATACGGATAAGTATGAAGACCTGAGCATGATGTTTGATGAATTGATAAGCATATATACACCGGTTTCTTTGTTGCCAGATTCGTATCCGAAGTCAGATACTCGCTTGTTGAAGACTGAATTGATTAACAACTGGAATATCTTCAATAAAAAGAGCGAATCCGATGTGTATAACATAATTACTGCAATATGTAAAGAAAAGTATGAATATAATGCAGAGTTGTTTGACCAGCCGGTTGGTATTCAGGAGTTATATGACCAAGAGTATTTATCAAAACATTCTCTTTTTTGACTACAAATTCTTGGGATGATTTTGTAGAGGCACTAAAAAACAAAGAATCGTTTTCATACGCATTATGTAGATTTGAACTTATTAGAACGATTTTGTTCATATATTCGTAAACCATATAAGACAGGGAGAGATGTTTTATAGATGTAGAATTTCAACAGAAGAAGGGATTCCTATTGAAGAAATGGGTGCACCGCCAATTGATAAGACTACAGATGGTAGAGCTAATGCAAGAGGAATTAGGTGCTTGTATTTGGGTGACACTGCTGAGACTACAATATATGAAGCAAGAGCTGGTGCATATGATTATGTAACGGTTGGTAAATTTAGGCTTAAAAAAAGATATTATTGTTGTCGACTTAAAGAAAATCAATCAAATAAGTCCATTTTTAGAGGGATTAGATTGCTTAGAATATGCGATTAATAAAGAGCACTTAAATAAGATAAATGACGAAATGGGTAAAATCATGCGGAGGAGCGATAGTGCCTTGGATTATGTTCCTACGCAATATATTACCGATTTTGTTAAAAGTATTATCCATGATGATGTTGCGGAATATGCGGGCATTGAATATAAAAAAGCGTAATGCACAGCGATGGATATAATTTGGCTTTGTTTGATCCGGACTTGTTTGAGTGTGTGGAGACGGAAGTTTATGGAATAGATACCATTGATTATAGAAAACATCCAATTATGTGAATACATGCCCTGACGAAGTGGTCAGGGCATATGTGTTAAAAACACTTCCAAACTATCCTCCGCATCCACACATGTTTGCATCTCACCATTTAGAGCAAGCCGGGCATATTCTAGCGGATTATCAATCACTAGAGCATTCAGATACCTCTGGGAATTAGGAGTTATACGTATCCCAGATTCAGCCTGATTGCAGTCAATCCGGAGGATGTAGCCGTTATAGTGGTTAATGTCGATGCTGTTGTGCATCGGGTTATATTCTGCGTGCACCAATTTCATTGTTATCAGTCCTTTCGTTTGAATTGGAAGTAAAAAGCCCATGGGCTTATTTTGGACTTGAAATACTTTTTGAAATAGATAGAATAATCACAAAATGTATCATTATATAAAATGAAACATCACTAAAAATATTCAGAACAATACAAGTTGTGATATTAAAAGTAGTGTGGTAACTGCATTTGTATATGTAAGTATATTAATTACCTGTTAATCTTAATATCACCCATATTAACATCAGCATTTATACTTTTACCGCTGCCAGCATTATTAGTATAGCTGTGAGAATAAGTAGAATCATTAACCTTGATGTCACCTAAGTCTACAGAGAGATTAGCACTGTATTTATCAATATCCATACCGCTTATTTTCAGAGAACCCATATCGACAGAAAGGTTAAGGACATCACTGTCACAGTTTGTAAGCTTAATATCGCCCATATTGTTGTCAGCAGTTATATTCTTAATGGATGAATCAGCAATCTTAAGAGAACCCATATCAACAGAGAAATCAGCAGAAGAAGCATGTATATTGTTAACATCCATATCACCCATATTAAGGTCAGCCTGAATAGAATTAAGACTGATATTGTCAGGAATAGTAATTGTAAGTGTGCAGTCTGAGTTTTGATATTAGTCATAAGATGTACTTTTTACATGCTGTTCAATATTTAATGAAGTTCCAGAAACAGATACAGCAGGCTTAAACTTTTCAGCACCTGTATAGATAACTTCAAGCTTGTTGCCTTTCTTAATCTCAACACTGCCAAGATTCATATCAACAGATATGTCTGACACATTATCATAAATAGAAGAATTTTCAATATATTTGCCACTGGATGCCATAGTCATGCGTGTAAAAGGAGAAATGTTAAATACATTACCAAGAACGCCAATAATTATGCATATAAGTGTAATAAAATATATAATTGACAGATAAATTCGTTTCTTCATAATTACACCTCCCTGGAATCGTCTTTAAGTATACTCTTAAATATAGCATGTATTACAGCCGCAAATATACCATATAACCCATGTTAAAGCCCATGCAAATGTGATGAAACTGGCTGACAGATATATACATGTAACGGTAGGCCAGAAAACAGACATAATAGTTGTTGCAGTATTGTTAATATATCTTACTTCTTTATTCTCCTTCTTAACATAGCTGCCGGCTACATTGTCACCATTAAGAGCAAGTAAAGTCTTACATGAAGTCTCAGCCATTGAACCGAAAACAATAAGGAATATGCCGACACTTACTATACAAATCATTCTTTGCGCCGCCGATATCGTCAAGTCCCTGTATTGGGATTGCGTCAAAAACGGCAGCAGGGACAAAAGCTTATGATACACATAATAATTCCCAGAGTGCGGCACACAATAGAAATGTTGCGAAGTTGTTCCTTCTTATCCTGCACATATCCGACAGTGGCATAATCGATGATACATTCGTGTTTCTTAATATAGTCGTATTTATTCATTAAAGAATTGGTTATTATAAATATGCCAACACCGCAGGCAACTATAATAAACAGAGCAACAGTGCCCATTGTCTGGAGAAAATTATTATGAAATGCACTGCAGGCTGCCGCTGGAACTACTGAGAAAATACATAAGAAAACCCCTAATGCAGTCAGAAATGCATGTCGGCTGCCGGCACTTACAAAGCTTCTGGCTTCATCCTGTGTTAAAAGTGCGTCTGTTATCAACAGGAGCAGAAGACTGTCTGTTAAGTCCGAGAGTTTCTGCGAGTTCGTCAAGATTGCCGAATTCTGAGATAACAGTACCTACAGCCTCATTCTCGCTTTTACCTTCGCTGATAAGTTCATTATATTTGTCCTCCATCATGCCCCACAATTCGTCTTTAGCCTTTAAAACCTCAGTAGTTGCGGGGAGATTGGCAAACATAGTTTCAAGATAACTTTTAATAGTATCCATACATTAATTCTCCTTCACAATAAATTTTTCAATAACTTCTTTAGTGAGAGCCCACTCTTCACATTTTGACCGATAATACAGCCGTCCTTCGTCAGTAATCTGATAATAGGTGCGCTTTTTTCCGCCATTCTCGCCTACACCGGGAAAGAAGTGATATATCCGTTTTTTTCCATACGTGTAAATGCGGAGTAAAGAGTAGTTTCTTTAACAATATATTTCTCATTGGTCATACTTTAATCTGCTTAGAAATCTCATAACCATAAGATGGCTTATCAAGCAGAAGATACAGGATAATTGTATCGTTGTAGCCTCGTATAATGTCGCTGCTGATGCCAGCCATGCATACTCCTCCCTTCGAATTAATTGAAGGTGATGATTCACCTGATAATAAATATTAAATAAATGATAATTACTACGACAGGCGATACTACGACAGCCGTAGTACATCTGTCGTAGTATATATAACATGATATGCATAATATGTCAACAGGAGAATATAAAAATCCCTCAAAAGCAGGTAAACGTTGCTTTTGAGGGATATATTAAATATGTGGATTATTTGAAATATACTTTAGCTGCAGTAGCAGCCATGATATTTTCCTTGTCAGGTGTTGATATTTCATTGCTTAAGACAATGTAATCAATAAGGTGTCTGTAGCTGTCCTTGCACAGATTCATAGGCAGGTCGCTTCCCCACATAAGTCGGTCGCTTCCGACAAGTTCGATGGCGCGTTTAATATAATGGATTGCGTCAGGATAAGGGTATCTGGCGTCTTTACCCTGATTAGAAGGAAGGCTTGCAAGGTCGAATACAACATTGTCAAGCGTGAGTGCCTCCATTCCTTTAAGCCAGACATGTTCCTGAACAAGACCTCTTGGGGCAAGCAGATGGCACACAACAAACTGCGTGTCAGGGTGTCTTGTAATTGCGCGGGCGAGGGATTACGGCTGACAGCACTCGGCAGGGTAGCGTCCAATATCAAACACAACAGTATTATTATGCATTTCAGCATATGACAGCATTTCCTCAATAACATCACCATCAAGGGGAATAGTAGGATGATAACTCATAAGACCGCTTCCGGTACTTACCTCGAATTTTACAATCTTAATTCCGAGGTCTTCAAACAAATGCTTTCTTATAGAATCAACATTTCTGCAGAATGGGTCGTAAGTAGTAGCTGCGGCAAGACGGTCAGGATATTTCTTTGCAGCCTCATAAGTGTAGAGATTCTGCGGTCCTAAGAAATTGCCCTGAAGCATAACAGCCTTGGAAACACCAGCTTCATCCATAACCTTAAGAACCGCTTCCGGAGTTACATCATATTCACCGAGACACTCTGGTATCATCTGGAATATAGTTCCATCAGCGTAGCTTGCGTAACCTCCGCCTATAGCCTGCATTTCTCCGCTGTTTCCAAATCCATTGATGCAGCTGGCATATATGAATGTGTGAGTCAATTATGTTCATAGTTAAGCCTCCTTGTTGCTAGATGTAGAAAGAATATTGAGATTATGTCCATACAGAAATTCATTAATAATTCCAATGTCATATTCACATTTGTTAATCATAATTATAATTGCAAAGATCGCGGCTGACCTTGGAATACAAAGGGCTTAAGCCTGCAGTTTTTAACGCACGGTTGGTATCAGTAAGATTCATATGGCATGCGATGCAGAGTGCAATTACTCTGTCACGGCTTGATTGGTACGATTGCCATTAAGTATTCCGTATGCATAATTAGCTGGAATATCACTTTGTCGTATAACATTACTTAATTGAAGTCCGTAGCTTCCTATATACCGGTTAAAGAATTCGTTGACAGACATCTGTGAGTCAGTATCCTCTTCATTACGGTATCTGTTAAAATGTTCAGGCTCAACTGAACTTAAGATTTTATCAAGTTCATAAGTCGGTTTTTCGTTCATTATTAATTCCGCCTTTCACAATAGAGTACACATTTTCTATTGATATAGTGTATAATAATAAACACTAAATTACAATAAGGATAAAAATATGACTTTAGAAGAAGAGAGCAGGCTGTCATTTTACAGGGAACTGACAGTACTTGATGAAAAAAGAATATAGTGCTGGTGCAGGATATAAGGAACAGTGAGCTTTGCGTTAAAAAGACACTTGATATATATTCGCGTGATGTATATGAGCAAGCTTGCCTCTGTAAGAATTGAGGGAGTTCCTGCGGTAAAGGAATGTGTTGCTGATGATGGAAAGCTTATAGTAGTTGAGGAGTATGTGCAGGGCAGGAGCCTTAAGCAGGTATTAGATGAGCAGGGACTATTAAACGAGGAACAGGCATATGATATTGCAGTACAGCTTGCGGACATTCTTGTGCGACTGCATCAGTTAGAGCCGGCAATTGTCCACAGAGACATTAAACCATCTAATATAATTATTGAAAAAATGGACATGTGAATCTTATAGATTTTAATGCGGCAAGACATGTTAATGCAGATAAGAATGAAGATACCAGAATGCTGGGAACAGTGTATTTTGCTGCACCAGAGCAGTTTGGATTCGGGCAGTCTGATGAGCGTACGGATATATATGGTCTGGGAGCAACAATTAATTATATTATGACAGGTGACAAGCCGGGAGCAGGAATTGCAGAGTGCAGATTTTCAGATATTCTTAAGAAATGCCTTATGGTAGATGCAAAGGATCGATATCAATCGGCTGAAGAGCTTCGTGGCGTGCTGGATATGTTAAATTATAGTATAGTACAGGATAATAGGAAAAAGCTGAAACAGCATTTGGTAAGGATAATACCATTTCGGTTGTGAGAACCTATCGTAATATAAGAGATATAATTGTTAAAATGTACAGGAAATATCAGAAAAGGAATTACGATATTGATACTTCATGGCGCAGATATCTGCGTTGCCGGGATTCAGACGGCTGAATGTCGTGTATTGTCTGATTGCGCTAGTATGGTATGCGGTTATTGTATGGATGACAATAACTTTTGCAGTTACGGACAGTAAAACGGGGAATACCGGTAACTGGCGGAGAACTTACAATGTATAAGATAGCTGTATTTGTACTCCTATTTGGAATGACAATGTGGTTTGGCAACTATCTTAATATAAGGAGAAAGCTTCCGGGAATGAAGAAGATAAATGTATTAAGCACTATTCTGACATTTGGGTATGCATTTACGATTAGTTTTATGTTTTTAGCTTTTTTGCAATATTTATGGCAATTATAGGATATTTGTAATTATAAAAAGACAGGATATATGTTGAGACAATTCAATATTATGTCCTGTCTTTTTTGTGCTGTCAGCACACAGATTGTAAGCTTCACTGTGATAACATTCAGAATGTAAAAATAATTACATATCACAATGAAAATTAAATATTGTATTCATATCGCAGTTAAGGATACGGCAAAGATGCATAGAGAAAAAGAAACAGTAGGATTCTGAGATCCCTTTTCTATTCTGTTGTATGAGTAAATTGAAATATCAATGCCATCTGTTTGAAGCCTCGCAATCATATCAGTCTGTTTAATGTTCAGCGATTTACGCAGAGCGGCTATATTATTACCAATATTAGTATCATTAATCTGAATTATGCGGTCAATACTGTTTTCATTTTTCATAAAATTGCACCTCTATGCAATAATATATGTTGATTTGTAAAAAAATAATTGCACGAGAACGCAATAAATGATATTATGTAGAAAAGTTAATTATGTAAATTCAGAAATAAAGGTATATGCATGAAAAAATATATCGTATACGCAAATATCTCTATTCCAATACTGGCAGGCAGTCTGCTATACTATGTGACTTCACCGCAAGTCATATTTGTACAGAATATTGACAGGCTGCTTGGAGTCAGTCTGCATGTTGGAACGGAGAACACATTTGTAGTAAATTTGCGTAGTTATATGCCAGATATGCTGTGGGCGTATGCACTGGTATTTTCATTAATGCTGGTTACAGGTAATAAAACAGCTTATGTATGGAAAATGTTTGTGATAGCAGGCATGTTTTCGACAATTATGGAAGTCCTTCAGGTTACCGGATGTGTAAAGGGAACATTTGATGTGATGGATATTATTGTTGAGATAATTGCAGAACTGATGGCTGTTTTTATTATAAAAAGACATGATATGAGGAGGAAATCATATGAAAAGAATCAGGAAGTACATAGGGGTACTGCTGTGTCTGATAGTATTTCTGCAATGGCGATGGGAAGTGGATCTGACACAAGCGTAGATAACAGTAATGCGAGTGGGGCTTCGGATAAGACAGGCACAGAAAGTGATAATGTTGTCATGGTAGGTGGAAGCTTTGAGAAAGATGGATTAAAGGGTACAGTTAATGATGCAGATACAGATTTTACCGATTACGATGATCCATATGGATTTTACAAGCCGGGTGATGGGAAAAAATATGTCAAAGCAGATTTTTCATTTGAAAATAACGGTAAATCTGATGCTTATGTAAGTAGTGCAGATTTTAGCTGTTATGCAGATAATGAGAGCTGTGACCAAAGTTTTATCGCATCTGTAAATGAGTTCTCAGGAGATACATTATCAACTGGTCGTAAAATAAGCTTCAGTGTAGTATTTGAAGTTCCAGTTGATGCAGAATCTATCGAACTGGAATACACAGCCAATATATGGTCAAGTGAAAAAGTAATAATAAAGCTTCAGTAGGAGGAGTAGAAGATGAGAGTTTGGAAACTGGTATCAGGAATATTATCAATTATATTATTTGCAGTAGTTATGTTTCAGTCATGCGCCGCAGGAGTAGTTAATGCACTTTGAGGACAATGGTGGCATATCAGGAAGTGTCGGCGTAATAGTTGGAATACTTATGCTTGCTGGTGGAATTGTTTCGATAGCTACAAGAAATAAGACTGGCAAGGGACATGATATAGCGTTGATTGTACTTTTCGGACTTGCCGCTGTATTCGGATTTGCAGGATACGGCAATTACAGTGACTTAGTAATCTGGTCAGTATGGTGTCTTATAAATGCTGTTCTAGCAGTTGTAAGCATAATTAAGAATAGATAAAGAAACCCATAATTATTAAAATGTCTGGTGTGCCGCAGTAGTGCAAAGCATGCCAGACATTTTTTCATTAGTCATATTAATAAGTAATCTCCTGCCTTCTTTTCTCCACTGTCTGAATTCAGCAGAAGCAGAAAGTAAAAGGTCAGATGATGAGTTAAGTGCAGTTTCCACAGAATCCTGAATAACACCGATGATGAAGCCAATTCCGACAACCTGCATTGCAACATCATTAGGAATACCAAATAATGAGCATGCCATAGGTATAAGCAGGAGTGAACCACCGGCAACACCAGAAGCACCACAGGCAGAAAGCGCTGCAAGAATACTTAAAAGAATTGCGCTTGGAATATCAACAGTAATACCTAAAGTATTGGCTGCGGCAAGTGTCATAACAGTGATAGTTATTGCAAAGCACCATCCATGTTAATAGTTGCACCGAGCGGAATAGTTACAGAGTAAGTATCCCTGTCGAGTCCCATATCCTCACATTCCTTCATATTAATAGGAATATTGGCAGCGGAGCTTCTTGTGAAAAAATGCAGTGAGTGCGCTCTTTTTTTAAACATCTGAATACAAGTGGGTAGGGATTCTTGTGTGTACACCAGAAAACAAGAATCGGGTTGGTAACGAAATAGATAAAAAGCATAGTACCAACGAGAAGCATAAGAAGCTTTCCATATTCCTTAAATACTGACATACAATTGTTTGACACAGTATCAAATACAAGTCCCATAATACCAAATGGAGCAAAATTAATAATCCAGGTAACAACCTTGAAAGACCATTAGAGATATCTACAAGCATATCTTTAGTAGATTCCTTGGCATGTCTACATGCAATACCGATAACAACAGCCCATGCAAGAATACCTACATAGTTAGCTTTAGTAAGAGAAGTAATAGGATTCTCAACAATATTCATCAACAAAGAGTTAAATACATCACCAATACTTCCCGGTGATGACATTTCTTCAATGCCTTCTGTCAGAGTAAGCGTAACCGGAAATAATTTGCTTGTAAATACTGCGATTACAGAGGCAAGAATGGTACTGAACATGTACAGAATAATTACGGTTTTAATAACACCACCATGACTTTTTCCTGAATGGCATAAAGAACTTATGACAAGCACGAAAACAAGAAGCGGTGCGATAGCCTTAAGTGCACCAACGAAAACGCTTCCGAAAAGAGCAATGCCGGAAGCCTTTGGAACGAGCAGGCCAAGAATAATACCAAGAGCCAGTCCTCCAATAATTCTTTTAATGAGACTAATACTGATCCATTTGTCTAATAATTTTTTCATATCTAACAGATTCTCCTATGCAAAACTTTTTCTATTATAAACTTACAGAATTTATTTGACAACTAATACTGTAAAGAATAAAAATATATTGTAAAATATGAGATAATAATTACATAAGAGAGCAGACAGATATGAAAAGAATTATATATTATTTTAAAAAGGATATAGTGCTGACGGTAAGCTGGGTGCTTGCGGCTGCTTCAGCATTTTTAGTAAGACCGGATAAAGGATATGTAGGTTATATTGACTGGCGTTCACTTGGAATATTGTGGAGTCTGATGATAATAACAAAAGGTTACATGAATAACGGCATCTTTGAAAAAAAAATCGGACATGCACTTCTTGTTAGAACACGGAAAATGTGGCGCCTTTTGTGAGCGTACTTGTTGCACTGTGTTTCTTTAGCAAGCATGCTGATTACAACTGATGTTTCACTGATAACATTTGTTCCGTTTGCGATAATGATGCTTAAGCAGTGCGACAGACAGGAACTTATGATACCGGTTGTAGTATTACAGACAATAGCCGCGAATCTTGGAAGCATGCTTACACCGATTGGCAATCCGCAGAATCTGTATCTATACGGACTTGCGGGGGTGGGAGCAGGTCAGTTCATAATGTGGCTTCTGCCATATACAATTGTTTCGGCAACGCTTCTTATTATTTCAATAATGCTTTTAAAGAATAAAAATGCTGATGTGAGCATGAAGGATACAGACGATAATTCAGGTCAGAAAGCTGTACCTGTAAATGTGTTGTTATATACAATTCTTTTTATCATCGCATTACTTGTTGTTGCAAGAGTACTTCCGTGGTATGTACTTACAGTACTGGTGCTTGTTACTACATTTATAATAGAAAGAAATGTGCTTTTGAAAGCAGACTACGCGTTGTTGTTAACATTTGTCGGCTTCTTCATATTTACAGGCAATATGGGAAGGATAGAGCCGGTTGCATTATTCTTATCAGGTATTGCTGATGGCAGGGAAATAGGCGTTGGAATCATTACAAGCCAGTGTATAAGCAATGTTCCGGCGGCACTTCTGCTGTCAGGATTTACGCATAATATAAAGAACCTTGCACTTGGAGTTAATATTGGCGGTCTTGGCACACTGATAGCTTCAATGGCTAGCCTTATATCATATAAGCAGTATGTCAATGAAGTGCCAGATGGAAAAGGAAAATATTTTGTTACATTTACAGTGTATAATGTGATATTTCTGATTGTGTTATATACGTGTACAAAGTTCATATGAGAGGAGATATGATGGATTCGATTAATTTATGTTATGAAATGTGCGATTACATCGAACAGAATGGTGTTGTAAAACTGGTTGGAAATGTGAAGCTTCGCGACAATCTTAAGAAAGAGCTGTTACATTTTCATATATACATATCAATGACAGATGGAAGATATGGTGAGGAAGAGAAAGCATTTATAAAGAAAAAACTGGGATTCGATGTGAGTGCGTCAATGGCGGCTGATATCAAGAACCGCAACATGCTTGGTGCAGGATATATCACAAGAGTGCCGGAGACATTTAAGTATTTCATATTAGCCAATGCCGGTCACAAGATTAAGAACGATCGATACGACAATAAAGAGGCACGTACGCTGGCAGAAACCTACCGCAAGCTTGGGCAGGAATATCTGGTGCGAATACTGGAAGTACCGAGGTTGAGATAAATGTTTTATCATCATACTGTGTAATGTTAGATGAGAATCTTAAATCATATGGTCTTCTGCGTCCTGATTACAAGAGCGCGGCAATACAGGCAGAGACAGCGGATGACGAAGAGCCGGACGCATATGAACTAATTGCAGAACTTAATTCACTGACAGGACTTACTGCAGTAAAAGAAGATGTCAATGCACTTATTAATCTTCTTAAAGTCCAGAAAATGCGTGAGCAGATGGGAATGAAGCAGACAAGCGTCAACAAACACCTTGTATTCATGGGAAATCCTGGAACAGGAAAGACAACAGTTGCAAGACTGCTTGCAAGAATATATAAGGCAATAGGGGCAATATCCAAAGGTCATCTTATAGAAGTAGACAGGTCAGGGCTGGTATGCGGATATATAGGACAGACTGCATCCAAGACTGCGGAAGTAATAGAGTCTGCGCTCGGTGGAGTTTTTTTTATAGATGAGGCATACACATTAACCAATGGAAAAGGACAAGGCGATTTCGGTCAGGAAGCTGTAGATACATTATTAAAGGGAATGGAAGACCACAGAGATGACTTAGTTGTGATAGTGGCAGGTTATACAGAACTTATGGAGGAATTCTTAGATTCCAATCCGGGACTGCGTTCAAGATTCAATAAATTCATCAATTTTGAGGATTACACAGCCGAGGAAGAAGTAGAGATACTTATAAATAACTGCAAGAAGCAGAAATACATGTTATCAAGAGATGCACTCCAAGAAGCCAGAAGATTTTTCACAGAGCGTGTCGCCAACAAACCAGAAGGTTATGCCAATGCAAGAGATGTAAGAAACTATCTTGAGAAAGCGATATCTAATCAGGCTAGCAGGATAGTGGGGCTTAAGGATGTTGATAAGAATATACTGGCGATGCTAGAGAAGGAGGATTTGGTGGGGATTGAGTTGTGACATACGGGAGGTTGTGGCAGACGAACGCTGTGGGCGGGGGATAGTGTCATTTTCAGACACGCTCCCGCGGTGGAAAACGCAGCTGTACTAAATTCGCTGGTTAGCCGCATAAAATGCGGCTTTCAGCTCATTAAGTGCAGGCGTTTTCCAACGGTCTGAAAACTAACACTATCCACCCGCCCGCCGCTTACGTTGCTGCCCCTCCCGATGTCGCAGGCTCATCGGGAGCGGGAGTGGACTTTAGTGTGTAGGGAAGGCACAAGGAAGTCCAAAAGGGAAGCCGAAGAGTGGCAGATTGGACGTTGGAGTGGGGGAGAAGGCATGATGAGGTCCAAAAGGGAAGCCGAAGAGTGGCAGATTGGACGTTGGAGTGGGGGAGAAGGCATGATGAGGTCCAAAAGGGAAGTTGAAGCGTGGAGGATTGGACGTTGAAGCGGAGAAAAGGTGAGATGAAGTACAAAAAGGCAGGAGAGGAGAAATATAATGGGAACAGTATATTTTACACGACATGGTCAGACTGTCTGGAATGTCGAGAACAAGATATGTGGTGCAACAGATTCACCACTCACAGATTTAGGCCATGAACAGGCAATAGAGTTAGGAAAGAAGATCCTTGAAGAAGGAATACAGATAGATGAAATCCTGTATTCGCCACTTATAAGAGCGAAAGCTACAGCACTTCATGTATCTGAGATTACAGGAATACCAGCGCGCGAAGAGATAAGACTTAAGGAACAGAATTTCGGTAAATACGAATCAACACCAAGAGATGGAGAAGAATTTGCAAAAGCCAAATGCAATTTCATATGTAGTTTTGATGGAGGAGAGACAATGCTTCATCTTGCACAGCGTATATATAATCTGCTTGACGAAATTAAGGCACAGCCTGATAAAACATATCTTTTAGTTGCACATAATGGAATTGCACGAATGGTAAAGTCATATTTTGAAGATATGGGGAACGAGGAGTTTTCGGCGTTTAAGATAAAGAATTGTGAGATATTGAAGTTCGAGTTGTGACATACGGGAGGTTGTGGCAGACGAACGCTGTGGGCGGGGGATAGTGTCATTTTCAGACACGCTCCCGCTCGGTGGAAAACGCAGCTGTACTAAATTCGCTGGTTAGCCGCATAAAATGCGGCTCCCAGCTCATTAAGAGCAGGCGTTTTCCAACGGTCTGAAACTAACACTATCCACCCGCCCGCCGCTAACGATGTCGCCCCTCCCGATGTCGTAAGCTCATCGGGGGACTTCTGGCGGGGTGGGTTGGATGAAGGCTCACCTCAAAACTTTTGCAGACCCAGGTGAGCGAAGCGATATCGTCAGGGTTAGTTTTGGGATTGTAAGAGGTATGGAGAGAGTCAGCGGGGTTAATTGTGTATATTTCCTGGAGCAGACCGTTGGAAAACGTCGGCACTTAACGAGGCGTGGGAGCCGCCTTTGGCGGCCGCCCCGGGCGAGTTTAGTACAGCTACGTTTTTCATCGAGCGGGAGCGGGTCTGCGGAAGGAAATATGCCAATTAACCCAGCGTCCGTTCTCCCTTCCCTCTCTCATAATCACCCAAACTAAAACACAATACCCCCTAGACCGCATCATTTCTTTGAGCTATAATCAAACCCGGCTGGGAAAGCCAATGAATTGTATAGGAAAGAAAGGCAGTAATATGTTTAACAAATCATACATTAAAAAAGGCTGCAGCGATAGCAAAGCAGTAATACTTGCGGCAACAGCACTTCCGGTTAATATGGCAAATGCAGATACACAGACAACAGGAAGTACTGTGACAGGAAGTACTTTAACAGGAATTACAGCAAATCAGGCAGCATCAGAATACACAGAAATCCGCACAGCATCAGAACTTGTGGAGGCAAAGCAAAGACAGCCACAGGTAATTATAAGCTGATGACAGATGTTGATATGACTGGAATTGAGTGGACACCATGGGATTTTTCTGGCACATTTGACGGCAACGGACACAGCATACTTAACCTGTCAGTAAAGACGGTAAGTAAGCATACAATGATGACATATGACGGTAATAGAAAAGAGTATGAAACATATGGAGCCGGCTTTTTGGTGTTCTTAAGGATTCGAAAGTAACAGGTCTTAACATATACGGTGCAAGAGTTGAAGTAACTTCAACAGAACCGTGTTTTTGTAAAGACCAGTGGCAGGTCTTGCTGATAACAGCGATATATCAGACTGTATAATTAAGGATACATATGTGTCACTAACAGATTCAGCTAAGATGTGGGGAACAGGCGGAATTGCCGGATTTGGAAGCGGCAATCTTGATAACATCACTACAGATGTAACACTTGTCTGCGTTGATACAGATGCGGCCGTAAGAGATGAGCAGTTTATGGGTGGTGCTTACGCAGCCGGCTTCCTTAATATAAGAAATTGTTCTATAACAATAGATGGATATGATTCAGACCACGGATATGTGCATGATGGCGGACTTGTCGGCATGTATATGGTATATCCATTGGAACTGTCAAAGACATATCAGGGCGAAGTGCTTAACAACAAAGTTAAGGGAATGATAACATTTTTCGAGGACAATACAGACCGCCGTGCATATTGTCAGGCAAATATGGGTGAGGTCATGAACTGGACATATGCATATTCAGGCTTCACATCAGATTTCAAGAGAAATGAGACATATGATTATTCAGTTACACTCCTTCCTGAAATGTGCAGCAATCCTTCATACTCTGACACAGTAACAGAGGCAACAGCAACGGATTTCGGCTATACAACACATACATGCAAAGACATGTGGTTATACGTATTCAGATAAATACACAATACATGAGCATAAGGTTGACAATTACAGTGTTGTAAAGGAAGCTACGGGAACAGACAAGAAAGACGGAATAGAGGCAGGAACATGCGACCTGTGTAATCAGACCGTTTACAGGGAATATGTCTGCAAATGTGGTAACAGACGATAGTGAACAGACAGCAGGTAATAAAGCATCAGATTCACAGAGTAAAAAGGACTTAGTGAAAGTACTGCAGTATTTACAATAATTGTAGTAGTGATAGTTGCGATAATAATCATAACAGTAGTCATTATGGTACAGAACAATAAGAAAAAAAGAAGACATAATAGAAAAAGAAGACGCAGATAGAAGGGAGCAGTTATGGAAGAGAACACATTTATAAATGTATCAAAAGATATGATGTCATTCATAGAAAAAGTCCTACAGCATTTCATGTAACGGCGAATTTTATGGATTTGCTGGACGACGCCGGATTTGTGCGCCTTAATGAGAGGGACAGATGGCATCTTATACTGGGTGGCAAATACTATGTAACAAGAAATGATTCTTCCATAATAGCTTTCAGAATGCCGGCGGCAGAGGGCTTTATCAATTATCAGATTGCGAGCCCGCACACAGTGATTCACCGTCATTTAAGGTAAAAGAGAATCCTGAGCTGACACCGGACAAGAATTACGTTTCGTTAAATGTGGAAAAATACGGCGGCATGCTTATGGCACCGTGGTTTGACCCGGCCTCTTTCAGTTGCAGGAAGGGCAATAGTAAGGGAATGTGCAGTATTAAAGCCAGTCCTTGTAAATGTAGACAGGGATTTATGCATAATTCCTAATCTTGCAATTCACATGAACAGGGAAGCCAACACAGGGCTTAATTATAATGCACAGAAGGATATGATACCGCTTATAGGAGAGACAGAATCCAAAGGGCTTTTTGACAGCATAATAGCAGACGCTGCACAGACAGATAAAGAGTCAGTGATAAGCAGTGATCTGTTTCTGTACAACAGACAGGCAGGAACTATATGGGGTGCGGATAATGAATTTATATCAGCACCAAGACTTGATGATGTGATGTGTGCATATTCATGCATGAATGCGCTTATAGACAGTGATGAGAGCAACCAGGAAAGCGTTGCGGTATGTGCGGTATTTGACAATGAAGAGGTTGGCAGCAGACACCAAGCAGGGAGCAGATTCAACATTTTTATCAGATGTGCTTATGCGTATAGCTGCGTGTGCCGGCAAGGATAATGAGGATTATATAAGGGCGTGTGCAGGTTCTTTCATGCTTTCAGCGGACAATGCGCATGCGGTTCATCCTAATTATCAGGAGAAAGCTGATCCGACTAACAGACCTCATATGAACAAAGGTATAGTCATCAAATACAATGCCAACCAGAAATACACAACAGATGCGGTTTCTGCGGCAATATTTAAAGAAATATGTACAAGAGCGGGAGTTCCGACACAGGAATTTGCTAACCGTTCAGATATTCCGGGTGGTTCAACACTTGGAAATCTAGCTAACTGCCATGTGTCAATGAACACAGTAGATATCGGGCTTGCGCAGCTTGCAATGCACTCACCTTACGAGACAGCAGGAATTATGGACACAGAATACATGATAAAGGCAGTAAAAGAATTTTTCGAGACAGCCATTGTAACTAACAGCAACGGCACATTTACATTAGAATAACAGAAAGATACAGTATATGAGCAATACTATATATATGGCCCGATGGAGGGGCTTACAGATTTTACATACAGAAATGCCTATGAGAAAACATTTGGAAAAGGCAGAATTACAAAATATTTTACACCGTTTATCTCACCTAATAAGTCAGAGAATTTTCTTGCAAGAGAAATAAGAGACATAGACCGCGGGCATAATAAGGATACCTATACGGTTGCACAGGTCATGACTAATGAAGCTAAGGATTTTATATGGACAGCAAAAATGCTTTATGAAAAATACGGCTACAGCGAGATTAATCTTAATGCCGGCTGTCCGTCAGGCACAGTTGTTTCAAAGGATAAAGGCTCAGGAATGCTTCGCGACACAGAAAAGCTCGACCGTTTTCTTGATGAGGTGTTTGAGGATGCATTTATAAGAGAGAATATTAAGGTTTCGGTCAAGACACGAATCGGTGTTGAAGATGATGACAGTTTTCCACAGATAATGGAGGTGTATAATTCTTATCCTCTTGAGGAACTTATTGTTCATCCGAGAGTGCGTACAGATTACTACAGAAATGAGCTGCATCTTGACGCTTTCCGGTACGCAGTGGATAACAGCAGGAATAAATTAGTGCTTAACGGAGATATATTTACAAGGAAGAATTTCCTTGAGATGAAGGAGATATTTCCGAAGGTTGATACATTTATGCTTGGAAGAGGGCTTATCGCGGACCCCGGACTGATTAATGTATTAACAGATGATAATCCTGAGGCGATGGTGCGAGACCTTAATGCAGATAAGAAGCTGATGAAAGAGCTTCACGACCTTGTATACGCAACCCGCACAGCCATAATGCCGGGAGATACACATGCCATACACAGGATGAAAGAAATGTGGTGTTATATGGAATATGTGTTTGATGATTGCAAAAAAGAAATCAAGGCAATCAAGAAATCCCAGAGAATGGCTGATTACAAGGTTGCAGTTGATGTGTTCTTCAACAAGGCAATGCTTGTTGAAAGAAAGAATATTATATTTTCAAAAAAATTCTAAATCAGTGACAGGCAGTATCATATCAGATATTGTCTGTCTTCTTTTCTGCTGGTGACCTGTCATAAAGGCAAGCACCTGTCTTGGCAGGAATCTGCCGCCAAAAATTCCGGCTTTCATTGTAAATGTCGGAACAATGGTAAGTTTGCCTGTAAACATTTTACAAAGTGCATAATAGGCGCAGTAATCAGCAGGAATTCCTGATAATGCGAACTTTACATTGGCAACATTGTTGAAGTTGGTATCAACAGGACCTGGACAGAGCATGCTTATGTGAACGTTACTCTTTAAGTCGCGCAGTTCCCCGTGTATTGCAGTAGTGAGGCTTGTCACATAAGCTTTTGTTGCATAATAGGTAGACATATATGGTCCACCAGGAAGCAGCCCGGCACTTGACGCCACATTCATGATGTAGCCCCTGTCGCGTTGTATAAAGCCCGGAAGTACGGCCTTTGTAAGTATATGCACAGCTTTAATAGTAACATTAATCATGTTGATATCATTCTTTAATTTCGTTTCAGCAAATGTGCCAAGTTCTCCGAATCCAGCATTATAATATCAAGTGGATATTTGCGGAGTTTTTTGCCTGCTTTACACATGATTTTCATCAGATAAATCACATGTGATACATTTGCACCTGACAGCTACATTATCAGCAATTTCATGAAGCGCCGCTGAGTTTCTTCCAACAAGAATCAGGTCATATTCAAGGTCTGAAAGCAGATATGCAAATTCTTTTTCCGATGCCGGAAGATGCTCCGGTAATACATGCAAGTTTCATAAGAAGACTCCTTTCTTTTTTCAATTCATGTTTCTGATTTTCAAAGTTTAATTCCAAGATATTGGCTTAACCTATAAGAATAAAAATTCTCATGATTTATAGGCAAATACTGGCGATATTTTCTTTGGAAATCTTCAATATTCATAAAGATGCCTATAAACAATTCAAAAAATATAACTCTTATAGGTGATTTATCGCCATCATGTGTGATTTTCGGTTAATGTAATATAAAAATGTTCAGAAATGTGATAAAGTCCATATAATGGTGTAAATTACAAATTTATATAAAAAAGAGCCGAGAGCTCATCTTTCAGTTATAATTAAGTTACCACACAAAAACATAATTGAAAGGATGAAACTCATGGCTCAATTACATTTTACATTAGATAGTGATTTTTTGTAGGATTTCTTTTTTCAGAAACTAAGGATGAAGCTTTTGGCAAACTTATGGAAGCTTTACTTAATCAGGTTCTTCAGGCTGAATCTACTGAACAGCTTGGAGCAAGTAATTACGAACGATCTCAAGAACGTTCTGATTATAGAAATGGAGTTAGGACAAGAACATTAACCACCCGTATTGGAAAGATTGAATTACAGGTTCCAAGACATCGTAATGTTCCATTTAAAACTTCCTTGTTCGAAAATTATCAGCGTAATGAACAGGCTTTAATTACAACAATGATGGAAATGGTTGTGCAAGGCGTATCAACCAGAAATATAAAAAAGTAACTGAAGAGCTTTGTGGAGAATCTTTTTCAAAATCTGCTGTTTCTGAAATCTGCAAGGAACTAGATGTCCCTGTTAAGCATTTCAAGGAGCGCTTATTGCCGGAACACTATCCGTTTATTATTGTTGATGCGATATATTTAAAAGCTCGTGAAGATCATCGTGTTAAATCAAAAGCGTTGTTTGTTGCAATTGGAATAAACAATACCGGGCACAAAGAAGTCCTGGGATTTGAAGTTTATGATTCAGAGAAAGTGAACACCTGGAGAGACTTTTTTGAAAATCTTAAAAGTCGCGGTTTGCGCGGTGTAGATATTGTAATATCTGACGCACACGCGGGGCTTGTTGAAGCAATAAAGGAGAGTTTCTCTGGCTCTTCATGGCAGCGATGTCAGGCTCACTTTACAAGAAACATCATAGATAAGTGTCCTAAAAAATACAGCACTGGTTTAGCTTCTGAGTTACGAGACATGTTTAACGCAGCTACTATTGAAGAGGCCGTCGTTTAAAAGAATCTATATACGATGAATATCAGGATGTTGCAAATGAAGCAATGACTGTCCTTGATGAAGGATTTGAAGATAGTATTACCATCATGGCACTTCCCTCAAAATATCGTATAGCATTAAGAACCAGCAACATAATAGAACGCGAGAACAGAGAAATCAGAAGACGCGAAAAAGTTATTCAGATTTTTCCTAATACAGAATCTATTATTAGATTAATTGGTGCAGTCCTTCAAGATGATCATAATGAATGGAGTGTAGGTCATAAAATCTTTGATATGAAAGAGTACTATGATAAACTAAGCTCCATTCAGTCAAATCTCTTGAAGATAAAAGTAGCGTAGATAAAACCACATAACTGAAAGATGAATTTACACACAAATTTGGACTTGACCAGAAATGTCCTATAAGTTGACATAAAATGCGACTATCTATAGGTATCACGAGAAAAATATTCATGATATTTAATCCCAGACAATAAAATTATGCCTATAAACATTGAAATAACAGTTTATGCCATATAGCAAACTCGTCATCAATGCACACCGCCGCCCACCGCACCCCTGCAATATAACATTGACACACCTCCCCGCCGGGCTTAAAATTATTCTTTAGATAAAGCCTGCTAAAGAGGCGTTCATAATGTAGTGTTATACAGGGAGGAATTGATGACAATAAAGAATGAAACAGCATTCACAAAGGAATGTATGGAAGGTGCCATGCGTGCCAGTAATTTTGATAACAGCAGATATAAGACTTTTAAGCTGATTTACAATATGTTTGGACTTATATTCGGAATGATGATGATAAGAGAGCTTGTTCTTAAGATGACAGGAAATGAGCAGGCTGATACATTTATGATAGTGCTGTTTGGTTTAGTGGCGGTAGTATTTCTGTATATAGGAATGATTGGAATGGATAAGAGTAATAAAAAAAATTCCATAATATATATGGAAAGATGGTAGGAATTAAATTCACATATATGAGATAGATGCAGAGAATATTATTATTACAGATGAAGAAAACGACAGTGACACATTCAGTTGGAATGAAGTTGTAAAATGGAATCAGGATCCTGATAATATATATCTGTTTGTTGGGGATGATAACTGCCTGGTTGTAAGCAAGAAAGGGTTTACCCAGAAAGTGCAGATGATCTGAGGCAGCTTGCTGATGCTGTAATTGGTATGAGAAATGTGACAGGAAACAGCCAGCAGTAAATTGACAAACACTATTAGTAGCAGATATAATATCTTCATCTGCGTTTAGCTATGCGGGGGAAATAATCAGGAGGAGGAAAGCCATGAACAATCAGGAAATGATGGAACTTTCAACAGTAGATAAGAGCGATTTT
>VOFG01002170.1_pt1 | contig 47258 bp, 94 predicted proteins | sample 5384171 | NCBI WGS metagenome assembly VOFG01 (sample SAMN12384726, study PRJNA508395) | human gut metagenome | isolation source: healthy gut F | host: Homo sapiens
CTAACTCTTACACTAATTCACTATAATGGTCTAATTCATCCGAATCACCTTGTCTTTATCCTTATAATCTAAAAAAATCACTACAAGAAACGAATAATAAAAATAAAGAAATCATATAAAATAATCTGTTTCATCTCTTCTCAATTAAAATGTTACAATTTCATAGAAAACGAACAAGTCTGTTGAGGAGGGATCGTACCTGACCCTAGAGTCAACTGCTCCGGGTCACGTCCTTTGCAGCCCTTCGCTTTGATAACAAAAGGATTACTTACGCCCAAACTCAACGACAAAGATTTCAAGTACAACTTTCACGAAATCACTATAAAGAATAGAGGATGGGAGATAGAATTACAACACCAAAATTCCCTCGAAACAACTCGCATATCAGCATTATTGTACATTTGCCAATAATTAGGAGACACATTGTTCATAATATCTGTCTTATTTGTCAGTTTTCACCGCCCGTGTATACCCCCGTACAGTATATATAACTCATCTGTCAATGCTGGAATATTCGTATATTTCTCATCACCTAACAGCTTTCTCCTAACGCTTCAAAATCTGAACTCATATTTTGACCAGGATAAGGTAACAAAATTTAAAAATCATCTCCTTGATACAACTCATTCAAGCAATTTTACTTCCAAACTGAAAAAGAGAGAACGTTGAATTAATACTGAAATTCTTATACTGAAAAATCCCATACTTAATCCTCCGGATAAATCCGGCTCCCGTTTTCCACTACATACCAAAGCCGATCTCAAAGCTTCTTCCTGATTCGTAATGATAACATTCCCTTCCTCATCATGATCCTCCAACCAAAAAAATATTGGAATTCCTTTATTATCCAAACCTCCAAAACGATAAGAATGTATTTAAAGCATATCCATCCCTCAACTAAAGAACCGTTAAGATATTGCTCATAAGTTACACTTTGCTCGGCTGTCGTAGAAACTTCATTATACACCTTACTGTGTTAAATGATACACGCTATTCAAAAATCTTCTCTGTCTCCACCGGGTCAACGCTAACGATAAATCCCATCCTTTTATTCGTCAAATCTCCTCCCATTAATTGTCACCATTTTTCCCCGTTAGTACTTGTTACCTGCAAAGGCAGTAATTGGTCCTTACTCTTTTTTATGAAAATATTCAAAAGAACCGGAAAGTTTTCCTTTAAACAAATCAAAATCAACCCCTGATATTGAAAGAATTAGTTTTCTCCCACTTCAAGCCTTCATTAGGTAGTGAATTAAGAGTTGCATAATACTCTTCCGATTTTGAATCCAATGACCCCACAGAAATTATCATATTAGGATTATGTGCTTCTGTCACATTCGCTTGAATACCATAAGAAGCCCGGAATAGCCAAATCCGAAAGCACATTTAAGTGGATCCATAAAATTCTCATCTGTCACATTCAACGTCCAGAAACGACCATATTGGTAAAAAACGAGCTTGTTCTCTAATTTATTTGAACCTTCTCCACGAATAATAGCACTCATCACATATTTCCCTTTTATAAGCATAGGAAAATGAAGCATAATAAGCAATACTATTATTCGTCGCATCTATAATTGTCGGTTTCATCTGCAACATTCTTCTTGCAGCATTGGGCCATTCATCCAATTTATCCAAAGACACGAAATTTTTTTCCACGCTCTGGCAAATATCCCCCAAATCTCTTCACTGATTCCCGTCGATTTTTGAGATTGTAAATCTAGACACTCCAAATAAACTTTCAAGCTATATTACCTCATTAAACGATTTATTAATATTGAAAGAAACACGAGCTGTGAAAGAATCTCCTCCATTAAAACTTGAGTTCAATATTCCTGAACGAAATTCACAAACATTATTCATATAGTTAGACAAATTAGTCAATTGTTTCCGGTCAAAACCATAGGGCAATTTTCGATAAGTAGCAACTTTATACGTACGTTCATCATACCACATTTCCTCTCTGAAGCGCTAGAATTATAAGACAACACAGCAGAAGCTGATAACCAGAATAAACTTATAATCTAAATTTATATTCGTGTTGATACTTTTGATCTTATTCTTTGATCCCGAATAATGCAATTCGTTAAATACATTATATATACCAATGGAATAGTCCATAACCGTCCTGCTCCGCAGAATAATCATAAAAGAACCAGCTTCCATCAGCATTATACGCCGGAATTACCCGTGATGTATTATAACATACTAAACAAATCCACCGTAGGACGATTCGTTGTAGACACAATTCAGCACCTAACATTACTGCTGCTCGAAACTTATCCGATATCTTAAATCCCAAATTACAAAACTGAATCTCTGAATTTCTCCTTTAAAGATCCTGCCATTTAGTACCCAGCAGAAAATAATAGTCAACCCGACTATTAGCTCCTGACAAAGAAAAATGTGTGTTGTTGACTAAACGAATTACGAAATAACAAATCAAAACCAATCTGTATTTATTTCTTCATTTCCTGCACTTCCTGATTAAACTGCTTTTGATTCCATCATTCATTATATAATGATACAGCCTTCAACTCAGTGTAGAGAATCCTACAAATTAAAACCTCCATCTATACGCTCAATATCCTCCTGATTCAAGCCGGAAATAGCATTACCATCAAATTTTGCCATCGATCCATACTATTCAACTAGTTGCATCTAATGGAACCGGATCCTGCAATACTAAAATCATCTAACACCCATACCGGTTCCCTGATTAATAATAAATTGTCGAAGAATGTTAATACGAATCTTCTAGAGCACCAACGTTGAAGTCATTCAAATTAATCTCGAATCTTCCTTGTAACATCTGATCCTAATGAAGTCCCAACTTGTTCTCTTCGTCGATACAATAGACGACGTAGATTCTCTTTGATTATCAGATAACCAGTCACAAATTAACCTTCAATATCATTCCCCACCACCACTTGGATAGGTTTTTCAGATTCGACAAAAAACTTGTTTTCTTTGCCTCTTACCAAGAAAAGAAAAAAATCAACGCACTGTTTTAGCAACCTTAGCTGAAAATTTCCCTTATTATCTGTCGCTGTTCCCGTCACAGTTCCCTTGATCAACACGGAACTCCCGGAATCGGCTCCCCATTCTCATCCTTAACCACCCCTTTGAGCTACAAGCGACTCATCCTTTTTCACCTCCTTAATCGGGATCAGATTTCCCTCGATTTTGTAAAACCAGATTCTTTCTTTTTAAAAATTTCATCAATACCTGCCCGAAGGTAGCCTTCTTCATATCCAAAGTTATTTTTTTTCTTCTTGCAGGCATCAATAACGGCAGTGGAATACACCAAGCGATAATTATACTTCTTCAACACCTCAAGACCTCCTTCACGCTGGCATCCTTCACGTTAATGTTTATTTTACCTTCTTCATTCTGAGCGTGAAGAGCAAACTCAAACCAATAAAAAAGACATAACAATCCTTGAAGGGGAATTTTTTGACATGACTTCCCAGGAATCAAACATTTTTTTCGCCATTTGCGAATTAGGGTGCTACTTATGCCATTTGGGCATGGGATGCAGCTTGGTGTTGGTAGCACTCGCTTTCCTTGTTATATACAGTTACTACTTTTCACACTAATTTTTAAATTTAGCATTACCAACATCAGAAATCACATCAAAAATCTTACCGACCTCATATTTATCCACTCGAACAAAAAACTTCTCATAGCATCCGCATTCGTAGAATACCAAATAAACACTTTCATTCCGCCGATGATCCAGAATTTTCTCAATTCCACGTCCCGGAAAAGAACATATTATCCTTCCAGCAAATAATTTCTTCTACATCCACCTCGGTCACCGTGATCACGTTCATCCGATTTACCCACAACTGCATGTTGATTGGGTTTTTAACACAACTTCGCATCCTTCCTTTTCACTTTACCCTTCACCAAAGTCGTTGCCACCTTTTTTGTATCCGGCAGGCGCTTCACGTTAAACTCCGTCTAGCACTTGTATATCTCCATTCTCAGTGTGGCACGATAAAGAATTATTTTTCATCTCGCCACTTCAAATAATTTCGCCCTTTTCAAAACACTTCGGCTATCACCAACAAAATCACGAGGAAACCTCAATTGGGTCTCTTCATTAAACCAAACTTTTGTTCCGTCAGCCAACATCACGTGATACTCTCCACCTTCGGAACCACCACGGTATTATACTCAACCACCGTTATTCTCTGAAGATCTTCTTCGAATAAACAAGCTCATTTCCATTTGTGATGGCATTCGAGGTAACCTCTTTTTTACCCTCCACTCTCTGAAGTTGCAGGATAGAACCGTCTTCCAGAACCAGCATGGCCTGTTTACGAACCGGAACAGGTAATTTTTCTTCGACTTGATTTTGCACCACTATTTCCGGCTTTATTACATTTCCTTGACTTATGAAGATATAGGCAGCAATAGCCACCGGGTAAAATCAGAATGGCAGCGTAACGCATCATCTTTATCATCCGGCTCGGCTTTTTCCTTTACCTCCATGATCCGATCGTGAACCTCCCGGCTGGTGATCATCTTTTTTCATTTGCCTGTATGCCTCATCATCAATATGCAACTCGGCACGCAACTCTCGTAACCTCCCGGCATCCTCTTCGACAAGCAATCAAAGATATCCTTCGTGATTAATTTATGTAGTTCCTTCATCATCCTTTTGTCTTATATCCATGTTACACATGAACAACAAAAATGTATGAAAGAAAGTTCACATTTAACTTACATTAACAATCGCATGATATACAAATATCATCTACCCAGTGAATGTGTGAACCAAAAACGAGAACCCTTTCCGGCTCCGAATTCACCCCGATGCGGCCTCCCACCTGTTCCACGATACTCTTGCAAATAGATAATCTAAACCTGTGCCATGAGCAAAACTATTCAATTTCACAAAACGGTCAAAAATCTGTTTCTGTTTTTCTTCTTCGATACCCCACCCGTATCTGTCACAGATATATCTCGAACCTCCCCATCCCTCAACATATATCCCATTCGGTTATTTTCCCGGAAGGTGTAAACTTGAAAGCATTATTCACAAAATTGGAAATAACCTGCCGTAACCGATTCTTATCGCTGTACACCCAACATTCCGACAAATTGGGAGCTATACACAAATCAACCCCGACTGGAACCTTCACCCGGAGTGAAGTCACGACATCCTCGCACAACTGGCGCGTCCACCCGATCATACACGAATTCAAAAGTCCCCGCCTCGATTTTCGATAAATCCAGAATATCCGAAATTAACTGCAACAACAACTCGTTATTCTCTCCACGATACCAATATATTGCGCACGCTCACTTTCCTCTTGGGCATAAGCCAATAAATTGGAAAAACCTACAATCGCATTCAACAGTCCGAATCTCATGACTCATATTCGCCAAAAACGCCGACTTTAAACGATCCGATTCCTCCGCCTTATCCTTCGCTTTGATCAACTTCGCCTCGGTCTCCTTCAATTCTGTAATATCATAATTAATACAAATCATCTCGATCATTCCTTCCTGCGGGCGATAATCCTCACCAACACGTTCACCCGCGTCCACGTGTAATGCCCATCAGCCCGTCGGATTCGCATATCATTCCGTAAATGTGTCCGCTTCCCGGCAATTACATCTGACAAAAAGGCAAGCATCATAGCCCGATCCTCCGGGTGAAAATGCGAGTGTACACTGATAATCTGCGGTAGAGGCGTCCTGATTTCTTCTCCCACATTCTTATACCAACTATCCAGACCGTACCCGTTACGAGTCAAAGGCGTTAAAATGCGCGTACCCGACTTGAGCATAATCCCCCACCAACGTGAAAAAATCCTTGAACTCCTGAATCTGGTTATACGCCTCCGTGGCTTCCGTCCGGTCCAGACTGATCAACAAATAATTGATCAAATTATTTTGTGCATCATACAACGTCGTCACCTTTGTCAGTAAATTCAACCTCCCCGTCTTCTTAGAAACATAGAGACCATTCAATTTCGAAAAATCATACACCAGAGAAAACTCACATCCTCTCTTCTCTTCATCCTTTCCCTCATCTCCTCCGGTATAAGATGATTTTCAAACATATTAATTCCCAAAACATCCTCTTTCCTAACCAACCCGAACATCTCAAGATCTTTATCATTCAAATCGACAAGATACCCGTCTTTATCATACAACTCTATCCCGACCGGGATATTCTGATATATATTACGCAGCAAACGTTCACTCCGGTCCAACGCCTCGTGGGCTGAGAAGGTATCGGTCATATCCAAAAACATCAATACGACTTCATCCTTGCAAGGAGAATACATCACGGCATGGAAATATTTATTTTTCTCTTCCAGATGATAATTTATATCCCGTACAACCCGCTTCGCATCACCCGTTCCAGATCAGGCAGCCGTTCCACAAAATGCGGATCAACTTTACTAGCATATTTCCCGGTCCAACTATTCCCTCTCGTGTTGTAAAAAGAATCTGAGCCATCGTGTTCGAATCCATGAAATAATAATCCTTCACGTGTCCTTCCTCATCATAAAACAATTTCATCCGCACATACCCCACCGGCATATGTTTAAACAAATCTGCCAAGAACTTTTTTCTCTTCCTGTGCCTTATCCTCCGACTTCCGGAGTTCCATGCAAATACTGATAATATTCACCATCGAGGCAAACCACTGGTAATCCTCATTTTCCACACGTGAGGCTTATCCAAAATGTCGATACCGGCATACCCGGACACGCCGTCTTTTGAAAACATCAGGGATAACAATAAGTGATTTCACCCCTTGCTCCGTCAAACGCCTTTTTCCTCGCTTGCCTCTTCCGGTAACTCGTCCAAACTGGCAAAAATAATCGGGGACGCATTTCCGGCCAACTGTTTCGTCCACCAGGGAATATTACTCATCAGGGAACTTCTCCATGTAATTCTTTTCTTAAAAGACTTGTAATTTCCCGCCTCGTAACGACACGTCTGCGTGCGATTTTCCCAATCGTACTCTATAATATAGGTACACCCTCCGGATAATGCTGCATAATATCACCCAAAATCTTATTGATAACACTGCTCATATCCCCGGAACGAAGCAATGAAAGCAACGAGCGAGAGATACTATTCTGCTGGGCAAACAAATTGTTCACACGTTCCATCGCCGTTTCCTCCGTATCCATTCTCCGGGACATCAAGACACTCCATGAAACCGCAGGTTCTCATATTCCCACTCGGCATCCACCTCCCTTGGAACACAATTCACTCGTACCACACGATTTTTTCCTCTCACCTCGATCGGGGTAAATCTGGTCATATATATTCTGGGTTTTTCCAAAACGAAATTCGTTCACCGTTCGCAAACGATAATCCTCCCGGATCAACTTACGAAAATCAACAAAAACTGATTATCCCATCTTCGCCCAAGTCTAACAATTCTCGAAGAAAATCAGAACAGACATACTGTTTTTAGAGAAATCAGCTTCCCACCAACCCATTCGTGCCTTATTCAATAAATCTTGAACACGTCCACTATTGAACCGACCATTATTATCCACGACCTTTACAAATTTTGATTATATTCAACGCCTAATCCACAAAAATAGTAAAATATCCTTCATTCCGGCCCCCTTTTCAAAATAAAACAGGATGTTAAATTCTCATTTTTCAATGCCTCTCGTATTTTAGCGTAAGCCTCTCTTTCTTGTAATGCCACACGGTATTATACTCCATGCCAATTTGTTCAGCGATTTCTTTCGTGTCATATCCTTTGTAAGGCTAATTCTAAAATACGACGCTCTTTTTCGCGGTAAGCGACCGATCAATTGTACATATAATCATGAGTATCCACGACTACAAACTCGGTCATCAGCTCGGGGATAAATCCATGTATACCGGACGAGAATTACGAATAAAATTCAGACACAAATTTTTCACTGTGGAATAAAGATAGGAACGCTGTTCCGATTCATTTCGTTCTTCCCACGATCTTGTCATAACCGTTCACGAAAGCCTGATGTACTATATCCTCTGCCTCATCAGGACAATGAGCGGCAACATAAACTCGCACAATTCATGCTTCAACTTTTTACAATATAGTCGAGCAATAATCTTCTCTTTCTCTTCCGTCATAAGTGCCGATCCCTACGAAATTCCCCGTTTTCTCACATAATTTCAAAACAGGATTAAACCTTCGTTTAATAATCCTCAAAATAGTAATAATAACACACAATTACCCAAATAGGTGCATTTTTTATTCTTCCCTCAAAATCAAAAACATACATCAAAGATTTCTTTATAGTCATCATCTTGACGAAAATAAAATCAATATTATTAAACGAACCATTAATGCTCCTTTTTATCAAGTACCCTCCAACACATTTGATCATACACTTCTTGTCCATTTCAACCAAGAAGATTTTTTCGCTTTTAAACTTTTCACCCTATATTTTGTGGATAAAATTCCCCGACATGAGCGACTTTGTTAACGGTATAGATACATTTAAAGAACTGTACACGGATTACTTTCAAGCCGTGTGGGGATTTTGCAGCACTTACCTGAAGGCAGGGAACAAGCCATGGACGCCACGCAGGAGACATTTTTCAAATTGTACGAACGTTTGGATAATTCACACCAAGCAAAACGCAATCGCCTTTATCTACATCACGGCCAAAAACATTTGCATGGACAACCTGAGACGGAATAAATTTAAAACCAAAGATGTCGAGCTATTAAAGAATGAATTACCCTCGGATGACTCGCTTCTGGAAGAAATCGCCACCCAAGAAATGATCCGATGCGCATTCCGCCATCAGCCAGCTCTCCGGACGCAGCCTTGAAATCGCCACTCTTCGCGTTAGAAGGTAAATCAAATCCGGAAATCGCAGACGTACTGGGGAATCTCTCTTAACTCCGTGAAATCTCTCAAAAAAGAAATGTACACCAAATTACGAAAGATTATCGGACACGAATATATTATCCTTTTTTCGCCAAGCTCTTGCTAACCACGTAGATAAATAAATTCTGCAAGCTCATTATTCCCATATATTTTCTATAACTTCTGTCCTATCAAACCCAATTAATTAGGTTTTAAGAAAGCATTTCTACCTATAAAAATAATAAAAGAGTAATATCACAGGTATTATAGTAGAATTACTATCTTCTTATTTATTTTTTGTTTTCAATATAATTTCTATAATAATTAGCGTTGAATAGGAGATGAATGGGAGTTGAATAGGAGTTGATATAATAAAACTACATTAAATATAAGAAAAAAAATATTCTATACAGGTTTTAATATCCATATAATAGGGTTGAAAAAGTTTACCTGCTCGGTAAACTTTTTCCAGAAAAATACATCTGTATTTTTATCTTCTTTTCCTATCACGGAAAAGGAAAGCCCCGAACGGCAAACAGATTCCGGCAATTACGATTTGGTAAGCCCGTATAAAACACGTGTATCATTAGCCAGCGTGTTACCGGCAACTGACATACTACCCCTTCTTGGTCCAAACCGAGCGTGATCATCTGCCATAAAACCACGAAAGCGGCAAGCAACGAAAAAAATGATCCGAGGTATAATAACCCCATGGACATATCCTGTTTTACCTCTTTTTCGCAAGCCAAAAGAAAACCAAGGCAAACATGATAAACGTGGACCAACCGACCGTTTGATACCCCATGATCATACCCAAACTACCAATTTCATACCAAGGTAGAAACGTCGCAATCATACCAATGATGGCGATCAAAAAAAACGACAAATTTTTGCTTACTCATAATATCCGATATTTTATTTTTAATACAAATGTCTCTCTTTCTAAACAAGGTTTACGTAACGAATAATGATGAAGTTATCAACACCTATTTAAAACAAGTATAAACTCGTTTTTTTTGAAAATATTTACCGTTTTTACTTGAATATCGCAAGAACAATGAGTAGTTTAGCGATAAATATTGGAACGAGAGAAATATTCAAAGAAAGTGCGCCATAAATAAGCTAAATGATTAAAATATAATATCTAACTTTAATGTTTTTTGTTATGAAACCAACACATATTGAACACATCGGCATCGCAGTTGCCAGTTTAGATGAAGCAATCCCCTATTATGAAAAAGTATTAGGATTGGGAATGTTATGCTATTGAAGAAGTAAAAGATCAAAAAGTAAAAACCGCTTTCTTCAAAGTAGGACAAACTAAGATCGAATTACTGGAATCAACTGACCCGGAAGGCCCTATCGGTAAATTCGTTGAGAAAACGGAGGTGGTATGCACCATAGCTTTCGCCTGAAGATGTTCAAGCCGCATTGAATGATGCACAGGCTGCAGGTTGCCAGTTAATCGACAAAAGCCCGCGCTGAGGTGCAGAAAGGATTGAGAATCGGATTCCTTCACCCGAAATCAACATTCAGAGTATTGACTGAACTTTGCGGAACAAAATAATTTTTTTTAATAATCAGCTCATATAAATTTTGATAATATGACAAATCAAACAGATAAAGTCAAAGAGTTAATTGAATTACGTGCGCAGGCAAAGCTTGGCGGAGGGGAAAAGCGTATAGAATCCCAACACAAAAAAGGAAATATACCTTCGCGAAAGAATCGCCATGTTGCTGGACGAAAAATAGTTTCGAAGAGTTTGATATGTTTATAACACACCGTTGTTATAACTTTGGGATGGAAAAACCAAATTCTTGGGTGATGGTGTGGTAACCGGACAAGGAACAATTGACGGACGTCTCGTATTTGTTTTTGCTCAAGACTTCACTGTTTTCGGAGGTGCCTTTCCGAAATGTTAGCTCAAAAAATTTGCAAGGTGATGGACAAAGCCATGACCTGTGGGAGCTCCCATTATCGGATTGAATGATTCGGGTGGTGCCCGTATTCAGAAGGGTTAACTCCTTAGCTGGATGCGCGGAAATTTTCGAACTTGGAATATTCTCGCTTCAGGAGTTATCCCGCAAATTTCTGCCATTTTCGGTCCTTGCGCCGGAGGTGCCGTGTACTCTCCTGCCTTGACAGACTTCATCCTGATGACTGACCAATCATCATATATGTTTGTAACCGGTCCGAAAGTAGTGAAAACTGTAACGGGAGAAGATATCACAACCGAAGAACTAGGAGGTGCAGAAGTTCACTCCACGAAATCCGGTGTTTCTCATTTCTTGGCAGAAAAACGAAGAAGAGGGAATCTCTATCATTCGCGATTTGCTTTCTTATTTACCTTCCAACAACTTGGAAGAGGGTCCGATTGCCATATGCAATGACCCGATTGACCGTCTGGAAGATCGGTTAAACGAGATAATTCCTGATAATCCGAATTTACCGTATAACATGATGGATGTCATTGAAAAGCCATCGTGGATAACGGAAAATTCTTGGAAGTTCTACAAACGTTATGCCCGTAACATCATTGTCGGATTCTGCCGTATGGGTGGACGTTCTGTCGGTGTTATCGCTAACCAACCAAACTTCTATGCCGGAGTTCTTGACATTGAAGCATCGTAAAGCTGCGTTTCAATTCGTTTCTGCGACTGTTTCAACATTCCGGTGTTGACTTTGGTTGACGTACCAGGATTCTTACCGGGACGCGTACGGGAATCTGGTGGTATTATCACTCACGGGGCAAAATTGATGTTTGCTTACGGAGAAGCGACTGTACCCAAAGTAACCGTTACTTTTACGGAAATCTTACGGAGTTGCACATGATGTGATGTCATGTAAACAATTGCGTGGAGACTTCAATTGCTTGGCCCACGGCTCAAATCGCCGTTATGGGGAGCCAAAGGAGCTATTGAAGTATTGTACGGTAAAGAATTAGCCGCTATCTCTGATCCGGAAGAAAAGCTAAATGCATTGCCACAAAAAGAAGATGAGTATAACTCGGCTTTCGCAAACCCGTACAAAGCAGCTTCTTACGGTTATATCGACGATGTTATAGAACCGCGCAACACCCGTTTCCGTGTGATCCGGGCCTTCCAGTCTTTACAGACGAAGCGTGTCACTAACCCGATGAAGAAACATTCTAATATACCGTTGTAAGCCATATGATCACATTAGCAATAAACTGGGGTTACGCACTCCTCGTTACAGGCGTAGGGATGCTGACAGTATTCCTGTTATTGGTTCTTTTTGATCGTGATTATTAATTTTCAGACAAAACTCACGAGTCAAGTAGGAGGTCATACAAAAACAGTCAAGAGCCGGAAAAAGCAGCCGTGACAACGGATACTCATCCACCCCACACGAACAAGCTGCCATTGCTATGGCTATGCATCTATATTTTAACGCTCATGATGAAGAGCCTCATGTAATCACGATCGAAGAAGTTGAAAAACGTTATTCTCCGTGGAGCTCTAAAATTTATGGCATGAGAAATCTTAATAAGTAAAATAAACAGATTGAATAAATTCAAAATCACCATAGACGAAAATAATTTCGACGTAACTGTAAATATAACGGATCATGACAAAGCTACGGTTGAGGTGAATGGGATATCTTATGACGTAACTTACGAAAGCAAGAATACGGTTGCTCCTGCCGTAACTCGCAAACCGGCAGCGATACCGACATCAACCACGTATAAGAGTTCGCACAAACTACAACTTCCAACAAAGACGAACGCAATTAAGGCTCCGCTTCCCGGTACCATATCCGCAATTAACGTTAAAGTTGGCAGCCAAGTAAAACGCGGAGATTGTTTGCTTGTAATGGAAGCTATGAAAATGGAAAATAACATTGTAGCAACTAGCGACGGTCAAGTGAAAACAATTCATGTTACCGTAGGTCAGAGTGTTTCACAGGAAGATCCACTTGTTGAATTGGCTTAATTACCGTAAAACATTTGAAAATGAAACAAGTAGAAAAATACCTGCTAAAGTAGCCTTATTACTCGGAATATTTATCATGCCTTTTGCCGCCAGTGCAGAAGAGATTGATATGAAAGAAAAAAAGTAGCCAAATTTCTGAATGACACTGGATTTTGCTCAACTTTTTGCCGGGGATTGGCTATGTTTAGTCATGATAGTTATATCTTGCATACTATTTTATTTAGCTATTGTAAAGAAATTCGAACCTTTGTTATTATTACCCATCGCCTTTGGTATGTTATTGACGAACTTACCCGGAGCAGGGTTATATCATCCGGAACTTTTCGAAGGAGGACATGTACATTGGGAAAATTTCTCGATTTCCAATAACGTTGGTTTGCTGGATTACCTTTATTTAGGAGTAAAACTAGAATTTATCCCTGTATTATTTTTATCGGTGTAGGAGCAATGACAGATTTTGGTCCGCTGTTGGCAAACCAAGAGTTTCCTTCTGGAGCAGCTGCCCAACTTGGAATTTTTGCAACATTCTTGGGAGCCCTTGCCCTCGGTTTTTACCTATGCAGAAGCAGGCTCTATCGGTATTATCGGTGGTGCTGACGGTCCTACAGCCATTTACTTGACGTCTAAACTGGCACCTGGATTGCTTGGCCCCTATTGCAGTTGCAGCCTACTCATACATGGCATTGGTTCCGGTGATCCAACCGCCCATTATGAAAGCACTGACCACTCAAAAAGAACGGGAAATTGTAATGAAAACAATTGCGTAAAGTTTCTAAAAAGAGAAAATCGTATTCCCGATCGTTGTAACCATTTTCGTATCATTACTTTTACCCTCAGCAGCACCCCTAATCGGATGTTTGATGCTAGGTAATTTAATGCGTGAATGTGGAGTGGTTGATCGCTTAAGTAAAACAGTTCAAAACGAGTTAATGAATATCTTACGATATTTTTAGGAATTTCTGTTGGAGCAACAACTACTGCTACCGCATTCTTGAATTTCCAAACATTGGCTATTCTGATCATTGGTATTCTGGCTTTCAGTATTGGTAGTGCTGGCGGTGTATTACTAGCAAAATTTATGAACTTATTCACCAAGAACAAGATCAATCCGTTGATCGGTTCTGCGGGAGTTTCTGCAGTTCAATGGCAGCCCGCGTATCACAGAATGTGGGACAAGAAGCTAACCCGAAACTTCCTGTTGATGCACGCCATGGGTCCGAATGTGGCCGGAGTTATCGGTTCTGCCGTTGCAGCCGGTATATTATTGTCATTCTTAGGATAACTTAATATTTGGACTACCTCAAAATAAATTTGAGGTAGTCTTTTTTATATTCTGTTTATTATACATTATTTTCTTTTGGACATTAAATAATTCATTCTATTCATGGGACTTAGAGGTTTCGGCAGCGACAATTTTTCCGGTGTTTTACCGGAAGTATTCAAAGCACTAGAAGAATCCGCCTTTGGACATCAACATTCTTACGGGAAGACAAGTACACAGCAAAAGCCATCGAGGATTTTAAACAAATCTTCGGAGACGATGTTGACGTGTATTTCGTTTATAATGGAACGGGAGCCAATATATTGAGTCTCTCGGCTTTCACTCATTCATATAATGCGATCATTTTGCGCAGAAACAGCTCATATCAACGTGGACGAGTGCGGGGCTATCGAGAAACAAACCGGCAGTAAGTTGTTGACTGTTCCTACATTTGACGGTAAACTCACCCTCGGATTGATTCACAATCATATGCATGGATTTAACGACCAACATCACGCTCAACCGAAAATCATCTCGCTAACTCAGTGTACGGAACTCGGAACAGTCTACACGCATGATGAATTAAAAAGAAATTTGTGACTTCGCCCATGCCCACGATATGTATGTTCACATGGACGGCGCCCGTCTGGCAAATGCCATTGCATACCTAGGATGTACCCAGCTAGTATCACGAGAGACGTAGGAATCGACGTTTTAAGCTTCGGGGGAACCAAAAACGGCATGATGTTCGGGGAAGCTGTTGTCTTCTTTAACACCACGATGTCGAAAGAGGTTAAATATATCCGGAAACAGTTGATGCAGCTACATTCCAAATCGCGCTTTATCGCCGCCCAGTTCTCGGCTGTTCTAAAAGATAATTTATGGTTGAAATCAGCCGCACACGCAAATGCCATGGCACAAAAAGCTCGCTAACGCAGCAGAGCAGATTCCTTCCGTGAGCATCACGCAGAAGGTTGAGGCAAACGAGATTTTCGCTATCATCCCGCGAGAAAAGATTACCAAACTTCAAGAGGAGTGTTTCTTTTTACGTGTGGGATGAAGATGCGGCCGAAGTGAGATGGGTTTGCTCGTTTGACACCACGGAAAATGATGTCATCGAATTCGCCAACCTTCTGCGTCAAGAATTATGCTAGAAGATGGATAGAGAAATTATTACCACTGAAGACGGAAGTACCACCCTGTATATACCGGAACTGAACGAGCATTATCATTCCATTCACGGAGCCATACAGGAATCTACTCATATATTTATAAAAGCAGGCATTGAATACTACGGGCAGAAGAATATCCGGGTTCTAGAGGCTGGGTTTGGAACAGGTCTAAATGCTTTTTTCTAACGTTGCTTGAGGCGAGAGATAATGAACGTAAAGTAGTGTTTCACACGTTCGAGAAATACCCGTTGACACCTCAAGAGGTGGAACAGATTAATTATTCTGACCTCTTCACCCCGGAAGATGCACCCCTGTTTCAACAATTACATGACGCACCTTGGGAAGAGGATGTTGTCATCACCCCTTATTTCACGCTCCACAAGCATCGGGCAGATTTCGAAGAAGTTAATTTTCACAAATATTTTGATATGGTCTTTTTCGATGCTTTCGCCCCCGACGTGCAACCTCGCCTATGGACGGAATCAATGCTTTCCAAGTTTTACAAAGCACTTAAACCGGAAGGAATTCTCACGACCTATTGCGTGAAGGGGACTGTAAAACAAGCTCTTCGTAATATCGGTTTCAACCTTAAACGCCTTCCCGGTCCTCCGGGGAAACGGGAGATGTTGAGAGCGGTCAAATAATTTTAGATTTTAGATTCCAACCGCACGGGACCAACGCTTTTTCAATCGTAAATCGGAAGTCATAAATCGTAAATTATTCAAATGTTTTCTAAGGATTTAAAACAGTTACTTGACGAAAAGTATTTAGAATACAATAAATCGGAATTTTTATAGAGACCGATCCGATTCAGATACCGAAATGTTTCGAGGAAAAAGAAGACATCGAAATTGCCGGATTCCTAGCGGCATCGCTAGCATGGGGACAGCGGCCCACGATTATCAAGAAATGCAAGGAGTTGATGCAATTAATGGATTATGCCCCCCATGATTTCGTGATGCAGGCGGAAGATCAAGACTACGAACGTTTCTGCAATTTCAAGCACCGCACGTTTAATAGCTACGATTGTGTTTACTTTTGAAATCGCTAGCAAATATTTATCGCCATCACGGGGATTAGAAACCGTTTTCACACGGGCCTACCAAAAGCATCAAGATATGTTTGAAGTTCTAAAAGAGTGGTATTCTGTTTTCACCTCTTTACCTGCCGAGGCAAGAGTACTGCGACATATCGCGAACGTGGAGAAGGGTTCAGCAGCGAAGAGAGTAAATATGTTTTTGCGTTGGATGGTGAGACACGACGGAGAAGTGGATTTCGGCCTGTGGAAAGAAATTCCAACCTCTGCCCTATTGATCCCGCTTGACCTGCACACGGGTAACGTGAGTCGTCAACTGGGCCTCCTTACCCGTAACCAGAATGATCGGAAAGCCGTGGAAGAACTTACTGCACGTCTCCGGGAAATGGACCCTGTTGATCCAATTCGCTATGATTTTTCACTTTTCGGGTTGGGGGCTTTCGAGAAATATAACCGTTCTAATTTTTAAAACGTTTCAGGTCCGCTGACGTAAATCTCCATTCCGGGGTCAGAATATTACCCATTCTTTTGAGGGTGTACCACGGGGATTTATCACGCTCTTTTCGGGTTTACCAATACTTGAATATCCTGTGCAGGCATATAGCTTTGGGCCAACAAATATAACTTTTTCTCCCGTTGCGGGATTCTCTGCCATATCGACCACGATGACCCGCGTGCCCGGGTGAACCGCCTTGAATAAGCACGTCCCCGATCTGCATGGAAGTCACCGGTACGGACGTTAATTCCTTCGCCAAAGATAAAGTCCCGGCATAAGCGAACACCACGTCCAGATAGGCTCTAAAAGTTTTATAAGAGTAATCTTTTTCTTTGGATTTGTACCAAGAAACTTGATTTCCTTTCACGCTGATCCGGTAACCTTCTGCCCATTTCGTGTAATCGGCACGGAATCCATTCGTGAAATTAAAGTGTATCCGGTCATACGCTTTATGCTTATACAGGTATTCCGCCCGCAAACGAATCACGGCATCGGCACATTGTTGCAAATCCCGCTTACCGATCTCCATATCCACCACGGCACAGTACACGCTCCGGTTCCATTTTTCCCGGCCATCAAAATAATACACTTTAGTCCCGTGAGAACGCAAAGGAAGGTTCCTCAGGTATTCACCAAAAGAACGTTCCTTCACGTTTACCCCTCGCATATCCCTTTGGGAGGAACAATCCGGGTACGGATTTCTTTTCCATCCGCCCGGAGCAACGTGTTCTGCCCTATCCCTTGCAGGCAACATAACAAAACGATGCAGAGGGTAATGCAATTTTTCATGTTAATCCAGTAACATTCCAGCCGCAACTTCTTCAGCCACTTTTTGGAAGTTAATTGCTCCAAAATAGCCAAACCGAATTTGAAAGCGTATGCCGGACCTTCGCCCGTGATCACATTGCCATCAACCACCACGCCATGAGGTTGCATTTCGGCTTCTGGTAAATATTCTTCAAATCCCGGATAGCAAGTCATTGTATATCTTTTGTTCATTTTTATCTTACTCAACACCAAAGCCGGAGCTGCACAAATAGCCGCCACGTAACCACCTTTGTCAAAGTGTTTTTGAATCATTTGCACCAATGCCGTACAATCTCCCAGATTCTTGGCTCCCGGCATTCCGCCCGGACAAATCAAGAATTCTGCCTCTTCTTCTTTCACGTCACTCAACAAAAGATCGGCCACCACAGGAACTCCATGCGCACCTGTAACCTCTTTCTTATCGGAAATAGAAACCGTTTTCACTTCGATCGTTCCCCGACGTAAAACATCCACTACCCCGAGAGCTTCTACCTCTTCAAAACCATCCGCTAAAAATAAAAATGACTTTCTCATAATTTTGTAGTTTTAAATGATTCTCCAAAATTACGAAAAATATAACAGGTTTCAAATCCTAAATAACAAACTACTCCTTCACACGCACCAGTTTCACGGCATCGGCAATGATCAGTTGTTTCTTAACTGGTAATTTATCATCCGGCACGCCATGAACTTGTACTAAACCGGCACTTTTATCCTCTGCATCAGCCTTGATCTCCCCCACCCCTGTCATTCAGAATCACTTGAGCCTGCCCGACCGGAAAATCAAATTTTCCTAAAGAAACCCACCCGACCGGAATAAGATCCGCTTCCATGATAATCTCCTCTTCAATCAAACTATTACATACCTTGTAATGCAACAAAGAACCCGTGAAAACGGAACTAATGGGTGGATAAGTAAGTTGATGAAACTTGGTGATAAAAAAGACTTCATATTTCCCTGCTTCCTTTATATCTGCCGTCCAGATAGCCTTTCCGCCCCGGTTCCGAAACTTTACCAAAAGCACTCCGCACGGGGGGTTCCATAGCTTTCTGCCGTGAACATTTCTGTCCATTCCTTCTTCTCCAATGACACCTTAAAAGTTGATTTACGCTCCTTTGTCAAGAACGGCAATCTTTTCCGCTCCCCGGAATCAATCAACTGGAATTGTTCACCCGGTTATCAACAATGATCTCGCCGGAATTTTCGAAGAAACGACGATCAATATCCCAAATGCCTCCATGCCTTCCCTTATTTTGGAAATTTCTTCTTTTACTAAAAGAATATTATAATCGCCGGGAAAATTAGCCGCCAAATTGTCCCTGATGTAACCATGATCCCCTGTTCATGATAAATTTTACCTCCTTGCATACCCCGGCCGGAATCATGTAATATTTCTCTTTCATGGGCATGTTAAAATCCGCAGCAATCCTTCCCTCACGTTTTGACATCACTTCATCCACGGTTTCATCATCAGCAATAATCGATATAACCCCATCTATATCCGACATATTCCATACTTTAAAACCAACTTGATATTTCGGGAAACCGTCCGTAATAATTTGCTGTACTTGAATATCTCGTATATCAAAACCGGAAGTCCCTCCTGTTGGTATATTTTATCCATAAACGGAAGCAAATCAACACCTAACTCATTCTGGAAATTCAGCGCAAGCTGCTCTAAAGTAATTTCTTCAAATTGAGCACCGGAAGAAACCTTTTCCGAAAACTGGTACAACTTTTCGGGAGCAACAAAAACCGATAAATAAGCACCCAAGGCTCCTGCTTCCAATTCAAAAATTCTTGCCTGCACTTTGTCAGGTAACGAATCATTAGAAAGAACTCCACGCAAACTAGATTGTTGCAAACAGTCAATAGCTAACATATCCTCCGGTCTCAGACCGGCATTCCCCTATTGTATATTTCTTTTTAGAAGTAAACATTTTACTAAGTAACATATTGGCTGCCGGATAAGTGCCTGAAGACAAGAAACCCGTGTAATCGTAGTACATGGGCAAAATATCATGTAACTTTTTGTTGAAGCTGCATAGAGTTAGATTGTAATCCCATGCGTTCAACACTATAAATCCCTTCGGGATCATCCAAACCCTCTTGCCTTTTCCTTCGCAAGTTTTTTCGCAATGGTCATCGGAACATAAGAAGAGATCGTCGCAACCCGTTCATTGAAAAAACAAATTCCGGTTGAACAAATTCGCTGCCCGTTTTCCATTTCCGTAAAAAAGAAACGAACGAGAGGACTTTCCACCAACATCGATTTTTGAAACGGGTAACTCCGCCCGATTCTTGCTTCCAAACGTCCTTTGAGCATGGTCAATACCTTACTCAATTTCTCCCCTTGGATTTCGGTATAACCCTCGAAAAATAATTCATGACCGGGGAAATAATAAAATTCCAGTTGAAGACCACCGAACTCGATTTCTTTCTTGTGATAATCCCCGATACAAAGCGTTATCCCGGATAATTTCTGTCTATTTTTGAAAGATACTTCACCCGTTCCGTATTCCGGTACTCCTTGCGATAGAACCTGTTGCCCTTCCCATGTTTTCACCCGCAGGGTATATTCCGTGAAATTTATTTCGCGGGCGTATGGGGATACCATGTTGACCGGGGGAACGGCTACCGGATACCAAAGGACTTCCGGGTGTAACAAGGTATAGTTTTCCTCCAAATAAGCGAAACGGGTTCCGAAATTGAATAAACCTCGTCGCATTCCGGGATCATATCTTCCCACATTATGCCGCTCTTCAAAAGGCACATCAAGTAACATATTGCCTCGTCGATTTTGCCTTTATAGGAGATATGTAAAGAAATGCTATCATCCGGTAAAAGCTGGCGTTCAAGTATGATAACCTGCAGATCCCGGTGATAGCTCACGTCGCTATCGGCCTCCTTTAGAGAATAAATCTCTAACGTAGGATTCAGGTACAACACGATCTCCGAAAGCATTTCTTGGTTCCGATTCTGTAAAATCATCTTGCTATCCAACCACATCTCCCCATCTTTCCATTCGTAGGTGATTTCGTGATTGGCAACCCGTGCTTTAAGACGGGATTGATATTCGACATAAGCCTGTCGATACTCCTCGGAACGGTTCTCCCGCTGCCGAATAGCATCCCAAAATAAAAACAAACAGATCACACTGCACAACACAACCACACCTCCACTTCCCCATTGTAATCCTTTTGATGTTCTTTACAATCCCGCAAACGTTTCATGTTAGCGATCCAGAATAAGATTCCGGCAACACCCAACCCAGCACATGTCAAGCGATGCAGCAAATAACCACGCAAATCAGGGTGTCCCACCACATCCGAAAATATATTCGGCAAGTTTCTGCCCCAAAAGTCAAACGCTCCAAACTGCCACTCATCCAAATAGAAATATACTCCCAATCCCCAAAGTCCCAGAACTAAAACAGATACCGGACGATTCTTGACCATACCCGAAATGCACAACGCACAGCCTAATACAAAAATTAAAGTCGGGAGGGACAACGTCAACAGGTAGAAAACATAAATCCACACGTTAAAAGGAGCTCCTACAACCCAAAGGTTTATATACATACACACCAACAACACACAGATATTCACGAAAAGGAACATCCTAAATATTCCTAGAAAACGACCGATGCAGTATTCACTGTTCCGAAACGGTCGGCACAGGAATACTTCCATCGCGTCCTTTTTTCCTTTCCCGGTACACGACCTCCATGCACACAAACAAAGCAATCAGGACTTGTACCAAGTTATAGTAATACATACTAAAAAAAGGAAAAGAGGAAGGAAGAGCCACTTTATACCAAAACACATTTACTCTTTCCTTGCTTTATCATCTGCCATAACGAAATACCGACAAGGGCAATCACTACAAATCCCAGAAAAACAATATCTCGTCTTAACAATTTAGACTCATAGCGAGCCACGATATTCACGTTACGCATATTCATTTTATCTACCCCTCCTACGGTGCCAGATTAATATTCCACAACCAATTAATAACAGGGGTAATATCCCCACGAACATCACTTTCACCCATTTCATAGATGACAATTCCAGTGAAATCGAGGTGTCGGCAGGATCCGGACGACGGGTATTCACTGGGAATTCCCCATCCGTCAACCAACGGAAGGATTCCGTGATCAACGAGAAGTTGGACGCCTTGATACCCTTCCGGTACATCATCAGCTCGGAGTTACTGATGCAATCCGCATCTCCCAGTACAATGATCCGTTGTTCCCGATCACCCATCTTCCGACTCAATGCCAAAGCAATCGGGTAAATGCCTTCTTTTTCCCCGACGACAGGGTTGAGTTCAACCGGCTCATTCAATAAATCCCGGGTTTCTATCTCGTTCCAACATCCCGTGTCACGCGTGGCCAAAACAGGACGCACCATAAAACCTTTATCCGTTGTATAGTTTAACGCCGTGGCACCGGGCATCGTGATTACCCTTTTTTCTTCTGCAAATCGGCATAGTTAGGGACATCTCCGCGGCATCTTTCGTCAATTCCCCGAATCAGATCCGGATCGAAATCCCGACTGGGCTGTACCAAAACACCGGGCATAAATTGTACCCCGAAACGTTCCACCAAAGGATTCATTACTTCCTGACGCCCCGGTTCTCCCGCAATCAACAAATTTCCTCCACGGGCCACGTAGCGGTCAATCTTTTTTCCAACTCGCTTTCGGTCAACGGTTGTTTCACATCCGCAATCACCAGAATACGAATATCTTCCGGGATTTCCTCCCCTCGGTCATGCGATAGGCGATCACATCAAAACCATTATTTACTAAAGCATAACGAAAAGTCGGATTCTTGGCAAAAGCATAATAATCCCGATCACCCACGTTGTTCATATCCCGCTCTCCATGCCCCGTAAGACAAGCCACCTTGGGTACTTCCATGATCAACCGTTTCAGTGCTGCGGAAACCTCTGCCTCCATCGGATGTACAAACATATCATTATACAACCGCAGGAAAGTGGCAGAACCGTCGGGTAACACCAACTGTCGCACGAAACGATAACCTTCCGGAGCAAGGTCAATCTGGGCCTCGATCTCTTCGGGAGATAAAAACATTTTCAGATTCAATTTCATCTGATCAACATATTTTTCGGCCACCTCCCGGTCGCTCACGTCAGCATACCGTTCCCGTATGTAGGACGACGCTTTTTATAATAATACACGTATTTCAGCTCGATATTCGATTTGAAACGGATGTACGGTTTGAAGTTTTCCATGTCACTCTTCAGGGAACGGGGCATCCCGTAAGAAGAGTTATCTCCCAAAAAGATTCACGTAAGTGACAATTGTCAAATCGTCTTTCATCCTTTCCAGTATACTTTGACTTTCTTTAGTCAATGTTTGTGTCTTATTTGCTGTCGCATCATAATACCATAAAACGTGGGACGAGAAGTCATATACCCCAATGCCACGGTAACCGCAATCACGACGAGGTAACGTCCTACTGTCATCACTTGACTTCGTTTTGCCCGGTGAGCCTCGATCTTCATGATTCCCAATGTCAGAAAAAAGAGAATTACCACGACGAAATACAGGAAGTCCTCACTGCATATCAACCCGTCAATAAACACGGTTGCCCGTCCCTTAATCGACAACCAATACGTGATTTCACGCACGAAAGCTATATCCCTGCCCCACGCTACCGATGAAGTTCAGCACAATCAACACGGCCAACGTTCCCACGGCTGCCACGACTTGGTAAGAAGTCAGGCAGGACATATAAAGCCCAATTGCCGAGTAAGCACACATCAACAAATACAATCCGAGCAAACCCGATAAGGCCGCTGAAAGATCGAATGATTCCACCGTGCAGAAAGCAAAAGGACTAGGACCAGTAACACTCCCATCAATATCAACCCATAAACCATCATAGAAAGGAATTTTCCAAAAATGATCTGTCCCGCTGTCACGGGGACGAGTACAGGAGTTTAATCGAACCGCTACCAAATTCCCGGCTCATCAATCCCATCGTCAACAAGGGAACATATAGATACAAATATTGTTGTATCACCGTAAATGTTCCCGACATTCCTGTTAACAGAGCCGTCGTGATACTATATTCTATCGGTTCCCCCATAAATTGTTGTCGCAAAACACTCCGGAACAAGTCGGTAAAAAGTCATTCCCCGACTGAACGGCAAATATCACTAAAATAAACCAAGCCACGGGAGAACAAAGAGAGCGCGCAACTCATTTCCCGCTATTTTCAATATCTTTCTCATTCGTTTACAATTACGTTATCTCCGTCTTCTTTTAAACCACACGCCAAAATACCCCAACGCAAACAAGATGGGTAATCCCCACGTGAAAGCAAATTTCGCGTAAGGTACCGTGTCCTTACTCAATTCCAACACCGTATCCACGGGCGGTATATTCGACAAAACGATCGGGAATTCCCCGTAGCTCAACCACCGGAACATACCCGTGATTAAAGAGAAATTACTCGTTTTCATCCCAACTCTAGACATCAATAACTCGGCATTACTGATACAATCAACATCACCTAACACGAATATCCGCTGTTCCCGGTCTCCCACGTTACGAGTCAAGGCAAGCATCGTTGGATAGGATTGTTCTTGCTCCCCCGATTTCCGGATTTAATACAGCTTTTTCGTCCGTAAAATTTACGGTGGTTAACTCGTTCCAACTTCCCTCGTCTTTTGTCTTTAGCAAAGGATACACGTTGAAACCATGTCCGTTTTTGTAACTTAACGCGGCTGCTCCCGGCATCGTAACCCCATATTTTTGTTGCCATAGTCCCCGCAAAGGAGTCACGACATTCACACCCTCCTCAACAAAAGAGCAAACCAGTAAATTATCATCGTAAGCTTTCGTCGGTTGTACTAAAGTTCCCGGCAGGAAACTCACGCCCAGAGAAGCCGTAAGAGGATTCATCAAATCCGATTTTCCCGGTTCCCCGCCAATAACAATATTCCCGCCTTTCGCCATGTATTCTTCGAGCCGAGCCAACTCATCTGTTGACAAAGGACGCTGTAAATCTGCAACAACTAACACGTCAATATCCATGGTATCGGCCGATCCCCATCAAGGTAATACTATCCACGTCAAACCCTTGATTAATCAAAGAATGACGGAAGGTCGGGTCTATGGCAAACGTGTAGTAGTCCCGGTCCCCTGCCCGTTGAATATCACGTTCCCCGTGCCCGGTCAGAAAAACGACCTTGGGGACTTTCGTCACCAAACGTTTCATGGCCGTGGAGATTTCTCCTTCCCTCGGATAAATGTAACTATCATCGAAAATCCGCAAAAGGTCTTTTTCCCCGCTTTCCCGTTCCAACAAACGCACGAAACGATATTTTTCACCCGAAAGATCAACCTGTTGGGCTACCTGTTCCGGGCTCAGAAACATCTCTATATCCAAATCTTCCATGACGGCCATTTTCCACGCACGCTGTTGCGTGTTCAACTCGGGAAACGATCTTCCAAGACCTCGTTTCCCGCATCGGCATAGTAATACACGTAATTCATCTGCATCTTCGGTTTGAAGCGAATAAACTTTTAAATCGATTCGCATCACTATTCCTCTCCGAAGGAGCTCCCCGATGAAAATTCGCCTCCAAAAGATTCACGTATGTCGTGATTGTCAACCCACCGTCCATTTTTCCATAATCTCTGACTGACCGGATTCAGACTATTCAGTTTAATCGACGAGGCATCGTAAGAACATTGCAATCCCGGTCGGGAAGTCACGTATCCCAACAACATGGCCAATATAACCACCCCAGTATAACGAGTAAAAGCCATGCTTTTTGATAACTTACGTTTCCCGACAAGATGACCATAATCGAAAGCGTCAGGAAAAGACCGATCACGATGAGAAAATAAAACACATCCTCACTGCTGATCAAACCGTTGATTAATTCGTCGGAACGACCGGAAATTGACAGCCAATACGTGACATCCCGAATAAAAGGAACTTCCTGTCCTATTCTTCCCACGTAATTCAAGAAGGCCAAAGCTCCTAACGTGGCAACAGCCGCCACCACCTGATAGGAAGTCAGACAAGACATGAATAATCCTATCGCTGCATAAGAACAGATCACTAGATAAATTCCCAGCAACCCCGACAAGGCTAGCGACATATCAAAGAAGGCACGTTCCATGCCGTGAACCCGACAAACAAAAAGAGTATCCCCCACCAGAATAAGGCTGTATATCATCATGGAAAGGAATTTCCCGAAGATAATCTGCACGCTGGACACCGGTGAAGAATATAATAATTTGATGGAACCGCTACTATATTCCCGGCTCATCAATCCCATGGTCAATAAAGGAATATAGAGGTAGAGATGCACCAACATATTCGGGGAACAATCCCATACTTCCGTGTACATCTCTTTTTCGCTATACTATACCATAAAGGCTTGTTAAATTGCTGCATCAACATAATGTCCACCAAACGGAAATAGGTCATGCACGCCTGAACGGTAAAGATGATAAGGACTAACCACGCGATAGGGGGAATAGAACAGAGTGCATAACTCTGTCAATGCTATCTTGAATATTTTCTCATACTACACGAACTTATGATTCACGTTTACTTTTTTCCCGACAAGCGAGCGAATACTTCATCCAAAGAACTCCGCTCAACGGAAATTTCGCTTAACTCCCATCCCCGACTGACACTCTCGCGTACCATCCGGGCTGTCACGTCGTCATCCATATCAAACCATACTCTAAAACTTTTTCGAATTTATAGCCTCAACCCGGTGAATTCCCGGTACGTGTTCCAACTCGGCCATCCTTGGTGGATTTTTCAGCACCACCACAAACGAATTCGGTTGAATATAGTTATTAAATTCATCCATTGTCCCCGAAAATACCAGTTGTCCTTCTTCGATCATCTTAATATGGTCGCAGGTTGCCTGCACCTCTGACAGAATATGCGTGAAAGTAGCACGGAACGATCTGTTGCAATCTCCTTGATCAATTCCCGAATTTCAAGGATCTGATTCGGATCCAATCCATTCGTCGGCTCATCCAACACCACGAACTTCGGTTGTGGATAATTGCCTGCGCAATACCCACCGTTGCTGGTAACCTCCCGATAAATGTTTCAGCAACCGTTTTCCGGAAAATGCGTGATCCCGCATTTCTCCATCGCGTAGTCCACCGAAGAACGTATCTTTTTAGGAGCTACCGAACGCAGTAAGTCCGCACAATAGGCTAAATACTCTTCACGGTCAAATCCCGTGTACAACGGGGGTTTCTGTGGTAGAAAACCAATATTCATTTAGCCGCAATAGGGTCCTCCCGAAAATTAATCCCGTTAATATACACTTCCCCTTCTGTCTGGTTCAACACACCACACATGATATTCATCGTTGTCGATTTACCCGCTCCGTTCGATCCCAACAATCCCAATATCCCTTTCTCGTAAATCTCGAAAATTAATATCCCGTATCGCCCATTGCACACTATAACGGTGAGACAAATGTTCCACCTTAACAACCGGATTCTCCATGTTATTCATTTTAAAAATTAACTATTATGGCAGGTAAGGCTTTCGTCACACCTTACCCGCCTGTATTATTATAAACTATCTTCCTTGAGCTGTTATATCTGAAATCTTCCCGAAACCGTCATATTTCACCTGCTTTTCCTCATCCAGATTTCCCGTTCCCGGATCCTTTTGCGGAATCAAGTAAACATATCCTTCCGAATCCGATGCCTGCGTTGCCATCATCACGGCTTTCGTGTTCAACGGTAAGGTCAGCAAACTTTCCGTGTCATTATAAAGTCTTCCGAATTGACATTATATCTTCCCTGCGTGTAGAATTTCAGAATACTGATATTCTCCCCGCGGCCGCCGTGTATTTCAACGAGGAAGCAAGCAGAACCATCTATATTCAAACGAACCGCATGAATCTCTCTGGCCCGGTTGCCACGTACATATAGGATCTACTGTACTGAAACAAATTGACACGGAACGATCCAACAAACTTGATGGCTGCCGGAACCGAATACAAGGTAACTCGGTGTCGGGTTAACCAACGTATTATCCTGATTTTTAGTAAAGAACGTGTAAAGAGAATATTCTCCGATACTTTATCCTTCAACACCATCACCAAGGAAGAGCTATTCATGAAACCTCCGGCCACGGCTTCTTTACCGCCACGGCAGAAGGATCGAATGGGAAATTGTCGTCATTCTCAGAAGAGGAATACAACGAACATTTGTTCTGCGAGAAAAGCCCCGTTAAAACGCCCCGAAACGTCCTACCTGTGAATCATACCAGATCGACGATCCACTGGAATGAGTCCCATCGCCCTGCAACTGCGGCAACCACTTGATTATCCACGTAATTGGACTGCAAACCGCCCAAGTCGGAAATCACTTCCGGCTTGATGAATATCGCATCATTCTGACGAAGATGCTGGTACACCTGATTATTCATCACGAGAATCGTCGTTTGAGGTGCCAAATAGAAATGTCCGAAGTGTATGTCTCGGTCACGAAAGGAATAATTTTACCGTTTCCAAGAAGGAATAGTCCCGGCAATCAGCCCGGAACAATCCTTTTTTCCGGCCATCCACAGGATATTCTGATAGGTACTCCATGTCGCTCCCGACACGGTATAAGCCACGTTATCAATCCAATCACCCAAAGGCTCCCCTTAGAGGTGAAAATATCATCGTATTGAATTTTCTCCGTTCCCATTGAATCCCTTGCTAATGTCTTTATCCATGATTAACGACAAATCGGAAGTCTCCCCATCACGGGAATGAGCCACGATACCTTCCCGAATTGGCTCTCCACCACTAGAGAAAAAGACAGAATAATATTTAAGCGTGGAAACTTTGTCCGTCACTTCCAAGGTCAACGTGTAACCACTAGCCTGAATCGGCATGGAAGCAATCGTGTCAAGCACCCGTTCGTTCGACAACACTTCTCTCAATCCCGCTGACGAACTTAACTCGATCTCCCATTTATATTCCAAATCCGGATGGTCCGGGGTTCCGTTTTCTTCACGGGAATATCAATATGCAATTTGCCCAAATACGCCACGTACTGCGTTTCCGACACACCATTCAGGTCTAGTTCCACGTTAGGAATTTCTTTCGTGTCATAGGTACTCTTGTCGTCATAACACGACACGAGGGCCGTATCCCAACACGAGCAACAACAGGTAATATATTGTTTTCATCTTCATTATCTTTAATCCGTTTTATCAAAACTTTCGCGCTCTCACGGGTTGGTTTATAGCAAGTCTCCATCATGCAACAATGGGGGTTCCATGTTCCTGTTCGTAATCATCCAGATACTTCTGTAACAACTCGTAGTAAGCATTCGTGATTGCCGTATTATAGAACATATACCCATCCGGGTCCATCCGGTTATACTGGGGCCACTGGTCCGCCTGCCACGGCCACCCTAAAGCGGCCAGTATCGCCTTATGCGCATTCCGGCTATAATAATTATAGTTCGCCAGATTCATACTTTGCCCTGCATTTATTAAGAAATTATAAGTTCGGGCATAAAATGAACCACTGGGAAGCATCGGTAATTGATTATCCCACGAAAACTTAATGCGTGTATATTCCGTGGGCCGGCCACGAAATATTCGAAGCACCCAACACAATTTCCATCATACGTCGTGTCTTCCAATTCAACTAATTTCGGCAATTCCAGCGTGAGATACCCGTAACGTTCCCCGGCGGGAATAACGGCATTCAACACCTTATACGATCCTTCCAACAATCGGCTGCTATCCCGACGATCGTGTACCCCTACCGTCCGGTCGTAATCCCGACGTCCCCGACCAACTTTAACGGAATATTCACTCACCATCGTCTTTTCTTCCGGATCACTCCAAAACGAATAAGTCTGATCAAAGTTTTGTTAAGGAGTTATATCCCGGATAAGTCCTCTCACGTCCACGCTATTCCATGGAACGGTTACCGTGGCCTGGGTCTCGTCAAATGTATCTATTCCCACTTTCGAGCAACTGCCGCATAGCAAACCACTCAAAAGAAAAACATATCGCGTACAGAAAATTAAATCTGTTCATATCCTTTCATTTATAGCATTATTAATCATCATTGAACACGTCCCATTTCCCGTTCAATAGCGGATAAGGCCACAAAATATTTTTCGTCACTCATCACGATGGTCGAGTTTGGAATATCCGCTGCTCCAATACGCTTGAAATAGAAGAAGGACACCCCTCGCACAAGAACTCCCGCCGATATTCATTCATCAGGCATGTTAATAACTCGTCTCGTGTATAGCCACTAATATCAATATAGTTCGAACGATTCTCCCTCAACGTCTTCAAATAAGACACGGCCTCGGTCAAATCAATATTTGCTCCTCGCAAATAACTCTCGGCCACGATCAAGTACACATTTCCGGAAGACGGATCAAAGGCATGCGGTTTAGTTTTTAAATATCCCGATGAACGATCCTGCGCTAACTTTAACGGTGTATAATACCCGTTGGAATTCCTGAAGAATAACTTTTCCCTGACGGTAATCGGCATTTTCCCCACTTCCCCGTTTCTTGGTAAATATTAAGCAAATTATCCTCACTCAATTTGATAGCTTCATACGCCGTACCTTCCAAAAATTATAAAGATAATAATCCGTCAAACGATCCGTGAATGCCGGAATATTTAAAGAAGTAATATGTTCCGTGGAATGAATCGGGTCTGTACTAACCAAATCTGTCGTCACCCACTGGTAGAGTCCTAAACGCTCGCCTTCACGAATTACATCCGACGCTTCTTGACGAGCCGAAGCGATGGATGCATCACTTCCCTCCCACATATATACTCTTGCCAATAAAGCTTTCACGGCAAAATAATTCAACCGGAAAGTACGGTCACTGAAGAACCCGTCGTCATTCAACGCATCGTAATAATCTGCAGGATGTTTTCCCGTGATAGGCTCATCATCCAATAATCCCAAAGCATCTGTCAAATCCCTTAACAATCAATTCTATCGTCTGATCATACGACAACTGGGGAGTCATCTCTTTGTCATAATCCGTCACGTACGGCACGGTTGGTTTTCGTTGATTTATCCGTTCGACCAGCCAAATTCCCGTACCCATACAAGCGCATCATATCAAAATGCAACATGGCACGAATAGCTAACAATTCGCCTTTAATCATCCGGTAAGAAGCCGGATCCAACACCCCCTGACGCTTATCTATAAATTTCAACGCGTTATTCACGTTGGCAATCACGTTATACGCCTTCTGCCAAACACTGTTAAGCATACTCAATGCCCGCTGGGCCGTGTACTGGTAGGTTCCATTGCATACACGTAAGCCTGCGAGTGAATCGTGTACTGCCCGCTTTGCATTTCCGTAGAATACCACGTGAGCTGTTTCCCGTATAAATCAACATCCGCCATACCGATATAACAACCGATCAGGGCCTGCCGGAAACCAAATTCATCATCGAACTGATCTTCTTCCGGTACTTGCGAAGGGGGTGTCGTGTCCAGCCAACTATCACAAGCCACCATCGTGCATAATATCACACACAACATGATATTTTTATTATTGTCTTCATATCTAACTAATTAAAATGTTCCAATAAGCGAAAACGACATCGTTCTGGCAAAAGGATAATCAAACCCTCTCTCGGCCTTTATAGATGAGATTTTCGAGATCTCTTCCATATAGAAAGACACTCAATCGTTTCATTCGAAGATATTTAAGTATATCCGCCTGAAAATCATAATACACGTTCAACGATCCCCAAGTCAATTCCTTCGCATCCTGCACGAAACGAGAAGTTGCCCTTGTCATCTCCTGACGTGACAAGGGATCATCGTCATACCGGAAAGTTCCCAAACGTTTAAAAGGAGTTACCTGTCCCGGTTCTTTCCAACGACCGTACAATGCCCGTTTGTCAACATTATAATTCATGTCCACGTTCTCCACCCGGTCTATCAATGTCCTATTATAATACTGATACCCGGCTTGGTAACGGAAAGTCGTGCTGACACCAAATCCTTTATGCTCGAAAGTGAAACCGAAAGTTCCCTGTATTTGGGTAATGAATTACCTACCGGGTATAAACCGATTCGTAATACGTGTAGGTCAGTGAACCATCCTGACGAATATAAAGTTCCTGTCCTGTCATCGGGTCGATCCCGGCAGAGCGCACAGCCCAAATTGTTTCCATGGACTCCCTGTCCACGTATTTCAGCACCGGACGATTATTTCCCTTTATCGAAGCCATCTTATCCTGCGTAGCTCGTTGAATGCACGCATACTTTCCGACAACCGGATACTTTTATTCTTCGTGGTCACCAATGAACTGAAAACGGTTAAGAATGTTCGATTCTGTTGCAACACTCCATAAGAAAGATAAGCCTCAATTCCACTATTCCGTACCAGTCCCAAGTTATCTTTCACGGTCGCAAATCCCGTACTTGTCGGCACAGAAACATCCGTCAACATATTCTCCGTATCGGCCCGGTAAAGATCGAAACGTAACGTGGCCCGATGAAGCGTAGCATCAACCCCCACGTTATAATCTTTTTCTGCTCCCACTTCAACGAGGGGTTTGCCAAGCGCCCTAAATAGGATCCCTGTCATACCCAAATAATTCGCATCCGTGTAATACTGGTAAGTTGCCACTGCTTCATTGGTATCAAAATTCTGATTTCCGGTTAATCCGATCGAACCCTCGAACTTTGAATTGACGAACCAAATCCTTCCATGGGAAAAAATGCTCGTTATGCAAGTTCCATCCGACTCCCACGGACCACCCCGTAGCCCAACGATTATCGTTTCCGTAAAGCGAAGATGCACTAGTCTGCACGTTAAAATCTAGAAAATACCGATCGTCATAGCTGTAACCACCTCCCCAACACGAAATTAATCTCTCGACGCAAAGATGACGATCCTTCCGACGACTGTCCAAGGCATACTGACGAGCAAATGTAACATCTGCAGACTGGCTATTGGGGAACCCTTCGGCCTTATGCACGTAAGCCTCGTATGACTATTCGATATTCCAAAACCACCCATTGCCAAGATAGAATGTTTACCTATCGTGGTTGCATAATTCCCATGTAAATCACCGGACACGTTACTACTTTTCCCATTATCCAAACGATAAGATCCTTTTCGTAATTGTTCCTCCACCGGAGAGTCTTTCGTAATATTAGCAAAAACTTGAATGCGCGGCCGGTAAGAACTCGTCACCATCATTCCGCTTAAAAAGACAACATCACACGAGCTCTCAGGATCAAACCATTCAACGCTCTCCATTCCACTTGAAAAATTATTCAAAAAATCCACGTAAGACTCCTTTTTAACGTACCGATCTCGGCATCATACATCGGGTTGGGAATCCGATCTTCAGCCCAACGTACCACCTGTCCCGTTTCGGGATCCTTTGCCCGCCAGTAGGGATTCATCTTCGCATAATCACTAAAAGCACCATAAGGGGAGTCATAACTTTTATTACTATTTACAGTCATTGTATTGCTAAAAATCAAGTCATTTCTCCGATAAGACAAATCCAATGAACCGGAAATATTCCGTCTATCGGATCCCCTCATTACACCGATAACTTGATTGTAGGACACGTCTAGCACGGCTCTTAATGTCTCGGCATCTCCCAATTCCACGCTCAAGTTGTGTTTGTGTCCCACACCCGTACGCAAAGGTTTCGATAACCAATAGGTGTCTAATCCTGCTGCAACCAATTGTTTTCGCTGCTGATACAACATCTGCTTTTGCGTGTATAACAGAAAATTAGCATCATCATAAATCCCGTCAATACGTTCCGCTTCCAACTTTTTCCTCTGCATCACACAAATTGTAACTACTCAAATCCGGCATCTGTATATCCACTGCCCGTGTAAGTCACCCGTTGTTCGTTACCAGCCAAACGTCTAGTCGTGATCACCACTACCCCATTAGCTGCTTTTAGAACCGTAGATGGCTTTTTCGCGGAAGCATCTTTTAACAAGGTTACACTCTCAATCCGGTTCATGTCCATATCCATCACCTGCCCGCCGTCACCTCGAACCCGTCAAGGATAAACAACGGTTGATTCGACTATTTTTATAATTTCCCTTCAAGCGGACACCTGTCTCTTCCAACGGGAAACTCGATATACCCCTGCATCTTCATCTCCGGAATCGTATTCTGGTTCGAACCCATCTCCGTTATCCATGATGAATAACGACGGGTCTAGATTTTTTCAGACTTTGAAACAAATTTTGATTTCCAGCCCGCATAATATCCTTGGCTGTCATCGTGACAACCGCACCCGTGTAACTACTTGCCTTACGGGTAAATATACCCGTCACGATCACTTCGTCCACGCTTTTCACCTCCTCTTCCAACACCACGTCGATCTTCGTACGTCCACCGACAGTCACTTCCTTCGGTTTATAACCCACGAAAGAAAATACCAACGTCGTCACGCTTGTCGGCATCGTCAACCGATATGCACCATCAGCTCCTGTACTCGTCCCCAAGAACAGAGAATCCCCTTCACGATTACCGTTGTCCCCGGTAGAACTTCACCGTTCACATCCCGCACGGTTCCCGTAACCGTGATCGAAGTCGGTTGCTGCCGAGGAGTCACGACTACCTTTCCCTCAAAGTCCATACACAAGTTAATCCGGTCCCCTCCACACAGGCCTCTACCGCTGCCTTAACTGTCACGTTCTTCAGGTCAACCGTCACTCGCTTCGTCTCCCGCTCCACCTCCTCTTTTTAAACACAACCACATTGTCACCCAACCGGTTGATCTCGCGTAACGCCTCAAGCAAACTGGTCGCTTCGAAGCTTTAAAGAAATTCTTTTCACATTCTGTTGTCCGTAGACCGGTGAGTGAGTAAACAACGTGGTTAAGGATAGTAATAACAATCCGCATAATGCACCACGCATCACCGAAAGTCTACAAAACACTTTTGCTTTGCAGTTTTTTTCATAACTTTGTTCTGTTTTAATTAAAAAAGTACCTTGTTATCAACAAGGTCCCCAGCCGGGGAATGCCTCCGAAACATTTCCGGCATTTCTTTCACCTTTTCTCTATGATATGTACAATTCCATCTTCCACCCTAAATTCCGGCCCTCCCGCCAGAGTCAATATTTTTAAAATAGATTCCAACTTCTCATCCTTACTCATCTTCCCGCTAAACGTGTGTCGCCCTTTCCTTTTTCCCGTCATACACGAAACGAACCTCATATCAACGGGACAACATCCGTCACCACTTCTATATCGTCCTCATCAAACACGAATTCCCCGTAACGCCAAGCTACCACATTTTTCGTATCTACCTTTTCACGGAAAACTCTCCCGTTTCCCTTTTCCAACAAGATTGCATACATGGTTTCAGAATCATGGATGGAATGTCGGATTTCTGATCCGTTAAACTGACCTGTACTTTCCTGTCAGCAAGGTCGTGTAAACCGACTCCTCGTTTTTCGTAAGCACTAACATTGAAAGCAGTCCCAACACACGAGTTTCAACATCGGGGAACCTGTACAATAAATGGCCGGCAGGATCATGCTTCACCTCAAAATATGCCTCTCCCTTCAACTGTACAACCCGGCGATCACCAATAAACTGTACCGGATAAACAAATTCAGACGTGAATTCAAATCCACACCCGTGTACCGTCACTCCAACACGACAAGAAATCTCCCCCACGGCTGTTTTTCTATTCGGTGGAATTCTTCCCGCCCGGTACTGAATCCGTATTTTGCCTCATAGTGTAAACCTCCTTTCGTACCAATCAAAGTTGCCTGTTCCAGTTTCAAACTATCGGGGACCTGTTTCACCAACCCGATACGCTCCCATTTCCCAGTACGAGCATCATTACTTTCTCCTTCGACCTTCATCTTTCAGTTCCTGCACACTTATCGATTCGTGTACCTCCACTTTTATCAAAGGATGTAAAGCCACGAAAATCCCCACGAGACATGACGCAATTGCCCCGCTAACCACAACAATCCGTCTCAACGAGTACCGACGAGAACGATGCACGGCTAAACGTCGAGCCACTTCTCGTACACCTTCTGAAAATCAGTGGTCTGGTTAATTTCATCTTCCAATCTTTTAACCTTCCGGCAATACTTCTTCCTCTAATAATATTTCTATACAACCTTCGATTAGCTACCTCTTCATCCAACCACTTTCCCAAAAGCTCCCCGCTCCTCTTCAGTAGCCATTCCCAAAGCGTACACGAATAATAACCCTTGCTAGTATTTGTTCTCTCTTCATCACCATATATCATCTTGCATTTTATATAGACACCACTAGTTGAACAACGGGATGAACCGGATTATACTTTTTTCTGCATTTTATATCAACTCTCATCAAAAAATATAGCCACACAGGACGAAATCGAAAACCTTCAAAAATACTTGAACTGATAAAATCATTATTAATAAAAAACGGGATTTCATTCATCCTCAAGATTTCGGGCGGTGTCTATAATAATATACCGTGTCGAACAAATATCCTATATTGTGTATGATAACACTTTCTACATTTAACACTTATTACAGATTGTCTGAGAATAGGCCCCAAAGCGTTATTTTCTATCATCCGTTTAAGAAAAACACCGTTACCAACCTTGTAACACTTTTTGTTCACACCGAATTTTTATCCAAATTGTATTATCAAGACAAATCTTACTTCATAACCCACATCCAATAAGAAATAAAAAGGATATTTCAATCAACATGCTCCCATCGTTTCAACGATACCTCATGACGTAAACCCACACGAACCATACCGTCCATATAAGTGTTACAAATTATGAGAGAAGATCAACAGCTAGAAATTTTCATTCGAAAACACTACTCATCCATGTGTGCTGTCGCCCTACGCTTTATCGGTTCTCCTGACATCGCACAAGACATCACTCAAGAAGTCATTATCAAATTTTGAAAAAAACTGAGCAAACTATGAAAACATTAAATCCACGGATAACTTCCTATATACCATGATTAAAAATGAAGCCTTAAATTACCTGTGAGGCTCACAAAGAGAGAAACAACATTACAACCATCTTGAGGTAGAGGAATTTGAACATCCAAAAGTACTTAATATGTTGATCGAAGAAGAGATCAATCAAATTTTGATACACGCCATCGATCTGCTACCCGTACAAAGCGCTCGTATCATGCGCCTCATCCTGTCAGGATACGAGAACAAGGAAATCGCAAAAGTCATGGGTGTTTCCGTGAACACGATCAAAACACTCAAATATGCAGCGATCCGCAAATTGAGAGAATATTTCAATTGAATGATTACGAGCTTGATCAGCCATGAAAGCGTATTTCACATAGGCACAAACATTTAACCCGGTTAAAATATTCACATTTCATTCATCCTCACTGGTTCGAGTGGTGTCTTTTATTTAAAATCAAGCTGTTCCAAGTAACAGTCATGTTTAATTAAAACTCTACAACTATGAAATCTAAATTATTATCAAAAACGAGTACTCGTACTATTCATTTTATTACTGGGGATTCAGTCCGCTAAGCCAAGCATTCGCACAATTGGGATCACGGGAAACCGTAACTGACTGGGCCCGAAATCCGATCATCGGGGCAACCGTGGTAATTCAGGGTACCAACATCGGCACCACAACCGATTTCGATTTTGGTCATTACACGATCTACGCCATACCTGAGACACGCTCATATTTTCGTATTTGGGCATGAAAAACCTCGAAAGTTGGATCAGAAGTTTTGGAAGTGTTATCAACGTGGTCTTGCAGGACGATTCGTTTAACTTCGAAATCTCGCAAAACGATCCGGTAATAACGAAACCAACAATAGAATACAAGGCTATTTGCCCCTGGCACACACGTCTGTATTATATAGAGAAATCACCACGGATTCGTTACGCCCTCAAACAATTTCCCTTATCCCAAAGGGAAATGACTTTTGTCGCCAGAATAACTCCGTCCATCCCCTGACATGAAATAACAATACAGGTGATAACATTTCGTAATTCCTTCCCTCAATTCGATCATTCCTATCCCTTCCGACCGGATTCCTGTCACATTTTCTGCCAGCAACGGACGCAAAGGCTCGTCATCATAAATCACCCCTGCACAAAGCCGATCCGTACCGGCATCAAGCGAAGTCTGCCATCCCGTATCCCAACACACGTCCAACTTGTTTCCCTTTCTTTCCCTAATTTCGAAACCCATAGGCACCTTCAAAACCCCTTTACTAAAATGAATCTCCTCGTAATTACTAATACCCATCTCCCCGTTAAAAGCCTGGATATTCGAAGAAACAAAAGCATTTAACCCGTTTATGTTCATTAATTTACCCAGCTTCACCCAAATCGGTTTCACGCAAACTCCATTCAATGAACGATAGAACGAAATACAGGCACTGAAACGATTCTGCCATAATTGCTGGTTCTTGCTCCTCACCAACATCTTCCTATACGGTCGACGCCGTGCGTACAAATTCCCGTTACAATAATAATAAACTACATTCCCGATTTTCCCGGAAAAACCTCCTAAACAATTTCCCACTTTTGCCATAATTCTCTTTTTTTATTCATGAAATATTTGAATTCCCTCTCGTCATGCTACCCCTCTCTATCTTAAAATATAGTTTTGGACAAAAATACCCCCTCTTCTCAAACAAATTTTTCTAGCGTCACTCGCAAGTGACACGGAGAAAGCACGGAGAAACCCTAGCCAAACAACGAGCAAACAGCATATTACAAATACACCGATCTACACGATGCTAGCGAATCAATGTATCTAACATTATTTAACTTTTACAACCGGGGTATTAAAGCCATTTCCTATATTATATAAGAAAGGATCCTTTAAAATTAATAATCACTTAAAACCTAAAAGTTATGGCAGAATATCAAGCGCCAATGGCTGAAAAATTGAGAAAATCCGTGGGAAATGTAACATATTACATCATGCACGGTAAAACATTCGCCCGGGCGAAAGTCGCACACGTGAAAAATGCGAAAACCCCGAAACAACTTCGTCATCGAGCAACCTTCACGATGCTCGTACAATTAGCACGGGTACTAATCGAAACGACTCGAACCGGTTTCCCTGAAAAAGCAAAGGGCGTTCCTCGTCGAACGAGTTCGTGAGAGCAAACAAAAACTTCGTGGAAGTGGATGAAAACTACGAGGCCACGATTGACCTCGAAAAGCTACAGGTATCGGACGGCAAACTGCCCTGTTTCTTCGAAGTCACGGTAACGTACAACGCCGACGGCAGGATGCTCACGTTCCAACAAGAAGCACTGTCGAACTCGTTGCTGAACAGTGACCCGAAGGATCTTCTCTACGCATCCATCCTCGAAACCAAGACAAATCTCAGCGCGATCGTATCATTAAGAGCGCGTGGAGAATCGGGAATAACCTCGATCGAATTACCCGAGATCTGGTCGGTAGAAAATTGTAACGTCTATCTTTTCGCCACTTCAGACAAACGGTTACCTGGCCTCTCCCTCCCAACACGTGAAAAAATAACAACCGCATAAAACGGGAAGGAGCTAATTTTAGGAGGAATTGTCCAAAAAGTCAATTTTGAAAAACTACCCCCACTAACTCCCCTTATACAGGGGGAGAAATCGTTGAAATCAACTTTCCCCCTGTGTAAGGGGGAGTTAGTGGGGGTAGTTTTAACACTGGATAAGACTTGTTAGACGACCTCTCTATGTGCATTAGATTTATAACGTAAAGTGAAACTGTCAATACTCTTGACCTATTAACGGAAACGCTGTCAATAACAGGTCATAAAAACATAAAAAAAGCGCCAGTTGGCGCTTTTTATTTATCCTAGATAAGTTTTTAGTAGCTTACTTCTGGAAGAGTGTCGCAGACGGCGAATAGCCTTTTCCTTGATTTGGCGAACACGTTCACGGGTTAACCCGAACTTCTCTCCAATTTCTTCCAATGTCATTTCTTGGCAATTGATACCGAAAAACAAACGAATAATATCACGTTCTCTTTCGGTCAATGTAGCCAATGCTCTCTCTACTTCCGTTGACAAGGACTCGTTAATTAACGTCTTGTCCGCAACAGGAGAATCATCGTTTACCAACACATCGAGCAAGCTGTTGTCTTCCCCCTCAACGAAAGGTGCATCCACAGAAATATGACGGCCGGACACTCTCAAAGTATCGGCAACTTTTTTCAGCCGGTAAATCCAAAGTCTCTGCCAACTCTTCCGGTGACGGACGACGCTCATGCTCTTGTTCGAAACGAGAAAATGCTTTATTGATTTTATTCAAAGATCCAACTTGATTCAAGGGCAAACGTACGATACGCGATTGTTCTGCCAATGCTTGCAGGATAGATTGGCGAATCCACCATACGGCATAAGAAATAAATTTGAATCCCCTCGTTTCGTCAAACTTCTCTGCTGCTTTAATCAAACCCAAATTCCCCTCGTTGATAAGGTCCGGAAGGCTTAACCCCTGATTCTGGTATTGTTTTGCAACAGATACCACGAAACGAAGATTTGCCCGAGTCAGTTTCTCCAAAGCCCGTTGATCCCCTTTCCGGATTCGCTGGGCAAGCTCAACTTCCTCTTCAACCGTAATCAAATCCTCCTTACCAATCTCTTGCAAGTACTTGTCAAGAGAAGCACTCTCTGTTCGTTATAGATTTTGTTATCTTTAGCTGTCTCATAGTCTTCTAATATTCTCCCCCAAATATGTCGCAAAGGTAGAACAATTTATCCATAAACCAATATGTTAAAATCGACACCTTTCCAATATTAACGTTTTTTAATTCTGTAAAGATAAAGCGTAGTACTCGACACGTCCTCGCGGCGAGATAGTTGTCACAAGAACACCCTCATTTTCTGCCGCTTTCAGCGCCCGTACCAAATCGTCTTTATCATAAATCACCGTGTTATTAATTTTCACGATAATGTATCCTTCATCCAAACCAATCGCTTTAAAAGGGCCATTCTTTATATCTATAATTTTCACACCCCCGTTCAAACGATAGCGATAACGGTCCTCCCGACTCAACGGCTCCACCGTGGCTCCCAGTATTCCGGTATAATTCTTATCTACCAAGGCAACATCACCATACGTATTCTGGAGTACCACATCCAAATCTTTTAATTTTCCTCCACGACTCACGGTCACGGAAATAGTCGCTCCCGGGTGATATTTAGCCAATTGGCCCTGGAATTCCGGTCTTGTCTTTATCTCGATACCATTAATACGTTTGATTACATCTCCTTTCTTTATTCCGGCTTTAGCTGCCGCCCCGTTAGGTATCACCTCATATACATATATTCCGCTCACTTCATCCGTTCCCAGCTCTTTCGCCACGGCAGGCGTCAACTCGTCTCTCCACATGGATATTCCATCATCGCTCTCTGAACCGTACCAAACTCCTTCAAATCCCCGACAATTTTACGGGCAATATTCGAAGGTACGGCAAACGAGTAACCCGAGTAAGAGCCTGTCGGGGATTCAATTGCCGTATTGATCCCAATCAACTCTCCCTTGGCATTCACCAACGCTCCCCCACTATTACCGGGGTTCACGGCAGCATCTGTCTGTAAGAATGATTCCAGACTCATTTGGCTCCGGTTTATTCCCAACTCTCTCGCTTTGGCACTGATAATTCCCGCTGTAACCGTTGAGGTTAAATTATACAGGTTACCCACGGCCAAAACCCACTCTCCCAACTCCACGTCATCCGAATTCGCGTACTCCAGATAAGGAAGTCCGTTTGCTTCTACTTTTAATAAAGCAATATCCGTGCTAGGATCTGTCCCGATTACCTTGGCCTCGTATTCCGTCTTGTTATCTAAAGTCACCGTAATCTTGTCGCTCTTGTCGATCACGTGATTATTCGTGATAATATACCCGTCCTCTGAGACAATTACACCCGACCCGATACCCATTCTTTGCGGGGTTTCTCGTGTACGCGAGGGCATAACCGTAAAAAAACTCCAATAGTGGGTTACCTATATATTCCGTCCCATTTGTACTGTTTTGACATGAACAACAGCCGGAACTGTCTTTTTGGCAGCCTCCCTCAAATCCACGCTACCCGCTCCCCCCAACAGGAAGAGCCGTGTTAGACGCAAGTGAAACAGGACGAACCGCTGCAGGAGATGCAATTTCCAATTGTGAAACCGGTGCAGCGCTTTCCCCTCGAATGGTATCTATCGCCACGAAAGCAAGGCAACCGCCAACAACCCCAGTCCTAAATTTAAAATGATTTTCTCATTGTCATATCTTTATCTTCTTTATAGATTAAACGTAAAGTGTCCACATTTTGTTTGTATATTACAATATTAGCAATATCCTTGCCAACTGACTATTAAGAAATTCTTAATTAATATACCTTAACTATGTTTTTGAGGCGTGCCAAAATCTTTTCATTCCAAATCCTAAATTCTAAATTTTACATTTTGTATATTTGTACCTGCGATTTCGATAATTTCAATTTACATGATAACACGTATAAACAATAAAAAGAGTGGTAAAACACGTACCCCCTATTCCTTTAATTTTCTGAAGGATCCCCGGACACGTGTAGTTGTTGGGCTGATTTTTTATGCTATTTTCCATTTACCTGCTGGTGTCCCTCGTCGGTTTCTTTTCACCGGTGGCATGGACCAGAGTCTGATCGATAAAGAGACCCGGGAATTAATGACCAACCCGGATATTGTCGTCGGAAACCCGGGACGCAAACTAGGAGCGTTTCTTTCCGATTTGCTCATAAACCGGTGGTTCGGAATTTCGTCATTCATATTCTGCTACTTCCTGTTTATCATCGGACTACGTATTGCCGGACGGAACATCAAAATTTGGGGAAAAAATTATCATCAGCTTTGTCCTAATCATCTGGTTCTCCTTGCTATTGGGATATATTTTCACGTTCTTACCCACAGGATATGTATTCCCGGGCGGGGCTCACGGTTATTTCGTGTGTTTTTGGCTTAACTCGTTTATCGGAGAGATTGGCTCGTTCTTCCTGTTGATTGTTTCGTTTGCAGCCATTCTTTTCTTTGGCTTCGAAAACGCTTTCAACAAATGCGTGACCATGATCAAGAATTACTTCGCTCATCGGGCTCAACTCAAGGAAGAAAGGGCCTTGGCACGAGAAGCCGCTCTTGCCCGGAAACGAGAAGAAATAGCAAAAACAGAAGAGCCGGAAGACCTGCAAGAAAAAGAAGAGGACATTGATACCGAAGAAAAAGAGAAATTGGATATCGAAACGGTTCCGCCTGTTGAAGATGAACTTTTCCCCCGTCACGAGTTTGACACGACCGATCCGGATGAATCAGAAAAACAGGAATTGCATGATCCGGAAGAGGAATTCACGACAGAACATCACTTCGATTTATCCGTGGACAAGAACCCCGAAAATCAAGATGAACACAGAGAAGATACTCCCCGCTCACCAATGACGATATCGAATTGACCGTTATAGCAGACAAGCTGGAAGAGCAATTAACCAAAAAACTTGATGCCGGACACGGAGTACGACCCGACTCTCGATTTATCGAATTATCAATATCCCCGCTGGAATTACTGGAAGAACACTCTTCCGGTTCACAAAAAGTAACAGCGGAAGAACTCGAAGAGAATAAAAACACGATTATCGAGACATTGCGCCATTATAAAATAGAGATCACCAAGATCAAAAGCGACCATCGGGCCAACTGTCACGTTATACGAAATTGTCCCCGCTCCCGGTATAAAAATTCTCGAAAATCAAAAATCTCGAAGATGACATTGCGTTAAGCCTGTCAGCCTTAGGCATACGTATCATCGCCCCCGATCCCCGGGCCGGAACCATCGGTATTGAAGTGCCGAACCAGAATCCGGAAGTCGTTTCCATGCGGGGGAATCATCGCATCAAGAAATTCCAAGAATCCAAATATGCCCTTCCGGTAGCACTGGGACGAACCATCTCGAATGAACCTTACACGTTCGATCTGGCAAAAATGCCCCCATTTGCTGGTAGCCGGAGCCACGGGACAAGGTAAATCCGTGGGCTTGAATGCCATTATCACATCGCTCTTGTATAAAAAACACCCGTCACAATTGAAATTCGTGATGGTGGACCCTAAAAAGGTGGAGTTAAGCATCTATTCCGTCATCGAAAAACATTTCTTGGCGAAGTTACCGGATGCAGAAGAAGCCATTATTACCGATAACGACAAAGGTAGTGGCCACGCTCAACTCTCTCTGCATCGAGATGGATAGCCGCTACGATCTGTTGAAACAAGCTCACGTGAGAAACATCAAAGAATATAACGAGAAGTTCGTGAAACGGCAACTGAACCCGAACAACGGTCACCGTTATCTACCTTATATTGTAGTAGTGGTAGACGAGTTCGCAGACCTGATCATGACTGCGGGAAAAGAAGTAGAACAACCGATTGCTCGTATCGCCCAGCTGGCCCGTGCCGTCGGGATTCACATGATCATTGCCACGCAACGACCTTCCACGAACATCATCACCGGAGTGATCAAGGCCAACTTCCCGGCACGAATAGCCTTCAAGGTGGCCTCCATGATCGACTCCGCACTATTCTGGACTCACCGGGGCCAACCAGTTGATCGGCCGCGGGGATATGTTGATTTCAAGGATAGCGAGATGGTACGTGTACAATGTGCCTTCGTCGATACCCGGAAGTAGATGCCATCACGAAATTCATCGCAGATCAACAGGGTTCCCGGAAGCCTATGCGCTCCCCCGAATATGTTTCCGACACGGAAAACGGGGTGAGTGGCGACATCGATCTCGGGGTAAAAGACCCGTTATTTGAAGAGGCCGCCCGTTTGGTTGTGAACACACAACAGGGTTCAACCTCTTCTATCCAGCGACGTTTCTCCATCGGCTACAACCGGGCAGGAAGAATCATCGATCAACTGGAAGCGGCAGGCATCGTGGGACCATTCGAGGGGTAGTCCCGTCAAGTACTTATCCCCGACGAGTACAGCTTGGAAATTACATTCTTAAAACCGTGGAGTTTAAAATTTAAAATGGAAAATTTAAAATTTAGAATTAACAACGTCATGTTTTTAGAAAAAGTCATACAGAGGTAACAACAAATGGTATTTTACATTCTCACGCTAATCATCGTGTTTGCCGCGGTACAAGTAGCGTCCATCCGTTAGCAATTTACAGTATCATCATGAATCCCGAACTACTAAGCGGGGGGACGAATAACATTCTGGCCGTCACGAACACGAATCTGGGCCTAGCACTCATGCTATTCACGTTCGCCGGAGGCGTCATCGCACTTCTGTTATGCGTGAAATATTTCCATCACAAGAAACCGACGGATATACTCACGGGCCGAAATCGTTTTGACGTGAAACGGTGTTCTTCAGGGGCTGCCATATGGGGAATATTAACCATCGTCCTACTGGGTGCGCAATACGGATTCGGAGACACGTCTAACCTCGTGTTCCAATTCCAGCCATTCAATTTCATCATGATGTGCATCGTTATACTGATTTTCATTCCCTTCCAAGTGGCATTCGAGGAATTTATTTTCCGGGGATATCTGATGCAAAGGCAGTATCCTACTTTTCAAATACAGATGGGTAGCCCTATTACTTACCGGTTTTGCCTTCGGGTTACTTCACGGGTCCAACCCGGAAGTGGATCGTTTCGGTTTCTGGGTAGCTATGCCGCAATATATTCTGATGGGATTACTCCTTGGACTGGTAGCCATCTGGGATGACGGGTTGGAATTGGCCTTGGGATTACACCTAGCCAACAACGTCATTTCCTCCCCTCGTGGTGACACACGACGCCTCGGCCCTGCAAACACATGCCCTGTTCAAGGATATGGCGCCAACGGCCTCACACATGGATACCGTGGTCATGCTCGCGTGCGGGTCATTTTCCTTTGGATTTGTAACCGAAAATATAAATTTTTCTCCAAAATCAACTTGTGGGGAAAAGTTGAACGGGAAGTCATCGAGTAAAAGAAGTTCTTAAAATTTTCTTAATACTCGTGTCGCTTTCATGACATTGCCAATAAAATAGTATCTTTGGCGGTAAACAAAAATACGATAGCAATTATATTAATCTATAATCGAAGTTTCAAAAAAATGAGAAAAATTACATCTTTAATGTTCGCTCTCATCTTTGGGCTGTCTTTCTTAGCTAATGCTCAAGATGTTCAAAAGCGACCAACCGAAAGGTTACCAATTCACTGATATTAAGAGATTACCGGCAACGTCTGTAAAGGATCAAGCTCGTGCAGGTACCTGCTGGTCATGGTCCGGAATCTCGTTCTTCGAATCAGAAATGATTCGTATGGGTAAAGAGCCTATTGATCTTTCAGCCATGTATTATTGTAAGACACGCTTACAGCGACAAAGCAACCAAATTTGTTCGCCTGCATGGTAACATGAACTTTGCCGTTGGTGGAGCTTTCTGCGATGTGATGCACGTGATCAAAAACTACGGAATCGTTCAATGGACGTGTACAAAGGGATTGAACTACGGTGAACAAACCACGCTTTCGGAGAAATCGACGACGTGTTGGCCGGTTATATCAATGCCGTCATCAAAAACTCAAACAAAAAATTAAGTACTGCTTGGAAAAAAGGCTTTGACGGTATTCTGGATGCTTATCTTGGAGAAGAACCCGAAAAATTCGAATACAAAGGTAAAGAATATACCCGAGAACTTTCGCTGACGAGGTTGTTGGATTGGACATGGATGATTACGTGAGCTTGACTTCATTCACTCACCACCCGTTCTATTCTCAATTCGCAATATCGAAGTTCCGGACAACTGGTTATGGGGAATGTCTTACAACTTACCGATAGACGAACTGGCACAAGTCATGAGCAACGCTATCGACAACGGTTATACCTTTGCGGGCTTCTGACGTGAGCGAAAGAGGTTTCCAAACCTCACAACCCGGAGTTGCCGTGGTTCCGACAACCGACACGAAAAGAAATGAGCGGTGCCGAAATCGCTAAATGGGGAATATGCCTAAAGGGAACCAAACTCCGGATGCTTTCAGACAAGGCCCGGCTCCTGAAAAAGAGATTACTCAAGAAATGAGACAACAAGAGTTCGACAACTACTTAACTACCGATGATCACGGTATGCACGTAATCGGTAAAGCGAAAGACCAGAACGGTACGGTTTACTATATCGTGAAAAACTCTTGGAATCAATATAATAAATTCGGTGGATATTTCTACGCTTCTGAACCTTTCATGAAATACAAAACGATGAACATCATCGTTCACAAGAATGCCATCCCGAAGGATATTCGCAAAAACTTGGAATCAAATAAATCCACTCTATCGGGAGTTAGAGAAAAACAATAAAAAAAGGCCGTTGATCCATCCGATTAACGGTCTTTTTTTTCATAATTCGCGAGGAGCGAAAAAGAAATACATAAAATTATAATCAATATGAATCTAGCGAGAGAAATAAGAAAGACATTTACTGGATTGGAGTCAATGACAGAAGAACCCATATCTTCGAAAATTACTGGCCTATCTCCCAAAGGTGTTGCTTATAATTCTTACATCATCGTGGACGAAAAAGTGGTTGTCATCGACACGATCGAAAGAAGCAAAATGGATGACTACGTGGAGAATATCGAACAGTTATTGAACGGGCGGAAAGTGGATTATCGTGGTTAACCACATGGAA
>VOFG01004671.1_pt1 | contig 47213 bp, 103 predicted proteins | sample 5384171 | NCBI WGS metagenome assembly VOFG01 (sample SAMN12384726, study PRJNA508395) | human gut metagenome | isolation source: healthy gut F | host: Homo sapiens
GAGAATAATCCCATATACTGTTTCCAAAGAAGAATCCTTCTGGTCAGTCTTGCCCTTGCTGACGGGCAGTGTCGTGGGGGACGTGGATTGGTGTCTGGAGAACCCCCCATAGGCCAGAGAAGCACCACCGCGTTCTTGCCTATGACCGTAACTGATTGGAGGAGGAATGATGATGAGGAGACTGTTTTCCCTGCTGATGCTGGCGGTGTGCCTGGGATCGCTGTACGGCTGCTTTGCCGGTCTGCAAGAGGATGCCCCGGTGGCGCCCCAGGTGTCGTCCGATGCATCCATCCAGGCGACAGCAGATTCGGAGCCCCTTACCGAGCCGATAACCGAGCCCATGACTGAGTCCATCACCGATCCCATAACCGAACCGTCCGCTGAGCCTGTTACGGTACCCGCCACAGAGCCAGTTCCTGCCCCCGTTGCGTTGCAATACGAGGATATGAAAGCCATGTGGCTTTCTCAGTATGATCTGACAGGCATCTATCTCGATGGGGACACCCAGCGGGAAGAAGTGATTTCACCGCCCGGATGGCACAGGTACTGGACAATGTAAAGGCCCAAGGCTTCAACACGGTGCTTTTTGCAGGTGCGTCCCACCGCCGACAGTATGTATCCCTCTAAGCTCTACCCCATGTCCCCCCTATGTAGTGGGGCAGTCAGGTAGGCCGGCACAGAATGACCCTGTTGCTCTCATCGTCCGGCTGGCCCATGAGCGGTCGCTGTCCATCCACGCCTGGATCAACCATGCGGGGGCATGACGGAAGAAGAAATTCAGTTGGTGGAGGGGGAGTATCCCATCCGACAATGGTATGGATGACCCCCAGCTTCGGGGCAGGTACATCGTGTCAGTGGACGGCAGATGGTACCTAAACCCCGCCTATGACGAGGTGGTGGATCTGATCTGTGCCGGTGCGGAAGAAGCTCTGCGGCTGTATGACTTTGACGGCCTGCATATGGACGATTATTTCTATCCCACCACCGATCCGTCCTTTGATGCCGACGCCTACGCCAGCTATCAGGCCAGCGGCGGCGCCCTGAGCTGGCCGAGTTCCGGCGAAAGGCCCTGGATGATGGTTTACCAGCTTCACGAAATGACGGAAAATCCGGGTCGGGCGGATTTCGGCACAGCCCTGGGGCAATGTGGACAGGGTTCATACCCAGTATGCCGATGTGTACCTGTGGTGCGGAGTGGGACGGCCAGGCTGATTGCCATGCCCCCAGGTCTACTTTGGACTGAGCACGGCAGTTACGATTTCGTGAAGGTGTGCCGCACCTATCAGACATGATCCAGACTGGGATTCGGTGGATTCTGATCATCGGCATGACCTTCGGAAAAGCCTTTTCCGGAGAGGATCCCTGGGCAGGCAGCGGCAAGGACGAGTGGAAGAGCCGCAAGGACGTTCTGGTGGTGCCTGAAGGCCACGCTGGATTTTGAGGATGCCAGGGCGTGGCGGTGTTTTGCTACCAGTATTTCTTTTGATCCGCTTACCGGCCAGAGCATAGCAGAGACTGCCGAAGAGCGGGACCATTTTGTTCCGGCATTTCAAGAAATTACCTGGGACTGAAGGGCAAAAGCCCTGGCCTTTTGGCGGGACCCATGCGGCAGTTCCGCACCCGTATGATGGAGGCCCTCTTCATTAAGGCAACAATGAAATGATATAGGTTCTTTGCGGCACTTACGATTGCCGTGACACCCGCAAATTTTGTACGGCTGCTCTGCGTCCATGCAGAATTTGCGGGATTCGTTATGCCGCAGCATCATACAGCCCATGCTTCCCAGCGGCGTGAGAAGTTTTTCTGTAAGCTGCCGGATTTGGGCCATAATATGGTAATACCCGAAATTTAGGAGGTGAGACCCATGGTCATCGCCGTTTTGGGCGGAGGCGCTTCCGGTCCCATGGGCCGCCATTGCAGCCTCCAAACATCCCGGCTGTGAGGTCCATATTTTGAGCGGCAGAACCGGGTTGGCCGCAAACTCCTGGCCACAGGCAACGGCCGGTGTAATCTGACTAACACCGGGCTGTCCGTTCAGGCAGCCATCACGGCGAGCGCCCAGAATTTGTCCTCCCCAGCTTGCAGCGCTTCGAGGGCTAAAGGAAACCCTGGCCTTTTTTCAAAATCTGGGGCTCCTAACGGTTGCGGATGAATCCGGGAGGGTCTATCCCTGGTCGGACCAGGCCGGGAGCGTGGTGGATGTGTTACGGTTTGCCCTGGAAACGCCCAACGTCCATCTCCACACAGGAGCCGAGGTCACCAAAATTTGCCGCCAGCCGGAGGGTGGTTTTCTATTAACCTGCGAGGATGGATCCCTCTGCCAGCCGGGTCATTGCCGCCTGCGGCGGTCTGGCGGGGACCGCTTTGGGCGGCTCCATGGCAGGCTACCGGCTCCTCAAGAGTCTGGGCCACCACTGCACCAAGCTGCGCCCTGCCCTGGTACAGCTGAAGTCCTCCTATCCCCGCTGCGCCTCTCTGAAGGGCATTCGGGCAGTCTGCCGCCTGTGGCTGACCCAGAACGGCGAAACCACCGTGGAAAATCGGGGGAGAAGTCCAGTTCACCGCCTATGGCCTCAGCGGCCCCGCCATCTTCGAGCTTTCCTGACGCCTGCATCGGACCCGGAGACTGGGTCTGCCACCTGATCTGCTGCCCAGCCTGACAGGGGGACGCCCCTCAAGGATTTCCTCACCCGGCGCAAGCAGCAGTGCCCCGGGCTTCAGGCGGAAAATCTCCTCACCGGCACTGTACACAACCGGCTGGGCCGCATTTTGGTCCAGGAGGCCCAGATCCCCCCTGACCGCGTCCCTGTCCCAGCTCACCCCGGGACTTCGCTGCCGTTGCCTCGGTAGCCAAAGACTTCCCCTTCACCCTCACCGGTCCTATGGGCATGGACAGCGCCCAGGTCACCGCCGGGGCTCTGCACCGGGAATTTGACCCCGTTACATTGGAAAGCCGCCTGTGCCCTGGGCTATACGCCTGCGGCGAGCTTTTTGGACATAGACGGAGACTGCGGCGGCTACAACCTCCAGTGGGCCTGGAGCTCCGGCTATGCTGCCGGAACCGCCGCCGGAAAGGACACACCATGATTCGAATCCGCGACATCGCCCTCCCACCCGGTCACACCCCTCAGGCCCTTTGGGCAGCGGCAGCCAAGGCGCTTCGTCTGCCGCCTGGGAGATCCAGACCCTGCAAATCGCCCGGCGTTCCCTGGACGCCCGAAAAAAAGAACGCATTCAATGGGTCTATACCGTAGACGTCACCGTCTCGGCCGGGAGGACCGGGCCATCCGCCAGGGCGGCGCCAAGGCCGGTCCCGCCCCCATCTTCCGCTATGAGATCCCCCACCCCGTCCATGCCGCCGGGGAGCGGCCTGTTGTGGCGGGCTTTGGCCCGGCAGGCATGTTTGCCGCGCTGGTTTTGGCGGAGGCCGGCCTTCGGCCTTTGGTCCTGGAACGGGGGCCGGGACGCCGCCTCCCGCCACCGGCTGGTGGAGGAATTCTGGCAGACCGGCCGTCTGGACCCCGGTGCAATGTGCAGTTCGGAGAGGGCGGCGCCGGGACCTTCTCCGACGGAAAGCTGAACACCGGCACCCACGACCCCCGGAATCACTGGGTCCTGGGCAGCTGGCCCAGTGCGGCGCCCAGGAGCAAATCCTCTATGACGCCAAGCCCCATATGGGGACCGACGTGCTCCTCACCGTGGTGCAGAACCTGCGCCGCCGGGTGGAGAAGCTGGGGGCGAGGTCCGGTTTCAAACCCAGCTCACCGGTCTGGAACACCGAGACGGAAGCCTCGCGGGGCTCTCTCTGGAGGGACCCGGCGGACGGGGAGCGGCTCCCCTGCCGCCATTGATTCTGGCCATTGGCCACAGCGCCCTGGGACACCTTTTCCATGCTGGCCTCCCAAAACATTGCCATGGAGCCCAAGCCCTTTGCCATGGGCGTCCGATTGAACATCTTCAGCATCAAATTGACCTGGCTCAGTACGGCGGGAAGCCGCTCCGCGCTGCCCCCGGCGGATTACAAGCTGTTCTGCCACCTGCCGGACCGGACGGTATACCTTCTGCATGTGCCCCGGCGGCTATGTGGTGGCTGCAGCCTCTGAGGAAGGTGGAATTGTCACCAACGGGCATGAGCTACTCGGGCGGAGCGGCACAAATGCCAACGCCGCCCTGCTGGTCTCTCTCCAGCCCAAAGTTTCACGGCGGCCCCCTGGGCGGGATGCGCTGGCAGCGGGAGCTGGAACAGCTGGCCTTACCAGGAGACCGGCGGCTACCGGGCCCCTGCCCAGCGGGTGGGGGACTTCCTGCAGGGCGTCCCGTCCCAACACTTTGGGGCCGTCGCCCCACCTACCGCCCGGCGTTTGTACCCTGGGACCTCCGGCGGGTGCTGCCTGCCGTCCTCACTGACGCCCTCGCACAGGGGCTTCCCTTTTGGGGCGGAAGCTGCCTGGCTTTGACCACCCGGAGGCCGTTCTCACCGGTCCGGAAACCAGGAGTTCGTCCCCGGTGCGCATTTGCCGGGACGCCAGCCTCCAGGCCTCCCTCCGGGGCCTGTTCCCCGGGGAGGGGGCCGGATACGCCGGGGGCATTCTCTCAGCCGCCGCCGACGGCATCCGATGCGCCGAAGCTGTCATTGCGGCCTGCCCGCAAACGGAAAGGGAGTTCCATATGATGCAAACTCTCCCGTCTCATCCGCCGCTTTCCTGCAAGAATGAGCGAAAGCTGTGTAACCAGGTCAGCGGCGTGCTGCTGACCTACCTGCTGCTGATGAATCTCACCGTCATAGCCGCCATGCTGGTGGAGGCCGGGCTCCGGCTGATCCACCTGGGCACCCTTGGCTACAGGCTAAACGCCGCTCCACCGGGTGATGCAGCCAGACTATCTCACTCAGCTGCTCCAAAGCGGCACCGGTTACCTGGTGGTCTCCGGCCTGTGCCTCCTGCTCATCCTCCTGTGGAAGGGCGCTCCTTCTACCGGGACGTCTTCCGCCCTGGCTGCCCATGTCCGGCCCTGTCTTTTGGCAGCTTCTGTCTGTATTCATGGCCATTCAGGTTCTCTCCTCCGTGTTCTCCACCCTGGTGGAAACCCTGCTCAACCGGTGGGGACTCACCGCCATGCAGGCTCTGCTCCAGGCCTCTGACATGGATAGCTCTCCTGGCATGATGCTGTACGCCGCTGTGGTGGCGCCGGTGGTGGAGGAGCTGCTGTTCCGGGGAGCCGTTCTGCAGAGCTTCCGGCCCTTTGGCAAGCGCTTTGCCATCGTCTTTTCCGCCCTGCTCTTCGGCCTGTTCCACGGGAACCTGGGTGCAGATCCCTTGCCTTCCTGGTAGGGCTGGTGCTGGGTTACACAGCGGTGGAACACTCCATTGTCTGGGCCATGGTTCTCCATTTCATTAACAACGGAATTTTCAGTCTCCTGCTGGCCTGGGTTCCAATGCTCCAGAACATCCTACTTATGGTCCTGTTCCTGGCAGGCGTTGCGGTCTTCGTCATCCACGGCAACGATGTCCGGCGCTACCACCGCAGCCTCTACTCCATGCCCCCCAAGCCATCTGCGGCTTCTGGACCGCCCCTTGCACCATCCTTCTGCTCTGGTGTGCCTTCTGTCCGCCGTGATGGGCATTCAGGTCCAATAGCCGCCACACTTCACCTGGCACACGCCCTCCCGGGTTTCCTGGTTGTGCTGGTCTGTAAAGTGGATAGACTCCCTCACTTTGCGTGGATCTTTCGGTAGGAATCTCAAGTGTCGCCCCAAGAATCGTGGGAATTATGTTCCATCCGTCAAATGCAGCTGTCAGCCGTGACTGATGAAGAACGGCGATACCTAACGGATTGATAGGCAGTCTCGTTAAAAAGGAAACATGGTTGCATTTTAACCGATCCTACCAATCTGCCAGATATCGCCGTTCCACATCCGCCTCACTCCGTTTGGCACCTTCCCCGGGAAGACGGGGCGCTGCCGCGCCAGGGCAATGTGGCAGCGCTTAAGATGTCTTGGAGCGGTAGCTCCGCCGGCACGCAATGGAAAATCCCCTGAGGCAGCGCCTACGGGGGATTTTCTCATTGAAAGGAGAGCAAATTAGAAATTCTGATCCAAAATCGTCAGGAGCTTGGCCATCTGGGCCCGGGTCAGGCTGGCTCTGGGACGGAGGGTGCCGTCTCCGTAGCCCTCAAAGAAGCCCTCTGCCACGGCCCAGCTCATGGCGGTTTTGGCGTAATCTTGCACCTTCCGCCATCTGCAAAGGCCTTCAGGTCTGCTCCCTGCCCAGGCTCCTGCTTCAGGTAATTGGTCACATACCGGTACAGGAAGGTGGCCGCCTGCTCTCAGGTGACCGTTCCTTCGGGGCTGAAGGTATCATCCGTCATCCCTTTACAATGCCCAGGTCCTCCCCCAGGCCACGGCTTCTGTGTAGTACCGGCCCGCTTTCACATCGGCGAAGGTGGCAGGCTCCGCCACCTCCGGCTCTCCTGCCAGGCGGTACAGTGTGGTCACCAGCTGGCCCCGGGTGAGGCTCCCCTCCGGGGCGAAGTGGGTCTCATCCATGCCGTTCATGAGTCCTTCGGGCAATGACATAGTCGGTATACTCGTGATACCAGCGGTCTGTATTCAGATCTGCAAAGGCCTTGCTGGGGCAGTTGGCCGGGATGACCTGGTCTTCCTTCACAGTCTCTCCGCAGACGGTGCAAACCTCGTCGCCGGTGTAGCCGTCCTCTGTGCAGGTGGCCTCTTTGGCGCGTTGGGCGTTTTGCCATTGGGCCCAATATAATTTACCCGTATTGGGATCAAAGCACATGGACTGCTCCTGATACGCCTGAGCAGTTGTCTGGCCAATGACGGTATATTCTCCGGTTTCCAGATCCAAACTGGCCAGTCGGGAACAACCATTGCCACCCCATGCCGCACCAAATCCTGCAATCATCACGTATGCATTTCCTATCATATCAATTGCAAATCCGACAATACACGTCATCAAACCATCATTTGCGCCAGGCAGATAACCGTAAATTTCACGACGAGAATCCGGATCAACCTCGCCCGTTTCAGATTGACTTCATATAAATCACAGAGATAATTGATTACATACATAGTCCCAGTGCTATGATCATATGACATTTCTGTTGGATAGAAATCATCGTATCTTGTAATATTTTTTATACTCAACAGAAAGTTCTCCCCCGTTGCAGAGAATCAAAATCCATAGCAAGGAACCGGCCATCCATGGTATAGCCATATACTGTATCGTCAACTAATTCTGCACATAGGACACTCACTGCTTCATCTGAAGTAGCATCCGGCATCATGCCGATTTCCTCTGCGCCTCCTGGATTCGTGTCAAAATGTATACCAATGCGTCTTGAGCCACCATGCTGGCAGGCCATCCTGCCTTCCAGCGGACAGGCAATGTACAAAAACCATAAATTTTCACAGGAGGTTGATCCCCAGTGACAGAAACCAGACAGGTGTCTGTAAAAACCGCCGTCCTTGGTGGTAACTGTGATGACAGCTTCGCCCTGAGTCACACCGGTCACCAGGCCATTTTCATCCACTGTGGCAACACTCTCGTCCGAGGAGGTAAAAGTCACTTCCCGGTTGGAAGCCACGTCCGGCAGCACGTCCCAGGTGAGCTGCACCCGTCTATATCCGGCCACCGAGGCTGTCTCCTGGATTTCCACACCGGTGACCGCCTTGGGCGCACCAACATAGACATCATCCAGGTACGCCGTGTCTTTCCAGCCGAGCAGCGCCCGAGTCCTTGGTATATTCCCACTGCAGCACATGGGTGCCAGCTTCCAGCTGGCAGAAATACACTGCCCAGTCCACGTCCCCGGACCACCTGTTCACCTGTTGGTCGTCTATGTAGAAGTACAGCCTATCTGTTGATTCACTGCTAACCCGATAACGGAAGTAGAGGATTTCCCCGCCTTCGTCTCTACCGTCGTGTTGACCACGGAAGCAGATGGAATGGTATAGGTTGCGTCAACATACGAGCTGTCGACGCCTTGGTTGGTGGATTTGGCATAGCCCTCCTCTGCAGCCCAGGGATAATAACCATCCTCTGCCTCTGCAGGAGTGTAAAAATTCAAGGTCCCGTCGGTGACATTCAGCACCTTGTCCAGCTCTGGGGCATGCACGGCATTTTCCGGAAGGGCAGCGGCAGCCGGAGCCGCCTCTGGGTACTCCGGAGCAACGTTGTTCTGACTGAAAACAGGTGGAAGATCCGCCCCATCCAGCGGAGCTGCAGCAGCCGAAAGGGGAGCACCGGAACAAGCAGTAGCAGTGCCAGGGCTACCAACAGAGAGAGCGTTCGTTTCATAAAATCCATCCTTTCTTTACGAGCAAGTCAATGTTTAGGTTCACCTAAATTATAGACGTTTTCTGCGGCTCTGTCAATAGCTTTTTCCCAAAAAAAAGTGGTATAATAGGTTTTGTTCCCAGGCAGCCCTGTACCCTAATTTTGGAGGTGCCATATGATCCACTTCGAACCGTTCCCCCTGCTGGAGGCCGTTTTCTTTCCTCGCCAAACCGTACCGCTGAAGTGTCCTGGACGTCTTTTCTAGACACTACCTTCGGCAGTAGCGGGCAGCGAAGCGAAGCGCTGATCTCTGCTTCCCACATCATAACAGAGCTGGAGCACAGACTCAACGACAGCATCACGGTCTCCGAGCCCATCCTGCAGAAGCTACCCCCCTGCAGCTCAGAGAAAGCCTCAGCAGCAACCAGCTTCTAACTACATAGCCAGTCTTCTATGGCCAAATAAAATAGAGGCTTTTCTGGATTGGGAAGGCTTCTTTGACCAGCTGCGGAAAGGGACCGGCCAGGCGGATCCTGAAGCTCCGGTCAGAAAGCCCAGGGGAAATCCACCAGCTGTTTGCAAAAATCAACGGCAGCGCCATGGCCCCCAACCGCCAAACTGGCGCTGCTTTGATTTAGCTTTGAACACCAGCCAGTACATCGACTGGCTAGAGGCGCTTACTCCCGTTGCAGCCGAATTCCGGCGCTGCCGGGGAATGGATGGAGCCTCTGCTTCAGCAATTCCGAGACCGGTACAGCGGCGAGTCTGAGGAAGCCATCGCCAGTCGCGTGTGCCGCAGCGATCTAAATGGAATTCATCGTTATCTGTTCTATCTACTGTAATATACAGTAATTATGTAGTAGTCATGTCAGATGACGATGAGACAGAACTTCTTTTTCTGCATCGGTACGCTCTAACGAATTCCTGGGGGAATGCTACGCGGCTGCCCCAAACTCTGGCGTACAGCTGTCCATGGCGTTGAGGTACTCAGCAAGCGGAACCGCTTTCAAATCCCTGACCCGGCTGTTGGAAGGCCCCGCCTATGGACGGGGAGCTGGCCAGCTCCGTAGGCGTCTCGCCCGGGGCCATATCCCAGCACATCGGCGCCCTGCGGGGCCAACCTAGTAACCGTTCACGTGGACGGCCGCCGCACCTACTACTCCCCCTCAATACAGGGCATCGACCATTTTGTAAAAAGCGTTTCAAGCCTATTTTCACAGAGACCGACTCCTCCGGGATGTGATTAGTGTACAAGTGAGTACCGGACCAGCACAAAGGGAAAAGGGCGCACAGTTTCCCCGTTCTAGGCCCAGAGATTTCGCTATCTCCCGGCTGGTTTCCCTCTGCCTTCATATTCAGTATTTGCTCCCTGTATTGGTCTACCTTGGTATATTTTTCTTGGCATAGTGAAGCCCCCTTTATGTAGTTCTATTATCCCTACATAAGGGGATTTTTTCTATTGTCTACTTTTTAAGGACCTGTCCATGTTTTCAAAATAAATAATATATGTACATAAGTGTTTCTTTTCTGCTATGGGGTATTAGCTCCTTGCTATGCCTTTCTCTTATAATCCGGCTTATTGCCTGCAATATTTGTTTCAGGGCTGGCGCTTTATTCTTTTTGAGCTTCGGCCGCCGGATAGGTACGATAGTACCAATCCAGGAAATCCTCATGGATCTCCTCAGCGGCTTTCCTTACTTTCACCGCATCTTTCTGATCGGCGTACCGGCCAAGCCAATAGCGTTTTTTCTTGAAATTGATATAGGCCATCCATTTTCCGGTCCGCTTATCGTAGGTCACGCCGGTACAGCCGCTGGTGTTGGAGCTTCGCAGCTTCTGATTCCGTTCCAAAAAGAGCCACTGAGGTGCCGTCTACCAGCTTCAGGGCCTCTCTGGCATGATCCTTTTGCAGACAACCGCAGCTCTGGGTATCTCCATTCTGAAGCTCAGGCTGAGCGGCAATGATCTCCTGCCGCATTCGCAGCGGCACCGCCAATAGGTAATGGTCGCAGCAGAGTGATCCGTCTTTTTCCGCTTTCTCCCGGCATAACCGGTCACGGTGAGCCTGCCGAATACCTTGCCGATATAATCCTTCGGCGGCGGGTCGGATAGGCAACCGCAGGATCGCGCCTTTCCTCGTGTCAGCCGTCGTGCGGAAACCTCCGCCGTGTTGCCGCAGTCGCACTGGCAGCGCCAGACAATGCTGCCATTGTCCATCCGTTTCTCTGTGGGGAGACAATACAACCAGTTTTCCAAAGCGCTGCCCGGCCAGGTTCTTACATTTGGCTGTATTTTTTCGTTGGTATTCCTGGCGGAACCGTCTCCATGTCTCAACCTCCTTGCAAGCCATCTGCGCCGCCTTGCTTTTCGGGGGAATCTCTTTTTGAAAACAAAGGAAGGGCCGCCGTCCTTCTCGCAGCAGAGGCAGACCTGCCGCCCCTCCCAGACCGGTGCGCCACAGCAGACACATATATCCGGAAAACAGTATCTTTTCATAGCTGCATGACTCCTGTGGCTTATTCAAAATCTAATTGCTCCCTTGGAGCAGTGATCCACGCACGCCATGCAGAGAGCTGCACCAACCGCCGGGCTGTTTGTGTTTCCGCACATACAGAGCCAGCCAGAGGGTGATAGTAACGGTCTCAAAGATCGCCAGCATCAGCAGAGGGCCTGCATATTTTTTCAAGGTGTCCATGTCAGCCGCGTCCACCTCCATTCTCCGTGACCAGATTACAGCGCACCGTCAGGCGGCTTCCGCTGTCGTAGGTGCAGGTAAACAGCGTCAGGTCGTAGGCTCCGGCGGTCATCTCCTCCACGGCGGTGGGCTGCAAAATGTCCAGGGCCACCACCTGGTAGTGGGTCACCACGCCGTCCATGTCGGTGAAGATGACCTTGTCCCCCTCCTCCAGCTCATAGAGGGTCCCAAAGTGGTGGGTGGTGTAGTTGTGTCCGGCAATCACCAGGTCTCGGGTCTTGGTGGAGCCGGAGTACCGGCAGGGGGCAATTTTCAGGCGGGCGGCGTCCCATTCCGACATCACAGGCAGCTCCAGCTCCAGGGCGGGGGGATGGTGAGAACGCCCACGTAGCCGTAGCCGTCGATTTCTACCACAGTCATCTCCGGGTCATAGGGGTCGGGCAAGGTGGCGTCTGGGGTGGTCGGTTTGGTTCTGGCCGCCTCCATGTTCTCTACCAGGCGGGGCAGGACTGCTTCCGCCGCCCTTCCTGCCTCTACCGCCTCCCTCTGATTCCAGAGGGAACAGGGACAGCGCTGCCAACACCAGCGCTGTCCCTAACCCTCCCACGTTCCCGGCCTTACCCATGGCGGCTCTTCCTCCGCAGCGCCAAGCCCAGCGCAAGCAGGCAGTCCCAGCACCGTCAGAACCGGCACCGGCCAATTCAGCTGGCCGGTATAGGGCACGGGGGGTCGGTGGGTGCAGGGGTGTGGTAGAGGTGGGTTCCGGTTCTTTCCAGTTCCACCTTGGGGCTGGCGTCTACGTCTGGCGGAGTACGCCGTCTTCCTCCATGGGCATGGGCACGCGCTCACCAGGAAGGGGGCTGCCGTTTCATAGCCCTTGGCCGCCTTGTGTTGCACCAGCAGATACAGGCCCAGCTCCAGGCCGGTAAAGGCAATTTCTCCATCCTGTCCACGTCCTTGGCCGTACCGGACAGCTTGTGGTCCTTGGCATAGGCAGCCAGGGTGTTCGCCAGTTGGGCAGAGGAAACCTCCTCCAGGGGAGACCTTTGAGCCGGCGAAGGCCTCGGTCAGGACAAAGCGGTAGTTCCCGTCTTCCTCCTGGAGGGCGCCCACCTGATACAGGGTGAAGGAGCCGCCGGGAACCGCTGTTCCCCTGGCGTATGGTCAGCTGGATCGACCCCTTCCGATGTATCCGGCGCCTCCCGGCAAAAGGCGGTCAGACTCCATGGTACACACCAGCACGGCGGCGAGGAGCAGTGCAAGCAATTTTCGTATGGGCATAGTGTTCCCTCCCTTATTTCTTCCTGCGGGTTTTCACCAGCAGCAGGATCAGCAACACAAACAGCATCGGCACCGCCACCAGGGGCGCTACCAGAACCGGTTCGATTTGCATAGCGTCGGCCGTGACGCGAACCGTCCGCCTCCGGCTGGTTATCCACCTGGCGCCCCCGCACCAAAAGCCGGTGGGTATTGATGCCGTAGGGGGTACAGGTGACCAGGGTGCAGTAGTCCCTCCCCCTTCAATGCCCAGGTCATCCAGCTCATATGGCTCTACGGTGCGGATCTGATCCACCTCGTAGGTCAAGGTCTCGTCCAGAATCCGCAGAATGAAGGTATCCCCCTCTGCCAGCTGGTCCAAATCGGTGAACAGCTTGGCGCTGGGCAGACCCCGGTGCCCGGACAGGACACAGTGGGTCCCCCGCCCCGCCGGTGGGCAGGGAGGAGCTTCAATATGGCCCACGGCAATCTGTAGCACCGATTCCTCGGTCCCGTGGTAGATGGGCAGGCTGCACTGAATCATGGGAATTTCAATATAGCCAATGATCCCGTTGCCGGAGACATTCAGCAGGCTTTCGTATTGCGCCCGTTCCTCGTCTGTCATATCATACCGGTCGGCCTTGTCCAGCAGGGTTTCATTGTAGCGTTGGGCATCGGCCCAGAGGCCTTCATATAAATCGTCATCCAGGTTTGCCACCTGCTCGGCATATTCGGCAATGGCCCGGGATTGGTGCAGGAATTCCAATAGTCGCTGACTGTGGGATACAGCAGCAAGGACAGCCCGATGAGAAAAATCAGAATCAACAAAATAGTAGACAGGCGCTTTTTTTCATACGGGTTCTCCTTGGTGTTGTAGGCGGATGGGGGTGTGAGGCGTTCATACAGCCGGAGTACACGAAAGCCTTTCGCTCTTTATACCGGCGCTTCGCCCTTGCCCCCGGGGGAAGGCTGGGTGCTGCCGCGCCAGTGCAAAAGATGGCGGTATTTGACCACCGGGGCCGCCTCCCTGGTGAGGGAGGGGCCCGGTGGGATGTAAGGGGGGAATTAGGCAGCGGCGTTCATGCGCTTCTTGGTGATGAGCAGCACAGCAGCGCCCAGAACCAGGATGGAGCCCAGCACATAGAAGATGGTGGTACCCATGCCGCCGGTGGAGGGCAGCTCGGAGCCGGTGCTGTTCGCAACTTCAACAATAAGATTGTTCGCTGCCTCCACCTTGACTGGAACAGGATCCTTCAGAAGATTGTAACCAGCAGGAGCCACAGTTTCGACCAGGGTGTAGTTGTCCAAATCAACACCCGTAACGACGATGTTACCAGTAGACACTGTGGTAAAGGAGTCAACAGAGTTGGCCTCTTCACCATTGGCAACACGATACTCGGTATCGGAAACCTTGACCAGCTTAACAACATTGCCCTCTGCATCCTCTAGCTGGAAGGTAGCGCCAGCCAAGTTTTTCTTCTCAGTGTCGCCCTTAACGTACTTTCAGAACTTCAAACTTGTAGGTCTTGGTAACGGTCTCTTGCTCCACTCGGTACCGCTGTTGTCGCCCCAGGTCAGCTTGGCATCGTTCTTCTCACCGGTATCCACAGAAGCATTTTCGTTCAAAACTGCGCTGTAGGTAACCGTCAGAGTGGTATCCGTGGAAACTCTGTCCAGGTAAGACTGGGCGAAGTGGATTTCAAAGGTGCAGGTATCAGTGACAGCAGGATCAGTGTCTTTAGTCACAACGGTGTAATCTGCGCCCTGAGTGAGGCCGTTAATCTCAACGCTGTCAGCGTTGAAGGTCAGGCCGTCCTCCATCTTATCGTGCATGACATAATTCTTTGCGCCCTTCTTGACGTTGATGGAAACCTTGAAATTCACGGTATCGCCGATCTGCGCGCTGTTCTCATTGCCCCAATTTTGTTGCTATCCTCCTGAACATCCTTGTCGAGAGTTGCATCGGGGTTCTTTTCATTCACGGTTGCGTCAGGATTGGTGGGAGTAGTGTCTACCATGGCCAGGTTGCCATTGGTGGAGGTGATCAGGTAGTAGCCGGATTCCAGGCCGGTAAAGGTAATGTTGCCATCTTCGGTGGGAGTCTGGCTATCCAGGGCATCCATCGTAACATAGGCGGCAGCAGCCTTGCCGAAGGATTCCATCTCATCGGCGGTGTTTTTTTCTTCCTTCCAGGTCACATAGCCCCTGTGCGTCGATGTTAACATAGGCAGCGCCAGCACCCTCGCCGGTAAAGAAATTGACCCAATCGCTGTTCACGGTGTAGCTGTAAGCGGTCTTGTCATTGTTTACGACCAGATCCAGCATCTTGTAGATTTTGTAGGTTTCATTGGCCTGTGCACCAGTAACCGTGATGGAATTGGTTCCGGCGGCAAAGCGGTGGTGGCCACGGCGAAGACCATGACCAGGGCCAGCAGGACGCTGGCAAGTTTCTTTGCATGTTTCATTGTTTTGTTCCTTTCTTTTCCGATTTTTTGGTGTTTGCGTGGGGTTGTGCTTTTATGGGTTGCTTGCATTCAGGAAGGAACCCCTCCCTTCTGCGTTTGGTATGTTTATACAGCAGGTACGCGCCGCCGCAGAGCAGCAGGCCTCCCCCATGTATACAAGGTTGTACCGGAACCACCGGTTTCAGGAAGCTCATGGCCATGAAACTTCTCATTCATAATGGTGAGCACGTTTTCACTGGCGCTTTGTCCTGCAGCAGAAATTCGCTTCCCTGTGCAATATTGTTTGAAAGCTCTTGACAGGTGGTACACCCACTATCTTGTGCCTTACAGAACCAGAACCACTGCTCGGTATCGTCTAAGCGGTAGCCCACTGGAGCCTTAAGCTCCTGAATGTAATAAGGCGTATGCTCGCGGAGGATGACCTTTGGTGATATCGGTTTGGAAGAGCAGCTTGCCATTTTCATCCGTTGTGCCGCTGTCCACCTGGTTGCCATTTTGATTGAAAAGGCCGAACTCTGCCCCTGGGAGCTGTTCCTTGGTATCTGCGGCAATCTTCTGAAGCGTTATTTGCAGCTCTCGGCAGAGATATTAATATTGGTCCAGATCTTGTCCTCTGCGTCTGAGATAAAGGTTTTGCCCCAGAGTTCAACGGAAGCAGAGTTTGAATAAGGCACTCCTTCAGTGGTCCCTTCCGGTATGGCCAATACAGCGTCATAGTTCAGTGTGTACATCATTGGCCCCGGATGCAGGAGCTGAATTTCCAAAACATGCACTGGTTTGCCAGATGTATCGGTCTGCGTCCCACTGCCATCATAGGTGACCTTGTAGTCGGCCCCCTCCTGTAAGGTTTCGCTGTTTCCCTCTACATCCTCTGCGGTAATTACCAGAGAGCCACTGCTATACACCAGTGTTTCAGACATCTTGTCCCGGATGGTTAATGGTTCTCCCCTGTCAAATCAAGCTTAGCTTCGTTGACTGTGATTTTGTAGTTGGCGACATAACCATCATAGTCCTTGGTCAGTTCCTTTTTGAAAATGCCGGGGATGGGAACATAATCTTCGGCCTTTGATACTGGCACGTCTTCCCATTTATTTGAAGTACCAGACTGTACCTTGTGAGACAATTCCACCACATTTTGCAGCCGGTTGCCTGCACCACCGTACTTTTCAATCACCTGGGGATTGGTGGTTTCGTAGGTGAAGGTGAATACGGCATCCTGCTCAATGGTCCAGCATTGACAGAAGCCGTCGCCTTTCTTCTCGTCGCAGTCTTCACCTTTCCATACCTGGCAATTGTCTTCCGTGCATTGGCAGCGGCAGAGGAGGTCGATTTCCCGGCCATACCAAATCCCATCCTTATGGTCGCTTGACCATGCGTTGTCCCAAGCAAACAGATCCTCTGCAGTTGCGTCCGCAAGCTTTGGCACATCGAACGTCTGACTGTCATAGCTCACCTGTACCGACGACAGGTTCATATCATTGTCGATATAGCCGATGGTTTCGCCCGTAGCGTCCTTAACCCGCATGGTATCCCACAGATACCAGAAATAAACCGCTTTTTTCTGCCTCTTTCATGCCGGGAACGGTCGCGTGAACGGTCCAGACAAACTTTCGCCGTCGGCGTCACCCTGAAAGACGCCGTTTTTCACTACATTGGCAGCCGATGTTCCATGCTTCACACTCGCCGATCCGTCGGCTTGCTGCCCGTCTACAGTAACATGGTTTTTGTAAGTCAGGGAACCGACGATATCCGTTGGGTCGGGCGTGCTGGTATATTTGACATAGTAATGCCAATTGTCGTTTCCCAGAGTCAAGTTTCCACAGTACTTTACACGTGACCGTTTGAGGGATTGTATATGTCCATTCAGTATCTGTCCACGTTAGGTTCGGATCGTCTTGAGAGACAGGCCATACATGCCAGCCTATCTCCTCGCCAGTAACAGGATCTTTCTGAGAAGCCTGAAAAGTGAGTCCCGCATTCTTATCTGACTCGGTATAGGTGTGATTGCCGGAGGTAATAGCGTCTGTGATGGTGCTGCCCGGTATCTGGGAGTTTTCATTTCCCAGTATCGCAATTGTCCAGTAGATCTTAGTGGGATCTTCCTCCTCCCTCTGTCTTGCCCTGGTGCCCCATTTGTTTAGCTTGGTATCCTTCTCTTTCCTCCTGGGGCTTGGTTACCACCACGGTGATCTTGCCATCAAAATCAATGGGGCCTTCGCCTTCCTGGAACGCTACGCCCATATTCGCGGTGATGGTGACGTTGGACTTGTGATTGGCGTTCTCGTTAAAATGAAAGGTCATCAGCCCGTTTTCGGCCACTGTCCAAGTTCCAATCTCGGTACCATCCACCACAAAGGATCCGCTGCCGCTTTTCACTGTCAGACCCTTTGGAAGCTGGTACTGATGGGTTTCCGGAATAAATCCGCCAGGGCTTGTAATATGCAACGCCAGTTGATAGCCTGTCCCTGGAGAAACTATGTAGTTTCCATTTTCATCCTTTGGCAATGGTTGGTTATTTTGATCCACCAGAGTAAATGAGAACGAACCCTGTTTCTCATCCAGATATGCTTTCAAATCTACAGCTGTCGGTTCAGAATTTGCGGCAGGCGCTGCGGAAAGGTCATCTGAAGTTGTGCCTTCCCTCTGCACGATTTCTTCCGGTGCCCCCACAGTCTGGAAGCATATGTCAGAATGGACATGCTCCAGTACCTCCCTCTTGCCACAAGTGAGCATACCGCTTTCATCCCAGCAGCCAGCGGTGTGCTGGTGAAGGACGATCTCCTCCTTACCACAAATCAGTTCCGGGTTCAGACTTCTCCGCCAGTTCTGTAGGCAATTTACAGGTCAGCACCTTGTTTTGTCCATAGCATTCATCGGCATGCTGATGCACTTCCTCCGGAAGAGGACAGACCAGCATCTGCGTCGTTTCGAAGCACTCCGGGCTATGCTGGTGGCTATCGCTTTCCGGAATATCACATATCAAAGGGACTCAGTTTCTTGGTAACACGCATCTCTGTGGGTATGAGCTGCTTCTGTGCAGAGTAATTCCCTTGTTCCGTGGCGTAGCAAGCATCTGTATGGATATGTACCGTCGCCGCTTCGGTCTCCGGTACTGCATAGCAGCTCTCCACGTGGACATGGGTCTTGATTTCTGGCAGTGGACACCGAAGGTTCTCGGTTGCATCATAGCAGCTGGAGTCATGGGTATGTACCACAAAATCTGCATAGCCACAAACTGCCTCCCCTGCATCATCAAAGCAGCCATCCGTATGGACATGAACACCCAAGGTTTCCTGTGAGCACACTAAATTTTTTTCCAGTTTCCAAGGTAATAGCAGGTAAAATCAGGGGCATACGTCGTGCAAAACACCACGATGCAGGCCAGCACGCTTACCACTTTCTTCCAAGCCTGACGGCGGCGTTTATGAGCTATGTAGCCGTCCGCCTCCGTCAGCAATTTCTTTTGCATTCCAGACGCCCCTTCCTAATCCACATCCCCCAGCCGGTTCAACGGCCAGATGCGGAATATGATTTTTCCAACAATTTGTTCCTGGGCTACGCAGCCCACGGCAGTATTTCGGGAATCCACCGATGTAGAGCGGTGGTCTCCATGACGAACACCTTCCCGTCTGGGACTTGGAAGGGCAGGTCATATTGCAGTCGCCCAGGGTTTTTTCCGTCAGATAAGGCTCTTCCAGACGAACCTCATTGACATAGACCGTACCGTCCTCGTCAATGTCGATCCAGTCGCCGGGGCCGCAAATGACACGTTTTACCAAAATCTTGTTGTTATAGTAAAATGCAACAATCTCTCCTGGTTCAAATTCTGATGTTTTGACGGAGAAAATAATCTCGCCATCCTGAAGCGTGGGGGTCATGGAGCTACCGTAGATCTGCAAAACCGGGAGCCATAAGGTGGCCACCAGGATTGAAACAGCCGCCACTGTAATCAGTGTGTACACGGTACTGCGAAACACGCTGCGGTAGCGGCTTCTGTATTTCACCCGGTTCAGTTCTGCCTCCAGCTGCTGTGTAGAGGGCATTTCCAGTATTTTCTTTTTTTTTTCATTTTGGCTGCTCCTCCGCCAGGCGGCGTACATTCAGCTCAGTGCGGCTCAACTTTTTAGTTCCCGATCTGTCATACGCGATCTCCCTGGCACACGACTCGAACCCATCTTATTTCCGGCAGCACCGCATAACAGACATTATGCGGTGTAACCCTGCACATTTTTCCGGTTATAACCAGAATAGAATGCAGCGTGCGAGCATATGCACAAACAAAAACATAACAACCAGGCCGATGCAAAAATTTTTCCTGCCTCGGCCTTGTTATCATGCAATGCGTCAAAAGAAGTTGAAAACAGGGACTTTTTGCAAAAAAATCCGTCTTGGTAATTCCTTTTTTGCGCACCCGTGATATAATAAACAAAATTGAAGACGTTGGGAATATGTACTACGAGTCGTGGCACCGCATAATGTCTGTTATGCGGTTTTTTTTTTTGCCTCCATTACCAGCCCCAGCTGTTCAATCTGACGCTCTTGCTCGTCACCGCTGACACAGGTATAAATCCGCGTCGTATTGACATTGGAATGTCCCAGCAGATCGGCAAGCCGGATGGGGTCTTTTTTCCTTTTTGGTAAAACAGGCATGCGAACAGATGCCGCAGGTTGTGTGGAAACACTTTCTTCCGATCTACTCCCTCCGCATCGCAGAGGGCTTTCATCTCATGGAGGATGTTGCTTCGGTCCATGGGCCTGCCGCTCTTTGTTACAAAAACGCTTCCGCTTTTCAGGCCCCTCTTTGATATAGCGGCTCAGCTCCCGGCGTAGGGCGGCAGTGAGCAGGATTCTTCGGTTTTGCCTTTCGCTGACGATGGCCTGCCCAGACCGAACGGCCTCCACCGTGGTAAAAAGGCAGTTCACTGACCCGGATGCCGGTGGCACAGAGGGTCTGCATCAATAGATACAGCCTGGTGTTCCTGTTTTCCTTTGCCGCTTCCAGCAGACGGAAATATTCTTCCTTGCTCAGTTCCCGTTCTTTTGGAACGAAACGCCTCCCGTTGGATTTTTCAGCGCTTTGACGATGCATCCAAACCATCCCATTTCCCGGAAGAACCGATTAACCGCCGCCAGCATGGAATTGACGCTGGCTGGCTATATTTTTTCTTCAGATGCTCCTTATACTGTATCGCCGTCTCCTTGGTTACAGCATCCCCTCCCACAAAGGAAAAATGCTTCTACATCCCGGAGATACTTTTCAATGGTGGCCTCGCTCTTTTCGTCCTCTACAAGTCTTGCGTGAAATTGCCCGATATTGGTGGTTGTAATTCTATTTTCCATGGAAACCTCCTGTTTTTGATTAGCATTTGCAGTTTTCGGAAGCGTTATAACCGCTTCCGTTTTATTATCGCCGATAATCGCTACAGGAGAATGGATTTTATTTTGCAAAAGAAGCGTTGAGGAAAGATAAACAGGGGGCGCTACCGGCAAGCGATGCCTTTGGATAGCCACAGGCTCCCAAACGCTGCTCGTTGGGGTCTCGCCTGCCGGCTCGGTCAGTGCTGCTGAACGCCTTCGCCGTTCAGCGGTCGCCACTGGCGACCCCCACCCCCAAGCCCCTTTTGAACAGCTCCCTCGTCCTCGCAAACTTCATATCCTTCGCTTCGCCGCAAGCGGCAAAGCTCACTCACTTTGTTGCTCGTCCTCTCCCCACGCAACCCACTTTTCACCCTTGAGAACAGAGAGCGGCACACCCCTGGAATCGTTTTCTCCCAGGGTATCCAGCCGGACCGGACGGCCCCAGCCCTCACAGCGGAACAAGGGATTATGACCGGGCTTGATTTCATACCCGGCCTCCTGCACCAGCTTCAGCAGCCCATCCCAATCTGCAGGCTTTTGAGATAACGCGTTGTCGAGGCATAAGCGCAGCAGCTCCCGGTGGGAGGGGTTTTGTCTGGTCGCCCAGCCACTTGCCATAGCTCTTTCCGCACAGTTTTGGGTTCTCCACGATGGAGTATCCGTTCTCGATGCAGAGGTATCGTTGAGCCGCCGCACAGGTGGTTGTCTTGCCGACACCGCCCTTCTGGTTTGCGATGGCGATAATTTGTGCGTTCATGGCTTCACCTCGTTATATCGTTTTCTCATAGTGACCTCCTTGGTTCTTGGCAGGGCATGAAAAAGGAGAATGTGACAAGAATCAACATTCTCCCTTGGGATCAATATGCGATTGTCAGTTCAGCTGCTATTTGGGAGGCATCCCGCCGCAAACCCGCATGAATACTGGATTCTTTGGTTGTTTGCCATACCTTTCCTGAATAACCAATGTTCAACGAATGGCCGGCGAGGGATACGAGCAAGAAAAAAATCATTAGAAATCCAGATCCAGAATGGTCAGAAGTTTGGCCATTTGGGCCCGGGTCAAAGTGGTGAAGGGACGGAGGGTGCCGTCTCCGTAGCCCTCAAAGAAGCCCTCGGCCACAGCCCAGCTCATGGCCGTCTTGGCGTAATCCTGCACCTTGCTGCCGTCTGTAAAGGCCGTCAAGTCTGCACCCTCGACAGCTTCTTGCTCCCGGTATTCGGTGACATACCGGTACAGGAAGGTGGCCGCCTGCTGGCGGGTGACGGTTCCCTCGGGCTGGAAGGCGGTGGCAGTGATGCCCTTGACAATGCCCAGATCCTCCGCCCAGGCCACGGCGTCCGCGTAGTACCGGCCCTGAGCCACATCGGTGAAGGTCGCAGGCTCCGTCACCTCCGGCTCCCCTGCCAGGCGGTACAGGGTGGTCACCAGCATACCCCGGGTGAGGCCCTCCGGAGCGAAGTGGGTCTCATCCATGCCGTTCATAAGACCTTTGGCAATGACATAGTCGGTGTACTCGTGGTACCAGCGGCCGGTATCCAAATCCTGGAAGGCCTCACTGGGGCACTCAGATCCACGGGTAGCTCCTCAGTAAGCCCGGGCTTCCCATCGTTCAGCTCCCGGTGCTGTACGGTGACGGTGGCGTCCGCCCCCGTCTTCAGGCCGAAGGTCAGGGTTGCAACGGGTCGCCTGCGGGCAATGCCCTCCCGGCTCACGTAGCCGAAGGTTACAGCCCCGGAGCCGGTCACCTGGGCAGTGTAATCGCCAGACACGGCAATCTCCTGCAGCTCCAGGGCCGCCTTGTTATAGGACACGGAGATGATGCCATTGTTGGAAGCGGCGTCCACACCTTGGCCGTCCTTGGCAGTGATGGTCATGGTGACCGTCTTGCTGTCCTCGCCGGGTGTTACCTGAGACATGGGAGCGCTGGCGTTCATCATCTGCGCCTCCAGCCTCAGGGGCTCCTCCAAAATTCCGGTGGCTTCCACCGCTTCTGTGGTGGCGGCGTTGCTCTACCGCATACAGAGCTGCAGGCCACACCTCGGCTCCCACCTGGCCGATCCGGTCGGAGATGAACATCTCCTGCTCCTCATTCAGACCAAACGGTAGAATTCGTTGGTCTCGCCTGTGAAATGGGACAAGTACAGGTTGCCGTCATCGCCCACTACCATGGAGCCGTACTGATAGCTCTGATAAGAGGGGGAAAGACAGCTTCAGGTCGGTGGGGATCAGGTTAATGCCAATGGAGCTGGTACCGTCGTACTGGAAAGTCCACAGCCAGCCTGCGTCGTCCAGGGCGATCATCAGGTCGCAGACCACGCCCTTTCATTGGTTTCCGTCCCACCAGAGGCCAGCGCCACAAATTTGGTACCGCCGGTGTACTCAGTCAGATAATCCGCCAGATCCCAGCCTGTGTTGAAGGTATTATCCAGGGGCGCGCAGGGACCAATCAGATAGGCCTGGGCTACGCCCATCATCCCGGGCTTCTCCCGGGTATTGAACTGCTCCAGGGCAGCCAGGTCGGACATAGCGAAGCCAAAGCTACAGGCAGCGGCAGATCTGCCGTCCTCTGGCCGGTGGCCAGATCCACCTGGTGCATGAACCAGGCGTTCTCCGTGGAATCCTGGAGATACAGTCGGTCCATCACCCCGTCATAGGCAATCGCCGCCAGGGGGAGGTGCTCAGGGCCGCGCCAGGGGTCCAGGTGTTGTCCTCCTCCATATTCCAGGTGAAAAGCATGGGATTACCCTCCTTATCCTGGAGAGCGCCCTTCAGGGTGACGTCCAGAGCTCCACGGTCACCGTGCAAGAGGCTGTGAAGGAGGAATTCAAGGTGGAAGCCGCAGTAATCACCGTCTCACCAGGGGTGCAAACCGCCGTGACCACACCTTCATCATCCACGGTGGCAATCGCCGGGTCGGCGGAAGTCCAGGTGACGGTCCGGTCTGTGGCCGTCCAAGGTTGCACAGCGGCGGTGAGGGTCTTGCTGGAACCCTGGAGCATGGTCAGGGTCTGGGCAGAGATCTGAATGCCGCTGACCGTATCTGTGGGGGCTGGACCAGCTGCCCCCCAGAGGCCTTTGGGGGCAGCACCAGGGAGGTGGTCTCCGTCCGGAAGTCCCGGTGCATGGTCTCCGCTCCGGTTTCAGGGTTGATCTCGTAGAAATAGGCGCGTGTGCTGTGGCTCAGGATGGCGCAGGTCAGCCCATACAGCTGCCCGTTGTTGAAGTTCCAGGCCAGCGCCCGCACATTGTTCCGGGTTTTGGAGAAATCTGCCTGGGAGCCTCTCCCAGCTGGCCGCTGGAGAGCTGTCCGTCAAACAGGTATGCATCCCGGGATGTCAGAGCTCCGTCCCCATCGAAATCTCCGTTTCGGCCTTCTCAATGGTCTCCCGTGCGCCGGTGGCATAGTCTAGGAGGGCCTGCACATCGCCCCCGTCCACGCGGCCACTTCCATCAAAGTCGTAGTCCAGGTTGCTGGTCCCCTGCAGAGTCTCCAGGGTGTAGGCGTATACGAAGCCACGGTTCGCCACCTCGTTGCTGTCCCGTAGACGGCACTGTAAAAGGTGCCATCGCCGTCGCAGGCCAGGGTGCTGGTCGGGAAGGGAATCTCCGCCAGGTCTGTCACCGCACCGGTGAGCTTGTCCACCTGGACCAAGCGGTTGCCGGTCACACCATACAAGGTGGAAGTGGCAGGGTAATAAGCCATGTCCGTCAGGACCACGCCCATGTTGGCCACGTAGGTCTCAATGGACAGATCCGCTTCGTCCAGCACATACAGTCCACCCTGTTCCGTAGCGGCAAAGATCATGCCGTCTACCTCCGCAGCCGCCACGTAAACCTGCTCACTGGTGGCCAGCTCGCCCAGGTCCTTGCTGTCCGCCTGATCAAGGCCGACCCAAGTCCGGGTCCCAGTTTGGAAGGCCAGTACATCCGGCGTGGCATCTTCCCCGCCGTTTTGCAGGTTCACCTGATAAGTGGCGGCATTCAGAGCATAGTCATAGACACGAAGCAGGAAGCTCTTGCCGGTCACGCCAGTCAGATCAGGGTATACTGTGCCGCTTCGCCGGGCTGAATGTCCTGCTTGGCCCCGGTTTTGGCCAAAATCTTGGCTCCCGAAGCATTGTACAGAACTACGCCTGCCACATACTGATTGTCCTTGGCCTGTACCGTCAGATTGCCGCCCATAAGGCTGAGGGACACGTCCAGCAGCTCCGGGGCCGTGTTATCCACCACCATGGGCACGGTGAAGGAAGCGCCCTTGCCCAGGGCCTCCCAGTTCGTTCCCCTCCCGGTCGACGTAGTACTCCGGCGCCAGGGTCAGGGTCAGGGCCAGCTGGTCCCTGGGACGCGCCCCTGGGGGCAAAGTCCACACTCACATTGGCGCTGGTATTCCGCCAGGTGCCGGAATTGGTGTGGTAATATGCAGCATCCATCGCGCCGGCTTCCGTGTCCATCATGGACTTACCGGCAGTCAGATTTTCCACCTGAACGCGGGAAGCAGCGGCGTTGCGGATGACGGAAACGGTGAGCTGGCTGATCTGGTCGCCGTTTTCGCTGTTGATAGCGGTCCGTTCCGGCAAATAGCGTGTATCCGTCACCACAGGATTGCCGCCAAAGAGATACCGAGCCGGGGTCGTTGGCATAGGTGATGGTGGCGAGGTTGGTGTTGGTGCTACCCAAATAGGGCAGCCGCACTTCGCTGTTTGTGTCGTCCTCCAGTCGGGGAGCCCACCTCAAACATGGACCCGTCGCTCCAGTTACCGTAGAAGCCCAGCACAGGAATGGAGTGCTCCGTGCCCTCGGCTCCCTCTGTCGTAGCGCCGCTCTTGGCGTACACAAAGCCCTGGCATGTAAGCGCCAGAGGGATACTTATCGTTCAACGCCGCCTTCTGAGCATCGGTCAGCTTCACCGTCACCTTCACATCTGCAGAGCCGTTGGCAGAAACCGTCACGCTCTGGCCCACATCGAAGGTCACATCCGCGTCCAGCATGGCCGTCCAGGTGTCCATGTAATCCCCCTGGTCCCCATTTTGGTTGACCACATTGGTGAACACGCCCTGGGTGAAGAAATCGGCGGACAGCGCATAGGTCTTCTCCACATCCGTCAGGTTGTGGATGGAGAAGAAAAGGTGTAATCGCCGGTTCTGGCCGGGTCATCTCCCAGCTCCACTTTTACCTTGCCATCGGCATAGGATTGGTTGGCGTCTGCACCCATGAGAATGTAGAATCTGCGGCAATGGCCTTGCTCACATTGGCCAGACCCGCGCCCTGGCGCAGGACGGGATAGTAGCCGTCACCTTCCTCGCCCCAATCCTCCAGCTGGGGACCGCAGTGGACATGAGGAGGCTCTGGGCCAAAACCCGGGGGTGAGGCCGGTTTTCTGGGTCAGGCCACTCTCCCGGATGTATTGGGCCACCAGGGGCCACCATGCCGGCCACCTGAGGGTGTGGCCATGGAGGTACCGGACATGTTCTCATAGGAGGTCCCGCCGGCAATCAAACCATTGACCGAGTAAATGTTGCCCCCTGGAGCAGTGATCTCCGGCTTCATCTCCAAGGTGCCGGGAACGCCCCAGCTGGAGAAGTCGCTCATGGTGTGATACTTTTTCATCCCGGATTTGGGAGCCAATCCCTCCTTCGCGGTTGGGGCTTGCCACATAGTACTGCACCGCACCGGTCACTGGGGTAGCGGCCGCCTTCAGCATAGCCCCGTCGGCCTGAGTCACAGAGACACAGGGGCCGTCTGGGTGTAGTCTGTCAGATCCATGCTGATGGAGCCGGGCTGGTTGTTGTAAATGATGGTGGCAATGGCGCCGTTTGCCACGGCAGCCTCAGCTTTCTGGTAGAAAGATGTGGTGCCCCGGGAGCAGACGGCAATCTTGCCCTCCAGTTCACTGGCAATGGCGCTGAACTCCTCCTCCGTGCCAACGCCGTCGATGAGGAGATACTCATGCCCCCAGCGATGGTGGCGAGGGGTTGATTCTTGAAGCCGGTGCTCTGGGTGTAGACCACCACGTTCTCCCCCTACGGTAAAATACTCACCAGTCACACCAGCATTGTCGATGGAGGCCACGCACAGGGAGTTGGTATAGGAGCCGGGAGAGCCCACCATATCCATGCTCACATCGTCGGCATACAAGTACCCGGCGTTTTGGGCCTCGGCTACCCAGGAGCTGGCGTTGCCTGCGGCAATGGCCACCACCACGCCGCACTGGGCCAGACTGTCCAGAATGGCTTGGTATTCCTTCTGATCATGCCGGGAAGCGCCGGGGTTAGAGGAACCCAGGGAAAGGTTGATGGAATCGCACTTTCAGCACAATGGCGTCCTCAATGGCCACCAGATAGTCCGATTCATAGGCGCCGCCGTTCTTGCCGAACACCTTCATGGTAATGAGCTGGGCGTCCGGAGCCACACCCTGGACCTTCACCGTGTCCAGAGCATTGAAAACGTCCCGTCAGCGTTGGGGATGTAGGCATTGGCCGTAGAGATGCCGGCCACATGGGGAGCCGTGTTCACCCTGTTGGTCCCGGTCATGGGTGATGTCTAGGTCCTTGTCCACATAGTTGTAGCCAAAGGGAAGCTTGGTGTTGAGGTACAGCTGATTTGCCGTCACGCCGCTGCTCACATGGAGCTGGCTCAGCACACTGGCAATCTCCGCCGTATCCAGCAGATTGTAATCCTCCACGGTTTTCCCTGCCTGTTCGGCCTGCTTTTTGCAGGAGTAGTCGAAGCCGGCGGCGCTGAAGGACTGATGGTCCGTATCCGTACCGGTGTCAATGACGGCAATCCGGCTGCCTGCGCCAGTGTAACCGGCGGCCCAAGCTGCATTGGAGCCGATCATGGACGAGGAGGTGGACATATTGGGGTCGTCCGGCAAATCCACATCCACCACGGCAGGTGCATACTGGGTCTCCAGGATCACTTGTTCCCACACCAGGAACCTGCCGGATGGCGGCAATCTCGCCGTACTCCACATTGGCGGAGATCAGGTTAGCGGCCAAGGTCAGGTTCCAAACCACATCCAGCTGCTTTCCGCCCAGGGCTTGGGCGGAGATGGCCTGGGCCATGGCCTCCTGCCGGGTCTCCAGGCTGGCCCGGTACTGACCGCCGCCTGATTTTCGGCAATGTTCTGAACGCCAAATTTGGAAATGGCAGGGGCATCCTCTAAAAAATGGACACACGCACCAAATCCGTATCCCGGTAGGCCGGGGCAGCTTCTTCCGCCTCCTGCAGCGGGAGCTGGGCGGTCACTGCATCGTTGTCCACCTGGGACCAGGACACAGACCCGCCTGCAGCCGCAGCCTGCGGGATCCCGATGGAGCACAGCAAGGCCATGGCCAGCAGCAGCGCACACAATCGGGATGGTAGTTTTCGCCTGTTTTTCATATGGAATCCTCCTTTTCTTTTTTCCCAAACAATCATTTGGGCGCTCAAACGGGGCCAGGCCCCAGGTTTGACAATCTTGGGGAGCGGCATCAAAGCATCTCGCCGGCCGCCATAAACGTTTAGTTTTATCTAAATTATAGGCGCTTTATTCGCCCCTGTCAATCCCCATTTTCGACCACCCTTCCAAAGCTTGCTGCCTCCCCACAAGGGCAAACCCCATATCAGCAGATTCCGGGAAGGCATCTTCTGTTTTTGCACTGGCGCGGGAGCGCCAATGCTATCCCCTATCAGCATCTTCATATACTGGCTCATGGAGAATTCCCGTCCATATGGAAAATCCCCTGAGGCAATCCACAGGGGACTTCCCAACAGAAAGGAGAAGCGTGAAACTGAGAAGGTAAAGTTAGAACTCCCGGTCCAGAATGGTGAGGAGCTTGGCCATCTGGGCCCGGGTCAGGCTGGCTCTGGGACGGAGGGTGCCGTCTCCGTAGCCCTCAAAGAAGCCCTCTGCCACGGCCCAGCTCATGGCGGTTTTGGCGTAATTCTGCACCTTCCCGCCGTCCGCAAAGGTCTTCAGGTCTGCACCCTGCCCAGGCTCCTGCTTCAGGTAATTGGTCACATACCGGTACAGGAAGGTGGCCGCCTGTTCTCGGGTGACCGTTCCTTCGGGGCTGAAGGTATCATCCGTCATCCCTTCACAATGCCCAGGTCCTCCCCAGGCCACGGCCTCTGTGTAGTACCGGCCCGCTTTCACATCGCTGAAGGTGGCAGGCTCCGCCACCTCCGGCTCTCCTGCCAGGCGGTACAGGGTGGTCACCAGCATACCCCTGGTGAGGCTCCTCCGGGGCGAAGTGGGTCTCATCCATGCCATTCATCAGCTCTCGGGCAATGACATAGTCGGTATACTCGTGATACCAGCGGCCCGTATTCAGATCTGCAAAGGCCTTGCTGGGGCAATGGGCGGGGATGACCTCACCCCGCTTCACGATTTCTCCGCAGGTGGTGCAGACCTCATCGCCGGTGTAGCCGTCTTCGGTGCAAGTGGCTTCTTTGGCATCCCGGAGCTCAAGCTTGTGGCCCAGGGCAGGGAGGGTCAGCTCTTCAACGGGAGCCTCCTCAATGGCCTTGTCATCATAGAAGTTCTTGCCACAGTTCTCACAGTGGTAATAGGCGGGATTGCCTGACTCGGTGCAGGTGGGGGCCTTAGCCTCCACGGCAGTCAACTCGGAATGTTCGCAGATGGGGATGAACATACCCAGAACCTCTGCGCCAAACTCCGTAATCCGGCCACAGTCTGTGAGCTCCGCCGTCTCTGTATCCACGATGAAGAGCTGAACGCAGCTCACATCGTAGATTGTGTTGAACTGGGCCCAATAAAGCCGCCCGGAGTTGTGGTCGAAGCACATGGACTGCTCCTGATAGCACTCCGCTGTGGTCTGACCAACGACCGTATACTGCCGGTCTCCAGATCCAATTTCGCCAGCCGGGAGCAAACCGTTGCCGCCGTAGCTCATGCCTATGCCCACAATCATAATGTAGGCGTTTCCGTCCAGGTCAATGGCAAAGCCACAGGCGTAGTCGCTGGCACCGGAGGGAGCACCCGGTAGGACGCCATCCAGCACCCGGGCAGAGTCCAGATCCAGGTCGCCGGTTTCCAAATCCACCTCGTACAAGACCCCAAGCATATTGATGATGTACATGGTCCCCGTGCTGTAGTCATAGGCCATTTCCGTAGGGTAGAAATCCTCATACCCTGTGACGTTGACCCGCTTGTATTCCACATTCCCAAGCGTCCCCTGTTCCATGGCTTCAAAGTCCATGGTGAAGAAGTAGCCCCCTTGGTATAGCCATAGACCGTATCGCCCACTAACTCCGCGCAGAGCACCACCGTTCCTCCTGCACACCATCGCCTGCAGGCATCTGGCCCAGGATCTTGGCGTCCTTGGGATTCGTGTCTGTAAAGGAGCCCCAGGTATTCGGCTCCCGATAATAGCCTCCGTATCATCGGCAAATTGGGCCCAGATGAAGCCATAGAGGTTCACCGGGGGTTCATCCGGCGTGACAGTCACGAGGCAGGTATCCGTAAAGCCGCCATCCTTGGTGGTGACGGTGATGGTGGCCTCACCCTGGCTGACGCCGGTTACTTGGCCCATTTCATTCACCGTGGCGATTGCCTCATCCGAAGAGGTGAAGGTCACATCCTGGTTAAAAGCCGTGTCAGGCAGGACGTTCCAGGTAAGCTGCACAGTCCGGTACCCGGCCACAGAGGCAGTCTCCTGCATCTCCACACCAGTAGCTGCCACCGGCGCCGCTACACAAACGTCATCGAGACAGCCTGTGTCTTCCATCTGCGAGCCGGAGTAATCCTTATCGTACTCCCACCGCAGCTCGTGGGGACCTGCCTCCAGGGCCAGGATGAAGGTCGCCCAGTCCACCTCGCCGGACCAGCTTTCTAACCGCTCGCCATCCAGATAGAAGCGGAGCAAATCCATTTTCTTCTCGCTACTGACTTTATACCGGAAGGTGAGCACGTCACCCTCCTTGGCGTCCACCATGGTATAAACCGTAGAAATCGAAGGAGGAGAATAGGAAGTGGCAGCGTCGATCCCTTGGTTGGTAGACCTGGCGTAGCCTTCCTCCACCGCCTCCCAGGGGAAGTACCCATTGGCCGCCTCCTCTGGAGTGTAGAACTCCAGGGTTCCGCCGGTACATTCAGCGCCTCGTCCAGCTCCGGTGCGTGCACCGGATTGTAGCGCTGAAAGGGAACTACCTCCACATCGTCCAGATACGCCGTATCCTCGCCTTCCGATATGGACGCGTCCTTGTTGTAGACCCAGGTCAGCTGATGCTCACCAGTAGAGACCGGGAAGGAGAAGGTTGTCAATCCACTCCTCTCCGTACCAGACCCCAGCAGGGACCTGGTCCACAAACAGAAAAGTAGTCCGTCTCCTCTGCATCCTGACAGCTGACCCGGAAGCGGAAGGAAATCGCCTGATCCTCCCCGAAGTCCACCCAAGTGCTCACCTGACTCTGGGTGTATGGTCCATAGGGGTTCTCAGGGCCTCCATCGTGGCCAGCGCTGTTGGACTTGGCATAGTCCTCCTCCACCACCCAGTCATAGAAGCCGTAGCTCGGCATGCTAAAGGTGCTGAATTCCAAAGTTCCACCCGGGACGTTCAGCGCCTCATCCAAAGTGGCCGCCGCCATAGGTTTCGCCCCTTCGGGCACGGCCATCTGCACCGCCCGCAGCGGATCCGAATCTCCACGGCCTGCAAATGCAGGGGGATTGATGGCTGCTGCCGAAACGGGAACGCCGGTGAACGACACCAGCAGAGCGATGAGCGCAAGTACCGCAATGATCCGTTTCATAAAATGCCTCCTTTTTTCTTGTTCGTATTTTTACGAACGTTCGTGATGGATAAATTTTACCCGCTTTTTGTGACGTTGTCAATAGCTTTCTGCAAAAAAAAGTGCTATAATGGACAAAAAGTGGCATAGCCAACTGCCGCAACCAATTAGAGAGGTACATTATGATTTGCTACAACCCCATCCCACTCTTCGAAGCGAGCCTGTTCCTGGCAAACCAGGCGGCAGGTGTGTCCTGGAATTCCTTTCTGGAGCGAACCTTTGGTAAGGGAGAAAGCTGCCTGCACAGCCAGGCCCTGTCATCCTACTCCAAAATTCTCACCGAGCTGGAGCAGCGGCTTCGTGCCAGCATCACGGTGCAGGATGCCACGCTCCAGAAGCTCTATGCCCCTCTGTACCACAAGGGCAATGACCAGCGCCATCCATCCGCCGGGCATGTTTGCTCCATACTGCTACCCGGCCTGGCAGAAGCATACCTAGATTGGGAGGCTGCTGACTTTTTCACGCATCTTCGTCAAAGCCTCTGGGGACTGCCAGGGCGAATTTTGGAATTTTTGAATCCGGAAAGCTGTGATGCCGGTGAAAATCTCAGCATTCAACAGCTGTTTCAGGCCATCAACGGAAGCGACCTGCCCCAAAGCTCCAAGCTGATCCTGACCGACCTGGCCCTCAACGGAGAGCAATATGTGGATCTGCTCCAAGACGCCTTGACGCCTGTGGCAAAGGAGTTTCAAAGATGTCAGGAGCTGATTTCGCCCCTTCTGGAGCATTTTCACAGCCGTTACTGCCAGGAAACAGAGGAGGCGATGATGGACCGGCTCCTGCCCAGAGACCGGAGCCGGATCAAGCAAATTTACATTTATCCCAGCGTTGTATGCAGCAACTATGTCGTTTACGGATTTAATGCTGACGAAACCGTGCTGCTTTGCTGTATCGGCACCCTGTGTGAATTTACGTGAAAATTTTGCCCAGTCCCGTAATTCCTGGCATCCAGCTGACCCAAACACTCTCCGCCCTCAGTAACCGGAACCGATTTAACATCCTCACCAAGCTCCTGGACGGCCCCGCCTATGGCCGGGAACTGGCCAGCTTCGTGGGTCTGTCCCCGTCACAGTCTCCCAACACATCGGCATCCTCATGGGCGCCAAGCTGGTGACGGTCCATAACGACGGCGCCCGGACCTATTACTCTCTTTAACAAGGCGGAGATCAGCGCCTTGATCGATTCACTAAAAAAGTACTTTAGAACAGATTGATGTTCACAGGGCAGGAACGCAGGGTCATAACAGAACACATAGCTGGATCATTTTGGAAGGGTAATTCACCAGAGCGGCTACCTGCTAGACCCCGGAAATATAAGGTCGCCAGTTTCAGCAACACCACCTGACATGCAATGGGCCTGTTGCAAAAAAGAAATTTGCAGTAGGCCCTCATTTATATTCATTTATCTCCCGAAAACAGAATTTTAGCCCAAATTGTGGAAAACTTTTTCACATTTCGGGCATGCTTACGCAGGCTCCACCGTTTTTGGTGGGGCCTGAATCTTGATATTTTGCATTTTTCTATGTTTACGCTGTCTTGGTAGTGTCAAGAGTTATGCGCAAAATAGATTTCTACCAGTGGCCAAAAACAAATTTGCGCATAACTCTTGACACTACCGTGTAATAACTTCATTCTACCAGAGACTGGCAAGCCGTGTCTACTCTTTTGCCTCTTTCAATTTGCGCAACTTATTGTACCTTATCTTTCATCGCAGCCCATGGAAAAAGGCGCACCAACGCCGGGGGAGCCGTCCCTCCTGGTTTGGTGCGCCGTTCATTCCTTAGTTACAAGTTTAGCCGGAAACCGTCTCCGTTCCCTCCCGTTTGCGTATCCCCCGGCCATTGCAGCAGCAGCTGTCTGAGCCAGAGGCGGAGTTTTTCGACACTCTCCCGGGCCACACGGAGTACCTCCTCATGGGTGTGCTTTCTTTGGCGATGCCTGTTGCCATGTTGGTGATGCAGGCCACACCCAGAACTCCCATGCCCAGGTAATTGGCCGCAATGGTCTCGGCACCGTGGACATGCCAATGGCATCGGCGCTTAAGGCGGCGTAGGCCCTGATTTCGGCTGCCGTTTCATAGCAGGGGCCGGGGAACAGGGGCATAAACCCCTTCTGATAGGGGATTGCCCACTCCTCCGCCACACGCTCAGCCAGCCGGATCCATTTGGCGGCATAGGGTTCGACATATCCGGAAATCTCGGTCCAAAGCGGGGGATCGTTGTCTCCCATCAGGGAGTTCTGTCCCAGCATGTTTATATAATCGGTGACGAGCATCAGGTCGCCGGGAGCAAAGGACCGGTTAATTCCACCGCAAGCATTGGTGACAATCAGGTCACGGACACCCAGCAGCCTCAGCACATAAACGGGAAAGGTCACCTCTTTCATGGAGAAGTTTTCGTAGTAGTGAAACCGGCCCCTGCAGAGCGGCAACCGTCTTGCCCCTATACTGCCAATCACCAGGTTTCCTGCATGGCCCTCCACCTGAGATTCAGGGAAGTTGGGAATTTCGCCATAGGGGATCACCACCCGCTCCTCCAGCTCATCCGCCAAGCCGCCCAGCCCGCTGCCCAGGATCACCCCAAGCTCCGGTATCTGTTCGGTTTTCTCCCGGATCCACGCTACCGACGCGCTCACCTTGTCATAAAAGCACATGCTGTCTCCCCCATCGCGTCCCGCCCCCATCTCTCCGAGACGGCGTTCCATGCAAAAGGGATTGCCACAAAGCAGATTGCGCAACCTCTTTTGGCTTTATTTCCTCAAAATGTCACAATTTCCTGCTCCGCCGGGAGCAGGACTCCACAGATCGGGCTGTGAGAATGGGGCCCAGCTCTCCCTGGTACAGGGCGTGGCGCTCTGCAGATACCTGGGCAGTGACCATCACCCAGCTCTTGGCCTTCAGCTTGGGCCCGGCGAACTTACAGGGAACGCCACAGAATTGAATGTCCTCCACACAACAGGTCATCACAAACCGGCCCGGGGCAAAAATCCTGTCTCTGTCCTGGCGCAACCGCGCCACCTGGGCCTTAAACCGGACGGTTTTGCCCTGATACTTCTCCGGCTCCTCGGACACATCCCGGTACCACAGACCATAGTCCCTCATCCTCACCTCAATCACCGGAGCATTCAGGTCAAAGGGTAGCGGGTCTTCCACCTCGTCAAAGGCAGAGCTACCGTCGGTGCTCTCATAGGATGTCCACCCGGCGGTTCACCGCCCGTGCCAGTTGTGCAGGGGCATGGTGTCGGCGTCCGGCTCGACCCGGTTGAACACCACCATTTCACAGCCCGACAGCTTATCCACCACCAGGTTGCGCATATTGGCGTTGTACTGCAAAATGGTGGAGGCATCGGCAAACATCACTTCCTGGGCCACGGCCCAGCTCTCCGGGAAGCGGGCGTACAGCTCCCCACCAGCTTCATGCCGTTAAGCTCCGCCACCACCCGCTGGGCCCGGTACTTTTTGCAGCGCCGCCAGCTGCTGCATGGTCACCGTGTCCTGATCCAGAACCTCCAGATACATTTTTCTTGGGGAAGGCAGACAGGTCATACTCCTCCTCCCCCTCCTCAAAGGCCAGCAGCAGCGTCCGTTCCCCCGGCGTTGAACCGGGGTCCTCCAAAGTCTCCTGGATGAATTTGGTCTTACCGGCATCTAGGAAACCAGTAAATACATACACCGGAATGGGCATGGCTTACACCCCAAAGAGGGCGGCAATGGCCTTCTCGTCCAGCTGCGCACCGATGACGCACAGTCGTCCCGTCACCGCCGGGCTTCCGGTGCGAACATCCGCCTCACCGGGCACATAGTCAAAGTGAATCCAGGTTCCATCCTCTGCCGGGACAATGCCCTTGGCCCGGAGAACCGTGCCCAGCTCTCCGTTCTCCAGTTCCTCCAAGGCCTTCTGAATGCCAGCCTGAGTGAACTTCTTCGGTGTCTCCACGCCCCAGCTGGTAAAGACCTCATCGGCGTGGTGATGGTGATGCTCCTGGCCGTGGCAGCAGCCCTCGTGGTCATGATGGTGCTCGTGGTCATGGCAGCAGCCTTCGTGGTCATGATGGTGCTCGTGGTCATGGCAGCAGCCTTCGTGGTCATGGTGGTGCTCATGGTCATGGCAGCAGCCTTCGTGGTCATGATGGTGCTCGTGGTCACGGCAGCAGCCTTCGTGGTCATGGTGGTGCTCATGGCTGTGGCAGCAGCCTTCATGGTCATGGTGATGCTCCTGCTCCTCGTCCTCCTGGGCAAGGCGCTGGGCCTCCATCTGGGCCAGCTCATCTGCCAGGGTCTGTTTGTGCTCCATGGCCTCCACCAGCTGTGCGCCGGTGAGCTGATCCCAGGGGGTGGTCACCATGGTGGCAACCGCGTTGTGCTCCCGCAGGAGGGCCACCGCTCCGTCCAGCTTCTCTTGGCTGATGGAATCGGTCCGGCTGAGAACAATGGTAGACGCCGTCTCGATCTGGTTGTTATAGAACTCCCCAAAATTGCGCATATAGACCTTACATTTTCCAGCATCGGCCACAGCCACCGTATAGCCCAGCTGCACCTCATCATTGGTAACCTTTTTACAGCAGCAACCACATCGCTGAGCTTCCCCACACCTGAGGGCTCGATGAGGATGCGGTCCGATGGTATTGGTCGATCACCTGCTCCAGAGCCTTGCCAAAATCCCCCACCAGGGAGCAGCAGATGCAGCCGGAGTTCATCTCCCGGATTTCAATGCCCGCCTCCTGGAGGAAGCCGCCGTCAATGCCGATTTCACCGAACTCATTCTCAATGAGGACCAGCTTTGCTTGCCGTAACCCTCGGCAATCATTTTGCGGATCAGAGTCGTCTTGCCGGCTCCCAGGAAACCAGAGTATACATCAATCTTTGTCAAGAGGAAACACCTTCCATATTATATTTTGACTATATTATAGCGCATTTTTGTGAAAATGGCAAGGGGTACATCCGGACAATTCAGGGCAGCCGCATTCCCTTTTTCTGGGTCCAAGATACTCACCCATCGCTGGCGCAGGAGCGTCAAAATAAATGCGGTTTCATTGAGATCTTCCCCTATCTCCACAGAAAGCGCCCCCTGTGGAACCGGACAGAACGCGTAAAATTGCCATGTCCAAACCACCGTTCAGACATGGCAATTTTGCGCATTTAGCTTGCATACAGCCTGCCCAAAGCCAGTTTCCTGCGGACGCCGGCAGAAGCTTCAGCAGGAGTACCGCGAAGCGGTAAAAGCCACCGATGGTATATAAAGGGTGATGGCTTCTCCGGAGCGCCACCCGGCCAATGAAGGCTCCCGCAGACGCCGGGGACATACCGGCAGTCTCATCGTGCTCCATCCGGGCCACAGAGCGGCCAATCCGACCGTTGTAAGCCTGATCCCTGCCTGAGACTTCTCCCGGGCGGGAGGTGAAACCAGTGGCAATGTCCCCCGGCTGTACGGCGCAGACGGTGATGCCAAAGGGCCGCACCTCATTGGCCAGGGCCATGGTATAGGCATTCACCGCCGCCTTGGAGGCAGAATAGTAGGTCTGAAAGGGAATGGGCGCCACCGCAGCTACGGAGCTGAGATTCACAATCCGTCCCCTCCCGCCTCACGCATATAGGGCAGCACCGCCCGGTTCACCCGGACCATACCAAAGAAATTCACGTCCAAAAGCCGCTGTGCGTCCGCCGTCTGCGTGAATTCTACGGCGCCGGAAATGCCGAAGCCGGCGTTGTTCACTACGATGTCGATTCGGCCCTCCCGCTCTGCCACCGTCTTGACTGCAGCTTGCACCTGCTCCTCCCGGGTCACATCGCAGGCTAGGTGGATGATCCCCGGTTGGCTGCTGTCCCGGCGGCTAAGCTCATACACCCGGCAACCGGCCTCCGCCAGGTATCGGGCTGTGCACTGCCCAATGCCGGAGCTTCCTCCTGTGAGGAGGACCACTGTTTCGCTCTTCATGGACCTCCTTTCCCACAACAGCTGCCACGCAGTCCATTGCCTCGTCCAAAATGGATTCGGTATGACTGGCCATGTAGCTGGTTCGCAGCAGACACTCCCGCTCCGGCGTGGCAGGCGGCAGCACAGGGTTGACATAAACCCCGCATCGTACAGCTCCTTGGCCTTCACCAGAGTACGCACTGAGTCGTAGGTATATAGATGGGAATGATGGGCGTGGTGGAGGGGCGGAGGCTCAGGCCCTGTTCCGTCAGCCCTTTGCGGGCGTAAGCCGACAGCTGCGTCAACCGCTCCACCAGCTCCGGCCGCTTCTTGAGCTGCCGAAGGGCCTCCAGCGCCACGGCGCAGTTGGGGGGAATGGAGGCGGAAAAATAAAGGGCCGGGAATTGTGGCGCACATAATCCACCACCCGCTCCTTGCCCGCCATAAAGCCGCCCAGACTGGCCAGGGACTTGGAGAAGGTGCCCATAATCACATCCACCTGATCCTCCAAACCAAAGTAGCTGGCGGTACCCCGACCGCCTTCCCCGATGACGCCTAGACCATGGGCATCGTCCACCATCACCCGGGCGCCAAATTCCTGGCCAGAGCCACAATCTCCGGCAGGTTGGCAATATCTCCTCCCATAGAGAACACGCCGTCTGTGACAACCAGGCAGCCGCAGCCCTCCGGAACCTGCTCCAGCTTCCGCCGCAGGTCCCCCATATCGTTGTGCCGGTAGCGGAGCATCTTGCCGTAGCTCAGCTTGCAGCCGTCGTAAATACTGGCGTGATTTTCCCGGTCACAGATGACGTAGTCATGGAGTCCAACCAAGGCGCTGATGATTCCCAAATTACTCTGAAACCCGGTGGAGAAGGTCATCACGGCCTCCTGATGGAGGAACTCCCCAGCTCCGCCTCCAGCTCCAGGTGCATCTCCAAGGTCCCATTGAGAAATCGGGAAACCGGAGCAGCCGGTTCCATACCGTTCCAGGGCATGAATCCCAGCCTCTATAACCTGGGGATCTGTTGTCAGGCCCAGGTAGTTGTTGGAGCCCAGCATAATCCGGCGCTTACCCTCCATCTGCACCACCGTATCCTGACGGGACTCCAGGGCATGAAAGTAGGGATAAATCCCCAGCTCTTTGGCCTCGTCCACCCGGGAACGTTTTTCGCATTTTTCAAATATGTCCATGTATATCTCCTACAATCAAGTTACGGTAAATGCACCGTACAAACGCTAGTATTATAGTGGGAACGCCTCAAATTGTCAACGGACGGCAGAGAAAATGCCGGGCAATTGCGTCAATGGGCCAGAGAATTAATACATTCTTAAGAAATCCTGACAAAATGGCAAGGACCCCCATCGGGACAGCGTTTGGTTCGTACCGTCCCCATGAGGGTCAAAAGTTACATATCTCTTTGCGCGATACTCTATGCTCTTTTTGCCCGTTACACCGTCTCCCGCCGGCGCACCGTTCACATAGGTGCACCAGGGGGCCAGGGAGCAGACGGCGCATTTGGGATTTCGGGCGGTGCAAACTGCCCGGCCATGGAGCACCAGACGGTGGCAAAAGTCGGAGCTCTCCTCAGGGGGAGAACAGCCCGAAGCTGCCGTTCCACCTTCTCCGGCTCCTTCCCTTGGCCAGGCCCAGGCGGTTGGAAATCCGGATGCAGTGGGTGTCGCAAACCACTGCCCCGGGTGCGCCGTACAGATCGCCCAACAAGAGATTGGCAGTTTTCCGCCCCACGCCTGGCAGCTTCAGCAGCTCCTCCATGGTGCTGGGGACCTTTCCGCCGTAGTCCGTCAGCAACATCCGGCAGGCCAGGACAATTTCCTGGCCTTGTTTTTGTAAAAGCCGCAGGAGTGAACCAGCTCTTCTACATGGGAAATGTCCGCCTCTGCCAGGGCTTCCAAGGAGGGATAGGCGGCAAAGAGGGCAGGCGTCACCTCGTTGACCCTGGCATCGGTGCACTGGGCGGACAGGCGCACCGCCACCATGAGCTCATAGTCCTTCTGATACTCCAGGGGCAGCGGCGGGGCTCGGATAGTCCCCCTTCAGCGCCTCCAAAATGGCAGTCACCTTTGTATTTTTGTTCCATATGTCCTCCTGCATGGGTCATACCGCTACGCACCAGCGGCGCAAGCTAAGCTGCCCAGATGCAGCAGCTTTGCGCCGTTATCCCAGGCGATGAGGCGCCGCTCCTCCTCCAGTGAGGGGGCAATGCCAAAAACTTTCTCACCTCATCCTTGGGACACCACATGGGAAAATCCGTGCCAAAGAGCACCCGCTCTGCTCCATAGGCCCGAACCATGTCCACAGCCTCCTCGGGGTCACCCCCAAAGAAGGTGGAGGAAATGTCTACATACAGGTTCTCATACCGGCCAGGCCAGTACCTTTGTGGCCTCCTTCCAGAAGGTATGACCACCCATGTGAGCCCCCTACAAAGGTGGTCTCAGGAAGGCCAGCAGAGCCGGTATCAGCTGCTCTGGGTTGGAAAAAGGAGAACCGGGGGGTCCCCAGTGTGCAGCAGAAACGGCACCCGTCCGCCCACCAGCTCATAAAGCTTCATGGCCTTGGGATCATTCAGGGCGAAGCCCTGCATGTCCAGATGGAGCTTAACGCCCTTCAGTCCCAGCTCCAGCAGATGCTCCACATCCCCCTTGGGATCTGGGCTGTCCGGATGCAGGGTGCCAAAGGACAGGCAACGCCACCGCTGGCCGCCGCCTTTCGGGCCAGGAACTCATTGATGTGCTGTACTTGGTGTGGCACCGTGGCCGCAGAACACAAAACAGTCTTGGCAATGCCCGCCTCAGCCTGTGCCTGCAGCACATCATCCAAAAGCTGCCGTCTGGTCGGGAATCTCCACTCCCCGGTGGACCTGGTAAAACCGGGCCACTGCATCGGAGGCTTTCTCCGCAATGGCGTGGGGGTATACATGGCAGTGAAAAATCGAGAATTTGCATCACAGTCGTCAATTGCTCCTTACAAACAGCGAGAATTTCCAGAAGATATCGCCACATCCGGGCTGTGGGCAATATTCAGCTTCTCCCGGCTGGTGTGAATGTCCTGCATCTGGGGACCATAGGAAACGCAATCCAGCCCGGGCAGCTTGTCGCCCAGAAGGCCGCACTCAGGCCCGCATGAATGGCCACCACCTGGGGCTCGCTTCCGAACATCTCCCGGTATACCTCCACCATCAGCTCCCGCAGAGAATCCTTCTGGTACTCCCAGGCGGGGTACTCGCCCATCTGGCTGTAGCTGCCGCCGAACTCCCCGGCGATGTCCGCAGCCGCTGAAGCAGCGCCTCCTTCTCCCCGTTGACAGAGCTGCGGACGGAGAAGGTGAGATGCAGATGATCCTCCTCCACCTGTGCAATGCCCAGGTTCAGGGAGGTTTGGACCCAGGCCCTCGATATCGCTGCTCATAGCCTGAACGCCATTGGGCACCGCCTGCAGAAGCGCGGCAACCTTCTTGGAGTCGTCGGTGCTCATGGCCAAGCCGCCCAGAGCCTCCACTTCCCGCAGGGTGATGGCAAGGTCGGATCACTGCACCGGCACTTGGTCTCCGCCGCGACTGTGGTATCAGCCATCTCCTGCAGCACACTCAGCTCCAAGGCCATGGCTACCAGGTTCACCCGGCAGCTCCTGGGAATGGCGTTATCCTTAGAGCCACCTGCCAGGCTTACGATGCACACCGGCATTTTCTCCTGAATCCGGACCAGCAGCTCGCCCATAACCTGATTGGCATTGGCCCGGTTTTTGTGGATCTCCACACCGGGTGGCCCCCTGGGTCCATCCACCAGAATCTCCACACAGGGCCATACACCGGGCGGCGGTTCAGGGGCAGGTCGATGAAAGCCGTGGCGCCGCCTGCAAACAAGAAACGGTGAGGATGCCCTCATCTTCGCTGTCCAGGTTCACCATAGTCCGGCCCCGAAGGTCCGACAAGTCCATGGCGGCAGCGCCCAGCATACCGATCTCCTCGTCCACGGTGATACTCACATCCAATGGAGGATGGGGAATCTCCTTGGAGTCCAGCAGGGCCAAGGCATAGGCCACAACCACCGTCATCCCCGCCCAGGGTAGTACCCCGTGCAAAATGTCGGTACCATCGTGGGTCAGGTCCAGGCCGTCGTGCTCAAAAGTCAATGGGACAGTCCGGCTCCTTCTCGCAAACCATATCCATATGGCCCTGGAGAATCACTGGGGGAATGGTCCTCATACCCCCGGGGTGCCCGGTTGGAAGATCACCACATTGTTCCACTCGTCCTGCCGGAAGCGGAGGCCTCGTTCCTGGGCAAACCGGACCAGGTAATCGCTGATGGTCTTTGTATTCCGGGAGCCGTGGGGAATGGCACAGATTTCCTCAAAAAACGAAACACGCATGCCGGCTCCAAACCGGCCAGGGGACGCTGTTCCATACAAAACACTCCTTGTTTGTAAAAGTTTTTTTGGCTATTTGGCCCCATTTTACCACGCCTCCCCGCCTCTGTCCAGGGCAAATCGTCAGCAAATTAGCTTGCTGCGCATTGGGGCGTCTCAGAAAAAGCGCCCCGGCCTGTGGGACCGGAGCGCTGCTTATTTTCAGGCCGTTATTCCTCTTCGGCCAGGTCATCATCCCGAAAGAACTCCATCATATGGTCAAAAATCGTCTGGATATAGGAGATTTTCGACCGGTAGAAGAAGTGGCCGCCGTGGTTTTCGCGAATGAGCAGCTCTGCATTATACAAGCTGTTGATGTTCCGGAAGACGGTACCGGAGTTGACCTTCAGCCGGTGGGCCACCTCCTGCATGGTCATGGCCTCCTTCCGCAGCACCCGGATGATATCCCGGCGGCCCTTGTCCCCCAGAAGCTTAAAGGCGGCCGCCTCCAAGTCCAAGCTGGTGGCGCTTCTCACCTGATCCTCATCCGTCAAAATCAAGTCTACCCCCACGCCCATATGAAAGCCAAGGGCACGTTCCTTTGGGGAACTATTGCCTGTAACATAACGGGAGTGGAGATAACGTAAAACCAAGTACACCCGGTCAATAAAATCCTCCTCCACCACCCCGGCCCTGGACCTTAACAGCTCGTAAGCATCTCCCGATTCTGAAAAAGTGGGACCAGCGCTCCGCCAGCGCAGCCGCGCGCCGCACATAGGGCCGCAGCAACGCCAGCAATCGCTCCGCCACCGGGCGAATCACCCGGAGCAGCTGAGCGGCGCTGAAATCCAGGTCAGAAAAAGGCCTCATGGACCAAAAAATAAAGTCTGAGGAGAGGGCAGCCGCTTCAGCTCATCGGAGAGTCGAACCGGCTCCTGGGTTGGCATGAGGTCGATGTCAATTCCAAAGCGGTCAACTGCGCTGATGTGATAGCCTGTCCGCCGATAGACGTTCCACTGGTTTACCACAAAGGCCAGCTGCTGCTCCAGGGTTGTCTCCTTCATGGAAATGTTGAAGATGCTATATGCGATGCAGGAAGCCAGGCAAGTACTTTGGTCGGAATCATCTAAGATGGGATACTCCAAGAAGAAGTGCTGCACCCACTTGTCCTCCGGATCCACCCCCTGGCAGGCCGCAGCCATAACGTCTCTCACCTCCTGGGGCGCGAGGCAAAATTCTCCCTCCATGGTCAGATCTTCCGGATCGGTTTCGTTCACAAAGGCCCGAAGCAGCTCCACGGTTTCATATAACATATAAGGTTGATTTGTTACGAAAACCTCCATTGGCTTCCTCTCTTGGTCCAAATTTTCGCCCACGCTCTCCACTCCCCATCCTTAAACTATTCCAAAGTATACCATGGGCATAGCAAAAAAAGCAAGGCACATAGCGGGAGCTACAGGGGTGGGCCGTGGTTTCCGCCTACCCAGGGCGGTAGGGTGCGGCCCCGGATTTATGGATGATTAAAACCATATGCCCTTGTAGGGGTTGCCTTAGGTGTACGACGCCCCACCGGTACATTTAGACGCAGCAAGGGGCCGCAGCCCCCTTACTGTCTCAAATCATTTCAAAATGCTTTCACAAAGCGCATTAGAACCGTGGCCATCTGCGCACGGGTAGCAGGGCCTTTGGGGTCCAGCTTCCCATTGCCCATACCCTGCACCAGGCCAGTCTCTACGGCCCAAGCCATAGCCTCCTGGGCATAGTCGCTGACGCTGCCAGCGTCCGTGAAATCCAGCTCCGCGCTGCTGGCCGTATCCACGTCCTGCAGCTGTGCATACTCGGGCCAGGAAGGTGACCATCTGCTCCCGGGTGACAGGCGCGTTGGGGGCAAGGCAGTGGCGGTCATGCCCTTGGCAATCCTGGTTTCAAAATGCCCAGGCAATGGGCTCTGTGTAGTACTTCCCTGCCTTCACATCGGCGAAGGGCGACTGCCCCTTCTGTCTCCGGCCCCCAGCCATCCGGTACAGAACCGTCATCAGCTGGCCCTGGTCATGGTTCCATTGGGCGCAAACTGGGTGTTGCTCATGCCAATCATAAGCTCTTGCTCCAGAACGTAGTCCACACCCCTCATGATACCACTGGGTTGGCATTCAAGTCGGTGAAGGCTTCCGAGGGACAGTGCAGCTCCAGAGTTTCCGTCCGGATGTCCACCGGCTTCTCAGCCGTGCCAGTCTTTTCCTCCTGCTGGAGGTAGGTGTAGGTAACGTCCGTGCGATTCGGAGCGTCCTCCTTTGCCGCAAAGGTGAGGGTAGCGGCGGTGGTGAGGCCTCCAGGTCTGCAAAGCCCAGGGTCACGAAGCCCTCCTCCTGGCGCAAACTGGTCAGCTCCCCATAGGTGGCCACATCCTCCAGCGTCAACGCTGTGGCATCGTAGTTCACAGTTACAAGGCCACTGTGACTGCCTGTGGAAACCTCCACCGGCACCCGGAGCTTGCCATCGCTCTGCGTTGCTGTACCGCTCGTTGGGCACTGCATGCAGCGTTCCAGTGGGGGATGTCCTCCTCCACTGCATTGCGCATCGCAACCTGGTCCATGGCGGTGAACTCCGCCGTTTGGATGGTAGCAGCCCCGGTACTGCTGGCACAGCCGTTTGCCACTGGTCTGCGCATCGATGGCGGTTGCCTGGTAAAGGGGCCACGGGCCAGACATCCTCCTCCAGGCCCCAAGCTTACCCGCCCGGAAGGACTGAATCTTACCGTCTGCATCCCGCTGCGGATACAAGCCGTAAAATTCTGTGCTGTTCCCGGTGAAATAGGACAGATAGAGAGTGCCAGTGGCAGGGTCTTCGACCATAGAGCAATTTTGGTACTCGCCATCCATAGGGAACGGAAGAGTTCCTGCAAATGTGGTTAGGTAAAGCCCCAGTACTGCTCCATAGCCATCGTCCAGGTGGTACATCCAAACGGCCCAGACATACCCCCCTTGTCATCAAGAAGATAGAAGCACTCTGCCTCCATTTCCTCACTTCCGATGACATTTCCTTCTTCATCGGTTACATCCACGGTAATCTGCTGCTCTCCGGCGGAGGCAACTGTCGTGAGCTGAGTGGCAGCCGTAGTCAGATGTAGGTAGTTGCTCAGGTCCAAGACATAAACCAGCTGGTTGTTATCCATAATCCGCTCCGGCGCACAGATGTACGTCCCATACACGCTCAACGCCGCATCTTCCTCCAGGTATTGGCAGAAGGCCATATCCCAGGAAGCGACACTTTTGGCTGCAGCTTGAGACGTTTCCAGCAGCTCCCCGGTGCCGGCTTGGAATTTATGCATATAGTAGCCGTCACTCCGGTCCTGCGCATACAGCCAATCGTTGCCCGGATCATAGGCCACAGCCCCGACATTCACCGGCAAGTTCGGCCCGGCAGTATTCGTTCGTGTTTCGGAGCCCAGCTAAACAGTGTGGTGTTTCCGTCCGTATTCTGCATCACACCTTGGAGCGTTGCCTCGTAAGCTTCAACCGTTACCGTGCAGCTGCTTGAAATCTGCGGCGTCAGGATGGACGTGGCTGTAACGGTGCATTGACCTGCGCCCACAGCGGTAACCTTGCCGCTCTCATCCACAGACGCCACCTCAGGGTTGGAGCTGGACCAAGTTACGCCCCGGTCTGTTGCCGTCCACGGCAACACTGCGGCAGGCAGGGTCTGGGTTTCGCTTCTCAGAAGGGAAAGGGTCGCAGGCATATCGATCTGGGCGGCAGTGTCCACTGCAGGATACCGGCTGCTGTCCCATCGATCGTTGCGCTTTAAGTCAAATATAAACAAAGCGGGCATAGGATCGCTAAACAGATATCCAAATTCCTGGGTAGCGCCAGTATTCGGATCTACCTGAGCACATAGGAGGTAATCCACCAATTATTGTTTGGATTGTTAGACCAACCCCAGTAAAGCTGACCATCATTGCAGTTCCATTCCAAGCTTTGAATGCCGTACATTTCACGGCCAGTCTCTCCCACCATAGTAGGGGCAGCATAGGTCTCTGCGGTGAAGGTATACAACGCCCCGGTAGGATACCCAGGCAGTAGAAATTTCCGCTGCCGTCGCAAGCCAGTGTTGGTATTGAGTGCGCCAATGTTTCCCACCTGCTCCACCTTTGGTGCAAAAGCTGGTCAAAGCGGAATAGGGAGCCAGTATCTGTCACGCCGTAGATCATTTTGTCCACAGGATTATAGGCCAGATCCACGGGTATAAAATCAAACTTCCGAATCCACGTTTCATGGCGCAGGTCGTTCTCATGCATCACATACAGATTCCCGTTTTCATCGAGGCAAAAGACAAACCGTCCGCATTCGTAGCCGCCTGGAAATACGAGTTGCCGCCATAAACTTTCAGAACGTCGTATATGCTGGGATCATCTGTGTTTGGATGATTGAATGCATACCACTCTGTGCTCGTATTATGAATTGCGAATTCGTGCTCGATATCAGGCTTCACGTCAAGGCTGCTAATGTCGAATTCATAGTATTTATAATTGTAGGAATAATCGTAAACCCAGATTCTAGCCAAACTTTCAAACCGTTTCGAATCTACGTCAAAAAATCGATACCCTGACCAGCCTCCAATCCACACGCTGCCGAATACAGTTGCAATCCGGCACGCAGCAATAAAGCGATTATCCCGGAACGTCAGTTGAGGGTGTTTTCCTGTGGATCCAGGCTTATGCTCACCAGCCCGGTCCGTATTGTCAATGTAGGCGCGAGTCGTTAGGTACGCTCCTTCACCCAGAGCATCCCAGTCTACTTCCCTGTTTCATGGTCCACGTAATATTCCTGGAGCCAGAATCACAGTGACATCAAAGGCTGTACCCTCTTCCAATGGGACGCCCTGCGCATCTGTTCCCTTCCAACCAGCGCCAGTGCTTTTGCGGTAGAAGCCCACGCATCTGCTGCTGCATAGTAATACGCAGCAGCTTGGGGCCAAACTCCCGCTGGAAGTATACCTACCGCCGGTGTCGCAATTGGTGATCATCAACTTCCTGCCGCCGCATTGCGAATGGGAGGGATGAAATACTGCCGCAATGCATCCCCATTTTGGTTATTCAGAGAAGCACGCTCTGGCACATATCATCCTGACCGTGGGGGTTCCCTCCGAAATAGTACAAATCAGAGGAACCCCTCAACGGTATAAGTTAAATAGTTAATTGACGTCTGGCTGGTATAGGGCCATTTCTCGATAGACAGGTCGTTTGCGGCCTTGCATCCCCTGATCAAACATGGAAGCATCCGTCCAGTTTCCATAGAAAGCCAGTACCGGAATGGAGTGGGTTGACACTCGACCCCTCGCTGGTGGCAGTGGGGGCCGCGAATACATAGTTTTGCACATATGCGCCCGGATTCGTACCTTCATCCAGGGCTTTCTTCTGCGCCTCGGTCAGGGTCATGGTCACGGTGATGTCTGTCTTCCCACCGGCGGCAGGGTCACGGTGCCACCGTTCAGGCCTTCCAGAAGCAGGTAAGCGTCATAGGTGGTCACGGCCCGCTGCCATCCAGGTCAGCGTAGTCCAGAGCAAAATTTCCTCCCGGTTACCGGCAATGTAATCCAGCAGAGTTTAATGTCGTCCCGGTTCACGGTTCCATTGCCGTCAAAGTCCATGTGGATGAGGCGGCTATCCGCTTCCACGGTTTTGCTGTCCACGGTCCAGGTGACGTCCGCATCCAGAGTGGTTGTGGTCTTACTCAGATACCAGGCCGTTTCAAATTCTTCGCCGATTTCCTCCAGCCATTGGTCGCTCTCTGAGGCATAGTCCTCAAACAGATCTTGGGTGAACAGAGCTGCAGACAAGATAGCAGATACTCCTGACTCTCATCCGTCAGGTTGTTCAGAGTGAAGCGGAATTGGTACTTGCCCGTCCGCTCCGGGATCGTCCCCCAGCTCCGCCTTCACCTTTACCGTCAGGCTGGCGTCTACCAGCACATAGGAGCTGGCGAAATGGCGCTGCCTACATTGGTTAGCCCGCGCCCGCGCTGGATGGCGGGGTAATAGGGAACCGCTTTCTACGTCCATCAGGGAGCAATACGCACTGAAC